>Ga0070737_10001677_pt1 | contig 30105 bp, 22 predicted proteins | sample Coa_R1_10_FD_66438 | JGI IMG/M metagenome (GOLD analysis project Ga0070737, IMG submission 66438) | Surface soil microbial communities from Centralia Pennsylvania, which are recovering from an underground coalmine fire - Coalmine... | ecosystem: Environmental > Terrestrial > Soil > Unclassified... | reverse complement strand
TACTGGTCCTCGACCGCGATCATCATCACCTATGACGACTCCGACGGCTGGTACGACCACGTTCCCCCGAAGATAGTCAACGGGTCCGACGACCTGTCCCTCGACACCGCCATGTGCCAGGACGCGCCGAAGACGGTGAGCAGCGCGAACGCCCGCTGCGGCCTCGGCCAGCGGCTGCCGCTGGTGGTCATCTCGCCGTACGCGCGGGCCGACTACGTCAGCGCCAACCTGACCGACACCACCTCGGTGGTGACGTTCATCGAGGACAACCGGCTGCATGGCGAGCGGATCCCTGGCTCGTACGCGATCTCCGGCTCGCTCGACGCCCCCGGCGGCGTGCTCGACTTCGCCGGCAGGCCGAACCTCACCCGGGTGATCCTCGACCCGGACACCGGCGCGGTCGTCAGGTGCCTCCGCCCGTAGGCCCGCCAGGAACGTCCGCGGAGCCGCCGGTCCCGGTTGCGCGGACGTTCCGACACGCGGTCCGCGGCCAGGTCGTCAAAGATGACGGCGAGCCCGGACAGGAACCATGATTATCTGCTGAAGGATCTTCACCCGAACGGCGTAACTTCGGTCGGGCTTCAGCGCCAGCGGGCGCCCGCAGCGGGAAGTGGCAGGCCGCCTTATCGACCCGGCCCGGCCAGCAGGTCCCCGTACCGTTCGGCGTAGCCATCAGCCATGCCTGATCGCAGAGGGAACCCGCACCTCATCTCAGGACATCACACGCTGCCCCGGAGGGGCCACTGCTCCGGGCGAAGCGTAGAGAACCTTCGGTGCCGGGTTCGGACGTTGTGGACCAGACAGGGCGCCGAGCTCGTGAGCGGACCGCCGTGCGCCAGATGGCCCGGCATTGTCCGCGGCGGCTCCAGCTGGGTGATGATCGAGCGGCCGACTGCAACGCGTGCTGCCAGGCGCTACCGAGCGGGGCCCACCGCATCGCAGCAGCCGGTTCGGAGTCGTCACGCACTGCGGCGGCCGTGGGGTTCCGGACGCGCCGGGCGCCCGGCGTGCATGATGAATGTGAGCTGGCGCATACGTGATATGTCATCGAGCGGATTGGCGGCCACTGCGATCAGGTCGGCTTCCTGGCCGACAACGATGTCTCCCACCTCGCCGGATAGGCCGAGATAGCAGGCGGCTTCGGTAGTGGCGGCGCGCAGGGCAGCGGCTGGGGAGAGACCTGCCTGGACGAGGAACTCGAGCTCACGGACGGTGGCTGTTGTGCCATCGAACTCCTCGAAGGGGAGCATGTCGGTTCCCAGCGCAATCCGGACACCCTCCCGGATGGCCAATGATATGCCCGCTAGATGAGCCTCGCCAGCGCCGACTGCCTTGTCCAGCACATGGCTCGGCGCGCCGAGCCGCTTGTAGAACGCTTCGCATCTGGTGACGCACAGCGTGGGAACCAGCCAGGTGCGGCTGGCCACCATTTTCTTCACCACGGCGGCATCCAGCGCGTAACCGTGTTCGACGCCGTCCAGGCCGCGGTCGATCGCGCTGCTGATCGCGTCGGCAGGGCCGGCGTGCGCCGTGACTAGCCTGCCCCAGCCATGGGCCACCTGGACGGCGGCGCGGATCTCCTCCTCGGTGAGCTGCGAATGCCTGATTCTCTCGTGGACGCCACCGATGCCGCCCGAGATGCAGATCTTGATCAGGTCGGCTCCCATCGATACCTGCTGGCGGACGCCGCGCGCGAAGCCGCTCGGCCCGTCCAGTTCGATCGCATCGAAGCCGCTGCCGTGCCCGCCGGTGCAGCATAGTGCCTGGCCAGCGGTCAGAATCCGCGGCCCGAGGCAGCGGCCCGCACGGATTGCATCCCTGAGGGCGAAGTCTGTGCCGTCGTTCTCACCCACCAGGCGGACCGTCGTGACCCCGGCGCCCAGGCAGTGCCGCGCATTCGAGGCCATGCGCAGAGCGCGTGCAGCGGGGGTCCGGTCCGGTGTCCCGGACGAATGGATCAGCCCGAGGTGCACGTGCAGGTTCATCAGCCCCGGAAGGACGTAGTGACCACCCAGGTCTGTCAGCTCAATGCCGGCACGTATGGCGCGCGCCTGGGCCACGACGTCGTCTACGCTGCCCACCGCCTGGATCCGACCGTCATTCACCCAGATCCCCTGATCCGGGTGCACCTGGGCCGAATTCACATCAAGCAGGTGGCAGTTGACTAGCACCCGGCTCGGATGCTCGGCCATGTCTTGAATCCTTCCTCGCCCGCATTTTCCGCGGATCCCACTTGACCGCGCAGCTTGCTAACCGGCCGGGCATGCGGTCGCCATCTGGCGCTCGTTGGCTAGTGCGGTCTTTGGTGCTGAAAGGGGCTGGCACGTACAATGTCGCCGCCCGGCGTCCGGCATCTAGTGCCTGATGCAATGACAGGCCGACTGGCACATCAGGGCCTACCGCATCTTGAACCCGGGCGGCGCCCTCGAAACCCCAATCGCTGCACAACTCGAGCACCTGGATGCCCTGTTCCTCAACGAGCCGACGGCACATCTCGACCCCCTGATCCGGGCCGTTGATTCCCACGAACCAGATCAGGTCGCTCGGGGTGTCTAGCCGCGCGCAGACGTTCGGCGTCGTGCAGAAGAAGACATTCGCTCGCCGGACGGGCGCCGGGATCCGGTCCCTGACCGGCGACGGCGGAAACCACCGCGCCGTCACGATCGATGACCGACCGACCGCCGCGCACAGCCGTGCGACTCCCTGATGCGACCAGCCGTCGCCCAGCTCGATCAGGTGGACGCGGCCCCTGGCCAGCCAGCTCAGGGTGGCCTCGATGGCATCGTCTTCCGATCCGGCGGCAATCCTCACCAGCTTGCTCGCGGTCAGCTCAAGCTCGAGAGTGTGCACACGCGGGTCCGCTCCGGGCGAAATGAGGGCGTACAGGCCTAGCTTCCTGCTCGTCATGCCCACTCCTTTCGGTCTGCTCCGACCCGGGTCGGAACGCCTTTCTTGCTCACCTTTCACAAGCTCGCGGCCGAGTACCCGTCCGAGATCATCGCGCCCGTCGCCGGAGCGGAAAGCTCTCCCCGGCCAGGCTCGACGTGCCCTCTAGGAAAACCGACCGAAGCAAGTCCTGACGGCCAAGCAGGTCCTCGGCCGCGCCTTCGAAGCGGATTTCTCCCTTTTCCATGAAGTAGCAGCGGTCGACAACCGACAAGGCCAGATTGACCGACTGCTCGACGAGAACAACTGCCGTGCCGTTAGCGTTGATATCCCGCAGGATCTCTAGCAGCTGGCTGATAACGACAGGAGCTAGTCCAAGTGAGAGCTCGTCGATCAGCAGCAGGCGGGGTGAGAGGATGAAAGCTTTCGCGAGGGCGAGCATCTGCTGCTGGCCACCGGAGAGCACGGCAGCTCGAACGTTCCGGCGTTTGGCAAGCTGCGGAAACACGTCGAGGCTGCGATCGATGGCCCGTTCCAGCGACCGGCGGTCCCGGCCCAGTGTGTACCCGTAGACGCGGAGGTTTTCCACGACGCTCAGGCTGTCGAAGACGCCGCGTCCGCCGGGGACCTGACTGATACCCAGGCCTACCCGACGCTCGGCGTCCAGGTAGGTAATGTCGGCTCCCTGGAAGTGGACGTGCCCTCGCTGGGGCAGCGTAAGTCCGGCGATTGTGCGCAGCAGCGTGCTCTTTCCGGCTCCGTTCGTCCCAAGCAGCGCGATCATCTCGCCGTCTTCGATCATGAAATCAACGCCGAAGAGGACTTGCAGCCGACCGTAGGCGCAGTCCAATCCGCGGCAGCTCAGCAGCGGCAGGGTCTCCCCGGCCTCCTTCATCCGGGTCAGCTCTGCCTGCTCGACAAGGTCGTCAACCATCCGGTCTAGGTCCGCGCTCACTGTCCGGTCGGCCGAACGCAGCAGCGCAGCCGCGATGAGTCCTGGGATCATCAACGTGGCGATGGCCCCGGGGATCCCGAGGCGTTGCTCGGTTCCGCTGAGCAGGATCAGCCCGGCAAAGCCACCCACGCCAGCCAGGAAGATGCCCTTGAGGGCCGCGAGCTGGGTGCGCATCTCGGCGGGGACGATGGACAACATGATCATGTTATCGGCGGGCAGGAGCACCGAGACCGACGCGAAGAACAGGACGAAGCAGGCCACCATCAGCGGGAATACCGGAGCCAGCACCAGCGCGCCGAGCAGGAGCGATCCCGCCACCAGGAACCAGGACTCGAGCCGCACGAGCTTCGCCGGGTGCTCCATGAAGATCCGCTCAGCCCGCCGCCCGAACCACACGAGCACCGGGAAGGCGGCCAGCGGCGCCAGGCCGTACAGGACAGACCGGGCTCCCGGGCCCATTCCCCAGCGATCATCGAGAAAGAAGAACAGGTAGGTGAGCAGCGGTGCGGTGAGCATGCCCTCGACCGCCTGGACCACCAGCAGCCGCCGGATCGTGGGGATGAGCATGAGGCGCCGCGCGGTCTCGAAGAACCCGAGCCTGGTCTGGCCGGCCGAGCGCTTTCGCTGGCCGGGATCTGTGTCGCCGCGGACGACGTCCCTGGCTCGGCTGGTGTCATAGCCTCCTGTCCCGGGATCGCGCAGACCGACGCTGGTGACGCTGATCAGGACGCAGACCAGGCCCATGATCAGGAACACGCCGCGCCAGGTGAAGCCCAGGATCGCGGTGAGTAGTCCGACCGACAGTGGCGCAAGGATCTGGCCGGACACCTGCGCGCTGCGATAGAACGAGAAGCTCCTGGCCCGCACCGGGGGCGGGTAGCTGTCCATCAGCAGGGGCGGGTGTACGGCAAACACCGAGCCGTTGCTGATCCCGTTGAGGATCAGGAACACCATCAGCCCGGAGATGTTGATGACGAAGCCGGTAAACGTCGCCGAGATGCTCCAGCCGAACGCGGTCACGATCGTGATGAGGCCGCGACAGCTCCTGCGTGCTGCATAAGCCGACATCAGCACCGCTGCAATCGCGGTGGCGATCGTCTGGAACAGAACGCCGGCGGACAGCAGGGCAGGGCCTATTCCCAGGGTGCTGCTGACGTCCGGGCTGAGAACGAACAGGGCCTGGGTCTGGAAGCTGTCGACGATCACCAGGAGGGACAGGGCCACGAGAGGGTACCACGTGGTGCCCGCATCTCGCATGGACTCGTTCAGGCGCTGGACTTGCGCGGTTCCTGGGACTCCGATCGCGTTACGGACGACTGCCCGTTTGGCCTGTTTCCGTGCCTCCAGGTCATCGATCGCTGCTCGGCCGCGGGCTGGTGTCACGATGTCAGCCCTCCGGCGGCGTTGAGAAGAAGTTGACGCTGAAGGATGCCTCGCCGATCCGCTGCAACTGCCGATTGACTATCACGATGGTGGCCTGATGCAGGTAGTCCAGCTTGTTCGGCCGAGCACCCGCAGGTACCAGGTTCGGCAGGGTAGTCACTGTCAGCGACATACCTCCGGTGAGATAGACGTTGAGCTGAGCCAGGTAGGCGGGGCTAGGACAGCCAGGAGTTTGCTGACATACGTGGTCGGTGAGGACCTTGAGGTTCTGGCCCGGACGAACCGGGGTGCGGTCGATGAACACGGCGAAATACCCAGGCTGCCTGCCGTCGGCGATTTGCCCGGCCAGGCTGGCCGCGCGCACACGCCAGCTTATCGTAAAGGGGGGTTGCACGTCGGCACGGTTGAGCGGCGATGTAATCGCGACCGAGTCATCGGTCATGAATTCCAGTCCGTGGACGGCGCACGAGCTAGCAGCCGCCACGACCGCGAGGATGACCACCACGAGCCGGAGCAGCCTCATCGCAGCTCACCCGGCGGCCTCGGCTCGCGGAGCGCCGCGACCGGATCGGCGACGGCCGCCTCATCCGGGGCGGATTCCGGTGCGGCGGACATGGCATCCGGCTGCGCGCGGTGCCCTGTACGCGAGCCGGAGCGTTCTAGGCTGGTGCTGTCCCGGCCCAGGTAGGCGTCGACCACCCGAGGATCCCGCTGGATCGCCTCCGGGGTTCCGGACGCAATGATCCGGCCTTCGTCCATCACCACCACCCGGTCGGCGAGAGACATCACCATCGGTATGTCGTGTTCGATGATCATCATGGTGAGATCGAGCTCAGATTTGAGTCGGCGCAGCATGCCGCCGAGGGCTTCCGTCTCTCGCTGGGCAATGCCCGACGAAGGCTCGTCGAGCAGCAGCAGCGTAGGCTCGGCGGCCACGACGCAGGCCAGCTCGGTGATCCGGCGGGTCCCTGTGGATAGGTCTGCTATCCGCTCACCTGCGTAGTTGCCCAATCCGAAAGCATCGATGAGTCCACTGGCTCGGAGGGTCTTGCGGCGCTCACCGGTCCGCAAGCCGATCAGCGAGGGCAGCAAACGGGTCGGCGACATCCGTTCTTGGGCCAGCTCGACCGATTCGCGAACTGTCAGGGTCGGGAACAGGGCAGCATCCTGGAATGACCTGATCACCCCGAGCCGGGCACGTCCCTCGGCCGCTAGCCGGGTCATGTCGGTCCCGGCGAACCAGACCGAGCCCGCGCCAGGGGTCAGGAATCCGCTTATGAGCTCGAACAGCGTGGTCTTGCCCGCTCCATTGGGGCCGATGATGCCGAGGGTCTCGCCGCGCCGCACGGCGAGGCTCACCCTGTCCACGGCGGTGATGCCGCCGAAGGAGCGGGACAGGTCGGTGAGCTGCAGTATGACCGGGACGGCGCTTGCCTGCGGCCAGGCACGCGAAACCGGCGCTGGCGTATGGCCCGGCTCGGGCCCGGGAGCGGAGGCTGGCAGGACCGGGCCCCCGGGTTCGCGCATGGCAAGCCAACCGATCACCGTCTGGTAAAGCGGCGAGACTAGCTGGGCTAGGCCGCCCGGGAAGTAGAGGATAAGGATGAGCCATCCGGCGGAACTGGCGGCCAGCCCAGCCTGGTCCAGCGGGATGAATTGCGGCACCCCGATGATGTACAAAGCGCCCATGAGCGGGCCGAGCAGCAGGCCGATCCCGCCGAGCACCGTCGAGGAGACGACGTCGATGCTTGCCTGCGGGGCAAAGGCCGTCGGGTCGACGAACGCAAGTGAGTAGGCGTAGACGGCCCCCCCTATCCCTGCTATGGCGCCGGACATCACGAAGGCCTGCAACCGGGTCCTCGCCGCGGAGACGGCGAACGCGCGCGCGGCGGCCTCGTTGTCCCGCACGCCACGAAGCCGCCGACCCAGGCCACCGCGCCAGATGTTGCGCGCAGCCGCGAGAACGATGGCGAAGACCAGCAGGGCGAACAGGTAATACCGCCTGCCTGTTGACAAGGACACGCCCGCGAGATCCAGCTGGCCCGGAGATGAACCAGACCCGAGCGCCCACGGCTCGGTGAAACCCCAGTATCCGGCGGCGAGCGAGAACGCCAAGGAAGTCACGGCGAGCATCAGGCCAGGCAGCCGAAGCGCCGGGAGCCCGATGACGAGAGCCGCGACGCCGCCGCTGAGTGCGGCCAGCCCGAGCGCTAGGTAATAGTCGCCGGTAGCGGACGCGACATGCAGCGCGACAACAGCGCCGACCCCGGCGATGGCGAACTGACCGAGCGAGAGCTGACCTCCGATGCCGGTGATGATTCCTATCGACAGCCCCACCAGCGCAAAGCAGATGATCTCGGTAAGGATGGCCGAGTTGGAGTCGGGATCGGGAATGAGGAAGGGTAGCGCTGCCGCGGCGATGAAGCCTGCCATGCCGGCCAGCAGGCCCAGGCTCCCGCAGAGCCAGCCGGTAGCGGACTCGCGGGCCCGGCTGCGCCGCGGCTGGACAGCCAGCCAGCTACCTCGTTCGGCTGTGCGGTAAGATTCGCGTCGCCTGAGCAGAAGGACCAGCAGGATCATGGCGAACAGCGCGACGTCGGAGAGGCCGGATGTCGTGGGGTAGTTCCAGAGCACGACCTGTTCAACCATCCCGATGCACAGCCCCGCTATCAGGGCAGCCGAGATGCTCGTCATGCGCGCGATCACAGCCGCGGCCAGAGCCCGCAAGAGTAGTTCTGGTCCGAGCGCGTCAATTGTCGTGAATCCCTCGCTCGGCGCGGTGAACAAGGCTGTGAACACCGAAAGCGTACCTGCAAGCCCCCAGGCCAGCGCCGACATTCTGCTGACAGGAACGCCGGCCATCCTGGCGGCGTCCTGATTGGATACCACAGCGCGGATGGCCAGGCCATACCGTGTGCGATGCAAGAACCACACCAGCGCGATGATCGCCGGCGGGCTAAGCAGCAGGATGCCGGTGTCCGCCGGGGAGATCTGGAGGGCACCGATCCCGAATTGCGGCAGCCAGGCCGGCTGGGGGTAGGAGCTGCCTGCCAGGGCGCCCGAGTCAGCGGCCGAGGCCACGAGCAGCAGTACTTCGGATAGCCCGAGGGTAGCCACCACGGTCATCACCGAAGGCGCTGAGCGGAGCCGCCGGACGACGGCGACCTCCGACAAGCAGCCAATCGCGAAACCGAACAGCAGGGCAGGGGGCACGCCTAGCCAGTAGGGAATCCGCCACCGGGTCACGGTGACACCGAACACCGCAGCGACCAGGACACCGACCGAGGCCTGCGCGAAGTTCACGACCCGGCTGGCCCGATATACCAGTACCAGTCCGACGCCAAGCAGGCCATAGCTCATGCCGGTGATCAGGCCCAAGACGAGCACGTCACCCCTGATGGCGAAGCTGGCGATGGTCACAACGGCTGCCTCCACAGTTGAATCTGGCGCATCGGACGGGGCGGCGGATGGTCAACCGCCCCGTCGGACATCATCCCGAGTCCACGCAGTCGGTCGCGGGCCTAACCGGTTATCGGATAGAAGTGGCCCGTGTAAACTATGCACTTGCAGGCGGCGTGGAAGGCGAATGACTCCATCTCGGCCGCCGCTGCATGGCGGCCCGGTCCGAAGTCAGCCTTGAACGTGAGCGCCGAGGTGTATGAGGTCCCGAGAGCTTGATATCCGGCAGCCAGCGTCTGCGGGTTAATCACCTTGGCCCCCTTGAGGGCTGCCTGCAAGGAGAGCAGGCCATCGCAGAAACTCAGGGCCGTCCAAGAGTCGAGCTGGTTCGTGTACTTCTCGCCGACAGCCGCGAACAGCTTCAGGCACAGCGCGGTCGTTGCGTTCGCGGGAGGCTGGCGGCTGTACGCCACGTCGCTGACCGGCCTCCACCCGACTCCCTGTGAACCGGCGAATGCGCTGACGGGGATGGTGGAGGTCAGCCCGCCGGGATTATCTTCCGAATTGAACCCGACCTCAGGGTAGTAATGCTCCGCGGCCGTGGTCGTCATCCAGACAATCGTCTCGCCACCGGAGGACGAGTCGAAGATCACGACGCGGTTGATGCCGGCGTCCTTGAAGCGCAGCGCTGCGGCCTTCGCCTCGGTGGAGCTTGCCACGATGGCGTCCGCAGCCACCTTCTGGCCATGCTGAGCAAGAATGCCCGCCATGAGCGACTCAGCGTAGGCCCACTGAGAGTCGCCCGGGCGGACCACGCCGATCTTGGTGCCGGGGGCGAAGAATCCGTCCGAGAGGAAGGCGTTCACCATCGTGGTCACCCAGGACCGGACCGGAGGGTCGCTGGGGGAGAAGTAGAAGTCGTTGTAGGTCCTCATGATGCTGGGGGTGCCAAGCCGCCCGGGAAGGCCCTCGACGAGGGGCGTGTCACCGTGGGCTAGGCAGGCTAGCTGCTGGTCGGTCACGTTGTAGGGCATGATCGCCGCAAACACGTGCTGATCTTGGACCCAGTACGTGCAGGCCGCCTCGTCCTCGGAAGCCTCTGACGGCGTAAGCATGTTGTAAGGGAAGTCGGCGAATACCACCTTGCGCCCGTCGATACCGCCATGCGCATCGATATAGTTCCCGACCGTCCTCGCCTCAAGGGGGACGTTGCCCACCGAAAGCCCCACGGCCGCGAAGGCCTCGATCGCGGCCTTCGAGTTGATCGGCGCCATGATCCCGATCTTGATCGTGGACGCGGTGACACCCTGGCTGTCGGTCGACGCGGCGCTGGGCGCTGCCGAACTGCCGACAGGCGTGACCGATGACGAACAGGCCGCTGCCGAGAGAGCCAGCAGCGCGCACACCGCGATGATACGGATCACCTTCATCCTGGGCCTCCCGGGAAGTGATGGCGACGGCGAGTTCAGCCGCGCCTGTCAAGACCGTCAGCTGGGCAATCGAGCGGCGCGGGAGCGAAGGAACGCTCCCGCCTGTCTCATACCATGATTCTGTTACGATCATAATCCAAACGTCAACCTTCGAAGCTCTCGAGTGGGTGGCTTCCTCCCCAGTACAGAGGCGAAATCCTGCACCTAGTCCCTGATTGTGACCAATCGGATACTGAATGTCTATATAACGATCGTAAGAGATACACAATGTTCTTGGCCAGCACCCTGTCCGTCGTGGGCGGAATCCCGGCGGGCCGGTCCCGGCGGTTACGGCGCCGCGGTTGCCCTCGGCGCTCTCGTGGAGCCCATGTAGCGTTTACTTGACGAACGGAAATCCTACAGTGTAGCAAGTGATCATGCTCGCTCGTGTTCGCCAAGGCGAGCCGCGCTCGCGGCACGCCGGCCAGCTGCGGGAGCGACCGTGGATCCGGATAGCCGGATCCACCTCGTTCACGACCCGAGCCAAGCTTCATGAGATCCTGGGACGCTTCGCCGACCACCTCCGAGGGTCCCGGTGACCAGACTGGGTCTCGGCGCGAGCTGGGGATACGAGGTGACGCGCGGCCGGGTCGAGGGGCGCGAGACGCTGACGTTCAAGCAACGCCCTGCCAGCGCCGCAGCGATGCTCGCTGATGTGCTTCGCTGGGGCGACCGGGAGTGCCTGGTGCGAGGTACACAGCGGGTCACGTACCGGGACCTCGGAGCCTCGGTGCACGCCCTGTCCTGTGAGCTGGCTGCCCAGGGCCTGATCCCGGGTGACCGCATCGCGCTGACCGGCAACCCGGGTCCGCTGTGGGTAATCGCCCTGTGGAGCTGCCTGCGCGCGGGCCTGGTAGCCGTCCCCTGCGACGGGCGTTGGGCCACCGAGGAACAGCAACGCGTCGCCCGGCTGATCAGCCCGCGCTTGCAGGTCGGCGACGCCGCGCTTGCCGGCTGCCCGGCCCCGCGCATCACGGGCGTTCCGAGCCGTCCGGTGTCACAGACCAGTCCGGCATCGGTAAGGATGGCGCAGCCTCTGGCCGGGACGGCACCGGCCCTTATTCTGTTCACCGCGGGAACCTCTGGCCTGCCCAAGGGCGTTGTGCTGTCGTCTGCCGCCCTCGTTGCGGGCATCCAGAACATGCTCGCGGCGCGGCGGCTCCTCCCGTGCGATCTGCGCGACGACCACGTCGGGCCGGTAAGTCTGATCACCTTGCCGTTGTTCCACATCGGGGGGATTACGACGGTGATCGCGAGCATGCTCTGCGGCGGACGGCTGATCTTCACGGCCCCTCGCTTCGATCCGGCCGAAGTCCTCCGCCTGATCGAGCGCGAGAAGGTGACCACTTGGGGGGCGATCCCGACGATGGTCCGCCGCGCCATCGACGAGAGCAGGGTTGCCCACCATGACCTGTCCAGCCTCCGCTCGCTGATGATCGGAGGTGCTCAGGTGGCCACCGACCTGGCCCGCGACGCCCGGGACGCCTTCCCCCGCATCCGGTTCAGCGCCGGTAACACCTACGGCCTTACCGAGGCGTGCGGCCACGTCGCCACCGCCACCGGCCGCGAGGTGGACGCGCACCCGGGCTGCTCCGGGCGGCCGCTACCAGCCTGCGAGCTCCGGATCCAGCCCGCCCCGGAGGTGCCAGCTGGCCAGGGCGAGATCCTGGTTCGATCTCCGTCGCTCATGACCTGCTACTGGGGGGAACGTGACAGCCCTGTCGATGCGGACGGGTGGCTGCACACCGGCGACTTCGGGCATCTCGACAGTGATGGCCGACTCTACGTGGTCGGCCGGATCACGGACACCATCATCCGGGGCGGGGAGAACATCAGTGCGGTCCGTGTGGAGCACTGCCTGCTGGCCCACCCTAGCGTCCAGGACGTCGCCGTGGTCGGGCTGCCCAGCCTCGACCTCGGCGAGGAGGTGGCGGCCGCGGTCGTCCCGAAGCCAGGTCATCGGCTCAGCCCAGCCGACCTGGCTATTCATGCCGCATCTCAGCTCAGCCGCTTCGAGGTTCCCACGCGATGGTGGATCCGTGCCACCGCACTGCCCGTCAGCGCGGCGGGAAAGATGCTGAAGCGGCAGGTGCGCGCTGAGTGGCCGCCGGACTGTTGAGGCGCGTCAGGCGGACCGACGTGTTGAGCTAGGTTCGCCGCACGGCTATGCTTATGTAGCGTTTCTCAAACGATCGCAATTCGGACGGGTGATTCGCTGATGGCAGAGAAGCCCAGCAGAGCAGACCTGGTCGACCTAGCGGCCCAACTCGGTCCCCGGCTCGAGACGAGAGCAGGCAAGCACGACCGGGACGCGTCCTTCCCGTTCGAAACCTACGATGACCTCCGCGAGGCGGGCCTCCTCCGGCTGTGCATCCCCGTCGAGCACGGCGGGCTTGGAGGCACGTTCGCCGACTACATCCGGGTCTCTGAGGAGCTCGGCCGCCACTGCGGGGCGACCGCGCTTACGTTCAACATGCACACCATGACCACCATTTGGGTGGGCGAGATTGCGGACCTGATAGACATGCCAGACGATGCCCGGCTGGACCATGAAAGCCGCCGTAAAGAGGTATACCGCGGGATCGTCGAACAGGGCCTGAAGCACAGCCAGCCGATTTCGGAAGTGACGCCCGACAGCCATCGCCACCCCAGCACTGTCGGGGAAATCGTTGACGGCGGCTTCCTGGTCTCGGGCCGGAAGATCTTCGCCTCGCTGGCCGGCGCGGCCGACTTCTATGACACGACCTGCCAGGTGCCAGGGGAGGCCAGCCCCCGGTTCGTCAGCATCCCCGCCGACAGCACAGGAGTGTCCGTCCAAGGTGAATGGGACCCGTTGGGTATGCGGGCGACTGTCTCCCGGACGCTGGTATTCGACAAGGTCTTCGTTCCCTCCCAGAACGAACTGCTACCGCCGGGCGTGTTCGCCGAGATGCACCAGCGTTACCCGTACCCGCTGCTGTCGATCACCGCCACGTACCTGGGCATCATGCGCGGTGTGCTCGACTTCACCTGCAGTTTCCTGCGCGGTGAATATCCTGGCGGACCCACCCGGCCGCGCCGGGACTCACATCAGAAACAAGACGGATGGGCCAGGATGCAAGTCCTCTATCACCAGGCGAGGGCCCTGCTGCATACAGTCGTCGACCACGCCACCGTCAACCCCAGCAGGCAGGACCTAGCTCGGATGTGGTCAGCGAGCTGGACCGTGATGGAGAATGCTGCCCAGCTCGCCGCCCTCGGTGTACGGGTCTGCGGCGGCCAGGCAATATCCCGCCGGTTCCCGCTTGAGCGCATGTACCGCGACGCCAGGCTCGGCGCTGTCATGCTCCCGTTCACGGCCGAGGTATGTCTCGACCGGCTCGGCCGGGAGTTCCTCTTTGATGACTGAGCGCTCATTCCCGTTGCTAGCCGACGGCCTGCATGCACAGGCCCGGTTGTCGTCGGCGCGTCCCACCCGGATCGTCGTCCGGCCGCCCCGGGGCGGGCGGCTATGGTAGTCGTGACCACGCTCGCCATGCCCGAGGCGCAGGTGACCGGGCTGTATGCCGCTGGCGTGACCTGCTTCCTGGGATTGCGCTATGCCGACCCACCCATTGGCGCCCGCAGGTTTGCGCCGCCGCGGGAGATCAGCGGGCCGCGTGGGACCATCGATGCGACGGCCTTCGCACCGGCTGCCCCCCAGGCCCCGCGAAGTCACAGCCAGCTTCTGCACGGGCCGGTGCCCTCGACGGACGAGGACTGCTTGGCACTGAATGTCTGGGTTCCCGCAGAGCGAAGCGGGCTGATCCCGGTACTAGTCTGGATCCACGGCGGAGCGTTCCTGAGTGGTTATACAAGTGCTCCATGCTATGAGGCCTGGCGGCTGGCCAGCCTCGGCAAGATCATCGTGATCACTGTAGGCTACCGGCTGGGGTCGTTGGGCTGGCTTTCGCACCAAGATCTGTCGCCCGAGCAGGACGCGACCGTCGGCAACTGGGGCCTGCTCGACGTGATGGCAGCGCTGCGCTGGATTCAGCGCAATGTTGCCGACTTCGGCGGCGACCCGGACCGGGTGACCCTGGCCGGCCAGTCGGCCGGTGCGCTTTGCGCCCTGTTGCTCCTCTCCACTCGGGCCATGAGCAGGGACTTTCATCGTGTAATCGCGCAAAGCCCCCTGCTAGCGGTCGCGTCACGTGACGACGCGGCCCGATGGGCCGCGGCCCTCACCGAGCATGCGGACTGTGACGGGGTAGCTCGCCTTCGCGAGTTGCCCGCGAGCCGGATCGTCGACGCCGACCTGGAGCTCTCGGGAAAGGCCGCCTTCCAGGGCCTGACTCGCGGCCCCTTCCCGGCAGCGGGCACCGACACGGTACCGTGGCCGCCCAGCGACCAGCGCGCGATCCAGGCCGGCTCCGGCATCCCTGTTCTGATCGGGCACGCCGACGACGAGGGACTTTTCTTCTACCGGGGGTCCCCGTTCAGCGACGACACGCTGGCCCGGCGAATCAGACGGCTTGCTCCTCAGCTCGACGTCGCAAGCACCGTACGCCGCCATCGGGAGAATCTGCGCCAGCGAGGCATGCCGTCGGGAAACGGCGCCGTGTACAGCAGCGTGTGGTCCGAAGAACGCTTTGGCGCCCCCATCAGGCAGTGGGTGGCACAGCGGCGCAGGCAGGCGGAAGCGGCTACGTATATGTACCGATTTGCCCACCGCTCGCCCATGCTCGGCGGGGCCTCGCACGTCGTCGATGTTCCGCTGGTTTTCGGGACGCACCGGCACCCATCCCTGCGTGGCCTGTGCGGGACGGGTCCCCGCGTTGACCAACTCTCCGAGCAGATGATAGCTTCCTGGGCGGCATTCGCGGCTTCAGGTTGCCCGCAGATGACTGACCTGTGCGCGTGGCCAACCGATGCCACGGTCGTTATTGACTCCGCCGCTCCCTGGCGAGCCGTGCCGGAACCGGCCGCCTCGGTGATGGGACCATGAGGCCGATGTCGCAGCAGCGTACGCGGACGGGCCGACGTGCATCGGCTGCTGCTGGCGGCTGCGGCACGGGGCAAGAACCGGACACGCCAGGAACGGTGGCCATGCCCAAGGTCGGCATCACGCCCGAGATGATGGCGTCCATGCGAGCCAGGGTTGGCCGGGTTCTGCGCATCGACCACTCGGTCAGCAATGAGGAGGTGACCAGGCTGGCCATCATCCGGTTTTGCGAGGGCATCGGTGACCCCAATCCGCTGTGGTGCGACCCGGATTACGGTGCAAGCGGTCCGTTTGGCACCCAGGTCGGGCCCCCGTCCTGGGTGATCTGCGCGTTCGCGGGGCTGCAGTTCGGCTGGCCCGGGCTGGGGTCGTTCCACTGTGGCAGCGAACTTGAATTCCATTCCCCGGTTTGCGTCGGGGATGTGATCCGGGCCGAGTGCGTCTACGAGGGCTTCGATGGTCCCAAGCCCGCTCGGTTCGCAGAGCGCGTCGTCGTGGACCACTTCACCAACCGCTACCACAATCAGCTGGGCGTCCTGGTGGCCACGATTCGCTGGTCAGTGCTGAACTTTGAGCGTGGCCGGACGCGGCAGCCCATCCGGGAACCGGCCGCGGCCACCCTCCCGCATCCGTGGACCGAAGCCGAACTGCTCGCTTTGGAAGCGGAGGTGAGGGTCGAGCGCCCGCTTGGCCGGACGCCACGATGGTGGGATGACGTGGATGTCGGACAGCCGCTCACTACTATCGTGAAGGGTCCCCTCGGCATGACGGACGAGATAGCGTACGTGGCCGCCGGCGGGGCGCCCATCCCGCGTCTGGCAGCGCACCGCAGCGCGCTCCACAGCTACGACAGACATCCCGCATGGGCTTTCCGCGATCCGGTTTCCGGGGCACTGGAGCCCATCTACGCCGTGCATTACAACAAGTCCGCGGCAATGGCTATGGGAGTGCCACTGCAGTACGACGTGGGCTTCCAACGGCAGTGCTGGCAAGTTCACCTGCTCACTGACTGGCTTGGCGACGACGGCTGGCTGCTTGCATGCGGCGCGGAATACCGAGCCTTCGTCTACCACGGTGATGTCTTGCGGCTGGGGGGGCAGGTGGTCGCGAAGCGCATAGATGAGCGCGGCGAGGCTGTCGTCGATATACAGACACACGCGATCAACCAGCGTGGTCTTGACGTGATGCCGGGGCATGCCCGGGTAGCGCTGCCGAGGCGAGGCGAGGCGTACTCTCCAGCCCGGCGGCGCGCCCGAGCCAGACCGCGGCCGTGTAGCTTACGCCGCCGACCCATGATGAATCCTTGCGGCGATTGCGCCGCATCAACGTCCATCCCAGGCCCGGAGAGCTATTTACCGTGCGAGCCAACGATCCCCGCCATTGTGACGAGAGCGGCGCAAGCCGCGTAGCCGATGAATTCGTCCGAGGTTATTCAGCCCAGGACCCCTTGCTTGCGCTGGATATCAGCCCCGGCCATTGCGATGGAACGCTGGCCGATTACGGCCCTGACGGCGTAAGCAAGTTCGAGGACCTCGTCAGGCGATGCCTGGCGAGGCTTCGATCCGTGATGCCGGACGACGACCCAGACCCGCGGCTGAACCGCCTGCTGCGCGAGCGGCTGACGATCCTCGCGGACCGTCATGAAGCGGGCCTTGCCTGGTGCGATCTCAACGCCTTTCACAGCCCGCTGCATGAGCCGCCGCTGCTGCTCGAGCGCATGCCTCTGCTGACACCCGAGCTGTGGTCGTGTTTCCTCCGACGGATGACCCTAGTGCCCGCCGCGCTGGATGATCTCGCCCAGCGCTACCGCGTCGGGGTCTCGCGCCGCCACGTCCCCGCTCGTCACCAGGTGCTGCTATGCGCGGACTTGTGTGAGCGCTGGGGGTCACCGGACGGCGCAGGCGGCCGACTGCGTGCCCTGGCGCTCCGCCGGTTGCGCTCAGCAGGCATTCCTCGCACTGGGGTAACGGACCGGATTGTCGATGCCGCCGATCGCGCAGATCAGGCCTACGCCGCCTTTGCAGGATTCCTCCGCAGAGAACTCGCGCCTGTCGCCACGCCCTCTGAGGCCGTGGGGCGGGATCACCTCCAGCTTGACCTCCGGCTTCATACCGGCGGGGATGTGAACCTCGACGATGCCTACGAGTGGGGCTGGCACGAACTGGGCCTGGTCTCGGCTGCGCGCGACTCGGTCGCCAGGCAGATAAGCGGCGCAGGACGAGTTGACGAGGCGATGGCGATCCTGGATTCCAATCCCGCCTACATCGCGGACAGCCCGGAAGGCTACCGACGTCGGCTTGAGGAGATCGCGGGCAGCGGGCTGGAAAAGGCGGCGGCCGTGTTCGACATCGCCCCGCAGCTGCGTAGCTTCCGCATCGAGCTGCTGCGACCTGACGGGCCGCCGGGGGGGTACTACCCTCCGAGTGAGGGGTTCGAGGTCGGCGGCAAGGTAATCTGGCGTTCCCTGCCGGCCAGTCTGAGCATCTGGCGAGATCATGTCTTCGTCTTCCACGAGCTGATACCAGGCCATCACCTGCAAATCGGCCACACCGTCCTGCACAGCGAGCGCTTCAGCGCCTTCCAGCGCTTCGCGGCTCGAATACCCGGCCATCACGAAGGCTGGGGGCTGTATGCCGAAAGGCTAATGGACGAGCTAGGAGCGTTCCAGGATCCCGGCTCACGCCTCGGCATGCTCGACGCTCGCCTGCTCAGGACCATGCGCCTCGTCATAGACATCGGGCTGCACGCAGGACTCCCGATCCCGGACAACGTCTGGGGTTGGCGCGTGGGGGGCCGGTGGACGAGGCCGGTGGTCGAGGAACTGCTCACCGCCCGCACCTCGCTTCCGCCGGCCAATCGGAAGACCGAGGCAGACCGGTATTGTGGTTGGCCGGGCCAAGCTTCCAGCTACCTGCTCGGTGAGCGCGCCTGGTGCCGTGGCCGCGAGAAGGCCAAGCGGCAAGGCGCCCACCGCTTCGACCTGAAGGCTTTCCACATGGCAGCGCTCGACCTCGGCCCGGTCGGCCTAGACCAGCTGGCCGGGGAGCTTGCCGCGCTGTGACGACCTGATCCCGGCGGTCGTGAGGACCGCATCATGACTTGGCCGCAAGGGTTCCGTCCCAGCACCGCATCTGGCGTGGGCCAATACGCCCGACCCAGCGCAGGTGCGATTTGATCGCCTTGATCGCATTGCTCACGCCCGGCGCCGGGTCCTTCGGCGTGGCGGGCAGCCGACGGAACCTCCTGTCGCTGTGCTCAGATGCCCGGCGCGCTCGACGTTGTGGTGGCGCAGCGACTGCGCCAAGCGTCCAGTAGCGCCCGGCGAAGAACAGCAGCGGATCTCCGCCGCCTCCCCCCATCTCGACCACGTTCCCGACCAGGATGACGTGATCACCACCGGGGTAGACGGTGACGACGTCGCACCGCAGCCAGGCGAGTGTCCCTTCGAGGATCGGGACAGCTGAATGGTCGGCATGGGCGCACGCCGCGAACTTGTCTACCCCAGTGCCCTTGCTCGCGAAGATCCGGCTGACGTGCTCCTGGTCGCTGGCCAGTACGTTGATCGCGAATCGCCGGGACTGCCGTATCGTGGCGAGCGTGCGGGAGGTCAGGTCGAATCCGACCATCACCAGGAGCGGTTTCAGCGACAGCGCTGCCACGGCGCTCGCTGTCATACCCGCCGGTCCATCGACGCCTGAGGTGGTAACCACTGTCACGCCTGTGGCGAATGTTCCGATGAGGGACTGAAAGCGCCGCTGATCGTTCGCTGGAAGCGGGTTACTCACCGGGCTCTGGCCTCCTGCCATGCCAACCGCGGCTGGCGGCGAGTTCAACGACGGTGGCCCATCGCCTGGGGTGCCAGCCAGATGCCGCCCTGCCACCTCGCCAAATCCGCCGTTCGAGACCAGCCCCGGCGGGGCAGGCAGCTTCCGGCATGGCATCGCTGGGCATGGTGGTGCTCTGCCGGGTGGTCATGCTGTCCCAGGTCTGGGAGACCGGCCCTGGCCGGGCATCTTCCGACGGTGTGGATCGCAGCTGCTGCTTGGTATGTTTTAATTGCGAACGTCACATAGACAGCATACACCGCGGCCGGATCGTCGTGCCAGCCCGGCATGAATGACTCAGCGGACCGTGTCGCTCCGCGGCGCCTGCCCGTGCATCTCCGGTGCCGTGTCGCCGACGATCCGCAGCCATGAGCCCCGCAACGCCCTCCCGGACCGGGCTCACGAAATGACGCGCCGCCTGGCGCCTGCAATCTCCCGTGCGAAACGCAGCATGCGGTGCTGATCCCGTATCGCCTGACCAACCTGGGTGGTATGGGCGTGCCCTGCGGTGAACCATTCGACGTCCAGCCGCTTGCCCAAGCGACGCGCCGCCGCGACGAACGCCTTCATCTGGCGTGGCGGGCAGCGGCTGTCATTCTCTCCTTGAATAATCAGCAGCGGCGCGGCTAGTGCGTCGACATAGGAGATCGGGGAACTGAGGCGGTAACGGTCGGGTACCTCGTCCGGCGACCCGCCGAACATGGCCCGGCACGCGCCGCGCAGGAAGCCGGAAGCGTCCTCGTACAAGGCGACCCAATCGGCTATGGCGACCCAGGCCATCCCGCCCGCCCACAGGCCCGGCGACTTTACTAGCCCCAATAGCGTCAGGTAGCCGCCATAGGAACTCCCACTGAGCAGGACGCATCCGGGATCGGCCACGCCGGTGTCCACCAGGTACTGCCGGGCCGCGATGATGTCAGCGAGTTCCCAGCGGCCGATATCGCCAGTGATCTGCTCGCGGAACCCGCGGCCGAAGGTCGTCGAGCCCCGGTAGTTGACCGAGCACCAGGCGAATCCCTCGGTCACCCAGGCCTGTGCGGTGGGAGAGAAGAACTCGGTCGTGACCGAGTGCGGTCCGCCGTGCATGTCAAGGACGGCCGGGAACGGGCCCGAGCCGTCCGGCTTCGCCAGCCACCCCTGAACTTGCTGGTGGTCGGAGGAGGTGAACTGCACCGACTGCCACTGGTGGGAGGCGACGAAATCCGCGCCGCGCAGTAGGATGCGCGGCGGTTGCGCGCCGAGCCTGTCAAGTTCCAGCAACTCGCCTGGATGAGTCGAATTCTGCCAGGTAGCGTGGACTGACCCGGACGGGCCGAAGTAGACTCCCGCGGCCAGCCGGAACAGCGTGCCTTGCGGGTGGTTCAAGGCCTTGATGCGATGCGTCCGCAGATCCATGATCATTAGCTGGTGACGGGCCTGGAAGACCTGGACGAGAAGCAGTTCGGCGGCATCCGGTGACCAGTCCATCGGGATCAGGTCGCCTGGCGGGTCCTGCGACGGGCACAGTTCCATACGCTCGCCCGTCCCCACGTCCCACAGGAACGGCCTGCGGAACCCGGTGGCGTCAGATGTGGCCGCCACGCGGTAATCGCCGGGCATCGGGGAGAGCGCCGTCGCCTCCAGGCTGGCCTCGTCTTCCCAAAGCTGGCCGAGCTGCTCCGCGCTGGCCAGGTCCACAGCGCACAAGCTGAACCGCCAGCGTCCGGAGCGCTGTGCGTTCATCACGACGCCCAAGCGCCCGTCGGCCGCCAGCAACGGCCCGAACGTAAGGCTCTGGCTGGTAAAGATTTGCCGGACCGGCCCCGGATGCCCATCGGGGAACCCGACCGCGTAGCAGGCAAACTGGCTCGCGTCGGCTACCGTGAAGGCGAAGCAGTTGCCGTCTCGGCTGAGGTCCGAGACGCTCATGCCCGGTATCGTCGCGTACGGGGGCATGTCCGGGGTCAGGCTGGTTGCCGGGCCGCCCTCATACGGTACCCGCACGTAGTGTCCGCGCTCGCTGCCTGACTCGTCACGGAAGTAGTAGACGTACGCGCCGTCGGGAGAGATGTTGCCGAAGTACACCCCGATACGGGAATCGGTCAGCGGCACAAGCTCGCCCGTATCGACGTCCCATCGGTGCAGCTGGACGACGTCCGAGGACAGATTGCCAACGGCGATACCGCGGTCGACCTGTCTGGAGGCACGGGCGGTCTGCATGACCCTTCCGACCCGGAACTGCAGCTCCCACCCGGAGGCGGGGGTAGCGATCATATACGCGCACCTCAGCTCGGGCTAGTCAAGAACGTCGGGTTCCTGGCCGGTCACGATGTCGGCGAGCAGCTGGAAATTGTGGCGGGCCATGTTCCCATTGCTGAACTGCCTGTGCGTGAGCCGGGCTTCCTCGTCGGTCATGATCCGCGGCCGACCCGCCGCGTCAGCCAGCAGCTGCATCTGGCAGGCACGGTCCATCGTGATGAACCACCACGCCGCCTCGGCCACGGAGCGGCCTACCGTCAGCAGGCCGTGATGGCGCAAGATGGCACCGCGGCGCTGCCCGAGCCTGCTCGCGATCCGTTCGCCCTCGGCCTTCTCCAGCACCAAGCCCTGGTACTCATCGAAGACGATGTGGTCGTCGTAGAACGCACAGGACTCCTGCACGATCGGGTCGAGGCCGCGGTCCAGCGCCGCGAAAGCCCGACCGTGGATCGTGTGCGCATGCGCGACCGCGACCACATCGGGCCGGGCCCGGTGGATCGACGAGTGAATCCAGAACGCCGCCTTGTTGGTCCGGCGTGCTCCTTCGAGGACGCGGCCGCGTTCGTCAATGAGCAGCAGGTCGCTGACCCGGATGCGCGAGAAGTGCAGCGCGTACGGGTTGACCCAGAAGCGATCGGGGAACTCGGGATCGCGGGCGGTGACGTGCCCGGCGATCCCCTCGTCATAGCCGTATCTGGCGAAGAGCCGGAAGGTGATCGCCAGTTGCTGCTTGCGGCGGAGCCGCTCGGGCCCGACCGAATCGAGCGACTCGGGTATGTCGGAGATGTCGAGCTCTTCCCTTCGCCCGCTCAGCGCGGCCCCGGCGTTGGTCGGCGCCCTCATGAGACCTCCAGTGTGCGTCCGGTACTCAGTTGGATGCTATTCTCTTTACGACCGCTATGGCAACGACATGGATTGGCAATCGGGGCGTCGGCTATGACCGGATCCGGCACGACCGTGCTGACGAACTGTTCGGTGATCGACGTGGCGGCGGAGAAGGCCACCGCCGACCGGGGCGTCTGGATAGCCCACCGACGGCTGCGGGAGATCGGCCCGGCCGACGACGTGCTGGCCGACGCGCTCGCCGATGACCCGGGCGTGAATGTTATCGACCTGGACGGCGCGTTTCTGCTGCCCGGGCTGATGAACATGCACACCCACCTGGGCCTGACCTACACCGGTAGCGAGCCGGACCGCAGCCCAGCGGCCCGCGCGCTGCGGATGGCGGCGAACGCGCTATGGAGCGTGCGCGCCGGTGTCACCACGATCCGGCTGCTCGGAGAACACGATGGCACGGACTTCGATCTCAGGGACGCGATACGCATGGGACGCCACCGGGGCCCCACGATCATCACGGCCGGACGCCCCCTGTGCTGCACCGGGGGGCACGGGTCCGGCAACGGGCCCAGCCTGGAGTTGGACGGCCCAGCCGAGTTCGCGCGTGGCGCCCGCACCCAGATCGCCTTGGGCGCGGATCTCATCAAGATCTGCATTTCAGGAGGCATCGGCGGGATACACGAGAGCATCTTCCATTCGCAGATGCTCCCGGAGGAAGTGACCGCGGTCGTCACGGTGGCCCACGGTTGGAACAGACTGGTCACCGCCCATGCAGGACCTGCGGCTGCTATTGACGAGGCGCTCGACTGCGGCCTAGACGGCGTGGAGCACGGCTACGCACTGGACGACGCCGTGATCGCCAAGATGGTCGCCCTCGGCACCTGGCTGGTGCCCACCCTTGCGGTTACCAGCGGCGAGGAATTCTACAAGCGCCACGGCGCGCCGAGCTGGATCCTCGATAAGGTCCGCCAAGCGGCGGAAGCCCATGCCGCTGGCATCCGCGCCGCGATCCGGGCAGGCGCCCGGATCGCCCTGGGTACCGATATGCTGCCATTCGAGGAACTGGACGGGACGACGGCAACTGTGCGAGAGCTTGAGCTGCTCGTAGAGGCTGGACTGACGCCAGGTGCGGCACTGCGGTCCGCGACCTGTGTGGCGGCCGAGTACGCCGGCCTCGCCCACGACGTCGGTACCATCGAGGCGGGCAAGCGCGCGGACCTCATCGCCGTGGCGCTGAACCCGCTCGTGAACATCTCGCACATGCGCGAACTGACGTTCGTCATGAAGGACGGCGAGCCCAACACCCCAGCCCCCGAGGGAACACGAAGCCAGTAGCCGGGATGCCAGCCCGTCGGAACTGCACCGCAGACGCGCCGCTGGTAATCTGATGAGGCACGCCACCGAGGGAGCAATAGCGTACATGGCCTGGTCACTATGAACGGAATCGCGCGGCCCCGTACCCTGATCCTTGACATTTACGGCGCCTACGTGCGCAAGCTAGGCTCCTGGCTTGCCGTCTCCGACCTGGTAGCCCTGATGGGCCACCTGGACGTCGATAAGCAATCGGTCCGTTCCGCCATTTCCCGGATGAACCGTCGCGGGCTGATCGAGAAGGAGAAGCGCGGCTCGGTCAGCGGTTATCGGCTGGCCGATTCGACGCTTAAGAGGATGGCTCGCGGTGATCAGCGAATCTTCAATCCAGTAGAGCCAGGACAGCCGGCCCAGGGGTGGGTGCTCGTCTCATTCTCGATCCCCGAGCAGATCAGAGAACGCCGCCACCTCATCCGCTCCCGTCTCACCTGGCTCGGTTTCGGCAACGTGTCTGGGGGCCTGTGGATAGCCCCGGCCGCGCGGCTGCCCGACCTGCTGGACGCAGCGGAATATAACGGTTTCGCGAGGGATATCGACGTCTTCGAGGGTCGTTACCGCGGAGGCGACGATATACGGGCGCTGGTCCAGCGTGCCTGGGATCTGCCTAGCATGAACAGGCTCTACCAGACCTTTCTCGGCCAGTGCGAGCCCATCAGGGAACATTGGCGCACGTTCAGCCCAGACGAGGACACCAGGCGCGCCTTTGTGGACTACACCTACTGCCTGCACCGGTGGCGGAAGCTGCCGTTCCTCGATCCCGGTCTCCCCGCAGAGCTATTGCCGGACGATTGGCTGGGCCAGGAGGCATCCGTGGCATTCTTTGCCCTCAGGGCGCTGCTTGAGGGTCCAGCGAACCAGTTCGTGCAGGCGACCGTGCACAGCACCATGTCCGTACTCGCCGGCGGGTTCACTCCACGGGCCAGCCGGTCCGCCCGGTCCTCAATTGCCGCAGCACACGCTGGGTCCTCACGCCTGGTGGTCTAGCGTTGCCGCCTCTGACAGGGTGTGAGGTCAGGCTGTGGCTGGCAGGCGGGCCGTTGCGATGCGGACGGCGACTTCGCGGCCGATGGCGCGGAGGGCCCGCCAAAGAGTGGGCCGGGCTTGGTCCTGCTCTGTGGCCATGAGAGGGCACGGCAGCAGGTCGCGGGCCTTCGTGTAGAAGACGGCGAACCAAGGCCTTCGGGGCCGAGTGCATGCAACCCGCCGGGCGGGACCCAGGTGATCAGCCCGCTGCGGCCAACAGGCCGAGGTCGTAGGAGGCGTGGTTGACGCCGTAGGCGCTGCCGAGAATTCCGATCATCAAGAGGCGCAGGCGCTTGCTGGTGATGCCGGTGACGGCGCACGGCCGGTCCACGGTGATCGCGATCGGCTGGGCGCAGGAACTCCATCACGTGCGGGAAGGCTCACTGATATAGTGTTATAGTTACGCTCGCGACAGAACATGCACGAGCGACGGGTATCGCGCCGCGAGGAGATCAAACTGGCAAGCCACGTCCCGCCGACCGTCGATGAACACCCCACACACTTGTCCCGCGCCCGGCTGACTGCCGGACTCCCGCGGATCCGCCGCGCGCCTGAGGACTACGGCTACCTATGCTGCATCGTGCGCCGACCCGCGGTGGGCGAGCGTGAAGTGCTCAGCGAGGGCGCACTCGATCCTGCCGTCGGGCTGGCTGGAGACAACTGGCTTGCCCGGGGCTGCCGCCTCTCGCCCGACGGGTCGGCGATCGTGGACATGCAGCTAACCGTGATGAATATCCGGGTGGCCGAACTGGTGGCCGACGGCTGGCACCGCGTACCGCTGGCCGGCGATCAACTATACGTCGACCTGGACCTTAGCATTGAGAACCTGCCGCCAGGGACCATGCTCGCCATAGGCCCCGCCGTTGTGCAGGTGAGCTGCGCGCCGCACCTCGGGTGCAAGAAGTTTGTTGAGCGCTTTGGTCCGGAGGCAATGAGGTTCGTTAACTCCAGGCTCGGCCGTCAGTTGCGGCTGCGCGGGATGAACGTCCGTATCATCCGCGGAGGCGCGATCCAAGTGGGCGACGCGGTCGTCAAGCACAGGTCCGCAGAGGAGGTGTGAGTGCCAGGCCTCCCGGACTGCCATCTCTGTCGAGCGCCCGGCGCAGAATCTCTTAGCGCCTGGGATTACCATGTGCGCCGGATGGCAGGCGCACAGCTGGATCAGCGGTACCTGACTGGATTGTACTGTCCTTTGCGCCGCCTCGCTGACGGTGTGCACACAAATATCCGGGGCCGAGGCAGCGAGCTTGGGCACCGTGGTCTCCGCGCATTCCGGGGCAATCACGAGGGTATGCCGACCGGAGCGGATCGACGCACCGCCATCGATACCCTGGATCCCGCTGCCGCCCGGGCAATGGCAGAGCAGAATGGACGACAACTCCTCGCCGAGGACGGCCTTCCACGATGAGCAGCGCGAAGGAGCGGATCCTCCCCGCGGGTGGCGGGGAGCGTATACCGGCGTCCGTCGGCGGCGACGTTATCACCATCAAGGCCGAGGGAGCGGGAACACACGGCTCGGTCGCCGTGGTGGAGTACGAGTCTGCACCGGCTAGGAGAGGCCCGCCACCACACAGGCACGAGGCGCACGAGGAGTGCTTCTATGTCCTGAGCGGTGTCTTGTCGATGCTGGTGGACGACGAGGTGGTACTCGTACGGCCAGGGGAATTCGTCGTCGCGCCGCGGCTGGTTCGGCACACCTTCTGGAATGCGGGCCCCCTGCCGTGCCGGTTCCTCGCCACCTTCAGCCCCGCCGGGTTCGAGGGCGTCTTCCGGGAGTTCGCACGTATGGTCGACACAGGCGCAGACGCGGCCGAACTGGCCCTGCTGCCGCAGCGATACGGCACGGAGATCTTGCGCTGGCCGCCGGGCACCTGCCCGTGGAGGGAGCCGTAAGCGCGCTACACCCTCGGGCAGCTCACCTAGCCAGGTATGCCTTGAGCCTGCGAACGAACTCATACACGCTCTGTGGTGGGGCGGCACCGTAGCAGATCCGCACGTGACCAGATCCCGATCTGCCGTACCAGGTCCCCGGCGCGACTCCGATCTTGGCCTCCCGCGCGAGGCCCAGAGAGAACTGGTCGGCATCGATGCCGAGGCGCGTCAGGTCAGCGAACACAAAGAACCCGCCACGTGGCTGCGGGCATACCACCCCTGGAATCCGGTTGAGTGCATCAACAACCCCGTCTCGGGTCCGGCTGAGTTCCGCGACTAGGTCGACTACGCCATGCTGCGGGCCAGTCAGCGCCGCCAGCGCCCCTACCTGGCCGAGCACTGATGCGCCGACCGGTCCGTTGTGCTGAATGTGCCCGATGACCTCCACGATCGGCTTCGGCCCAGCAAGGTAACCGACCCGCAGGCCTGGCAGGTTATAGTCCTTCGATACTCCGCCGATCGTCACAGTGCGCTCGTACATGCCTGGAAGGGACGCAATGCTCGTCATCTGGAGGCCGTCAAAGACGAACGTCGCGAACACCTCGTCGCTGAGCACCAGCAGGTCGCGCCGCCGTGCCACATCGGCGATGCCCTCGACCGCCTCCCTGGTCAGCACATCCCCGGTCGGGTTGTTCACCGGATGCAAGATGATCGCCTTGGTGCGCGGCGTCACACTCGCTGCGATCCGGTCCGCAACGTCGGACATGCCAGCAGCGCCACCTATCGGCACTCCTGCCACCGACGCGCCCAGCATCTCGCATGCGTACCAGTTCAGCGGAAAGCTCGGCTCGAGCGTGATTACCTCATCACCCGGGCAGAGAAACGCCATGAGCGTCATCAGGAAGGCGTGCCCGCTGCCGTGCACGACCCGGATCTCCGTGGCCGGATCGGCGTTTATCCCACGCTCAGCCAGTCGGCTGGCGATGGCGTGAAGAAGCTCGGGCTCGCCTGCCGTGGCACCATAGCGGAAGCGCTCAGGCACCACGGCGTCACGGACGGCCGCGATGATGTGCTCGGCAGGCGGACGGTAGTGCTGAGCTACAGCCAGATTGATGAACTCCGGATCCTTCGCTAGCTGTCGGAGCGGTCCGAACTGTTCTGTCCGCGCGGCCACGACAGCCGGGTTCAGTTGCCGTACCATCAAATCTTACTATCGGTTCTCGTTACGGCCGTCAATCTAGCGCTAGATCGGCTCCGTCATGTTCTTGTCGGTAGACAGGCACCACGGCAGAGGAGGAGGACTGTGAGGTTCAGCGTCGCTCATTGGCTCCCGGACACTTCCCAGCCGGTCATGGACTCCACAACCGGAGGAATCCTTGCGGCTGCCGCAGCCACGGCACCAGACAAGGCGGCCCTGATTTATGCTGCCGCGGCGGGCCCGTCTGCCACGTGGACCTATGCCGAGCTCTACGCGCGGGCGCGCGTGTGTGCCGCGGGCCTACTCGGCAGATTCCCGCCGGGCAGCCCGATCGCGATCTGGGCGGCTAGCTGTGCCGAGTGGGTGGTCGTCGAGTTCGCCGCGGGGCTAGCCGGGTTGAAGCTGGTGACGGTCAATCCGGCCTTCGGGCCGCGCGAGGCTCGGCACGTCCTGTCCGACTCTGGCGCGGTCGGACTCATTTACTCAGAACGGTACAGGGGAAACGACATCGCCGTGTTTGTCGAGCAACTGCGACCGTCTCTCCCGGCGCTGCGAGATACTCTGCCGATCAGCAGGCTCGGGGAACTGACCGGCGACACTACGGCCCAGCTACCCGAGGTCGATGCTGGCGATGGAGCACTGGTTCTTTACACATCGGGCACAACGGGAGTGCCGAAAGGCGTCGTGCTCAGTCACCGCGGGATTACCAACAACGCGAGGCTGTGCGCCCACCGCGCGGAGTTCGATGGCGGGGTCTGGCTGAACCCGATGCCGCTGTTCCACGTAGGCGGCTGCGTGAGCGCGGTGCTCGGACCGGTGTGGACATGCGGGACCCAGGTGCTGCTGGAGGCATTCGAGCCGGAGCTGGCGCTCAGGATGATAGAGCAGACGAAGGCTGACGTGATGAGTTCGGTACCGGCCATGGCGCTGGCCCTGCTCCAGCACCCGCAGTTCGAGCCGGGGCGGATCTCCTGCCTCCGGACCATCCTGTCCGGCGGTTCGCCCGTGCCTGAGGATCTCTGCCACAAGATCGAGTACGCGCTAGGGTGCCGTTTTTCTATCGTGTACGGTCAGACCGAGCTGTCGTCCGTCGTATGCCAGATCCGTCCCGATGACAGCGAGCACGACAAGGCGACGAGCATCGGCCAGCCGCTGCCGCAGGTTGAGTGCCGTGTCGTTGATCCAGCGACGGAGAGGACAGTCGGCATAGGCGAAGTCGGGGAACTCTGCGCACGCGGGTACCAGAGCATGCTCGGGTACGTTGGCCACTCGGGGAGCATGCCGAACGTGGACGACGCGGGCTGGGTCCACACCGGAGATCTGGCAAGCATGGACGAACGTGGCTATTTCAGCGTCCGCGGACGGCTAAGAGAGCTCATCATCCGCGGTGGCGAGAACATCTGGCCACGCGAGATCGAGGACGTGCTGCGTACCCATCCTGCCGTCGCCGATGTCGCAGTCGTTGGCATCCCTGATGCCCGACTGGGAGAGGTCGTCGCCGCCGCGATCTGCCCGGCGCCGGGTACCAAGCCAGTGGCCGGCGAACTGTGTTCGCTGTGCCGGGCGCAGCTCGCCGCCTACAAGACACCCGCCCGCTGGTTCGTGCTCGATGAGTTTCCAGTCACCGCCGCGGGCAAGGTACGCAAGTTCGTCATTCGCGACGACATCGTGGCAGGCAAGCTGGCCGAACTCGGCTAGATTGCCTGGCATGCCGGATCGCCGCGCCGACCTCGGGGCGGGCGACTGATCTCGAGGAGCCGGGGTTCGGCGCTGGCTCGCCGGTGTCTACCGCCTGGCCACGGTGGCCACGCGCCCCGCTTCCGCCACGCCACCTTGATCCCGCAGGTGGAGGCGGCCCTGGCCGCCGAGTCCGACGAGCGCAGCCGGCACGTCATCCTGGCAATCGATGAATCACACCTGATGTCGCACGACCAGCTGGAGGCAGTGCGCATGCTGACCAACCACGATCTCGATTCCGGATCGCCGCTGAGCATCCTGCTCATCGGCCAGCCCGCCCTGCGCCGCCGGCTGCGCATCGGTGACATGGCGGCCCCCGATCAGCGCGTGGCCCTCCGCTATCACATCCCCCACATCCCCGCGCCCGCGCGCACCCCGGCTGAGGCCAGCGGGTATATCCGGACGCACCTCGAGCACGCCGGCCGGTCCCACACGCTATTTTCCCGCGACGCCGTCCGCGCCATCCACGCCAGCGCGATCCCGCTGCCGCTGCTGGAACCGCCGGGCGAGAAACCCCGCCCCCACGGGTTGACGCCCCAGATGCCGCTCGCGAACTCGCCGCAGTGCAGATGCCCGAGCAGGACCATGCCCTCGGCGCGCAGCCGCGCCCACACCGTGGCGTCTTCCCCGGCCGAGGTCCGCCGGGTGCGTGGTCATCATCGGTATTCACGCGCAGCTGGACCGCCAGTGACGGCGTCCCGGACCGGCCGACGGGCCGCAGTGCGCGACAGTGGCCTCAATCCGACCCGCTCCGCGCGGACGGGGCCACTCCTCCGCGGCGAGGTCCCGCGACGGGCCGGGCTATCCCGCCCATGAGGCCGGGAACCCAGATGCTGTGCAGGCAGCTCGCGGCATCAGCCCTCGCCGAACCGCTTGCGGACGGCCTGGAAGCCCTGCCACGTTGCGTCCAGCACGCGCGTCACGTCCTCGTCGGTGTGGGCCGCGGAGAC
>Ga0070737_10001672_pt1 | contig 30218 bp, 29 predicted proteins | sample Coa_R1_10_FD_66438 | JGI IMG/M metagenome (GOLD analysis project Ga0070737, IMG submission 66438) | Surface soil microbial communities from Centralia Pennsylvania, which are recovering from an underground coalmine fire - Coalmine... | ecosystem: Environmental > Terrestrial > Soil > Unclassified... | reverse complement strand
ACGCGATCTCAAAAGCACCCAACAAGCAGGCGAATCTTCTTAAACCACGCGGACGGAACCGCAGCCGGGACTCACTCCCGAGCCGGCTTCAACCGCCGTCGTTTATCCGGAGGAAGTAGCCAGCCACGTCGGCGGCCACCGGTGTTGGCGCCATTTCTGAGACCGCCACCCGTACCCCTACATTCAGCGCATGCTGCCCATTGGTTGGATGCCTGGCCAATCGAGCGCGATCGAGGCCTACCGCTACGACACGCCGGCCGCTGTGCTTCATATCGCATATGTCCGGGGCCGACGCGTGTACGACTTCCCCTGTCCGCCGGACATGTTCGCCGCGTTCGAGCGGGCCCCGTCGCGCGGGCAGTACGTCGAGCGGGTCCTGCGCCCCTACGCGCAGCAGCAGGGCTGGTCGCGGCCGTCCTACGCGTGGCCCTGGTAGCGGGAAATGGCTCGGCACATGGACTTGCTGGTCGCGCTGGACGACCACCTGCTCGACAGCACCCTCGGCTACGTTGTGGAGGCCACGCAGATGGACGCCATCTCTGAGAATGCCGGACTGAGCGCGGCGACGAAATACCGCCGATTGGGTCGACCTGCTGGCACCCGACGCGCACATGCGCACCTAGGTCCGTGCGGTTCAAACCTCTGCGCGTCGACCAACGGACGCCGCTGGCAATAGGCTCCGTTGACCATGTCGATCGCACCGCCAGTCCTGACTCTTTCTGAGGCGGAGGCCGCGGAGATTCCGGCGCTGCTGCCACGGGTCGATGCGCCGCGCCCCGCCGACCGTCACATGGCTCGCGCACGGCTTCGCCGGCTGCACTATCCCCTCGAATCCGCGCCGGCGGTCTCGGACTTCGCGGTGTTGGTGGGCTCAGGAGAGATCCGGGTTGATCTGACCGGCCGTGCCCGCATCACTCCGCAGAGCCCAGGCCGAGTGTTCAAGGTGTCGATCGGAGTCAGTGGTCATCCGGTCGAACCGACGTGGTGGGCGTTTGATCAGCGCTACCAGTGGCTCGGGGCGCAGCCGTCCCAGGTCAGCTCGGGAGATCATCTCTTCGCGCTCGCCGTTGACGTCTGGGGGACAGGGGGCAGCGCGGTGGTCGGCCTGTACGAGGCGGTGTCCCCGGGCGCACAGATACTGCCCGGCTCTCCGGATGTTGATCGCTGGCCGCTGGCGCTGGGTGTGCGGCCACTCGCGGCCGTTCTGCCTCCGGAAGCCGAGCACATCCCCGGCATGTACGGGCCGCAGAATCCTATCCCAGTGCACGTCAACGACCCGGACCATCAGACGGCGCTGTATGCCGCCATCAAAGACAGCCCTCCACCCCCGCCTCCGACCACGACCGCGGGCCGCGTTCAGGAGGTCGAGTGGCGCGACGTCGGCGATGACGTTCTGCAAGCCGTGCATGAGCTGGGCAGTCAAGCGCGCCTCACCGCCGTCTGGGAGCGGGCGATCGAGATCGGTGGATGGACCCAGGACGAACTGGACGTGCTTGCCTGGTACACGAGCGCCAACGCCGAGAACTCGCACGTCCGCACGATCGTGCGGCAGGCCATCGGCTATGAGGAGAGCGTCACCCGCCGCATTCAGCGCGACTACAGCACCGGGCCGTTCAAGATCGTCGGCGACTACCAGCCGCGCGACACCGGGTTCGGCGCCAAGTACCGGCCGGCAAGCGACCGCGAACCCACGCAGTCAGACGAAGCTCCACACACCGTCGACCTGGCCGCGCTGGAAGCCGCAACTCAGCGACATATGAAGCTGCAGGACAGCCTCGCCGCGGCGCTTCGGGAACGCGGCATCGAACCGAGATCGCCGACCGCGTCACAGCCCATGTTCGACCTGGCCTTCGAGCACGACGGAACGCGCTACGTGGTCGAGGTCAAAAGCGGCGCCCCCGCATCCCATCAGCAGGTCCGCTACGGCGTCGGCCAGGTCCTTGAGTACGCGCACCTGCTCACCGACGCTGACGGCCCGGTCACGCCTGGGATCCTGATAGAGAGCGCACCGCCGGTCCCGTGGGTGACGCTCACCGAGGAGCTCGGCGTCAGGGTGCTCACCGCACTCCATCTTGCTCAGAGCCTCGACGCACTGCTGGGCTAGTTGCACGCATATCGGCTCGTATGACACTCGGTCAGACGACGTGGCGTGCCGGATACATCGGCTTGCGCTCGCGGACACAGTCTTCGCGGTCCTGATCCTCGTGGTCGAGCTCGCGCTGCACGCGCCCCAGTTCCTTCCGCCGTCGGTCTCATCCGCGGCGCACATGTTTGCGTTCGTGTCTGGGCGGCGCACGCGCTTTCGTATCGGCTCACGCAGCGGCTAGCCGGACCCCCCGAGCATCTCAGCGGCCGTGAACAGCATTCGGCCGCTCATGGAGCTCTCGCGCCTCTTGCGGTTCAGAAGCTCGCGGAGGTCGATGCGGCCGTCAAGCACGGCGTAAAGGTCGCCGCCGTCCATCAAGATCATGGGGGAGTGGTTGCCGCTGTGCAACGTGATCGCGGTCGCCGCAAAGCCGTTTATCGACACCAGCAGACCTAGTGTGTTCTCGCTGCGTCGCTCGATCTCGGACTTGAACTTGGCGAGGTCGCCGTGCTCGACTGGTTCTTGCTGCCATTTTGCCTCCAGCAGGAACTGCTCGCTGCCCAACGTGAACCCGCCGTCAATTTGTTCGCCCTCGACTCGGAAGGACCGGTGGGGTTCCAGATCGAATGCGTCGAACACGGCATGAAGCAGCTTTTCCAGCGCGAAGCCGCGCTGCTGGGGCGCCATGGTCAGCATGGCCATGTATTCGGCCCTCAGCTCCGCCAGCCGGGCTGCGGTCGCCTGTCGGTCTTGCGCCGCAGTACGCGCCGCCGCGAAGCGCTCGTGGTTTCGCTGCTGCTCCATCAACGCCTGTTCGTAGGGCTCGACCACGGATCGCAGCCGGGCCACCGCCACCTTCGCCTCCGCGATCTTGGTCGCAGCGTCCTCGTGGCGGATCAGCCCGGGGAAGGTGTCCATCTGCGACACGTCGACGAGCAAGCCGATCAGCAGGTCCTGATGTTCGTCCTGGAACTTGACGAGGCGGTCCACGAACGTGTTGATGCTGTCGCGCTTGTAGGTGTTGGGATCCCGCCAGTCGATGCCGGCCAGGAACGTCGGCTCGCCGCTGACGGCGTCCTTGCAGTAGTCGTACAGGTCGCCTTTGAACCAGAACGCGGCCAGCAGAGCGTCTTTGAGCGCCTGGATCGCGTTAGCTGAGACTCGGCGGACCGGAGGCATGGCGCCACGCTATCGACCCGCCCAGCTAGATATCGACGCGCGCGACGCGACCGCACCGAGCAGGTAGCGCGGGGATCAAGACGAACCACGCTCCGTGCTAATCGAGAAGCGCAGCCGTCCCTGCAGAGTCGCGATCATCGTTGCGGTTGACATGCAGGATGACCTTTCCGGTCGCCCGCGACTGGGAGGAGCGGATCGCCGAGGATGACCAGACAGCGATGACCTCACCAAGCCCGGTCGTGTGCTGGCACGGGACGCGCCGTGCTGGCCTAGAACTTGCGAGAACCACCGGGTTTGCGCTGCGGGATCCGGTGGAGACGGCCGGCCTTGTTGCGGGCACGCTGGATCTTGACGTTGACGAGCTCATGCTTCGGGAGGAGTACTGCGAGGCTGTCAGATCGTTTGCCGAGGTTGATGGGATGCTCTCGGTGACCACGCACTGGGAGACCGCGGTCAGGTACGCGCAAACAGGCAGCGGCACCGTGAGCGACATCCTTGGGGGCGCCTACGGCATGCTCGTCGAGCAGCCAGGCTGGCCCGTGCTTCGATGGGATGACTTCCTGACGGGGTGGCTGAACGAGCATGATCCAGACCCCGTCATCGTCGAGTTCTCGGTTCCGCCTAGCCGCCTCTTGGACCTCGACGCCTGGGAAGGAAAGCTCGGTCTGCAGGACGCGTCAACGTACGCGACGTACGTGTGGAGCGACTGCGAGGTCCGGCAGCCGTTTTGATTCCCACAAATCCAGCCCCCGGTCTCTCACTGGCGCATGATGAGCTACATGACGAACTCCTTTCTGCAGCGCATGGAGGAGCGGGGCCGCGCCGAATGGGCGCGCGCGCGGATCACTCGCGACGAGAACGGACAACTGCACAGCGTCGAAGACCAGCCGGCCATCTGCTTCGCTGGCGGAACCCTCTACTGGTACCGCCACGGGGTGCGTCACCGAGATGGCGAGCTTCCCGCAGCCGTTGAGTCGGACGGGACCTTGCGCTGGTTCAAGCATGGTCGAGCCGATCGAGGATCCCGCCCGTGGATCCGCTGGCGGCCCCTTTATGAGGGACTTGGTCGCGGGCTGGGACCCGACGGCGAGCGACTGAGCGCTCAGGAGCGTCAACTCGTCGAGGACTGGGTGTTTGGTCGACTGTCCGGCCCTGCACCTTGGCCCAACGGGCGCCTTCGAGCGACGTTCGAGTCCGAGGGCCGAGATGCTCCGCGGAGCGTGGAGCGTCTGGCTTCCCTTCATGCCAGCAGCTCACGAAGCGCCGAGTACGTGGTGCACGTGGAGCCTGTATAGCTCGGCGCTGTTGTAGTGAAAGGCCCGCGCGCTCGGGCTGTTGTGCCAGATGCGGACGGTCCGTTGAGCTGCTTCGGGGACCGACTTCTTGACCGCCTTCTCGGTTGCCGCGCCTAGGCAGATCAGCAGCGGCTCGCCGCCGAGCACTTCGAGCTCTTCTCGAAACAACGCGGTCTCGGACGCCCATTCGCTTACGGTCCAGCGCTTCGCTCGTGTTGTCACGGCGGCTGCGTCGCTGTCGACGAGCGTGAGGACGTCGGTGAGGTACGCGCCCCAGCACGGGGTGGCTCTGAAGGCTTCGGCGAGTAGGTGGTCGCCATGTTTGGCGCCGTAGTGATGGCTTGACCACGGCGCCCTACTCGGATCATGCGCGTTGCCCGGGTTGTAGCCGATGATGACCGCGGAGCGACTTAGGTGAGGTAGAAGCTCGACGCTGCCACCTGCGGGGAACGAGATGTCGCTTGCGCCGGTGAACGCGATGTGTGCGTCACGGTCAGAAGGTCCCCAGATTGCCCAGCTCGCCGCCGAGCGGCCGCGCAATGCGCACAGCCGCCGAAATTGATCCTCAGACACGGGTGCCCGGGTCTGAACACCTCGCGTCGCTGCGTGAGCGGCGTCGGCGAGTTTGCGTGACTTCTGCACGACCGCTGCACGCTTCTCGGCGCCGGCGTCCATAGCACAGAAGCTATCGGGGCTCGCATCTGGCAGTGTTGCTAGCTCGCGCTGCGATCGAGGCCCGCGGCGTTCAGGCCCCCCTTCCATGAGCCGAATCGGAGTCGGATCGTCTCGCTGTGCGCTGGGCGGGTCCCGGAGTTGGTGACGACGGTTTGACTCCAGCGGTCATACGCGTTCCGCGTCAACGCCGGGCCCATGCCGGTCGCGGCGGCGGCCGCGGCTACGCACGTCTGAATCTGCTGGTCGGTGTAGTTGCTGCGGACATCTCGTCCACGCGGCGACCTTCCCGAACCCCCGTCGCGAGGTCGACCGCGCGCTGCCAGCTTCCGAACGCGGCGCGGAAGGTCGGTGCCGAAAGTGGCAGACGAGCGTCCGGCTCGACAGTCAGATGCGCCCGAGCCCAGGTCGCGTACGAGCGGAAGGTCAGCTCGTTGTGGTCTGCGTGGCTCAGCCAGAGCCGCAGCGCGTCGGTGAGTTCGGCGACCGAGTACCCGCCGGTGACCGGGTTGCGTTGCTGCGAGCGCCGGCCGGCGGACATCGGCAGCCCCGCGACATCCAGCGCCGCACTCCACCGATCCTCAAAGCAGCGGGAGATGAACTGCGCAGATGGAACTTCTGCGGGCAGCGGTTGTTGGTCGCGCCACGCCGTGTAGTCAGTCGGCGACGACGGCCAGATCCCATCAGCGGCGCACGCATGAAGTGCGTCGACCGCGACGAGGATCCTGATCCCAGATGATCGCCGCGCCATCCGGCCGAGCACGTCGACGAGCAGCCCCCGCGCTTCGGCTTGGCTCAGTCTTGCGACCAGCAGCTCCAGCGCGAGGTCCTCGTTCACGTAGCAGCCTCTGCCGCCCGCTTGGCGGCCGCGAGAAACTCCTCCCAGCCCGGGAAGATCCTGGCCCAGGCACCGCGGACCGGATACCGCGGCGCCGGCTTGCCGGCGTTGCGCGCCAGATCACGGGCAGCTCGACGCCATTCCGTGTACTCGCCCTCAGTTGGCCACTCACCGATCGCATCCCGGCACGCGATGAGCGCGTCGAGGACCTCTTTGAGGGAGTAGCTGGGCTCAAACCTGGTGTGGTGGTTGGCCGAGGACACCTTTGAGCTCGTCCCGTCGCGGACGAGCAGCATCGCGGCCCTGACCGCGCGCACCCACGTCCCGTAGGCGTTGATGAGCGTCGAGTGTGCAGGCCACTGATCCTCGCCGCGGCTGACTCGCATCGCGCGCTCGGCCTCATACTCGCGAGTCGCCGGCAGAACGCCATGGCCGTCGGCGACCAATTCCATGAGCAGGCCAAGCCGGACGTAGCGGGCGCCGCCGGGATCGGGCCGCGTGGTGTGCCGCTGGAGCAGGCGGCCGAGATCAAGCACCGTCTTCTCCGGCAGATGCGGGATCAGCCGGGCGATCAGTTCGGCGGCCTCACTGACGCCCTCAGGACGATCGGGAGCGCCCCCGCCGGTGTCGGCTGAACTGATTGCTTCGGCGAGCACTTTGAACACTTCGCCATCGAGTGGCTGAGGGGCGGAGTCAGGCATGGCGTTGTTCTCATCGAAGTTCATCATCGTCCTCGATCCATTTTGGAGCCGCGCTTGGTCCAGACTGCAGAACCGCTTGCGTGCATGCCCTCCGGGATCTCCACCGCGGTCGCGACATCCTTGGCGCGAACAACCGCCTGTTGCCAGCTTCCGAACCGGTCCACGATGCTCATGTCGCTCGGGATGCAGCCGTCAAGGGGCCACTTCGGGTGGCGAAGGAGCTCCCAGCGCCACGCCCGGTAGGCCAGACGGTTCGGCTGCCGGCCGCTGTCGCGGATGGCGGCGGCGACGAACTCCAGCATGCGCTCGTCGCTGAGGCGCAGCGCACGCCGAGTCCAATACACGGCGAACTGCTCCTCGCTGAGCAGACCAGCCCGACGCAGCGCAATGCTCCAGCCGCCGAAACGCGCGATCACTGTGCTCGCCGCCGGCGCGAGGCGATTTCCGTACTTGTCGAGATGGGTCTCGACCCAGCGCTGATACTCGATCGTGGTCGGTGCCGGCACCCCCAGATCCGAAGCCGCCTTCCGCAGCAGGTCAAGGATCTGCTCCGGGGTTTTGCGCGAAGCGCGGTTGATGTGGTTGGCGGTCTTGATCACCCGATACTTCGCTTCGTCGGCGCCGATCGACTCCAGCAGCTCGTGCCACGAATGCGTCCGTCCCTTCACCAGACCCTGGGCGCTCGTCGGGATATCGAACGCGCCCGGCTGCTGTACGTAGGAACGAGCCCAGCGCGTGAATGCCGTCTGGGTGCGCTTGCCGGGCGGAACCGCCTCGACGAACAAACGCAGCGCCAGGTCCTTCTGCGCCTCAGTGAAGGCTTTGCCGTTCCGAAGCAGGCGCCGCGCCGTGATGTCCGCGACCGGCGCGCCGACCTGGGCGACCGCCTCGACCCAACTGTCATCGAAGGTCCGACGGATGAAGGACGAGGTCGCCAGCTCTGCTCGGCTGGGATGCGCGCTGTGCCAGCGGTCGTACTCCCGCCGTGAAGGTACCCGCTTCAAGTCGTCGGCGGCGAGCCTCAGTGACTGCAGAGCGAGCGTCATCCGGGCGCTGTCCTGATGAGAAGGTCCGACGCGCCGGAGACGATCCAGACCCACCGTCGCCGCGTCCGCGCTCGCCCCGCGCCGAAGCGCGATGGCGCCGATTACGTGCTCGATATCAGCTCCGGGCCGCAGTTCCAAGAACCTGAACAAGGTAATCGCCAGAGGATCTCCCCGAGTGAACTGAACGGGGGAGACGAGATCTGGAGAGCCGGCCTGAGGCGCGGCTTCGCCCAGACCGGGCGCCGACGGATCGTCGGTCGTGGGCATCAAGGTAGAGGCGGACATGGGACGGTGTTCTGCGGTCGCCAGCGAACCTCCGGGCGACGGCTCGTGTGTGGTGTTCATGACCGGACGCTAGGGCCGCGCACACCGCTGAGCACGGTGCACCTGGAGAAAGCCGGCCGGCATCGGCTGGAGAAGCGACTCCCGGCGCTGGAGAAAAGGACCGAGGAAAAACCCTTTGAACACGGGGGTTTCGACGCGTCTTGGAGAAAACAGCAGACTTGATCGAGCGACACCGTCCGACCAAGCGGAGAAAACGACCGAGTCGGCAGATGCTCCGAGAGCCAGTTTACGCCCGCTGGCTCAGCGGGTGAGAGAGTTTCGCGAACGACCCATCATCATCGTCGCCGTCGATCGTCGCATAATCGTCGGCGTCAGCCCTCGCAGATCCGACGCAGCGGCGGACGTTGGATGAGGGGATTTGGTGTCGGCGGGCTCCGCCCCCTCGTCCTCGAATGCGTGTGCGAGATGCCCGCAGCCCCGGTGCGGCTGTCGAAGATCGCCCCGCACGACGACGACACGACACCCAGTGTCCCGTTTGGCCAGTTCGTTTGCAGTCGAGGCACCCCTGGCGGCGCCCGGCGGCGTCCTCGGATCCTCGTGTGGCGCTGGCACACCACGGGTCCTGCGTCCTGACCAGGCATCCCCCCCCCGGTGGCACCTCTTGGTGCCAACGAACCAACCAAACGCGACACTGGGCAAGACCCGTCAGCACGGCGACCGGACTGCCCGTGGCCCGCTTGAGAACGGGCGTTTGTGCCCTAGTGGACACCTCAGAACATGAGAGTGACACAGGAGGGGAGAGATGCAGACGACCTATTCCCGCAGCCCTCGCCTCGTGCTCCGCCGTCGGCGCCGCCATGCTGTGCGCGCTCGTGCTCGTCCTCGCGCTCATGCACGGGGGCTCTCTCAGCCTCGGGGCCGGCCGTGGTCATGCGAGCGCGTCGAGAGTGACGACACGATCGACGCTGCCCTCGGCGGCGACCTCCGCGCTGCGCTCGGACTGGTGGAAGCATCCGCTCGAGGCGCCGCCGAAGCCGATCCACAGCCCGTGGCCCGCGGCCGGCGGACCGCTCGTCCGCGGCTGACGCTTGCGCGCGGTCCTCGCCGGAACGCGGACCCATCTCAAGAAACGCGGACCCACGTCAGAAGGGAAAGGAGTTGCCAAGCCATGAAGCCGCGTCACATGCTCGCAGCGGTGTTCGCGCTGCTCGAGCTGCCGCTCCTGCTGCCGCTGGCGGCGGGCGCCGTGGTGTTCGGGGCGCTCTGCGGCCTGCAGTCCGCGGCTGAGCAACTGCGCCGGCTGTCGCTCGGCCGTCGCCGGCCGGCGCCCCGCCCGCGGGCACAGATGCCCCGGGCACAGACGCCCCGGGCTCGCCCGGCCGCAAGCTGACGTCGGCGGGCGACGTTCCGGCCGACGTCGCCCGCCGGCGGCTCGCCCCCTCCTCACCCCAGCGCTCTCGGCAGGCCGTGGATCGTCAGGGTGTCAACGGACCGCCGCGGCCATCGTGACCGCGATGTCGCCCTCCTGCTCGAGCAGCGAGAACCCGGTGACGCCGTCGGTGCGCGCGAACGCGAGCGCGACCCGTGCCGCGCCGACGCGCAGCCCGCGCAGCTCGATGCGCCCAAGACCCTCGGGAATCTGCGGGCGGATCACCGCAAGCGTGCGGCTCGGCGCATGGGCGCTCAGTCCGAGGGTCGTCTGCAGCAGCATGAACGGCGCCGCCGCCGCCCACGCCTGCGGCATGCAGGCGACCGGGTAGGGAACGGCGTCCGCGCGCTCGCCGCGCGCGAATCCGCAGTAGAGCTCGGCGAGACGGTGGTCCCGGCTGCGTGCCGCGATCTCGAAGATCGCGGCGGCGATCCGAGCGGCGGCGTCGTCATGTCCGTAGCGTTTCAGCCCGGCAGCGATGATCGCGTTGTCGTGGGGCCACACCGATCCATTGTGGTAGCTCATCGGGTTATAGGCCGGGTTCTCCGCGGACAGCGTGCGGATCCCCCAGCCGCTGAACATGTCCTCGCCCATGAGTCGACCCGCCACCCGAACGGCCTTCTCCGCGTCGGCGATTGCGCAGTACAGGGCGTGGCCGGCGTTCGAGGTCACGCTCCCGACCTGACGCTTGCGACCGTCGAGCGCGAGCGCGAACGTGTCCTCCTCCGGGTTCCAGAACGCCTCGTTGAACGCGACGCGCAGCGCCGCGGCCTGCGTCCGGAGCGCGCGGGCGCGGTCCGCCTCCCCGAGCGCCTCGTACACGTCGGCAACACCGAGCTTCGCCTCGTAGACGTACGCCTGGACCTCGACGAGCGCGATCGGCCCCTCGGCGAGGCGGCCGTCGGCGTGCACGACCGAGTCGTGGGAGTCCTTCCAGCCCTGGTTCTCAAGGCCCGCCGGAGCGCGTCGCTCGTACTCGAGGAAGCCGTCCCCGTCCCGGTCGCCGTGGCGGTCGATCCAGTCCAGAGCCGCGTCGAGCGCCGGCCGCAGCGTGCTCAGCGTCTCCGCGTCTCCCGTCCAGCGCCAGTAGGCGGAGGCGAGCATCAGGAACAGCGGGGTCGCGTCGACCGTGCCGTAGTACGGCGTGTGCGGAATCAGGCCGGCGCGGGCAAGCTCACCGGAGCGCAGCTCGTGCAGGATCTTGCCGGGCTCCGCGTCGCGCCATGGCTCGTCCGCGCGCGCCTGCAGGCGGGCGAGCGCCACGAGCGTTTCGCGTGCCATCGTGGGGCGGAGCATGAGCGCCTCGCAGGCCGTGATGAGCGCGTCGCGGCCGAACGGCGCCACATACCACGGGATGCCCGCCGCTGGCAGAACCGTCCCGGCAGCCGGGGTGATCAGCGCGTGCAGGTCTCGCACCGAGGCGCCGAGCACGCGCTGGTGCAGCTCACTGTCGGTGCTCACCCGCGTGCACGACGCCGTCCAGTCGGCGGCGCCGCGCTCGAGCTCCTCGACCGCACGGGCGAACGGGCGGGAGGCGGAGCGCCGGCCGTCGGTCACCGGCGTGATCGTGATGCACAGCTCCCGGGTGTGGCGCGGCGCAAGCTCGATCTCCCAGCGCAGCCGCACCCGCTCACCCTCAAGCCGGCGGGCGTACGGCGGCCGGTCGGCGCGCACGACCGTCTCCTGGAACAGTCCGTCCTCGCCCTCGTACGCGAACGCAACCGCGTGCGCACGGAGCTTGGGGACCATCAGTCGCCCGCGCGCCGGACGGCTGCGCACGCCGCGGATCTCGAACACGTCGGCGTAGTCGGCGGCGAGCGAGAGCTCGAGCGGAATCTGAGCGGGACGGTTGAGGTAGCTGCGCAGCGCCACCCGCAGGTAGAGGCTCTCGTCGACGAGCAACGTCCGGCGCAGGCTGATCGTCTCCTGCGGCACCTCCATCCCGCGGGTGTCGTGCAGCCTCGGGTTCGTCGACTCGACGACGGCCTGGAACCCGGCATCGGCGGAGTGAGAGAGCAGCACCGGCTCAGCCTCGCCGAACGTGAGCCTGAGCTCCGACAGCACCCGCGTGTCCGAGGTGTAGAAGCCCTCGCCGCCGATCGCGGGTGCGAGCACGTCGCCGGTCGGCCGGGCACAGAGAAACGCATCGCCGGACTTGATGACGAGCAGGTCCGCACGCGCCTCCGCGGGCACGGGCGGTGGGCTCAGGAACTCGACCGGGCCCGCCTCTCCGGCGATCTCGAACGCCTCTCCGTTCGGGCTGACCCGCTCCCCGCCTCCGGTTGCTGGTGGCAGTCTCGTCATCATGATCCGCGCAGGGTCGGGGGTTGCGGCGCCGTCGACCGCAGACGGCCGCCGCCCGGCCACTTTAGGCGGCCATCCGCTCCGGGTCGCCCATCCCCGCTCGCCGCGTGTCGTCGATGTCGATCGTGAGGATGTTGCCCGCCGCTGCTTGCGTGTCATCGACGTCGATCGTGAGGCTGTTGCCCGCGGCGGCGATCGCCCGCCGAAAGACACGCTCGTACGCGCGGGCGACCGCGCGCGCGTCGCAACGCTCGAGGATCGTCGCCCGGCACTCGCCCGGGTCGATCTCGTCCGTGCGCGCGCAGGCCGCGGCCATCGCGGCCTCATCGTCGACGAGGAAGCCGGTTCGGCCGGGCGTGACGAGCTCACGTGCGGCGCCCTCGGGGAACGCGATCACGGGCGTGCCGCAGACCATCGCCTCGAGCATCACCATGCCGAACGGCTCCGGCCAGCGGATCGGCATCAGGAGCGCCCGCGCTCGAGAAAACAGCCGGCGCTTGAACTCCCCGCCGATCTCGCCGACGTAGCGCACGCGGTCGTCGTCGAGGTGCGGCGCCACCTCCTGCTCGAAGAACGCCTCCTGGCCCGGCTGCACCGGTCCGGCGAGCACGAGCCGCCGGCCGGCCAGCCGAGCCGCTGCGATCGCCCGGTGCGGGCCCTTCTCGACGGCCATCCGGCCCACCCACAGCAGGTACCGCTCCTTGCGGTTGACGAGCGGCCACTCGCCGACGTCGATCGGGTTCGGAATGACGCCCGCCACCCGCAGGCCGGCGGGCGCCTGCACACGCTGTGCCTCGCTGATCGCCACCACCTGCGCCTTGTGCGCGTGGTGGGCGTAGAACGCCGAGGTCTCGGCGGTGAACGGACCGTGGAGCGTGTGCACGAGCGGCGTGGTGAGCCGGTCGGCCATCGCGACGGCGGCGAAGCCGCAGTGATCGTGGACGACGTCAAACGGGCGGCCGGCGCGGCGCGCCGCGTCGATCGCCTCGAACGCGCGGGCGACGTGGTCGATTTCGAAGATCGAGCGTTCGATCGCCTCCGGGTGGGCGTGGTCGAGCAGCGTCACGACCTTGGCCTCCGAGTGCGAGCCGGGCGCCGCGAACAGCGTCACCTCGTGCCCGCGGCGATGCAGCTCCCGGGCGACCAGGGCGACGACGGCCTCAACCCCGCCGTAGCCGGGCGGGGGGACCGGGATCCACGGCGGCGCGAGGATCGCGATCCGCAGCCGCCGGTCTGTGGGGGCGAGCGGTGCGCGCGGCGGCGCGACGAGCCGCGAGCCGTCCCGGGGTTCCGCGCGAGTGGGGGTGGGGTCGATCGATGCGTTCACGTCAGGATGGACACAGCAGGGTCAGGCGTGCAGAAGGCCGGCCGTGCGAGTGCGGCCACGGGTGGTCGTAGGACGAGCGCGCCGCCTGACAACCCCCTGTCGGCGCGCGGACAACTCCCGCGATGCCCGCCCCCGAGCGGTGCGCCGACGGCAGATGACCGCGCCGCAGCAAAACGCCTCCGCGCCCGGAGTCCGGTGGCCCTACACGGGGTGGTGGCCACCCGTTTCCTGGCCCGTGAAGCTCGACCGCACAGGCTGAGGAGCTGCTCGCATGTCTCGATGTCATCCTCAAATAGGCCGCTGTCGAGAATCTCCATCACTTCATCGTCTCGCTTCACGGTTCCTCACCCTCCTCGGATCGCGCGTCGATAACGCGCGCCCGACTACGGGCGCTCAGGACAGAACCGTGGGGAGAAACCGGGAGCTGCTTGACCGCCACCCGTGGCTCGAGCGGGCGAGCATCCGGCCAAGCCGCGGTGCGGGCGACGGCGAGCATCGTGAGACGCGCACCGAGGGGTTGTGCGCGCTCATCATCGAGGGTGAGCGGCAGGACGAGCCGGTCTCATCGTCGCCGAGCCTCGGGCGGCGCGCCTGATCCCGGGTCCGAACCCTCGAGCGCACGGACGAGACGCCCACGGGCGCGGTGCAGGCGGGTGGTGATCGTCGCCTCGCGCACCCGGAGCGCCCGGGCCGCCTCGCGGTAGGAGAGGCCGACGAGGTCGATCGCGACGAGCGCGTCGCGGAAGGGCTCGGGAAGCCCCGCGACCAGCGCGTAGAGCTCGCGGGCCTCGAGGGCGGCGTGCGGCTCGACGACCGACGGGTCGGCGACTCGGTCGAGGTCGTCGGGCAGCGGGTCGGGCCGCAGCTGTCGTGCGGCCGCCCGGTGAGTGGTGAGGTACGTGTTGCGCGGCACGCGCAGCAGGTAGCCGAGGTCGTCCTCGGAGCGGAGCAGACGCGGCTTTCGCAGCACCTTGACGTATGTCTCCTGAACGAGGTCCTCGGCGTCCTCGCGTGAGCCGCACAGGGCCCAGGCGGCGCGGTACAGCCGATCGATGTGGTCGCCTTGGCGCTCCGGCTCAAGCTCGCGGACGCCCGCCGAGTCGTCCGACCGGACGAGCGTGGCGGGACAGCCGCCGTCATCGCGCCGCGAACGCTCCGGTTGACGGTGTGCAGGGCATGGTGTCACTCACACCAGACACCCGACACGCGTCGAATCTTCCCTCAGCTATGCGGGAAGGTTTTCGCGGCCGCGGCGGTCCTACTCACCCAGACGGCTCCGTGTAGCGCTACGGAGCCCGCCCACCCGCGCCGCTCCCCTCCGAAAGGACCTTCCCATGACCGACCATGGTCATCGCTCTTCGACGTCCATGCCCGAGGGACTCGACGAACTCTGGCGGCGGGTCGTCGGCCGGCGCTCGTTCCTCAGGGGCGTCGGGATCGCCGGCGCCGCGTCGCTGCCCATCGCCGGCGCCAGGTCCGCGGGCAGGTCTTCGGCATGATGCACAAATGGCGAGACGCCGGCGAGCATGACTGAGGCGACGAGCGGCTGCGCGCCGGCGCGCTGGGTGCATGACGAGTACGACGCCGGGGCGCTCGCACGGCGAGTGCTCGACCCGGCGCGCGAAACGCCGATCGTATGCATCACCACGCCCGGGTATCTGAGCCGGCCGATGCTCGATCCCGACCAGCTCGTCACCGAGCTGTCGGACCTCGACGTCGAGGTGTGGGTGATCACTCAGCGGACGCACGGCTGGGCGCTCACCGAGGAACTGCCGCCGGGCCTCGACGTATACGGCGGCGCGACGCGCCTGTGGTGGCCGATCGAGGACCGCCGCGACGTCGACCCGCGCGAGCATCCGCGGTTCGCGATCTTCAGCCCGGACGACGTCGACCGGGTGATCCGCGAGATCGCCGGGCAGCTGCGGCGGCGCCTTGGCGCGCCGCCGCCCGAGGGCGCCGAGGCGGTCGGCGTCGTCAGCCATGTGCTCGACACGGGCGCGGAGGATCGTGCTCGCGAGCGGCCAGCTCGCGTTCGCCGCCAACGCGCACCTGGCAAAGGGGCCGATCTATCACGCACGCGAGGCCGTGCAGCCGGGACAGCGTGTCAGGGTCCGCGTGGGCGGCGCCCGGACGACCCGACGCGGCACCCTCGCCGTGTCGCTGCGCCCGTTCGCGCCTGATCCGTGGGCGCGGCTTGCGGAGGCGTACACGCCGCAGATGAACGTCGAGGGCGTCGTCGTCGAGCTGCGGGGGTACGGCGCGCTCGTCGAGCTCCTCCCGGGCGCGAGCGGCCTGTTGCCGAACGCGCACATCGCGCCCGAGTACGTCGTGCACCCCGGCGATTACCTGTCCGTCAACGACCGCGTCGTCGTCTGCCTGCTCACGCTGCAGCCCGAGCTCCGGAAGGCCGAGCTCTCGCTTGTCGATGCCGACGAGGACGCGGCCGTCGAGCCGCCGGCGTCGATCTATCCCGACGGCCCGCCGTGGCTGACCGAGTTGTCGCCGGACGACTCGGCCGAAGTGCAGGCAGCGGAGGACGCGCCGGTCGAGGAGTGCAGGACGGCCGAGGAGCCGCCGCCCCACGACGAGGTGCCGCTCGCGTACGAGCTCGGGACCCCCGCGGACCAGTCCGTCCCATCCGTGGACACGCGAGGCACCCTCGCGGGCGACCGCGATCTCCTCGCGGGCGGGCCCGACTGCGGCGCCGCCGGCCCCTCCGACCTCGGCGACGTCGCCGAGCTGGCGGAGGCGGTCGCCGCCGGCGCCGCGCTTCAGGCTCGGGTCGAAGCACTGGTCGTCAGCGGCGAGCGGGAGCTTGCGCGCCTTCGCGTCCGGGCGCGGGAGCTCACCGCGCAGCTCCGGGACGAGATCGCCGCCGCCGAGCAGCGCATCCTCCGGCTCGAGGAGCACGAGGCGGCGGACCTCATCGTCCAGGCGCGCGGTGAGATCGAGGTGATCCGCGGTGAGACCGACGAGCTCCGGGAGCGCCTGGCCGCCGCTGAGCAGGACCGGGAGCAGCTGATCCGCCAGGAGAGGGCGGCGCGCGAGCGCTCGGAGCGGGCCTCGCGGCAGGCCGAGGAGGCGCGACGGGATGCCGAGAGCGCACGGTCGCAGGCGGAGACGCTGCGCTCTCAACTCGAGGTGATCGACGGCGGCGATCCCGCGCACCAGTTCACGCGCGAGCTGCACCACGCCTGGGCACAGCAGTACGCGACCGACGAGGATCGCCGGCGCTGGCAGTTCCGGCGGCACCGCTCCCCGCGTCCGGGAGGACGGCGCGACCGCCTGGCGCGTCAGCCTGCAGGTGAAGACGCCGTCGGCGCGCCGGCTGCACTACTGGCAGCGGCGCGACGGCCGCGTCGAGCTCTCGAAGATCGCCCTGCACGACGATTACACGATCATGTAGCCACAATCCGTCAGCACGACGACCGGGCCGCCCGTCATCGCTTGAGAACGGGCCCTCGCGCCCTACTGGACAGTTCAGAACGTGACAGTGACAGGAGGGAGCGATGCAGACGATCCATCCTCATAGCCCTCGCCTCTTGCTCGCCGCCGGCACCGCGCTGCTCTGTGCATTGCTGCTCGTTCTCGCTCTCATGCACGGAGGCGCCCTCAGCCTCGGAAGCGGCAGTGGCCACGCGAGCGCGTCGCAGCTCACGACACGATCGACGCTGTCCTCCGCGACGACTTCCCCGCTGCGCCCCGACTGGTGGAGGCATCCGCTTTCGCTCCCGCTGAAGCCGGTCCACAGCCCGTGGCCGGCGGCCGGCGGACCGATCGTCCGCGGATGACGGCTCCGGCACGCGCACGGTCGTGACCGGTGGACCATCCCGGGATGTGAACGGAGTCGCGAAACGATGAAGATGCGCCACCTGCTCGCAGCGTTGCTCGCGCTGCTGGAGCTGCCGCTCCTGCTGCCGCTGGCGGCGGGGGCAGCGGGGTTCGGAGCGTTGGGCGGTCTGCAGTCCTCGGTCCAGCGGCTGCGCCGGCTGGTGGTCGACCGCCGCCGTCCGTCGCGGCGGCCGCGGGCGCAGATGTTGCGGCCGGCCGCGGGCTAACCCCGGCGGACGAGATCGCGGTCGCGACCGCCGCGGCCATCGTGATCCCGTCACGCCGCTCTGCTCGAGCAGCGAGAACCCGATGACGGTCGGGGCGGCCTCGGCGGGACGGTGAGCGCGCGTGCGCGCGACGATCGCCGCGGGGTCCAGCGGTCCCCACGGCAGGGAAAAGCCTCCGCGCTCGGAGGTCCTGTGCCCCGTCAAGGGGCGGTGGCCATCGCAACTGCCTGGCCCGTGAAACTCGACCGGCGGAGGCTGAGCAAGTGCCCGTATGTCTCGATGTCACTGTCAATAGGCCGCTCGGCCGGCGACGCAAGACAAATGTGTCACCCGGGTCTCGCCGGCGGCCCGATCGTCACGGCGCCCACCGGCCGCGTCGCCGGCGGTCCGAGGGTCACGCGGCGCCGGCCGACTGCAGCGAGGCATCGAGCGCGTCAGGGAGCAGGCCGAAGATCCGCTCGGCCGCAGCACGCTCCTCGCCGAGAATCGCCCCCGCGACCTCCGCGGTCGGCTCGTCGCCGGCCCGCTCCGCGACGCGGCGCAGCAGTTCGTAGCCGGCGATCTCCAGATGCTCGAACGCGTAGGCGAACCCGGCGAGCTTGGCGGGGGTGTCACGCTGCAGGCCGAAGAACGCTCCCCAGTTGAGGGCGCCGACCGTCATCAGGAGGTCCTTGACGGGTGAGGGGCCGGCGCCGAGCGCCCGCAGGCGCTCGCGCACGCGGGCCTCGTGCGTCCTGGTCTCGGACAGGTGCTCGTCGTAGGCCTCGGTGAGGCTCTGCGGTCCCGCCAGCCGCCGTCCGCGGGCGAGCAGCTGGGAGGCCTGTGCCTCGAGGGCGTGCGCGTCGGTGAGGTAGCGGATCACGTCGCGGTCGAGCTCCTGCGCCTGCTTGGCCCGCAGCGCGGCGTCGACGGCGCGCTCGAACAGGCCCGCGAGGCGCTCGCTCATCGCATCCTCCTCGCTCCGGATCGTCTCGGCCGCGGCTGCCGTCTCCGCGTCGCCGGCGCGCTCGGCCACGCGCGCCAGCAGCTCGTACGCGGCGAGTTCCATGTGCTCGTAGGAGAAGGCGTGGGCGACGAGCTTGCCGGGCGTGTCGGGCTGCACGAGCGCGAACAGCGCGAAACCCGCGCCCGTCAGCTGTCCGACCACGTCCTTGACCCGATTCGGCTCGGCGCCGTGGTCGTGGAGGCGGTCTCGCATCATCCGCTCGTGCGTCTCGGTCTCCCGCCTGTGTTCGCGGAACTCGTCGGAGATCACGGGATCGCCGGCGATCAGCGGGGCGTATCGCATCTGGATGAGCGCCTGCTCCTCGATGCAGTGGGCGTCGGTCAGGTACTTGGTCAGCTGTTCGTCGAGGTCACGGTCGGCCACGGGGAACCTCCGGGTCGGGGCGGGTGGTCATTCGCTACCGCCGCACGCCGTGCCGAAACCAGCGTTCGCCGTCGGCGACCGCGTCAGCCGGTGATCATGACGGGGGTGCCGAAGGGCAGATGACGGGCCATCCAGGTGATCGGGCCGTTGTCGATGCGGATGCACCCGTGGGAGGCGGCCGAGCCGAGCGGGTTGAGCAGGCTGGCGCCACCGCGGCCGTGGATCGCGACGCGGCCGGGGCCGCCGCCGAAGTTGTACAGGACGTTGGAGAGGCTCGTGAGCGGCAGCGCCCAGGGGCCGAGGAAGCCCGCCGGGTCAGGCTGCGGGTCCTTTTCATAGATCGCGGCGAGGCCGGCCGGTGTCGGGGTGGAGCGCTTGCCGACGACCGCCCGGTAGCGGTGGAGGACCCGCCCGCGGCGCTCGACGCTGACGGTTCGGGCGCGCGTGTCGACGGTGACCCAGTACGAGGTGTGCATGAGCACGACGTCGGCCCGGGGGATCCAGCCGCTCGTGCCGTCCGGCCGGATCGGCAACAGGACCCGGAGCCACTGCGCTCCGGCGCGGCTCGCGGAGCCGAGCACGAGCAGGACCTGTGGCTGGGCCGACCAGCTTGTCGCCGGGCCGGCGAACCACACGCGCCGACCGGCGTCCGCGCGGCCACGGGCCTCGACGCCCCGGACGATCCCCGCGACCGTCGCCCCACCCGTCGGAGAGGGCGGGGCGACCGCGGCGGGCGGGCCGGCGGCGCTCGCCACCGGGGCGGCGGCGAGCGCCGCGGCGGCGCAGGCCCCGCCGAGGCACGCCAGACCGCCGCGCACCGCCCTCAGCCGGTGACCGGGGTCGGAGGCGGCTTCGGCGCGGGCGTGACTTTCACCGTGGCGCTCGCGCGCGCGGTCTTCGTGCCCGGGGCGGTCGCGGTCGCGTGGTTGACGAGCGTCCCATGCGCGCCGGCGAGCGCCCGGGCACGCAGCACGAGCGTGCGGGAGTGGCCGGTTCGCAGGCTCCGGATCGTCCAGCACTCGCGCCCGTTGGAGAGCCCCGCCCGGGGCGTCGCGCTGGTGAACGTCAGGCCGAGCGGCAGCGCGTCGCACACCCGGAGGTTCTTCGCGGTCGCCCGCGACGCGGACACCGTGATCCGGTACGTGACGCTCCCGCCGGCCCTGATCCTGGCCGGCGAGGCCGTCTTGCGGAGGCTCAGCCGCGGCGCCGGCGCCGCGACCCGCGTCTTCGCGTGGCCGAGGTTGTTGCTCGTCTTCGGATCGCTGCCGGAGCTCGTCACCGAGGCGCTGTTGTCCTGCATCCCCGGCTTCGTCACCCTCTCGGTGACGGTGATCGTCGCCGACGCGCCGTCGGCGATCGTGCCCAGCGAGCAGCGAACCACCTTGCCGGTCGTGCAGGAGCCCTGGCTCGGCGTCGCGTGCACGTCGCTCACCGCGAGCTTCGGCGAATCCATCACCGTCACCCCGGACGCGGCGTCCGGCCCGTGGTTCGTGATCACGAGCGTGTAGGTGAGCAGCTGCCCCGGTCGGGCCGCGGCGTGGTTGACGCGCTTGACGATCGAGAGGTCCGACTGGCCGTTCGTCGTCCGCGGCGCACCCGGCGGCCCATCCGGCGAGCCGGGCGAGTCCGCGGCGACCGTCACCGTCGCGCTCGAGGTGTTGTTCGCCTGGTTCGGGTCGGGGGTGCTCGCCGCCACGCTGGCGGTGTTCGTCACCGTCCCGCTCACGCTCGTCGACACATCGACCGTGACGAGGATCTGCGCCTGACCGCCGTCCGCGATCGTCCCGAGCTGACAGGACGTGCCCGAGCAGCTCCCCTGGCTCGGCGTCGCCGAAACGAGCGTCTCGCCGGCCGGCAGCGGATCGGTGACCGTGACGCCGCTCGCGTCATCCGGGCCGTTGTTCGTGACGAGCAGGGTGTAGGTCACCTGGCCGCCCGCGGTCACGGACGTCGGAGCTGCCGTCTTCACGAGCGCCAGGTCGGCGCCGGGCAACGGCTGGACGGTCGCGCTCGCCGTGTTGTTGGCGAGGTTCGGGTCCTGCTCGTTGCCGGTCACCGTCGCCGTGTTCGTGAGCGCCGTGGGGTTCGGCGCCGGCGCGGTTCCGGTGACGGTGATCGTCGCGCTCGCGCCGACCGCGAGCGGATTGCCCTGGCAGGTGAGCGTGCCCGCCGCGATCGAGCAGCCCGGCGTCGTCGTCTGCGGGTTGACGAGCCCCGTCGGCAGCGGGTCGTCGACCACATAGCCCGACGAGTTGCCCGGGCCGTCGTTCGTCACCGTGAGCGTGTACGTGATCTGGCCGCCGGAGGCGACGCTCGTCGGTGAGGCGCTCTTCGTGAGCGCGAGATCGACCGGCTGGCCGGGGATCGAGGCGCCGTCGTTGATCGAGTTCGCCGGGCCGGGCTGGCTCGAGACGAGGGTGAATGACGGGGAGGCCGTGCTCGCGCCGGCGACCTGGACCTGGTACATCGTGCCGCTCGTGTTGTTCGAGAAGCCGAGGTTCCCGTTGCCGTACGTCCACGCCGCGCCGAAGCTCGTGTTCGGCATTCCCGGCAGCAGGCCCGGCGGGATCGTGAAGGCGGTCACCGTGCCGGTGGTCGGGTCGACCCGCACGATCCCCGAGTGGCCGATCCCCCACAGATACCCCTGGGCGTAGGCGAGGTCGGCCGCGAGCGGTGCGGCGCTCAGCGGGAGCGTGCTCCTCGCGCCCGTCGCCGGGTTGTAGACGAACAGCGTTCTCGCGCCCGGGTCCGAGGACCCGAAGTAGAGCTCGCCGTTTGCGGTGTCGAACGCGCCGACGTCCTCGTGCCGGCCTCCCGGTCCGACGTTGACGCCGGTGTCGGTCGGATGACCGCTCGAGTCGATCTGGATGATGTCGCGCGCGCCCGGGCCGGACAGGATCACGGCGTACAGGTAATTGTTGATCGTGTCGTACGCCATCGCGTTGTAATGGAAGCCCGCGGGCGGGCCGACGCTCTTGAACGCGAGCTGCCCGTTCGACTCGACCGCCTGCTCGAGCGCCGTCGAGTTCCCCTGGGCGATGAACACCGCCGGGCGCGCCGGGGTGAACGGGGTCCCGGCCGCGGCCGCCGGCGCGGCGCCCGCCCCGAGCAGGACCGCACAGGCGCCCGCGAACGCGCACGCCGCGGCCGACGCCCGTCGCGCCGGCCGGCCGCCGACGCTCGCCGCCCAGCTCGAATGCCTGCCGGAGCGTTTCCGCCCCACGACAACCCGACTCATGTGCGCCACCCTTCGCTCAGCGTTCCGGTCTCCGCCACGGGCGTGGCGTCCTCTGCCGCGGCGCGGGCCGGCCGCCGTGGCGCGGGCGAATATACAGTCGGCAACGGCGGGACCATTTCGCTTCGCGGGTCTCAGAGCTGATGAAGGTTGGCGTTCCCGCGGAAATGCCGAGCTGGGAACGCGGCGTTCCCGGCCGGCGCCGGGCCCGAGCCGCCCGGGCCCCTCGCGCGCGGCCCCGACCTGCGGTCCGCCTCACGGCCACAGCGGACGAGCCCGAGCCGCGCCATCGCGCGCGGCGCTCGCCGGCGCCCCGGCGGATCAGCGCGTGGCCTGCTCCCCGCGCGCGGCTCGCCGGCGCCCCGGCGGATCAGCGCGTGGCCTGCTCCCCGCGCGCGGCTCGCCGGCGCCCCGGCGGATCAGCGCGTGGCCTGCTCCCCGCGCGCGGCGCTCGCCGCCGGCTCGGTGTTCAGCCGCGCGCCGCGCCCGCGGGCGGCGAAGCTGGAGAACCACTGGAACTGGATGAAGACGAGCAGGCGGTTCTGGAAGCCGACGAGGTACCACAGGTGGACGAAGAGCCAGATCAGCCAGGCGATCAATCCGCTGAGCTGCAGGCCCCTGATGTCGGCGACCTCCGCCGCCCGCCCGATCGTGGCCAGGTTGCCCTTGTCCTGGTAGCGGAAGGGCGGCGTGTCCCGGCCCCGCAGCCGGTCGCGCACGATGCGGGCGGCGTAGCGGCCCTCCTGCATCGCCACCGGCGCCACCCCGGGGAGCGTGACCACCGCGCCGCCGCTCTCACGCACACGACCATGTCGTCGAGCGCGAGCACCTCGGGATGACCCGGCAGCGTGAGATCGGGCCCGACCGTGATGCGGCCCGCGCGGTCGAGCGCCGCGTCCGTGACCCGGCTCAGCTCGACGGTGAGCTCCGACGCGCTCACCCCGGCGGCCCACACGACCGTCCGCGCGGATGCGCTCCTCGTCGTCCGCGCCTCCCGCCGCACCGGATCGGTCTCCCGCGTTGGCGGCTTCGAGGGCGCTCAGGATCTGACCACGAACCGCAAGCGCGCTCTCGAGCGACTTGACCTCGTGGGCAAAGTCGATCCACGCCTCGTGTCCGAAGTACGAGTGCTCCGAGCCCCCCGCGACGATCAGGGTGTCAGAGCCGATCGACTCCACGGCAGGGACCCCGTCGAGCGAGCGCAGGCGCAGCCGGCGGGCATCGAGGCCGAACCCGGACGCCTCGGCAAGAACGACGCGGACGTTCGGCCACCGCTTGAAGATCGTCCGCAGCGGAGTCGCGATCTGGCCGGAGGAGAGACGCCGGTCGCGACCTGATGGGTGGGCGGCTGGAACAGGTGAAAATTGCGCGGTCGATCAGCGTCACCTCGGCCGGCGCTCGGCGCAACCCCATCACGGCCTGCAGGCCGCCGAATCCGCCACCGACGACGACCACCCGATGCCTGTCCGCGCCGCTCATCGCCCGTGGACGCCACCGGTCTCCGGTCCAGCCGCACGGTACGTGCATGATCAGAGCACTTCACGGCCCGCCTCGAGCGGACGGCGTCGCCACGCTGGCGGCTGAGCGGCGCTACGGTCGCCTGCGGTGCTCGTCACGATCGGTCATGGCACGCTGGGGCAGGACGAGTTCCTGAGGCTGCTGGCCGATGCATCGGTGCAGGAGCTGGTGGACGTCCGGTCGCATCCCGGGAGTCGGCAGGTCCCGCACTTCGGGCGGGAGACGATGGAGGAGTGGATGCCGCCCGCCGGCGTGCGGTATCGCTGGGAGCCGGCGCTCGGTGGGCGGCGTCGCTCGACGGGGCGATCGCCGAACGTGGCGCTGCGGCACCCCTCGTTCCGCTCCTACGCCGACCACATGGCGGCCTCGGCGTTCCGTGAGGCGCTCACGCGAGTCGCGGACGACGCGTCCGAGCGGGTCGTGGCGGTGATGTGCGCGGAATCGGTCTGGTGGCGCTGTCACCGGCGGTTGATCGCCGATGCCGCGGTGCTTCTGCACGGCGTCGACGTTCGGCACCTGTTTCACGATGGCCGCCTGACGGAGCACCGGCCATCGCCGGAGGCGCGCATCGTCGACCTCGACGGCCGGCCGACCCTGGTCTACGACGTCGGCGCCGACGTCCCGCTGTTTGACGGTCCCGACGCGCCGGCCGCAAACGCCGGCTGACGCGGGGGCACCTCGCCGGCCGGCGACGTGCCCGCGTGCGCGGCGATCAAGGAGGGCCTCGACGGTCTGCCGGTCGCCTGCCCGCACATCGGGGAGGCGGCCTGGGGCACCGGCGAACTGGCTGCACCTCCTCCGAGGCCGTCCCCGGCGCAGCTCTGCGCGATGGTCGCCAGAGGATCCCGAGCTACCGCGGCGGCTCGATCCCGGCCCGCTCCAGCACCAGGCGCGCGGCCAGGAGCTCGCCGTCGATGTCGCCGTAGCGCGCGAGTGCCAGCGCGTACACGTCGGCGACGAGCTCCGCGACCGGGGCAGGGACCTCGGAGGCCCGCGCGATCTCGACGATGTCACCCAGCTCCCGCACGCAGCCGGTCAGCGGGAACGTGTCGAGCGTCTCGCCGTCGAGCAGCGCCCCGGCCGGTTCGTCGAGGAAGCGCCCGCCGGCGGCGCTCTGCGCGAGCGCGGACCGCAGCGTCCGCAGGTCGAGCCCGGCGCGGGCTCCGATGGCGAGCGCCTCGGCGCACGCGACCGCCTGTCCGAACCAGAGCAGGTTGACGAGGAGCTTCGTGAGGTAGCCGCTGCCATGTGGGCCGACGTGGAGCACGCGCTCGGCGATTGCGTCGAGCACGTCGGACACGCGCGCGAGGTCCTCGGGCGCGCCGCCCGCGAACATGAGCAGGCGCCCGGCGCGGGCGTCCGCCGGGCCGCCTCCGAGCGGCGCGTCGAGCACCCGGAGCCGGGCCCGCCCGGCCGACCCGGGCGCCGAGGCCGACGCCCGACCGGGACCCCGCTCGGTCGCCGCTGCGATCCGCCCGGCCGTCGCTGCGATCCGCCGTGCGGCCTCGGGCGTCGCGCTGCTCATCTCGACCCACGCCCCGCCCGGCGCAAGCGCCGCCAGCAGCGTCTCGCGCACCGCCTCGACCTCCTCGTCGCCCGGCAGCACGGTGAGCACGACCTCCGAGCGCGCCGCGAGCTCGGAGACGGAATCCGCCCAGCCCGCGCCCGCCGCGACAGCGGAGCGCCGAAGCTCCGGGCGCAGGTCGTGGCCGGTCACGTCGAATCCCCGTGCGACGAGTCGCTCGCAGATCGCCGACCCCATGCGGCCGAGGCCGATCACGCCGAGGCGCCTGGCTGCGGTGGGCGGCATCCCGGCAAGCGTACGGCCGGGCGATAGAGCATGCGCGTGACAGGGCACGCGCGACAGGACACGTGATGGGGCACGCGCGCGCGATAGATTGGACGCGCCACGAGGATCACGCGCCTCGGGCGCGAACACCTGGTCCGGACGAAGGCCGGTCGACCGGACGTTCATCAAAATCCCATCACCGGGACCGATCCTCACGCCAGCATGTCAGCGAGCGCGCCCGACCATGACCAACCGTTGCGAGTCGTCATCCTCTCCGCCGACGTCGGGGAGGGCCATGTCGCCGCTGCGCGGGCGCTTCAGGAGAGCCTCATGGAGCGGGGCTGCGCGAGCGTCGTCCACGAGGATGGCCTGCGCTGCCTGGGCCGGCTCGCCCGGCGCCTGATCCGCGACGGCTACCGGCGTCAGCTGCGCTCCGCGCCCGACTCCTTCAACCGCCTGTACCTGTTGTGGCGCCGCCACGCGGTCCTGCGGGCGGCCGGCGCGCGGCTGCTGTACCGCGCCGGACGCCGGCGCCTGGGCCGGCGGGTGCGCGCGCTCCGCCCCGACGTCGTCGTCTCCACGCATCCCGCACTCACCGCGGCGCTCGGCCGGATGCGCCGGCGGGGGCAGCTGCGCTCCGTGCTGTGCGCGACGATCACCGACCTCACCGACAACCCGATGTGGTGCGACCAGGGCACGGACCTGCACGTCGTCATGGATCCGATCGCGATCCCGTGGGTCGAGCGGCACGCCGGCGTCGGCAGTGCGGTCGCCGTGCGCCCGCTGATCTCGCCGCGGTTCCGGCGGGCGGCCGACGCGGCGCAGGCGCGCGAGGCGCTCGGCCTGCCCGCGCACGGCTCGGTTGTCGTCGTGTCCGGCGGCGGCTGGGGAGTGGGCGCCCTCGACGCCGGTGTGGCGGGCGCGCTCGCCGGAGGCGCCGATCATGTGATCGCGCTCGCCGGGCGCAACCCGGCGGCCGCCGAGCGACTCTGCGCCCGGTTCGGCGACGAGCCGCGGGTGCGGGTGCTCGGCTTCACCGACCGCATGCCGGAACTGTTGCGGGTCGCCGACGCGCTCGTCCACGGGACGGGTGGGATGACCTCGCTCGAGGCCGTCGAGTGCGGCTGCCCGGTGATCGCGTTCGGCACCCGGCTGCCCCACGTCGAGGAGCACAACCGCGCGCTCGAGGAGCTCGGCCTGTGCACCGTCGTGCGCGACGAGGCCGCCCTCGCCGACGCGATCGCGGAGGCGGTGAGGCGCGGGCGCCGCGTCGCCGTCGCCGCGGAGGCCCCCGTTGCCGGGGCTCCCGTTGGCGGGGCCGCCGTCGCCGGGGCTCCCGTTGGCGGGGCCGCCGTCGCCGGGGCTCCCGTTGGCGGGGCCGCCGTCGCCGGGGCTCCCGTTGGCGGGGCCGCCGTCGCCGGGGCTCCCGTTGCCGGGGCCTCCGTTGCCGGGGCCGCTGTCGTCGCCGCTCCGGTCGCGTCGGCCGTCGCCGTTCCGGTCGCGTCGGCCGTCGCCGTTCCGGTCGCGTCGGCCGTCGCCGTTCCGGTCGCGTCGACCGTCGCCGTTCCGGACGCGTCGACCGTCGCCGCCGACGCCGCACCCGCCGAGCCGCGGCCCGACGCCGCCGCCGTCGTCATGGCCGCGGTCGCGCGCGTCAACCCGCTGCCGCGCTGGCGGCTGCGCCTGCGCCGCGCGGCCACGCCCGCCGTCTGCTCGGTCGGGCTGCTGTGGACGGTGACGACCGCCGACGCATTCTCGTTCGCCTCGAAGATGTTCCACATGCACTCGTTGACCTCGGTGCCCGCCTGGAGCGACCGGCTCGACCTCGTCGTCGCCGCGCCGGCCGGCCGGGAGGTCGCCGACGCCCGGCTCCTTGACCGGCACGGGATCCATGTGACGTTCAGCATCACGTACCGGCCGCCGCCGGCGATCCTCGCCGGCGTGCGTGCGGCCGGCGACGACCTCGTCCCCGCCCTGGAGAGCTCGGGCGCGATGCGCTGGCTCGGCACGAGCGACGACCTGAGCGACATCCGCGCGGCGGTCGGCGGCCGCCGATTCCTCGTGCCGCGCGGCGGGATGTCGCTCGGCCAGTACCTGCTCGCTCGCTCGACAGGCGCCCAGCCGGTGTCCCCCACACAATTGCCGAGCCGTGGCTCGGAGCCCCTGCACGCGGGCGAGATCGCGGTGATCGGCGAGGAGGGGCCGGTGTCGGGCCGGGATCTGCTCGCGCTCGTCGCGCGCGCCCGGCGCGACGGCCTCCGCGTCGGCGCTCTTCCCTGACGCGCCAGCCCGCCCGCCCCCGCCCGCCTCGCCGCGCCCGAGGGCGCTGGGCGCCGGAGGTCGCCCACTGCGACCTGACACGCCCAGTGCCGGATCTCAGCCACAATTCATCCTCACGCGGTACAAGCGCGGATCCGGGTTTCATGCAGAGGGGATGAAGGTGCGGGTCGCAATCGTCACCGAGGTGTTCATGCCGGCGGTCGACGGGGTCGTCACGCGACTGCGTCGGACGCTCGAGGAGCTCGAGCGCGCCGGCGACGAGGTGCTCGTGATCGCGCCCGAGGGCGGCCCACCGGCCTACGCGGGCGCGCGCGTGATCGGGCTGCCGACGCTCCGCATGCCGCTCTACCCCGACGGCGCCGGCTATCCGCCGAAGCGGGTGTCGTTCCCGGGCCCGGCGCTCGCCGCGGCGCTGCGCCGCTTCGAGCCGGACGTCGTGCACGCGATCAACCCGGTGCTGCTGGCGGCGGGCGCGGTGATGGTCGCGCGCAGCCGTAAGCTGCCGCTCGTCGCCTCCTACCACGCACACCTGCCCGTCTACACGCACTGCTACCGGCTCGGGCTGCTCGAGCCGGCGGGCTGGCGCTACCTGCGCTCGCTGCACAACCGCGCGGACGTCAACCTCGCGACCTCGCGCGCCACCGCCGGGCTCCTCGCCGCCCACGGGATCGAGCGCCTCGCACACTGGCCCTACGGAGTCGACACCGAGCGCTTCCACCCGCGCATGCGCCGCGCGGACTGGCGGCGACGGCTGAGCGGCGGTCGCGAGCACCGGCTCGTGCTGCTCTATGTCGGGCGCCTCGCCAAGGAGAAGACGATCGAGCACCTGCTGGACGCGGTCCGCGGCCGGGACGACGTCGCGCTCGCGCTCGTCGGCGACGGCCCGCTGCGTGAGCGCCTGGAGCGGACGTTCCAGGGCACGCCGACGACGTTCCTCGGCTTCCTGCACGGCGCGGAGCTCGCCCATGCCTACGCGTCGGCCGATGTCCTCGTCCAGCCCTCGCAGACCGAGACGCTCGGGTTCGTCACGCTCGAGGCGCACGCGGCGGGCCTGCCGGTGCTCGCCGCCGAGAGCCCGACCGCCCAGGAGCTGGTCGAGGAGGGGGTCGACGGCCTGCGGTTCGACCCCGCCCGTCCCGGCTCGCTCGCCGGCTGCGTGCAGCGCCTGGTCGCCGAGCCGGAGCACCTCCGCGCCATGCGGCGCGCCGCACGCACGTCCGTCGCCCATGCGACGTGGGCGGAGGCGACCGCGACGCTGCGCGACCACTACGAGCACGCCCGAGCGCGCGCCTGACCGCTCCGGAGCTCGGCGATCCCCAGCGAGCCTGACCGCCCCCGGAGCTCGACGATCCCCGGCGAGCGTCCACCGTCCGACGGCGCAGCGGCCGACGAGCCGCCCCGGCGGCGCCGCCGTCTGCCGCACGTCCCGCGATGGCTGACGACGGCGATCACGGTCGCGCTCCTCGCCGCGCTCGTCGTGTTCGCGCTGCAGAAGATCGACGTCGGACGGATCGACCGCGCGCTCGCACGGGTGAACGCGGGCTGGATCGCGTTCGCGTGCGTGCTGATGGCGGTCGCGTTCCTTGCGCGCGCCGAGTCATGGTTCGCGGTGATCCGCTCGGCGCTGCCCGGGGACCGGATCGGCCGCCCGCCGGTCATCCGGGCGCTGTTCATCGGCATGGCGGGCTCCACCGTCGCGCCCGGGAGGCTCGGCGAGGCCGCCCGCGTGCTCGTCGTCGCACGTCACGCCACGACCGAGACGGGCCGGGCGCTCGCGACGATCACCGGCACGGTGCTCGCCCAGACCGCGCTCAACCTGATCGCGCTCGTCGTGCTCGCGGCGGTTGCGCTCGGGGCCGGCGCGATCCCCGGGACGCGGACCGGGGGTCTGATCGCCGTCCTTGCGGTGCCGCTTCTGATCGTGCTCGCGCTCGCGGCCTCGCAGGCGATCCTGCGCACCGGCGAGCGGGCCGAGCGGTTGCCGCGGCCGCTGGCCTGGATCGTGCGGCAGGTCGTCGCGGCGCGCAACGGGCTGCGCGTGTTCGGGGAGCCACGCGGCGCGGTCCACGCCGCCGCCATGCAGCTCGCGGCCTGGGCGATGCAATGGGCCTGCTGCTACGGGGTGCTGCTCGCGCTCGGCCTGCCTCACCGCGCGGGGGTGGCCGCGGCCGCCGTGCTGCTCGCCGTCAACGTCACCTCGATCGTGCCGATCACGCCGTCGAATGTCGGCGTCTTTCAGGCGGCCTGCATCGCCGCGCTCGCCGCGTTCGGCGTCTCCTCGGCTCGCGGCCTCGCCTACGGCCTGTTGCTGCAGGCGATCGAGGTGACGGTCGCCCTCGCGCTCGGGATACCGTCGCTGCTGCGCGAGGGGATCTCGGTGGCGCAGCTGCGGGAGCTCACCGCGGGCGGCCGGGAATCCGACCGCTGATGGAGGTGTCCGGAAATTGTGCTCGTCAAGACCCGCAGAATTCGCGGACGCCGGAATGAGCCTGAGGCCGGAACTGGGTCAGGCCGCCTGCGCCGACGGGGCCGCGTCCGCGGCGAGGCGCGGGGCGGGCGAACTGAGGTCGAGTTCGCAGGCCGGCTTCGGGCGGCTGATCAGGTACCCCTGAGCGAGATCGCAGCCGAGGTCCCGGAGCAGCTCCAGCGAGGCGAGATCCTCGACGCCCTCGGCGACGACGCGCAATCCGAGCGAGTGCGCGAGCTCGAGCGTCGACTGCACGATCGCCACGTCGCGGCCGGCCGCGGCGGTCGCCAGCTCGGTGACGAAGCTGCGGTCGAGCTTGAGCTCGCCGACCGCGAGGCTG
>Ga0070737_10001665_pt1 | contig 30338 bp, 21 predicted proteins | sample Coa_R1_10_FD_66438 | JGI IMG/M metagenome (GOLD analysis project Ga0070737, IMG submission 66438) | Surface soil microbial communities from Centralia Pennsylvania, which are recovering from an underground coalmine fire - Coalmine... | ecosystem: Environmental > Terrestrial > Soil > Unclassified... | reverse complement strand
GATCTTTTCAGGCATTAGTTAATGCACACAAAATTGGGCAGCGGCGGATTGGAGATCTATGATTTCCGAGTATGAAGGCGATCGATGAAGCAGGGAAAAAAGGTGTTGTAGTTCCCCATTACTTTGCTCTTATTCTTATTCTTCTTCTTCGCCATCTTCATCAGACTTTTTGCTCGCTGATTTCTTTGTCTTCTTTGACTTCTCCTTCTCGGCTGCTGTAGGAGCTTTTTCTGCCTCAGTCTCTTCAGGTTCCTTCTTTGATTTCTTGCTGCTGCTCTTCCGAGTTGTCTTTGCAGGAGCCTCTTTTTGCTGTGGTTGTTGTTCTTCTTCCTCTGATTCCTTTGTCGCAGAGCCTTTCTTTCTCTTTGATTTCACCGATGCTTCCGCTCCTGCAGGTGTCTTGAGTTCTTCTTCTACTTCCTCCTCCTTTGCTTCAGTGGAAGCCCCCTCAGTCAATGTGATCATCGAAGGGGATGAGGCGACGTAATCGGCGGCGCTGGAGAACGTCCTGATGTCCGCATCTCCCGGACTCTTGACCGCGATGACCGAAACCCTGAACGGGATCCCGCACGCGCGTCCGAGTTCCACCGGGTTCCCGTTGAATCTCACGGCGGGGATGGAGAGGTTCCTTGACTCGTCAAGGATGGTCTGTGGGAGGTTTGCTGAAGCAGACCAAACTAGGAGTTTTGATCCTTTTAGTCCGCTCGCGACCTCTCGCCTACCGACGATGAACTTGCCCGTCTTTGAAATAAGTTTCAGTTGCTTTTCTAGTTCCCTTTCTTCTGGCATTGATACCCTACTCTCTCTCACTTTTTTTCTGAATTATTCACTAGACACCGCGCATGAACACGTCGATCATGCCCGTTCCGACCGGAATCGGCAAACCGACGATGACGTTCTCGGTGACTCCCCTCAGGTCCTCGGTCTCTCCCCTGACGGCGGCTTCCGCGAGTGTCGGCACCGTGATTTCGAACGCCGCCCTCGCAAGAACGCTCGTCTTTGTTCCCGCGACTCCGTGGCGTCCGATCTGCTGGAGGAACCCCTTGCTCGTCATCAGGTCCGCGACGAGGTAGATGTGTCGGATGTCGACTTCCAGCCCCTGCTCCTCGAGCGTGCTGATGATCTCCCTCACGAGGGCTGCCCTCGCTGCTTCAATCCCGAGCGCCTGGTAGATCTCGAAGATGTTGTTCGTCGTCGTCCTGGACTTGTCCACTCCTTCGATCGCTCTAACCTTCTGGAGGTTTGATCCGGAGGTTTGAATCTTCCACTCCTCACCCTCCTTGACGACGGTGACGCGGTCGATTCCCGGAATGCCCTTGACCTTCTGGTTCAGGATCTTGTTCTTGTGGATGTGGAGCGAAGCGAAATCGACGTCGATCTTGATCGTGACGATGTTCTTCTTCTCATCGATTTCGACCTCCCTCTTCGGAGACTTGATCGCTTCCTCGATCTCCCTGATGGTGCACTGCCTCTCGGCGAGTTTGTCCTTGCCGAGGTAGAGGTATATCTCTCCTGCGGGGTCGACTTCTGCCTTGTCCACCACGTTGATCACCTTCGTGAACCTGATCTGGTTTGCGACGCGGATCGCTTTCTCATTTGACTTGCGCGTTTCCTCGTCCAGGAAGACGTCCATCGATGGCGTCGCAGGTTGTTTTCTTGCGTCCACTAGTTCTATGAGCCTTGGCAGGCCCAGCGTAACGTCCCTCTCCTTGACACCAGCAAAGTGGAAGGTCCTGAGCGTCATCTGCGTTCCTGGCTCGCCGATGGATTGGGCTGCGACGATTCCTGAAGCTTCTCCAGGCTCGACCGTCCCCTTCTTCACGAGTTCCACGACTCGCTCGCACACCTTCTCGACCGATTTCGGATCAAGTTTGGAGTCCTTCAGAGCTGCGAGCAGGTCCTCGCGGAGCTTTGGGTTCAGTTCCGAGGAGTACTTTTCGACGCTCCTCTCGATCGTTGACTCGGCCGCTGCTCTTGAAGAATCCGACGTGAGAGCGGTCGTATCGATGAGGCGTTCCAGGTTGACGGCCTTGCCGTGGTCGCTCTTCGCAGGGTCGATTCCGTCCTCGCCGTACTTGAACTGGATGATGTTGCCGTTCGGGTCCCTGACGGTTAGGTCGTACTCCACCTTCAGGTGCTCGAGCGCGTTGACGAGCCTCCTCTGCATGTAACCGCTTTGCTGCGTCCTGACCGCCGTGTCCACCAGCCCTTCGCGACCTCCCATAGCGTGGAAGAAGAATTCGATGGGGTTTAGACCGTCCCTGTAGTTTGACTTTACAAACCCCCTCGCGTCCGGACTGGGATCACCAGGACTGAAGTGTGGCAGCGCTCTGTTCTGGTATCCCTTTTCGATCCTCTTTCCTCTGACGGACTGCTGTCCAAGCGCAGCGGTCATCTGACCGAGGTTCAAAGTAGAGCCCCTGGCTCCTGTCCTCGCCATGATGATCCCGGCGTTCTGGGGAGAGAACGACTTGTCAGCGATTCTGCCTGCTTTCTCTCTTGCTCGTGAGAGTTCGTTCGCCACGTAGAACTCCAACGCGTCCTCCGGCGAAAGCCCCCTCGTCTCGGGCAGCGTCCCGTTCCTGTACTGAGTGTTGAGGTCCTTGACCTTGGCGTACGATTCATCCAGCGTCTCGCTGATCTTGGACTTTACGTCAGCAGGTAGATCGAGTTCATCGAACCCGTAGCTGAATCCAGAGCGGGTGATGAACGCCTTCAGTAGCCTCAGGATAGAGTTAAGGAAAGTTCTGGCTTGATCTGTGCCATAGTCCTTCGCGATCCTGTGCAGGATTGAATCTGATTCCTCGGCGCCGATCGCGGCCCTGTCGATCACTCCGCTCAGCAGGACTCCGTTCTTTATGACGACATCCTTGCCGGCTCCTCTTGAGCTCTTTTCCCACTTGGACACGAGCACGTAGTTGAAATCCTTGGGGAGGAAAAGCGAGAAGAGCTGCTTCCCCGAGTAGAGCGCTTGAGGCTCCGTCTTTTCCGGTTTAGGCAGATCAGCGTCCGGCGGGAATCCTCCTGCCACCGCGAGGTTCGTGAACTCTTCCTTCGTGAGATACGTGCCGTCCTTTGTGAGGAGGAACGCCGCGGTGAGGAAATCCCTGATACCCCCGATGATCGGACCGCCGTACCTCGGTGAAAGGATCTGGTCCTGAACTCGCATCAGAGTGAGCGCTTCAGACCTCGCTTCCTCGCTCTGCGGAACGTGGAGGTTCATCTCGTCCCCGTCAAAGTCGGAGTTGTACGGAGGACACACGGCTGGGTGCAGCCTGAACGTTCTGTACGGTAGCACCTTGACGTAGTGGGCCATGACGGACATCCTGTGAAGCGAAGGTTGCCGGTTGAAGATCACAATGTCCCCGTCGGTGAGGTGTCTTTCGACTATGAAACCCGGAGCGAGCGAGTCTGCGTGCATCTGCAGGTCGGTGACGTAGTCCAGTCGGATCTTGATTCCGTCGGGTCGGATGATGTAGTTGGCTCCGGGATGCTTGAACGGACCGTTGAGGATGAGTTTCTTCAGGAACTCCATGTTCCAGGGCGAAGCCTTCTCCGGAATGGTGAGCTTCCTTGCGACTTCGAACGGGATTCCGACTTCGGAGATGTCGAGCGAAGGATCCGGAGATATGACGGTGCGGCTGGAAAAGTCAACCCTCTTGCCCGAGAGCGAACCCCTGAACCTGCCCTCCTTCCCCTTGAGCCTCTGGCTGATCGTCTTCAGCGGCCGTCCGCTCCTGTGGTGAGCCTGAGGGATTCCCGAGACTTCGTTGTCAAAGTATGTGGTGACGTGGTACTGCAAAAGGTCCACGAGGTCCTGCACGATGAGCGGTGGGGTACCCGACTCTTTGCTCTCCCTGACCCTTTGGTTGACTCGAAGAATGTCGACTATCTTGTGTGTGAGGTCATCTTCTGATCTGATGCCTGATTCAAGCGTGATTGATGGTCTCACTGCGACCGGTGGAACCGGTAGCACCTGTAGGATTAGCCACTCCGGTCTCGCGCTCGACGGGTCGTAGCCCATGAGCCTCAAATCATCATTCGTGATCCTCTCGAGCCTCTCCCTGATTGCGACGGGGAGCAACCTCGTTGCTCCTCCGCTCTCGGTGATCTCGTGGAACACGGTTGGCTTTGTGAACTCGATCTCGTACTGACCGCGGCCGCAGTGCTCGCATGTCTTTGCCTTCTTGACCTTCGCGAGGATCTCGCGGGAGATGATCTCGATGAGCATCGGCGAGGATGAGGCTTTCTCGTCGAGCCTCTTTCTGTACTCGACAATGTCCGCGTCAGAGAGCAGCAACCTGCCGCAGGCTCTGCACGTGGAGATCAAGAGTTTGTGGACCTCGTCCACGAAGGCGATGTGAATCACTGGCTCTGCAAGCTCGATGTGACCAAAGTGCCCCGGGCATTTTGGTGCTGTGTTCCCGCAGGTCTGGCACTTTTGCCCGGGCTCCAGAGTCCCGAGCCTGTTGTCCATGAGACCTCCCTGCACCGGCATACCGTCTTCGTCGTATGTCTCCGGCGCCGTGATCTCCGCGACGCTGTACTTCCTGATCTCGCTCGGAGACAGGAAAGCAAACCTGATTCCGCCGACCGCCTTGATTGATTCTTCGAGTGACATTTTTTCTTCTGCTTCCCTCTTCCTACTCTTCTTCTCTACACTTTGTCCTTGAGCATCAACCTTGGAGCAATGTTGAGGCTCATCATCTCCTGCAGGAGCAGTTTGAACGCGTACGCGATTACCACCGTCGAGATCCTCGCGGTGTCCCCGTCCACCCTGCATACGTACTTTCTCTGCTTTGCGTCAAAGTATGCGATGAGGCCGCACTTTTCGCATACGTGAACCTCCGTCTTGTCGGCCTCGTCCAAGAGCCTATCCTTCAGCACCATGGACGCTCCGTAGGCGATGAGGCAGTCGCGTTCCATCTCTCCGAACCTGAGACCTCCGCCGCGAGCCCTGCCCTCCGTTGGCTGCTTTGTAAGCATCTGGACCTGTCCGCGGGCCCTGGCGTGGATCTTGTCCGCGACCATGTGGTGGAGCTTCTGATAAAAGACGACTCCGACGTACACGTCCGCCGAGAACTTGCGACCCGTCCTTCCGTCATACATCACTTCTCTTCCGGACGGAGTGAATCCCGAATCCTTGAGGACCTCTTCCAGCGCCATCGCGTTTTCTCCTGAGAACGCGGTTCCGTCCACCGCCTTGCCTCTCAGCGCAGCCGCCTTTCCTGCGAGCGACTCGATGAATTGACCAGCGGTCATCCTTGAGGGGAACGCGTGTGGGTTGATTATAATGTCGGGGACCAGACCATCCTCAGTATATGGCATGTCCTCCTGATTCACGACGAGGCCTATGACCCCCTTCTGCCCGTGCCTTGAGGCGAACTTGTCTCCGATCTCCGGGACCCTCATGTCCCTGACCCTGACCTTGTACATCTTGCCTCCCTCCTCGTTCTCCGTGATGAAGACGGCGTCGACGACACCGCTCTCGCTTGCCCTAACTCCTATCGATGTATCCCTCCTGTAGGGCCCCTTGATCTCGAACTCCTTGTATTCCTCCATGAATCTCGGAGGGCTGGTTCGACCGATGATCACGTCGCCACCGGTTACCTGAGCTTCGTGCATCACGACTCCGTCCGACTCTATCAGGCGGTAGTACTTTTCTCCCCTGTATCCTCGTATGTTTGCGTCGGCCCGCGGCACCTCGAAGGTGTCCTTCATCCCGCCGAGGTACTGCTTTGCTTCGGCTTCGTAGAGCCTGTAGAAGATCGAGCGAGCAAACCCCCTGTCTATCGCTGACTTGTTGAATATGATCGCGTCCTCGATGTTGTACCCTTCGAACGAGAGCACGGCGACCACCGCGTTGGTTCCGGTGGGCCTTTCATCGAGGCTCAGGAGCGAAGTTGACTTTGTCTTCACGAGTGGTGGCTGCGGGTACACCAGAAGGTGTTCTCTCACGTATGTGCTGAACGGGTATGTGGGTGTCGGGAATCCGAGAGATTGCTTTGCCATCGCTGACTCGTACGTGTTCCTCGGGGACTGATTGTGCTGTGGGTATGGTATGATCGAAGCAGCGATCCCGAGGATGCTCGACGGATACATCTCCAAATGCGTGTGTTTGTCCGTGAGGTGCTTGTAGTCGATTGAAATTAGCGCGTTCTCCTCCTCGTTTGCGTCGATGAGTTCGATGACACCCATCTGGATCACGTCCCGCCAGTTGAGCTGACCCTGCTCGACGCGCCTGATCATCTCAGGGGTGAGAAGAGGTCTCCCGTTGTCGCAAATGATTAAGGGTCTCAATACCCTGCCAGAGTTTGTTGAGATGTATACTCGGTTGATACCTCCCTGCTTGTTTGCTGGGAAGTATGCTATGCATGCGTGCGGATGGATCTGGCCCTCTCTTCGAAGCTTCCTGAACGATCTTGCAAGAGATTCTCCGTCCCTGACAAAACCCACGAACCTCCCCTCGACGAAGACCCTGCATCCGTCGATCTTTGTCTTCTCGTCGGCCTCCTTGAACGGCCTCACGCCCAAGTCGTAGAGCTTTGCGACCACCTGAGCTGAGGGGACGCTGACGGAGATTAGCGCTGAGAGCGCGAGGTTCTTCACGAGACCGCAGTTTGACCCCTCGGGAGTCTCGCTGGGGCAGATCCTGCCAAAGTGGGTAGCGTGCAGGTCTCTCGCCTCAAAGTTTGGCTGGCTCCTTGAGAGCGGAGACTGGATTCTGCGGAGGTGTGAAAGAGTTGAAAGGTAGTTCGTCCTATCCAGTAATTGGGTGACTCCGACCTTCCCCCTGCCCCAGTTCCCAGTGGCGATCGCGTTGTTCAATTTGTCAGTGATGATTCCGGGTCTGATGGCGGCTCCAACAACGTTCAACCCTCTCCTTTGACCTGTACGCTCTAACTGGTACTTCATGTCTCGCGCGAGGTTCCTGAACGCCGTCCTGAAGAGGTCGGCGATCATCTGACCCGCGAACTTGATCACCTTGTTTCCGTAGTGGTCCTTGTCGTCGGGCTCGATGAGTCCTATCCTGAGTTCGATGAGCTTGCATACGGCCTCGCCGAGGAAGATCGCCTTGTCGTATCTGTCGTCCTTGGTCTTGCCGAGGTGAGGTAAGAGTCCCCAGTCAAGTACGGACTCTGCCCTTCGGAGCCTGAACTCGTCCAGCATCCCGTGGGCGACCCTGTTGCCTATGTACATCAAAGCGTCCTTGGATGTCTTTGCCTCCGAGGCCTTTTCGAAGGAGACCTCGAGCCTATCCTGAATCTCCGGTTTCAAGGATACCGCATCAGCGATCTCCTTGTCCGTCTCTAGACCGAGAGCTCGCATGATGATCACCAAGGGCAGATCAACCGGAGAACTGGGGAGCTTGACGCTGATTGATTCATCCTGTTTCAGAGTAATCTCGAGCTTTGCCCTGTAACCAACGATCGAGGAGTAGACTTTGGCCTTGTAGTTTGTGACGCCTCCAATCTTCTCCATGTCCACGAGGATCTTGTTCGGCGAGAGATCTTCTAGACCGACGACAACTCGCTCCGAGCCGTTGATGATGAAATACCCTCCGGGATCCTTCGGGTCCTCGCCGACTTCGACGAGTTGCTGTGGGCTCATCGTCGCGAGCATGCACCTATCGGACTTGACCATCACGGGAAGGTCTCCGACGTGCTGCTCCTGAGATTCCCTGACGATGCCGTCCTCTTCGACGGTCATGTCCACGAAAATCGGCGAAGCGTAGGTGAGGTTTCGCAGTCTCGCCTCAAGCGGAAGGATATTGCTCACCGAGCCGTCGATCTCAACAACTCTTGGAAGTTTGAGCTTCAGCTTTCCAAACTTTACCTTGTAGGGCGTACCGACAGTTTCAATGTCGATTGACCCTATCTCGTCAATGATACTCTGCAGCCCACGCTGGATGAACTCGTTGTACGAGTTCAGGTGCTGCCTCGCCACGCCCTCTCTAGTCAAAATATCCTGCAGCACGGGCCACGCGTCATACTGTTGCGGCATCTGTGTTCCTCTTTGCAATTTTTTCTCTAAACAGCCTCCACCACATATCTGTAATACGTCGTCTCGCCAGCCGTGTCGCTGACTCGCGTTATCTTTACCATGTCGCCGGGCTTTGCCCCAATTTCTCGGACCACCGGATCAATGGAGAAAAGGAATGGAAATTGATCCTCGGTTGCATTGTACTGCGTGAGGATACGCCTCTTATCCTCCTCGCTCAGAATTTCATGCTTTGGCACCAATACGTGATCCGTTACTTTAGTTTCTTCGACAGTCTCATCTTTCCTTGTTTTCTTCGCCACTAAAAACCCGACCTTCGATGAAATACCCTACGGTAGAAAACGTGTATCCAAAGATTCTGGTTTTGAACCCTATATAGGCATTACGCCTGCACGGCCGAAGATCTTTGGGCCCGAGGAGTGCATTTGTAATTGCGGAGTTTGAAATTTTGCTTTTTCCTTCATCTCAGACTCTCTGCCGAGTTGCAGTCTCCGGGTAGATTGCAATTCCTTCGCTTTGCTTTTGACGTACCTTTGCAAACTCGCCGAAGATCCTCGCCGTAATCGGACCGACCTTTCCCGTGCCGATTGGACGGCCGCTGACCTTGACCACCGGTACGATTTCAGCCAGTGTGCCGGTCAAGAACACTTCGTCGGAGTTGATCAACTCGAACGGAGTAATATCCCGCTCCTCTATGGAGTATCCCAACTCCTCAGCTATTTCTATGACCTTCTGTCTAGTAACCCCGTGAAGTATGGCGGAGTTCGTGGACGGCGTTGCGATCTGACCGTGCCTGACGATGAATACGTTCTCGGCGGTCGCTTCCGAGATGAATCCCTGCGTATCCAGCATGATCGCCTCGTTGACCCCGGCCTCGATCGCTTCCCACCTCGCGAGTATGCTGTTCAGATAGTTCAATGACTTTACTTCGTGGCTCGTCGCGTCCACGGGGTCTCTCCTGATCGAGGAGATTATGGCCGTGATACCGACCGCCTTGGTTCTCGGATCCGTCGATTGAGCCGTCGGCTCTGTAATGACTATCACAGAGGGTTTCTTGCAAAGCGTTGGGTTCAGGCCGAGGTCCCCCTCTCCTCGAGTAACCAGAAGACGAATGTACGCATCGCGCAATCTATTCTTCCGCAACGTTTCGATGACGGCTTCGATCATCTCATGTTTGGTTAGTGGAATGGAGAGCCTGATGTAGTGGGCGGACTCGTACAATCTGTCGATGTGTTCCTTCAGTTTGAAGACGACGCCGTCGTAGGCGCGTATTCCCTCGAACACTCCGTCGCCGTAGAGCAGACCGTGGTCCATCACCGAGACGGTCGCCTCCGAGCGCCGTGTGAGCTTCCCGTCTACGTAGACGTACAGGTTCTCCTTGTTCTGCGGGTCACTTGTCCTGAGCTGTTCCAAAAAGAGACGTGCTCTCCCTCAAGGAGAAAATTGATCCATCCGGCTCATAAAAATGAACCTGCCATTTTCACCAGCGAGTAGCAACTCGTTCTCAAATTTAGTATCCGTCGAGAGGAATCTTCCAAGGGTACGTGTGAAATGTATGTATGTTACGTATTTCTCTGGCCTAAACTGGCCCAAAAATAGAGCGTTCTGAATTTCTCAATCTCGAAATCTGATTTTCTCTGAGATTACAAGAAATCATCCAGAAGGATTTTTGCGTAGCACCAGCGCCCTCAAGAAATGACAATTTTCTTATATGATAATAGTAACAAGAGAGGATCAACTGCCTTGACAACCCAAGCTCAAGTTTCTCAGAACGTTTTCCTTCTTGAAGAGGCCTACGGACTTGGAAAGGATCTGCTCGGCGGTAAGGGTCACGGGCTCGTGGAGATGACACGCGCAGGGTTGCCGGTCCCGCCGGGAATCATAATTTCTACAAAGGTTTGCAACGAATACTACCAGGATGGAGGTACTTTTCCGCAGTATCTGATGCCGATCGTCCTCGAGAAGATGAAAAAGATCGAGGAGCGCACCGGGAAGAAATTTGGGAAATCTTTGCTCGTGTCCGTGAGGAGCGGAGCTCCCCTTTCGATGCCCGGGATGATGGACACCATCCTGAATTTGGGGCTGAACGACGAGGTGCTCAAGCACCTGATCTCTTCCACCGGAAATGAGCGCTTTGCCTACGACGCTTATCGGCGCTTCATCCAGATGTATGGAAAGATTGTGGAGCACATCGAGGGCTCCGACTTTGAGGAGATCATCCAGAGGAAGAAGGACGCGAGGGGGGTCAAGAACGACGTGAACCTCTCCGCGAAGGATCTAGCTGAGCTCGTCACGGAGTTCAAGGCTCACTTCAAGAAGGAAACAGGGAAAGAGTTCCCGCAGGATCCCACGGAGCAACTGCGAAGAGCGATCGAGGCGGTGCTGCTTTCGTGGAACGGGAAGAGGGCAATCGAGTACAGGCGGTTTTACAAGATCGATGACAAGATGGGTACGGCCGTCAACATTGTCGCCATGATCTTTGGGAACACCGGCGATAACTCTGGCTCCGGGGTCGGATTCACGCGCAACCCCAGCACCGGAGAGGATAGGCTGTTCGCCGAATTCCTGATCAACGCTCAGGGAGAGGACGTTGTCTCGGGAGCTCGTACGCCATATTCCATCGAGGACATTGAGGAGAAGTTCCCCGACCTCTACGCCCAGCTCCAGAAGATCGCCTCCTTGCTCGAAAAGCATTACAAGGATATGCAGGACTTTGAGTTTACGGTCGAGAACGGGAAGCTCTGGATGCTCCAGACACGCAACGGCAAGCGCACCGCTCAGGCCGCTGTGAAGATCGCCCTAGATATGGTGAACGAGGGAATCATATCGCGCGAGGAGGCTGTCATGCGAGTGGAACCAACCCAGCTCGACCAGCTCCTGCACAAGCACATCGATCCATCGGCAAAGGTGAACGTGCTGGTGAAGGGAATCGCTGCGAGCCCGGGCGCGGCGGTCGGCAAGGCGATCTTTGATACGAACAGAGCCGCGGAACTAGGAAAGAGCGGACAGAGCGTGATCCTGGTCAGGCGTGAGACCGCTCCGGAGGACATTCACGGAATGATTGCGAGTCAGGGGGTGCTCACTCAGAGGGGAGGCAAGACGTGCCACGCTGCCGTGGTGGCAAGGGGGATGGGCAAGCCAGCGGTCGTGGGCGCGGAGACGCTCCTGATCCAGGACGGGCAGGCAAGGTCTGGGAGCACGATCATCAAGGAAGGTGACCTGATAACAATTGACGGCGGCACGGGAGAAGTGATCCTCGGGAGCGCGCCGCTCGTTGACGCGGAGATCTCAAAGGAACTCGACGAATTTCTCACGATTTCCGACTCGTTCAGAAGGACGGGGGTGTGGGCTAACGCGGACACGCCGACGATGGTCGCCAAGGCGATCGAGTTCAAGGCGGAGGGCTTTGGACTCGTCCGGACTGAAAGGATGTTCAACGCGAAGGAACGCCTCCCCTTCGTGCAGAGGATGATCATCTCAGAGTCAACCGAGGAGCGCAAGGAGTGGCTCGCGAAGCTCAAGGAGTTCCAGAAGAAGGATTTCACGGATATTTTCACCGCCGCAAAGGGCAGACCCGTGGTCATCAGATTGCTCGACCTGCCCCAGCACGAGTTCCTCCACGCCCCCGCGAGTCCGGACCTTGCAGAAGCCATTCAGAAGAAACTTCCCTCGTTGAAGGAGGACAACCCGATGCTCGGTCACAGGGGGATCCGTCTTGGAGTGACCTACCCTGAAATCTACGAGATGCAGTCTCGGGCAATCGTTGAAGCAAAGCGAGAAGTTGAAAGCAAGGGGATCCCTGTAAAAGCGGAGATAATGCTCCCGCTCACATCAGAGGCAAACGAGCTCAAGAGGCTCCGTGCACTGATCAAGGAGATTGCGCCTGACTGCCCGGTCGGGACGATGATCGAGACTCCGAGGGCCACGGTGACCGCTGGGGAGATCGCCGAGGCGAGCGACTTTTTCTCATTCGGCACGAACGACCTGACGCAGATGACGTTTGGGATGTCCAGGGATGACGCGGAGGGCAAGTTCCTCGTAAAGTACGTTGAAGAGAAGCTCATGCCGAGCAACCCCTTCGAGGTAATCGACAAGCCCGGCGTGGGGAGATTGATGAAGATTGCGGTTGAGGATGGACGGAGGGTTAATCCGAAGCTTGAGATCGGTGTGTGCGGAGAGACCGGCGGAGATCCCGAGAGCATCGAGTTCTTCGTCAACGAGGTCGGAGTGACGTACACTTCGTGCTCTCCGTACAGGGTACCGATTGCTAGGCTCGCCTCGGCGCAGTCTGCGCTGAGGAGGAAAGCGTCGAGTTCGCAACAACAGCAAAAGAAGAGCTACGCGGCGACGCTCTAAGATTTTAGAGCGTTCACATTATTTTTCTAGCCAGACTGTCTTGCCCACTTTCTTCATCTGATAGTGTGCAAAATCCTTCCCCGGCGCGGCTCCGTGCCAGTGCCACTTGAACGCGGGGATGAGAACCGCATCACCCTCGTTCATCTCCTGCACATCTTCGAAGGCGACCTTCGCGGTCTTTGGGTCGAAAAGCTCTGTACTGGAGTGAATTGCGACAACCCCCTTGCCCTTGGCCGCCATGAGGATCTGGTCCACCTCGTGATAGTGGAGCTTCGTCCTCGCCCCGTTGTGGAATTCTACGAGAAACAGCTCGACCTCCTTGCTCGCTCTGTCATCGACCACCCTCCTGACACCCACGCGGCCGACAAAGTACTCTGACATCGAAGCATCGGGTGTGATTTCCTTGGCGTTGGCTTTGTGCATGAATGATAGATAGACCTCCTTCATTCATCAGCTATCTTCAGAGCAAGTCAGGATTTCTGCCCCTTGCTCTTCTTCAGTTTGTAGTTTCCGAGTATCCCGTTCAGAGTCTTCGCGAGCTTGAAATCATAATTGCTTATCCCTCCGACATCATGCGTCGTCAGGTCTACGGTTACGTGATTATACACATTTGACCACTCGGGGTGGTGGTCCAGTTTCGTAATCTCGAGAGCCGCGCGGCTCATGAAGGAGATTGCGTCCTCAAAGTTTGCAAATTCAATCTCCCTGTGCAGTTTCCCTTCCTTCAGCGACCACCCAGAAAGTTTCGCAGATTCGCTCTTTATTTCTCCCGGGGAGAGCTTTCGATACTCTCCATCCTCAACGTTCTGATTGCTCATGAGGCTCTATTAGAAGCGGTGGTTTCTAAAAAGGATTGAAAGGATGGATGCGAACAACGTCATGATCAAGTTCTGGAGGGGAAACTCTTTCATTACCCGAAAAAAGGGATCTTCACTTCCCGCGCAAGTATTTTTCCAGAAGCAAAGTTACCCTTCATGAAACAATCAACTACAGCTCAGGGAATTTTCCTTACCACGTCGGCTAGTCTGCTCTGGGGAACAGTATTCGTCGCCATCGGGATTGGACTGCGCTACGTGGATCCCTACAGCCTGCTATTCATGAGGTTCCTCGTGTCCGCGATACCCATCGCAATCATCGGTGTTTTGTACGAAAAGAGACTGCACATCTTTTCTCACCTGAAGAGACCGACCGTCTGGTTCCTAGCTCTAGTCTACCTCCTCGGGTTCATCACCCAGTACTCCGGTCAGAGCATGAGCGATGCCTCCGACACAACTCTGATCTCGAACATGGCTCCGATAATGGCTCCGGTCGGTGCTTACTTCCTCCTGAAGGAGCGTGTGAGTAAGCCCCAAGTGTTCGGGTTGATCTTGGGTGTCGTCGGTCTCGTCTTCATTGCTCTTCCCAAACTTTCCTCCCCCTCAGCAGGCAATTCAAGCGCATTGGGTGATGCCTTGCTTTTCATTACGTCGATTGCGTACACCGTGTTCATCGTCTCCGGAAAAAAGTATGGCAACGGAACCTTCGGAGAGTCGCTGGCGTTGGTCTTTGCAATGTTCGTCTTTACGATTCCGTTCCCTCTTTATGAGAGGTTCAATCCATTTTCAATCTCGCTGGGGTTCACCGCCTGGGGATCGATTCTCTGGGCGGGGATTCCATGCACGCTCGTCGCTATCATGCTCTATCTAGTCGGACTCAACAAGGTCAGCGTCACAGTCTCCTCGATGCTGCTTCTCCTGCAGGTCATCTTCGGCTTGATCCTCGCGAGGTTGATCCTCTCCGAGAACTTGAGTTACCTTGAAGGGGTCGGCGCGATTCTCATCTTCGTGTCGGTGTTGCTAGCTTCGGTGAGATTTCGAGGGACAGTAACGCGAAAGACTGAAAGGGAGTCTGAACAACGAGCGATGAACTGACTTGAGCAGCAAGAAGAAGATACTCCTCACGGCGGGAGGAGCACTCGCGATATTGAGCGGAGTGTTGATCGTATACAGCGGGTATCGATCTCAGGGGATGATGATAACCGCACTGAAGTACATCTATCAAAAATTTGGCACTGACATTCCGCGGACCCTTCAGTATATCTCAAACCTGTCGATCAACGCTCTCGCCGTGATAATTTCGCTCGGGGGAATACTCGTCGTCTTGGGCGGATTGATCATACTTGCAAACCACATCTTCGTCGGCAGAGTCTTGATCGGACTGGGCGGCGGAGTGGGATTCCTTGGGATATTGATAGCGGTTGGGATTGCTTTCTACGGTTCGGGGTTGAGCGGGATAACGAGCCACCTGGACTACTGGGTAGGCATCCTGCTTGCAAGCTTTGCAAGTTACATTGCAAAGAAAGGTCGATGAATGAAGCTGGTCGCCCAAAGAAACTATATTACGATATTTCTGATTGGCTTTGCTTCGGAACTCTGATCACTTCTTTTTTTGAGCGTTGACATCGATCCCGAACTTTTAGATGAAGCAAACCTGCTGAGAATCTTCGGGGGTCAGAAATCGTTCAGGGTGGATGTCTTGGGGATGGAACGTGCATTGGAGCTCAGGTCGATTGATAGGGGTCACTGGATTGCTTCAAACCACTCGCTGATACTCGGCGATATCAAGTTCCTGAAGGAGGCGGCAAAGGAGATCGCCTCCCGCATCATATTCGCAAGACCCGAGGTGATCCTCACCCCGGAATCGAAATCAATCTATCTAGCGGGCAAGATCGCTGAAGAGCTCGGACTCGAACGATTCGAGGTGTGCAGAAAATCGGCCAAAGCATACAACAAGGATCCCGTTTCGGTCGTAATCCAATCCACAATCTCGGGCGAAGAATCTCTGGTGATCGACCGAACGACCTGCGAATCCCTGAGGGGAAAGCGAGTGGCTCTTGTCGATGACGTAGTTACAACGGGAGGCAACGTGAGCGGCATGGAGAAGCTGGTCGAGCTCGCGAAAGGAATCGTGGTAGTGAAGGCGTGCATCTGGGTCGAGGGACTCCCCATGAATGAAGAGGCGCTCCGAGCAAGGAAAGGCCTAGTTTACCTCTCCACGCTTCCGGAGTTTTTCGACCAAAAGCACTTCGAGGAGGCGAGAGCCAGGTTTCTCGCGCTACGAGCCAGCGCTTGACTGATCCCCTGGTTTCGTCTCAACTGGAGCTTTCTTTCCTCCCAGCCTCGACCTGTATCTCAGTGGGAAGATTACAAGCGCTGCCACCGCTAGGAGCGGTATCACCACGACGGCGACCTCGACGATGCCCTCGATCACGCTGACAAACAGCGTCACGACGGTGTTGGTGAACCCCGAAAGACCAACCTGAGCGGGAGGTGTTGTTACCTTGATCGTGAGGTACTGGGTCGATACGTTCCCAGACTGGTCCGTGACGGACACCGTAACGTTGTAAGTTTGGCCACCGACGAATTGGTGAACGAGGGTCTGAGCCTGCGCGGAGGTCCCGTCCCCGAAGTTGTAATTCACGAGGTATGGCGCGACTCCTCCGGTCACGATAGCGTTGAACGTCACGCTGAGGGGGCTAGGGCCGGAGGTGGGAGTCGCCGTCACCTTTAGGGCAAGCGGCTTTGGAGGTGGCGGTGGTTTCTGCGCAACGTTCATCGTGACGGTTATCGTCGAGTAATCGATCAAAGTTTTGGTCTGGAGGATTTGGCTTTCGATCGAGTTGATCTGTGCGTCAACTCCCTGGATCTGCGACTCGATCTGGAGCGTAACGTTGACCGACGTGGATTGGTTAAGTAATCGTATGAGCGAGGATTGCTCTGTGATAAGCGATTGAAGAGTTGCGTTGAGATCCGTGTACTGCACGGAGACGTCGTTCGAGGATGAAGAAGAGTAGCTGACGTTACCGAGCGATTCCACGTCGTTCAGGGCTGTTTGATAATTGTTCGAGGGAACTCTCAAGACCGCTAAAGCGCTTGAATTCTGTTCGTATGAGTAGGCTACGTACCCACCGAGCGAGTATGCCAAGGCCGTCACGCTCTTCAACGTGGATGCCGGCTTGGCTACGACAAGCGTAACGTTGCTGAAGAACTCCAGGAACCCATTGCTCGTACCTCCCGTTTTGTTTCCTTGGCTGCCGCTCTGACCGCTAGACGTCGAAGAGGCTGTAACCGTCGTCTCAGTCGTGGTCTGACCGCTCGGAGTGATAACTTGGGTGGAGGGCGCTGCGGTCGTGGCGCTGGTTGCGAACATCGTTACAACCTCATTACTGCCATGATAAGGCGATCCTGCGTACGTGCCGTTGGACTGGCCCACCGGAAAGGTGGCTGGAGCCATGCTGGCGTTTTCAATCGACCCAAAGGTATTGGTAGCAAAGATCTGATAGAATCCCACTATTGCACCAACCGCGATGATGAAGACGAAAAGAAAGACGATGCCCCTCTTCGAAAAGATCCAATCGAGCCGTTTCAATTCTTGCACTTGCCATGTTATGCTAGGAGCAATTACTTCACTCTAGGCTTGCGAACGCCTGTTCTACTCAATGAAACAGCCTGAACTACTCCATTTTCCTGTGATTTTTTGCAATAATTACAATCAATTTGTCGGAATCTATAGGCTGAATCCTTTTGAAGATCAAGAAAGTGACGATAATCCTTTCATTTCGACCTGAGATCTGAACGATATTCTCAGGAGAGGGGGAGTGCAGGTTTCGCGATTGTCGAAAGGGCTCAGCCAACGCTACCGTGAATTATTCCGCGCGGCCAAGTTCGGGATCGCGGGAGCAATTGGCTTTCTGGTGGTCGAGCTGATACTCACCATCGGCGTCTTTTTCATCTATCACAACCTTTCGATCCCGAGCACCTCCTTTAGCTCGCCGACCCTCTTGGGACTCAACGCGCTTGCGTTCTTCGTAGGCGTGACGTGTGCATTTTTCATAAACGAGAAGATAACCGTGGAGAAGGAGGTCCTCGCCGAGAGGAGGGGTGCAAAGAATCTCGTGATTCGGCTGTTCAAGTTCCAGCTCGTCTACGTTGCGGGGAACGCCGTCACCGTCGGAGTCCAGCTCGCGCTTTTGGCAGCGCTTTCTCTGGCCCCCTCGGTGGGAAACATCATCGGAGCGATAATCGCTTTCCCGTTGAGTTACTTCATCTCGATGCGCGTGGTCTGGAACAGACCAGCGATGGCGCGATCAGGAAAAGCAGAAGGAGAAAGCAAGTCAACGTAGAGAAATCGAGCAAGCTCACCAAACAAGGAAGTAGCTGTTGGTCAAGTTGATGGTTGATCTGGGAAACGGTGACGGATCGATTTCATCGATCCCATCTTAACTCAGCCAGCCTGGCTTGTATAGATCCAGGAGAAGAAGAACAAGAAGATCGCGATTGAGTGCGTGGAAGTTGGATTGTTGGTGTAGTAACTAGCTATCGTTGAAGCCGCACAACCTTGTCTGAGATTCAAAGACACTTTTCTTGGGTATTTCAGTTCAATCGCGAAAAGGACGGGCGTCCACTCGATTAATCATATCGTTAGCCCGTTGTCCTTCGCGATCTCCTGAGCGATCGCGCTGAAATCCTTCTGTCCTAGCCCAGAGTTTGAGGCCCGTGTGTACTTTTCCAGTGATGCTTCCCCGAGCGGAAGTGTCGCGCTATTTTTCTTTGCCTGCTCGTGGGCGAGCCTAAGATCCTTGAGCAGGTTGTTCAACGAGAAGGTGGGGTCAAACTTTCCCTCGGCCACCTTCGGACCCTTCGTCTCAGTGAAGCCGTTCTTGTGATTTGTCTTGTTTATGGTCTCCACAAAGGTCTTCGGCTGGAACCCGAACTTCTTTGAAAGGACGAGCGCCTCCGAGAAGGAGTTTGCAATTAGACCCATGTACATGTTCACGACGAGTTTCATCTTGTGACCAGAGCCATCGGGACCAAGATACACAACCGTCTTTCCGAGTTCGTTCAGGAAGCTCTGATACCTCTTGAACAGGTTCTCGCTGCCGCCGATCAGCACCATCACCTCTCCCTTCGAAGCTTGGCCCGGACCGCCGGAGACGGGCGCGTCGAGTCTCTGAATACCTCTTTCCCTTGCTTCCCTGTGATGCCTGATCGAGGCATCCGGATCGATTGTGCTCATGTCGATCCAGAGTGCACCCTGCTTCAATCCGCTCAAGAATCCATCCGAGCCGTGAGCAACCTGGTCAATCGCATTTTGATCGGTTAGGGAAGTAATCACCACTTCCACCGAGGATCCGAGCTCCTTCGGGGTCGAGTGCACGATTGCTCCCTTTTCCTTCAGCGGGGTTGCTTTCTGCTGCGTCCTGTTGTACACGTGAACCTTGTATCCCCTAGCTAGCAGGTTCGTGGCAAAAGCGCTGCCCATGTTTCCGAGGCCTATCACACCCACCTCCCTTGGTTTGTCAGAAGCGGTTGAACTCATCTGGATCAGTTTGAACCTGCAGGAGATCTATGTATTTCTAGTTCTCGGAGAGTTGTGTCTATAGAGCTACACGGGTCAGTTCGACTTTACGATTACCGAGACCTCGTGGCCGTTGGCTACGTACACCCCGCCGTTGTCCGGATCATACAAGATACCGTAGGGCCTTCCGGGAAGATTGATTGATGCGACCAACGCAAAGTTACTCGTCTGGATTACTGAAACGTTGTTTGTTCCACCGTCGGACACGAAAACCTCGCCGAGCGAAGAATCATAGGCTACCTGAACCGGCAAGGATTGGTTACCGAGCGGGATCGTCGAGCTCACCTTGAGCGAACTGCAGTTGATCACGCTTACGCTGTTTGAGTTTGCGTTCGCCACGAACATCGTTTCGTCCTTTGAGTCAAACGCTAGACCGATTGGGTTTGCGCCAACCGAGATGTTGGCTATCACCTGACGCGTCGCCTCGCTCACCACGAATACGGAGCCGCTGCAAGAATTGGATACGTAGATGGCGCGGTTGATGCTGTCATAGGCAAGACCCGTCGGACACGTGGCGCTGATCGGATTGCCCTGAATGCTGTTGTTCGAACCTATAGTTATTAGGGCGCTCCCATCGCCTATAGTGACGTACAACAATTTCGAACCGGGAGAAAATAGAATGTCGCCAGGCCTTCCGCTAACGGGTATAGTAGTTGCATTATTCGAGAGATTGGTCGAGTTGAGAAATACAACGTTGTGGTTGAAAACGCTCGAGAGATAGATCCCGAGATTCGAGCTGTCGAATGTCAACCCGATGGTCTCCTGCGCTCCCGTGTTGGTCACGTTAGGGTTTAGAGTGTTGTTCAGCGTATTGATTGTGAATAGCTTCCCGCTGTCCATGTCGGCTACGTAGACCACCTTGGCGAATGGATTGTACGCGAGTTTGAGAGGTGATGTAGAGTTACCAATATCGATGTTAGTGATTTTGTAACCTTGGGACCCTGTGCTTGACGTTGTGCCGCTGGTCAGGCTGCTCAGCGAGGAGTCCTGAAGGTTTACGGCGAGGACCCCAGCGATGACGAGCACGATGATTATCACACCTATGATCACTTGAGAAGAGGAAATTGCGCCGCGCTCGCTTGAAAACGAGTTGGCCGCTGCTCGTCTGGTCAAACCTGACCGATCGAGATCACGATGATTCACTTAAGCAAAGCAGAGGTATTCTACACGCTCCGAAATCGCACCATATGAAGGGAAAGGCCAACGCAGAAGCATCCCCCCGTTGTCAATGCGCTACCCGGTCATGATTTTCTTTATCGCTTCCTTAAGCATCTCCTCGTAAATCGAAATCGCCGCTCTTGCTCCCGCAGCCGTCGCGAGCGCCACGTACTGTCTATCCGTATCAATATCGCCGGCGGCGTAGACTCTCGGAGCGGATGTTTTCTGCTCATTGTTTACCTTGACGTACCCTTGATCAAGCTCGCAGCCCAGTTCGATCGCGATCGCGTTCTGGGGGCTAGTTCCGAGGTTGTAAAACAGGACATCCGAGTCGTAAGATCTGCCGCTCAAAGTTCTGACACCTCTCAGTTTGCCCCGACTTTCTACAATCTCTTCCACTGGATCATCAATGACGAGCTCGATTCCCAGTTCGCGAGCTTCATCAATTTCTTTGACGTACTGTGTTTCGTTGCGTGGATGACCCGCGCTCGCATCGTGCACGAAGAGGGAAATCTCTCTGGTCCAGCCGAGGAACTCCTTCGCGTAGTTGATCCCGCCAACAACATCTTTTGCGATTATCGACAGTTTCTTTCCTCTCGTCTCCATTCCGTCGCAGTGTGGGCATTGCCAAATTCCAGAACCTTCAAACTTGGCAAAATTCTTGACGAGAGGCTTGACATCTAACACACCGGTCGCCAGGACAATGTATTTTGAATGAAAGACCGATCCATCCTCAATCTGAAGACTGAAGATTCCACGGTTTGGAACTTCGCTCGCAGATTTAACTTTGGATTTTACCCGATTCACGATGCGATACTTTGAAATCTCGCTCCACGATCTGCGTATTAGCTCCCTCGGCGAGATCCCGTTCAACCCAAGGTAACCGTTGACCTCGTTCGTGTTCCAGTTTTTCGGCTTGCCCCCGTCAAAAAGAACGGTTGGAATCAAGTATCTAGAAAGCATCAGAGCGGCGGACAGTCCAGCGAAACCTCCCCCGATGATTGCGACGTCAAAGTAATTCTCGCTTTCCGCCGCTGGCTCTTTTCTTGCTTGGTCTGCTCTTTCCTGCGTCAAGATGTTCTTCGTGGGACGAGACAATCCAGATCGAGCATCCCTCCGATTTCCTTCGTCAAAACTGTGTGGCATCATTTGCTTACAAGGTCCAGAAGTGGACTATCAGTAAATATCACGCCACGCTCGCAATAATTCCTCTGTGAGCAATTCAGAGAACATTTTTTTGCACAATCACCGTAACTTTCCAAGGCTGAGCCATTTAGTTCATGGGATTAGGCAAGTTACTCTTCGAGGAAAACTTTGATGGAAAGCAAAGGTGGGAAATGGTTCTTGATACGGAGGGGCCGGTAACCCAACACTTCGCCGTCGGTGTGGGAAAGTACCGCGGCCTTGGCTTCACGGACCAGCACAACGTGATAGTTCGATACTATCCCGACCGGATCATAAGATATCAGGAAAAGGGGATTATTTTTGCTGAAAACGGAGAAATAGCGATGTGGAACGGCCACGGGATCGGTCACCCCAACAAGAAAGGTGGATACAATGGGCACGGATCATACATCTTCGAGACCCAAAAAAGCGTGGGAAGGCTCTCCTCCTTGAACAACGTCCAGGGCGTGTATGAACTAGATTCGGACAAGGATTCCAATGGCACTCAAAAATGGTGGGAGTGGAAATACTGAATCGGGGGGAAAGGGAATGATTCGATTCTCATGGTTTATCGGCAGAAACTTGAGATTTAGGACAATCACGTTTAAAAGGTAAGGAATTTAGAGCAATGGCTGTGCCCTAATTATCTGATTCAATTGTGGACTATTAATTAATAGACCAAGCCTCGCGCCTTCTTAATAAGAACCGCTCGCTTTCAGTGACACCATGACAACCCAATCTCCTGAAATGCTACCAAAGAGGTATGAACACAAGAGTTTTTCTGATTCTGAGGGAATTGAGACGAGAACCTTCAATCATGGCAAAGCCGAGATCATGAAGATTGCTGGGAAGGAGGGCGCCGTCGGCCGCTTGACACTGGAGAAGGGATGGAAGTGGTCAAACGACGTGAAACCAATAGCAAAGACGGAGTGGTGCGAGGCCCCGCACTTTCAATACCAAGTTTCGGGAAGGATTCACGTCAAGATGGAGGACGGAACCGAATTTGAACTAGGACCAGGCGATGTATCGTATCTGCCAGCGGGACATGACGCATGGGTGATCGGGGACGAACCGGTCGTCCTGGTTGACTGGTACGGCGCCGGTAACTACGCAAAGAGAACCTGAGCTCCACGCTTAACCGCGCCATCCAGCGCGATTTCCAGCGAGAACTGGCAGTCAACAACAGGACAAATTATCTACTCCATCTGGTCTACTATAGCTAACTTGGCCTCAGCGGGCCAAGTTAGCGATCTGTTGACCTAAAACACCTTTGGCTTTCACTATGGATACTCTGTCGAGATTTGAGGTTCAGGATGGTTTTTAGGGCGCAAAGACCATACGAGTTTAGGATCCAGACCATGCAACTCGTGATCTCCAATTCCGAAGGTGAAACAGCGAGTTCAAGGGCGCTCCATCAGAAGGTATTCTGCGAGAGCTGTGAGAGGTTTTACTGTCGCACGTGCTGGTTTAACTGTCCTCACTGCAACTAGTTTTTTGGCTCCTAAGGTAGCCCCTCTGAATAGCGCGCCCCCTATGACCAAACCCATTGTTAATCATCTGTGGGGAAAGAAGGCTTTGCCAATCCCCGTAACCCAACTGTTTGTTTCACGTAGGTACCGGTATCCATCCAGAGCCTTCTGCCGACCTTCTTGTATCTGACCCTTTCATAAGTAAGCCCAGATAGCAGGCACGGCACGTTTGTGGATACGCCACACACTCGGGGTAACAGTGGATGTTTGCTTCAACGCTTCGTTGGTCAGGGCAGATGCTCTGGTCGTCGCAAAGCCTCTGTCCCTGTATTGTGATCGAGTGTAGATGCGCCCGAGCGTCCATCCCTCTTCACGTTCAGGACAGGTCCCGCCAATCTGGGACAGCGACGTTCCATCATACCAGTCGACTCCATAAAATACGAGCTCACTGATTCACTCTTCATACGAATCGAGTCGATAACCACTTTCCCTTCGCGCTGGAATCAAGTTTGGAGGCCTTGCGTTTTTGGATCCGGTTGAATGGGATCGCTGGTTTTCCAAATACCAATTGCAGTCCGTAGTTTCGGTAGAAAAAGGCTCTATATTCGCTTTAATATCAGCTGCTGGAGCATGGTTTCCTTCGATACTGTATTCTCTTTCAAGGACCCAAACTCCGGCGGAGGGATTGACTGCCACATATCATCAGGATCGATTACACAGAAGAACCCGATCTGTGGGTATCCGGCATTCCACTCCGAGCTGCTCGCCAACATTCATGATCCGCTAATCGCCGTTGATGAAAATTACCTCTTCACATACTGGAACAAAGCAGCCGAGTGGCTGTTCGGATGGAGCGAGGAGGAGGTAATCGGGAAATCTGCAAGAGATGTCTTCCAAGCCATCGTCCCGGATTCCACGAGGGGAGAGGCGACAGATAGGGTGCTCGAGGATGGGTACTACGAAGGCGAAGTGTACTATCGCCGGAAGGACGGCAGTTACGTATTGACATATGTTCGTTCCAACGTTTTGAAGGATGGAAATGGAGCGTTCAAGGGGACGGTCACCACTTTCGTCGATGCGGCTGAAAAGCGAAGCGTAGAGGTGGAAGCTGAAAAGAACAAAAATCGAGTCAGGGAGGTCCTGAACAGCATCACCGACACCTTCATGGCGCTCGGAAGAAATTGGGACATCCTCTACGCGAACGAATCATTTGCTGTCAAGCGTGTTGCTAGAGCCCTCGGGCTCGAGGGAAGCAAAGATTTCGTTGGTAAGAATTACTGGCAAGTCTTCCCGAAGTACATCGGGACGAGCATGGAAGATAACCTCCGCGCGGCGATGGAAACACGGGAGATCCGCCGATGGCAGATAAAGAGCGTGATCACGGACAGGTGGCTTGAGTGCACCGCATATCCTTCGAGCGAGGGCCTCGCTGTGATGTTCGCGGATTTCACCGAGCGCAAGGAGCTCGAAGATCGCCTAGCTTGTGAAATAGATGGACTGTCGCGACTGCACGAAATGAGCATGCGGCTTTTCATGCAGGATGAAATGAGGGGGTTGTTCTACGAATTTTTGCATGCAGCCATCGCTCTCGTGCACTCGGAGATGGGCACGATCCAAATGATCGACTCGACGGGAAACCTCAGAATCGTTTCGCAGCATGGTTTCAAACAACCCTTTCTTGATTTCTTTGGACTGGTCACGCCCGAAAGTGATGCGGCGTGTGGTTTGGCAAAGTCAACCAAGAAACGGGTAGCCGTCGAAGATGTGACGACGAGTCCGATCTTCGTCGGAACCGAAGCTTTGAAGGTGCAGCTCGAGGCGGGTGTGAGGGCGGTGCAATCGACTCCCCTCATAACTCGCTCGGGAGAAATGATCGGAGTGATCTCCACACACTATCGCGAACCTCGCGTCCCGAGCGAAGAGGAACTGCGCCTCCTCGACCTGCTCGCCCGTCAGGCCGCTGACCTGATCGAGCGGATGAATCACAAGCAGCAACTGGATTCTTACGCGAGGAAACTGGAGGGCTTGGTCAAGGAGAGAACCAAAGAGTTGGAGCAGGCGCTTGAAAGCGAGAGGAGGAGCAGGAGGGAGGCGATCCTCCTCCAAGACATTCTGACCCACGACATCAGGAACTATAATCAGGTGACCAAACTCAGCGCGGAGCTACTGCTCGAGGAGCTCAAGGGAAACGAGCAGGTTGGAACCATCGTCCAGCATCAGATCTCATCTTTGGATGCGATGACGGAGCTTCTCGAGAGGGCAAAGAAACTTTCAAAGTTATTCTCCGAGTCGAAACCGAGCCTTCATTCGGTCAACGTGCTTAGTACCATTCGTGACGCAATCGACTTGATCTCGAGCAGCTCCAATGCAAAGCAGGTTAACCACACGTTGAGGATCGTCCTACCCGAAGGAGAAAAGATCTTCCAGGGAGGGGGCAAGGACAAAATCGAGGATTTGTCTCTCTACGTTGTCGCCGATGATTTCTTGGTCGACGTATTCCTGAACCTGTATTCGAATGCCCTAAAGCACGGGGGTGGTCTTGTGGGGAGCGAGATCTTCATCGAGACCACAATCGAGCAGGATCCGGTGATAGAACCTAGCGGAGTGTCCGGTCAAGGAAGCTCCGCAATGGATCCAGCGCGATGGCTGAAGATCTCCATCAGCGACAATGGGAAAGGTATTCGGGACGAACTCAAGTCCAAGGTATTCTCGAGGTTCGAGAGCGGGACCAAGGGGACCGGATTAGGTATGTCCATCGTACACACGCTTGTCGTCGAGCGCTACAAGGGGAGGATAAAGGTAAAGGATCGCATTGAAGGAGATTACACAAAGGGTGCGCTGTTCGAGTTTCTTTTACCAAGAGCCAAGTGACGCGCTCCCGTTGTCGAGCCTAGAAGTTCAAAACCAAAAAGTCGGTGAATGCTCCAGAGGATGGGAGCACGCAAGATCGCGGTAACAAGGAACCTTTTTGCAAGATAACAAGGAAAGTGGGGAGGACGCCTTCTTTCGATAGGATATCAATTGTTTCGAACATCGACGGGCATTGCCTTCGCTTTCCGCGTCTTGGCTTTGGGTATCTGCAGGATCAATGAATCCCTCCTCTCGAATTCCTTCCTCACCGCCTCTATTCTCTGCTCCATGGATGTGATCCACTCGCTAAACTCCCGGCGTTTCTGCTCGTTGATTTCGCCAGGGGTTTGGGTGCAGGACTTGAATTGAACTTGGATAAAGAGGAGCTCTGCAAAGTTTTCCCTTTGTTCTCGGACGAGCTCGATCTCCGACATGACGGTCAGTCTTTTGAGGTAATCGTGCTGCTCAACGCTTGGCAACTTAACTTAACCACGACGCAAACGGAAGCCGGTATAAAAACTGGGGTAGAGGAATCCTCCAGCAGGCAGCTTGTATTAATGGCTTAACACTAAATTCCTCTGTTCCAAGCTTTTCTATTCTTGATTTCAAGGATTGTTGCTTCTCACTTATCAAACCGATCAAACGGTACTCATGCGAAATGTCAAGCAAAGAGAAAGAAGGTGGCGGCTGTATTCCGCCCTTGGCGGTGAACGTTAACGATGCCTTTGACATAGACCGAATGATCGCGAGCCATGATTGGAAGTATGAAAGGGTGGAAGCGCAACGCGCGGGGCTCTACATCCACAGATCTTGCTCGAGGTGCAGAGCGGATACATCCTGTTTGGTGATCTGTGTTGACGCCCCGCGACTGTCAAGAGGAAACTAGATTCGAGTCTCTGTCAAAACAATGTGCTCGAGCTTTTACGATTTTATCGACCATATTCCAATTTCGGAATGACATCTTCCGAGATTCGATTCATCGGTGGCAGCGCTCGCGCGCATTTGTAGAGAGCAGATGGCGGAAGCGTGCTGAATACGATTCCGGGCATCGCGGGTACGAGTATATGATGTCCACCGATGAGAAAAGATAAGATTCGTCATCGTCGTCATACTTTCGACGAGGAGGCACGGGCTCAAGGTCGCTCTGCTGAGCGCCCTTGTCGGAGCCGCATCTGCCGTGATTATCTTCGAGCTCCCCTTTGGTCTGATCGTCTTCGTGACCTGGGGGTGCGTTCGGTTTCTCTTATCCTTCCAATACCCTTGATACCGCGTTCAACGATGTATCAAAGGTTCTGTGTTTCGTCGCTGCGATCACGCTTTTCCTTGGCTTCCAGCCGGCCAAATGGGGAAAAGACTAAGAGCCCGTCTTCCGAGATGAGCTCGACGGCTCGTTAAGACAAAGCAAAGCATCGTATGGAAGAAATTCCGAAGTGTGAATTGCATGGGTCCGAAAACAGGCAGAACATGATTATCGTGATTGACACAGAGAATTTGACGAAGAGATTCGGCGACGTCAACGCGGTCGAATCGGTCACGCTGCACGTGGAAGAAGGAGAGGTCTTTGGCTTTCTCGGACCCAACGGCGCGGGCAAAACCACCACCGTGAGGATGCTGTCCTGCTTGATTTCAAAGACGTCCGGCAGTGCGAGGATAGGAGAGTACGAGGTCGGAAACGGCGCAGACCAACAGAAGATCCGAAGGATGATTGGTCTGCTCACCGAAAACGTCGGGCTCTTTGAGGAGCTGAGCGCATACGACAATCTGGATTTTTATGGCCGGTTCTACAAGCTCAGCGAACAAAGCAGGAGGGAGAGAATCGAATACTTTCTCCGGTTGCTAGGACTGTGGGAAAGGAGAGACGCGCCCGCTGGGACCTTCTCAAAGGGGATGAAGCAGAAGCTAGCAATAGCACGTGCCATGATTCACGATCCTGAAGTCTTGTTTTTGGATGAGCCGACCGCAAACCTAGATCCCGAGGCTTCAAAGACCGTCAGGGATTTTATCCTTGAGCTGAAAAAGGAGAAGAGAACTATCTTCCTCAACACGCACCTCTTGGACGAGGCTGAGAAGATCTGCGACCGCGTAGCGATACTGAAAACCAAGCTGATCGCGACCGGGACTCCACAGGACTTGAGGCGTTCGCTCTCCCGGAGGAAGATAAGAGTTCAGCTCCAGCGTATGGATGACGGAATCGTGCGAGCGGTCGAGAGGATTGGTTTCCAAGTTGTGGAAAAGAGCGACAACGGTCTAGTGATCAATGTCGGAGATCCCGAGAAGGAGAATCCAGCGATTCTGAGGGCGATCATGGATGTGGGTGGTCAACTCCAATTCGTGACCGAGATCGGCTCCAGTTTGGAGGACGTCTATCTCAAGCTCGTGAGGGGCGAACAATAAGTTGGATCTGCAAAACGCCTGGGCGGTCGCTGCGAAGGATTTCAAGATCCTGAGGAAAAAGAGCAGTGTCATCTATTCTAGCATAGTACTCCCGATCGTGATCGGGGTCGCGTTCCCCCTGATTTTGAATTATGCCATCGAGAAGAATAAGAACGGCGGGATGACCGCCGCCACGATTCCCACTTTGATGGACGCTTTCTCGATCTGGTTCCTCATCGGAGCGGTAATGATTCCGACCGCCATAGCATCTTACAGCCTGGTGGGGGAGAAGATCCAGAAGAGCCTTGAACCGATGCTCGCAACCCCGATGAGCGATGGCGAGATCTTGCTGGGCAAGACAATCTCGGGCCTCCTGATCCCCGTCGCGGCGATATACGCGGGTTCGATTCTGTTCATGGCCCTCATGGATCAAGTTACCGTGGGCAAGCTCGGCTATCTTTACTACCCAAACTGGCAGATAGGGGCAATCCTCCTCGCGGCGCCGCTCGCCTCGCTCCTCAGCGTCCAACTGAACGTCATCATTTCATCCAGGGTGAACGACGCTCGAACGGCCCAGCAGCTCGGAGTGCTCGTCGTGATCCCGTTCGCGGGGGTGTACGTCGCATCCGAAATGGGTTTCTTTCAATTCAGCGACACAAATCTTCTGATTATAGCTGGAGCTCTCCTGATCGTTGATCTTTGCCTCTTCTTCCTGAGCAAGGCGACGTTCCAAAGGGAACAGATTCTCACGAAATGGAGGTAATCGTGGGGAGCATACTGAGCCATCCCCTGGAGTTTCTCTCTCAGGAGCTTCCTGAGAAAGACCAGTTGACCCTGTGAGTGATCACGGAAGGGGGAGCTTCGTGAACTAAGCATCCTCCTATGAAACCCTTCAAGCTGATCGTAATGGAAAAAGTGTGAGTCCTAACCAACGCTGAGAATGGCGCGTCGGTTATTTGCAAAAGCAAAGCCCCACAAATTCCTGTCTAAGGGCGCCTAAACACAATACTTTTTTCGACCGTGTTTGATTTTTCCTATCTCCAGGAGTTTTCCCTCCAGCGTCTTGCATTGACGAATATTTCCCGGTGGCAGATTCGAGATGATCAATGCGTCCGTTCCTCCAAGGTGGTATTCGGTTGCAAAGTCAAGTCCAGTCTTTGTTGTTTTCATCGATTGACTGACGAATAGGTTATTTTCATCCTTCACGGCCTTTATCAATCAATTATTTTGATAAGTTGTCTATGATAAAGGATCATAAAGTCAGCGCCCCCGTTTCATTTGCTTTATGTTTTCAGAATGTTGCTTGGTCAAAAGAGGCAAAGAGTGGTGATGTAGAACCGTTTAATACCCCAGTCGCTTCGTATAGAGCATTACGCCCTAATCATCCTTGCTCGATCGGCTCGCTGATTTGATCCCAAGATTTGCAACAAATCTTGAAGAAAACTTGGGGAGAGCCTGAAATTTGCTTAACTAGACTTTCCGCGTTGTTACGTGAACTATGATCCACATCGACACAAGGAAAAAGAAAAACAAGACAGCACTGGGCGGGATCTTGGTCTCAGCGCTCATCGCGATAGCAGCGATCGTCGCGTTAGCGGCCACGTTCAGCATCGCCACGAGCGTGTTCTCCGCGTCGGGCTATGTCTATATCATCGACAACTCGGCTACCGGCAACAACGTCCTCGTGTACGCGAGATCGGCTGACGGCAGGCTCGTGAGCTCCGGCGCTTTCTCAGCGCACGGATTGGGGAGCGGGGTCGCACTAAATAGCCAGGGAGCGCTCGTTCTAACCCAGAATGGTCAATGGTTACTCGTCGTTGATGTGGGGAGCAATGAAATCACAGTGTTCAGCGTGCACGGGGCGTCCCTCGCATTCGCAAGCAAAACAAGTTCTCACGGGACCGATCCCATCAGCCTCGCCGTCTTTGGAAACTTGGTGTACGTACTTGATGGCGGAGGCAACGGAAACATTGCCGGGTTCACTCTGAGCAGCAGCGGCGTCCTGACGTACATAGCAGGATCAAAGCAACCCTTGAGCGGAATGCCGAGTCCTTCTCCCGAACAGGTGGGGTTCAATAGAGAAGGCAACGTCCTAATCGTGACCGAAAAGGCGACGAACGTCATCGATACATATGAAATTAACAACCACGGAGTGGCGGGCACACCGATGAGCCAGATGCCCGCCGGATCCGGTCCTTACGGCTTTGCGTTTACGGCTCGGGATCAACTGGTCGACTCCGAAGCAGTATCGAACAGCGTTTCCTCATATGCACTCTCCGATGAAGGGCAATTGAGGACGATAAACGGTGCGATACCCAACTTCCAGGTTGCCACCTGCTGGCTCGTAATCAGCAACGACCGATTCGCATACGTGGCAAACACGCACAGCGGCACGATCTCATCATACTTCATCTCCGAGACGGGCAGGCTCACATTGACCTCGGCTGTGGCCGCTCACGTAGCGGTACCAGCGATCGATCTTGCCTTGACTGCCAACAGCCTATTCCTATACTCACACAACGGCAACTCAATCACCGGGTTCAAGGTACACGAGGATGGCAGCCTCTCGCT
>Ga0070737_10001662_pt1 | contig 30363 bp, 25 predicted proteins | sample Coa_R1_10_FD_66438 | JGI IMG/M metagenome (GOLD analysis project Ga0070737, IMG submission 66438) | Surface soil microbial communities from Centralia Pennsylvania, which are recovering from an underground coalmine fire - Coalmine... | ecosystem: Environmental > Terrestrial > Soil > Unclassified... | reverse complement strand
CTATGTCGTTGCAGACAACTGTACCGACCACACGGCTGCGGTCGCGGCGGCAGCGGGCGCCGTTGTTCTGGAGCGACGCGATGAGAAGCACCCAGGCAAAGGCTTGGCGCTGGCCTGGGCCTTGCCGCATGTTTTGGCCGATCGACCCGACGCGGTCGTCGTCCTCGACGCCGACTGTCGGCTAGACCAGCACGCCTTGCGGGCCTTCGACGAGCGGTTATCGGCGGGGGACGCTGTGCTCCAGGCTAACTACGTCGCGGTTAATCCGGAGGACAGCGCCATCAGCTACGCTATCGCTGTCGGCAATCAGCTTGAAAACGATCTGTTTTATAGCCCAAAGTCACGGCTCGGTCTGGCTGTGCTGCTCCGCGGCACGGGCATGGTGTTCCGCCGCGACGTGTTGGAACGGCATCCGTGGCAGGCTTATTCCGTCACCGAGGACACCGAATACACTCTGGAACTGCTGAGGGCAGGAACGCGCGTACGTTTTTTGTCGCAGGTGCGTGTCGTCTCCGACTTCCCAGCCCACGCTGAACAGCTTCGTGTCCAACGGCAGCGCTGGGCTGCGGGCAACCTCCGCTTCGGTAAAACATGGGCCTTGAGCCTAATAGGCGAGGCCGTTGCCGCCCGCCGCGGCGACCTCTTCGACCTCGGCTGGACGCTTCTTGTCCTCAGTCGGCCGCTTGTCTTGGCCGAGGCTCTGGCTGCTTTGGTGTTGGCCGTACTCTGCGTCTGGATTGAACCGGACGCCTTGTCCGCAGCACTGCTGGCGACGGGATTGGCCGTGATCTTGCTGCAAGGACTTTACCTGATGCTGGGCATCGTGAGACTCGGCGTTAACAGTCGGCGTTTGTTGCTTCTGGCTGGATCTGGCATCGCTTTTGGGCGCTTGCTCACCGCCACGCTCCGGGGACTTTGTGAGCGCGGCAGGCCGGCTTGGACACGCACGCCGCGGCCGTTGGAACAAGCATCAAGATGAGAGACATCGAGACCGGAGAACCGTTAGCGACGTTTCGCAGAAACATCGCAACCAAAGAGACCATACGAGATAGCAGTAGGAGAGGAATGTTCGCCATGAACATCGTTCATTTGACGGCCTCGACGTTTCACGGTGGACCGGAGCGGCAGATGCTCGGTTTGGCCCACCATCTTCCGGAGACGTATCAGACCCTTTTTCTCTCTTTCGCGGAGGGGGGACGTTGTCGGCAATTTCTAAGTACGGCGCGACACCACGGCTTCGAGGCTGCCGCTTTAACCTACGACACGCCACGCTTGTGGTCGGCGGTACGCGAGATCGCCGATCATCTCGAACGTTTCAATGCCGATGTGTTATGCTGCCACGGTTATAAGGCCAACGTACTCGGCCGTCTGGCGGCGCGGCGGCATAAAATCCCTGTCGTCGCCGTATCACGAGGGTGGACATCCGAGAGTTTCAAAGTGCGTCTTTATGAGCGTCTCGATCGCTTCCATCTGCGCTGGATGGATCAGGTCGTATGCGTCTCAGAGGCACAAGCAGCACGGGTGCGCCGCGCCGGGGTTCGGTCCGAGCGCATTCGCGTCATTTACAATGCCATCGACCCAATGCGCTTCCATGAACCTGATGCTCGCTATCGCGCCAAGCTGTTGCGTTACTTTCGCCAACCACGCACCTATGTCATTGGCGCGGCAGGCCGTCTCAGTCCGGAGAAGGGCTTCGACGTGCTTATCAAGGCAGCCGAGAGTGTTTTGCGCGAGCAGCCGGAGGCCGGATTTGTGCTGTTCGGTGAAGGGCCACAGCGTGCAGACTTGCAAAAGCAGATTAGCGCGGCTGGGCTGGGACAGAACTTCATTTTGGCCGGCTTTCGTGCCGATCTCGATCGCTTCTTGCCGCACCTCGATCTGCTGGTGCTGCCGTCGTACACCGAGGGCATGCCCAACGTCGTTCTCGAAGCGTTTGCGGCCGGCGTGCCGGTAATAGCTACCGCTGTCGGCGGCACGCCCGAAATCGTCGAAGACGGTACCAGCGGTTATCTCGTTTCTGCTGGCGATGCCGAGACAATGGCCACACGCATTTGTCAGGCGTTGGACGACCCCGACGAGCTGCCAGAAATGGGCCGCAGGGGGCGGCTACGGGTGCAGGAAAAATTTGGCTTTGTGACTCAGGCGGAGTTGTATCGCCAGCTCTTCGAGGAGTTGTGTCCTGGTGCCGCTTCGAGGGAGACACCGATCCTGACAACCCAGACGGACGAGACGCCGGTCCCACCAGCGATGTCCCTGAATGACGACCTTCTAGCCATGGAATCGACATGCAACAATTGACAAACCCTAAAACCGTTATCGCCTCCCGTGCAGCGTGTGTATTCTCCCAGAGAGAGCACCGCAGGGCCGCCTCGCCGCGACCGGTACGTGTGTGCTTCGTCATCGACGAGTTGGCTCTGGCTGGTACAGAAAGCCAGTTGTTGGCATTGATTCGCCATCTCGATCGTCACCGGATTTGGCCGTACTTGTGCTTGCTTCGCGGTGACAATCCGCTGTCACAGGCATTGGAGCCGGACGATTGTCCGATCCTTCGCTTGGGCGTCGGTTCGCTGCACCATCCACGCACCCTGCTGCGAATGGGACGCTTTGTGCGTTTTTTACGCCGTGAGCATATCGACGTGGTACAAACATACTTCGCTGATAGCAGCTATTTCGGCATCCTGGGGGCATGGCTGGCGGGTGTGCCCCACCGCATTCGCACGCGCAACAACCTCGGCCACTGGCTAACGCCACTGCATCGTCGGTTGGGCCGACTCCTCAATGCTTTCACTACGCAGACCATTGCTAACTGCCAGGCGGCACGACAGGCGCTCTTGGCGGCAGAGCAGCCGCGGCCGGAGACGGTGCTGGTGCTGGAAAACGGCGTTGATCTTGACCGCTTCCGCGATCTTCCCCCGCTGACGGAGCGTCCGATATCGGAAAGACCGCACGTCGGTATGGTAGCGAATTTGCGACCCATCAAGGGGTTAGATGTTTTCGTGCGAGCCGTAGCCCTGGTTCATGCCCGCCATCCGCGGGCCATCTTTACCGTGGCAGGTGAGGGTGAATTGCGGGCAACACTGGAGCAGCAAGCGGCGGCAGAAGGATTGGCGGAGCATTTTTCACTGCCAGGCAGTGTGGTGGACGTCCCGGGGTTTCTTTCCGGCCTTGACGTGGCCGTGCTGTGCTCGCATGCGGAGGGGATGTCGAACGCCCTGCTGGAATACATGGCCGCCGGCCGTGCCATTGTGGCCACTCGCGTGGGGGCTGCGCCGGAGTTGATCGCCGATGGCGTCCACGGTTTGCTGGTGCCGCCAGGCGATGCAGGGAAACTGGCAGAAGCGATAGCGCGCTTGCTTGCCGATCGAGAGTTGGCACAGCGCTTGGGCGAAGCAGCTCGACGGCGTGCGGAAGAGTGCTATAGCCGCGCGGCCATGATACGGCGGTTTGAGGAGTTCTATCTTTCTCTCACTGCCGCCAAACTCATGAACAAGAAATCTACGGAGGAACGCACATGGCCAATATCCTGACGGACATTCCCGGCAAACCTGGCCGCTTCTGGGGCGACCACACAACGTTTGTCGGTCCCAATAAGCCGCCGGCCTGGCTGCTGCGACTAGCTGGCACGCGCTGGGCCTACAACCTGACCGGCATGACGGCCGGCCTGCGCATGTTCGCACGGCGGCGTCACTGTCAAGGCGTTGTCACGGATGGCGGTGCCAGCGGCATGCTCTTCGCCTGGCTACAATCCTTGTTTCCTTGGGGCCGCAAGCCGCATGTGCTTATCGATTGTCTGTGGTATGAGCCGCCGTCGCGCTGGGGGCGCTGGTTCAAGGCACTGCGTCTGCGCCTGGCGGCGCGGACAGCTCATCGCTTTGTCGTTTGGGCCAGTCACGAGGTTGAGGACTATGCCCGCGCCTTCGGCTTGCGCCGGGAGCAATTGCAATACATTCCCTTTCATCACACACTCCGCGATTACCAATTTGAGGTCCGCGATGACGGCTATCTGTTCGCTGGTGGCAATTACGATCGCGATTATCGCACCTTGATCGAAGCGGTGCGAGATCTGGACATACCTGTGTGGATCGCCACGCAGCGGCGGCAATTGTTGGCGGGCCTGTCGTGGCCAGACCATGTTCGCGTCGAAGGGACAACACCTGCCGGTTTTCGCCAAGCCATGGCCGGGGCCAAACTCGTTGTCGTGCCCATGCAAAAAGGTTTGTTGCACTCCGGCGGCCAGCAGACCTGCCTCAATGCTATGTTTCTGGGCAAGCCGACAATCGCCATCGGCCACCGCTGGGCCACTGATTTCATCACCGATGGCGAAGACGGCCTTATTGTCGACTATGAAGACCACAAAAGTCTTCGAAATGCCATTCACTGGATCCTCGATCATCCAGAGGCGGCCCGCCGCATGGGTGAACGCGCCCGCGCCCGCGCTGCCTGGTTCACGACCGAACGGTGCATGCGCGCCGTCTACGATCTTGTTCTCGATGCGGCGGGCACAGGCCGGCCGTCGTCCCCAACCGCTCGCCCTTACTTTCGCCCGGAGTCTATACCCGATGCCTGTACGTCCAGTAATGTCCGCTGATTCCTCTGCCCTCTCGGCTGGCGAGGCGATGCGCCGCTGGGTCTCTGCAAGCGAGCGACCGCGCATCTTGCTCGTAGCGCGCTGGCCAATCGGCGCTGTCCGCGCCCACTTATTGGCCAATTATTCGGCTCTGTGCGCAGCGGGTTTTCGTTTCACGTTCATTGGTCCCGCCGGCGAAGCGCTCGAGTTGTTACGCGCCAGCTTCGACAACATCGACGGACTGGGGTTCGTGGCCGCACCGGTGGAGGAGCGGCGTTGCCGGCTGTGGCCGACCGTTCGCACCTTGCTCCGCAGTGGGCGCTTCGGCCTGCTTCACTCGCACGGCATCACGGCAGCGGTCCACGCCGCCCTGGCCAACCTCGGCATCGGCGTGCCTCACCTGGTCACGTTGCACAAGCCGTTACGTCCGGACCAGTTTCCTGGCTGGCTCGGATGCCTGAAACACTGGATGTTGAAGCGCGCGCTCCAACAAGCTGATGCCATCGTTACTGCTAGCGAGGCAGCGCGGGCAAACCTGCTCGAGCACGTACCGTCTCTGCGCGATCGCACGGAGCGGCTCTTCGCTATAGCGGACGACATCAAAGCAGAGCGCTTAAGGGCGCTTTTACAAGCACTGGCGACGCGGACCCCTTTAACGCTTCCTTCGCAGCCGATTGCTGCTTAGCGAATGAGGAACAACGATATGATTTGGCTGCTCGGCGGATATATGTGGTTGTTTATTCACCGGCCATTTGAGGTCTGGCCTGCCCTCGGCGCGCTCCAGATCGAGCGCGTCTACATGATCGGCTTGCTCCTCGTCTGGCTATTTTCGCCCAAGGGTTGGACCGCTAACCGCAATCATTGGGTGACGGCCGTTTTCTCGGCTTTGCTGCTCGCCTCCTGGGTGTTCAGTCCGTATATGGACCAGCTGGTTTGCTCAGCGGTAGTCGAAGATTACTTCAAGATACTTGTCTTTTATGTCCTGGTAGTGACGACGGTGCGCGACGAGCGCAGCCTGAAGCTGCTGATAACCCTGTTCATAGGCGCCGCTGGTCTATATATGGCCCATTCGTTTTGGGAATTCCTGGGCGGGCGCTATGTCTATCGCATGGGCATTCGCCGTATGGTTGGCGTTGATGCCACTTTCAGCGATCCCAACGCTTTCGCCTCATCCTTGCTTTACACAGCGCCTTTGGCGCTGTCGTTGTGGATGACGAAGCCGGGAAAGCTCATGCGGCTACTGCTGATCGGCTATCTGTTCGGCGTGTGTCTGTGCATTCTTCTGACAGGATCGCGGACAGGGTTCGTAGGGCTTTGCTTCTGCAGCTTTCTTTTGCTGCTGCTGTCAGTGCGGCGCAAGGCGCTGGTCGTGGTCTGGAGCGGCATTGGCGGCACTGCAATTCTGGGCGTAACTGCTGTGGCCTTGCCGGCCGAGCTACAGAATCGTTACCTGACCCTCATCGATTCCAGCTACGGACCGAAAAATGCGACCGAATCGGCAAACAGCCGCTTCAACAATTTTCTGGAGGGTTGCCGGGCCTGGCAAAGCAGTCCTGTGATCGGTCACGGGCCGCGCTCCTTCGATTTCATCGGCAGTCACAAGATGGGTTCACATAACCTTTACGGACAGGTTTTGTGCGAAATGGGCGCCCTGGGAGCATTGACACTGATCTCTTTTGTGATCTGTTTTATTCTTAATTGGCGGGAGGTCTACCGCTATTATCAGGATCGTCCGGAACAGCCTCGCGACTTTCTGTTTTATCTGTCGCGCAACCTGGTCGTCCTCCTCGTGCTATTGCTGCTTCTGGGCTGGTCCGGTCATACGCTATATCGCTACAACTGGCGCTGGTTTGCCGCTTTTCAGGCCATCGCTGTTCATTGCATCCGTAAAAGACAACAAGCTGAGGCGACCATTACGCTGCCCTATCTGGTTCACTACCCGATGGCGGCAATGAGCTTCGTTTAGTAGCGCTTCGCAGAAGTGTCGTCGTTCGTGCCGCTTCTGCGAAACACTGCGAAACATTCACCCCGAGAGGCGACAGCAGAATGATTAGCAGTCGTTCGTTTCTCAAACATGCAGCGGTATATGGACTGGCCGGCTTGCTGGTGCAGGCAGGCGGCTTTGTGTTGTTGCCGTTGTATACCCGTTACTTGACGCCGGCCGATTATGGCGTGCTCGAAGTGCTTAGTCGTCTGGCTGAAACTGTCGGCACTTGCCTGATGTTCGGTGGTCTGCGTCAGGCACTGATGACGTTCTACCAGCAAAGTCCCGACGAAGCTGGCCGCCGACAAGTGGCGGCCACGATGTTTAGCTTGCTCGGCATCACTGTTTTTCTGGGCGGCGGCCTGATGCTGTTGTTGGCCAATCCGCTGAGCAGGCTGCTCAACCAGTTCCTGCATGCTGGCGACGAACCCATCCGTGCCGGACTGCTCCGCCTGGCGCTCCTGGCCGTTTTGCTCGAACCGTTCATCCAAGCGCCGCTGACGCTGTTACAGGCACGCGTTGAATCGGTACGCTTCGTTTCCATAAACGTCAGCCAATTTTTGCTCCGCATCGCTTTGTGCGTGCTGTTCGTCAAGTACCTGCATGGTGGCGTGGCCGGCGCGCTGGCATCCTCGGCAGTGATTGGTGTACTGTTCGGCCTGGCCTTGAGCTTGCGCGAGCTGATTCGCTCGCCTGGTCGTCCCGACTTCCACAAACTCTGCGGCTTGCTCCGCTTCGCCTTGCCGTTGGTGCCCGGCGGATTATGTTTCTTCCTGCTCCATCACGGCGACCGCTTCTTTTTGCTCCGCTGTTGTGACATGCAGGAGGTAGGCACTTACGCTCTGGGTTACAAGCTGGCTCAGGCAGCCGGTATGTTCAGCCTCTCGCCGTTGTACATGGTTTGGAGCAGTCAGATGTACAAAGCAGCGCAGGGCGATGACGCGCCGGCAGTCTTCGGCACAGCGATCACGCGCATCCTGGCCGCTTACCTGCTGACCGCATTGCCTCTGGCTTTGTTTCAGGATGAAGTGATCCGCTTGCTGGGCAGCGCCGCTTATGCGCGGGCATCGACGGTGATAGCTCCCGTATTGCTGGCCTGCTTTTTTCAGTCGGCAGCGACGCTCATGGACGCGGGGCTGTACGTGCGGCATCGCATGGGGCTGAAGTTGGGCATCACCCTGGCAACAACAGTCGTCATGTTGTTGCTGTACGCGCTCTTGATTCCTCCTTACGGCAGCATGGGAGCGGCTCTTGCCACGCTAATTGGTTTTGCTTTTCTCGCCGTCTGCACCTGGGCGGTGTCGCAGCAGGTATTTCCCATTCACTACGAATGGCCGCGCCTGGCGGCGCTCTTGGCCTTGGCCATCGGTCTGTGGCTGGTGTCGCGCGGGTTGCCTGCGGCTTGGTGGGTTTGGCCCGTCAAGGCAGGTTTGTGGTTGCTGGCTCCGGTCCTTATTTGGTACACCGGCTTGATGTCTCCGCGTGAGAAAGAACAGGTGCGCGCTCTTATCAAGGCAATCAAGCAGATGGGTAGCTTTCCGAACTCTCCTCGCCAGTCCGCAGTACCAGTAAGGGTTGTTCCTTTGCTGGCGCTGCGGGCAGATAGAGAAACCGCTTCACACAGGAGGTGATCGACATGGAAATCAGCTATCTCGGCGGTATTTTTAAACGTGGCCCGGTGGAGCGTCGTCCTGCCCTCAGCGCCGGCACGATCGACGAAGACTGGGGCTGGATGGGAGAAAATACTGAGTTATTCTTGCACGCAGTCGGTCCGTGCTGTCGTTTGTTCACCTGGGATGCACTGGCACTATTGCTACGCGGCTATGCCCGGTCCAGCGACGGACAGGAGCCGCTCGATCTGGAGCGCATGGCGGAGGAGATCCGTTGTCATTATCTGGAACACGGCGAGCTAGTCATCGATCGACTCGACGGCAGCTTCACGCTGGCGCTCCTGGACGGCCAGACCCAGCGCGTATTGCTCTATCGCAACCTTGTTGGATCGGGATTCACCTATTATCGCGCCGATGCAGGCGGTCTGCTATTCGGCAGCAATCTCGCCGAGTTGATCGATGCCGCGCAGGTTCCTCCGCAACCCAACCGCGATGTCGTTCCGGCGTTCTTCCTGTTTCGCTGGGTGCCAGGCCGCGAGACATTATTCGATGGCTTCTTCCGTCTGCTTCCGGGCGAACAGGTGTGTTGGGATGCCCGCGGTCTGACGCGCGTACAACGGCAAACTTTTGCTGACTTGCGCGGCGAGATCATCGCCGATGACGAGGCGGTGGACGTTCTCGATGAGACGATGGAGCGTGTCCTGCTCGATTGCGCCCAGTTGCGGCCAGGCGCAGCCAACTTACTTTCCGGCGGCGTTGATAGCTCGTATTTGCAAGCAATCTGGGGGCGTGTGACGCTGGACGACAAGGAGTTGCCGCGGAGCTTTTCCATCGAGGTCGATCATCCCAGCACTTGGGGCGACACCGACTATGCCATGACGGCCAGTCGGGCGCTGGGCAGCCGGCATACGTTGGTGCCTGCCAATGATCCCTACGCCGTTTATCTGCTCGACGCTCTGTCAAGCACCGCGGAGCCGCCCAATCACGTGCAGAGCGCCTATTTCGGATATTTGGCACGAACTATGGTGCAGAATGGCATCGGCTGTGGTTTGTGCGGCGAGGGCGCAGACAGCTTGTTCGGCCTGGGCTTGGCTGACCAGCTGCACAACGCCGGCATGCTGCGGCGGTTGGTGCCGATGTTTTGGCTGCATCAGGGCTGCGCCTGGATAAGCAACCTGTTCGGCTGGACGGATCGGGCTGCTACTTTCCGCCTGGCGAGCCATTGGGACGATTTTAGCTACTTACAACATCCTGTAAATCGCGTGGCGGCCTTCACCGACTGGGCGGCGATCGAAGCCTGTTTCGGGGAACGGGCAGCAGCGAAAGCAGCAGCGGATCGCCGCGCCTTGCTCGATTTATACGCCGTACCCGACTGTCCTCAAGAGCGTTTGCACGCTGCCGGGTTCCTCGGCGAAGCGATGGACAGCGCTTCCCTGTGGACGACACTGTTCAATTATGCTGGAGCCGATCTGTTATGTCCGTTTCTCGATTCGCGGATCGTGCGTCTGGCGCTCAATCTCTCCCCTAATGTCCGCTTCCGTTTCCGTCGTCCGAAAGACTTGCTCAAGCGTGCCCTGGCTCGCCTGGCCCCGGCCGAATTGGCGACGCGCGCGAAACTCGGCTTCGGACAGCCGATCTTCGAGTGGCTGGCGCCGGGTGGACCACTGCGGCCGCTGGTCGATCGCATCGCCGCCTATGGATTCATTGATCCGGAAGTGCTGGCACGCGTGCGGCAGCAGCCAACTTGGTTTTTGTACAGCCTGCTGGTCTACGATTTGTGGCACAAGCTGTTCATCGACCGCTCGTTGCCGCGCCCGATCAGCGACGCTTCGCAGAAGCATCGCGCGGTAGCGACGCTTCTGCGAAGTGTCGCTAAACAATCACCCGAATGATGAGGACCATTCATGAGGCTTTATCCCAAACTGGTACGCAATCTGTTCCTGCCGTTGTCGCTATGGCGCAACGGCGAACTGGCACAGCTGCGCTATCTCCATGAATTCGAGCAGACACAGTTTTGGTCTACAGATGCGATCCGCGAACTCCAATGGCAGCGGCTGCGAACACTCCTGCGTCATGCTTACGCACAATGCCCCTTCTATCGCCTACGTTTTGACCATGCTGGATTGACGCCGGATGATCTACGCGGCCTGGAAGATCTGCGTGCTTTGCCTATTCTGGAGAAGCGCGACATCCAAGAACAGAACAAGGAAATGGTGGCGCGCAATTGGCCGCTCGGCGACCTGATCGCCAATCAGACGGGCGGCTCGACCGGCGCGCCCGTGCCGTTTTATCTGAGCAAAGACCGCAAATGCTCGCGGGCGGCAGCGACCCTGCGGCACAATCGGTGGGCCGGGTGGCGGATCGGCGATCGCGTCGCCGTCATCTGGGGGGCACCACGTGATCGGCCCTCCAACAGCTGGCGCGCCCGGCTCCGCGGTGCTCTCTTGCGTGAACCGCTGTGGCTGGATACCGCCAACATCACCGAGGCGAGCCTGGCCGAATTTCACACTGCCCTGCTCCGTTATCGGCCGCGTATCATCCAGGCCTATGCACGCTCCGCCGTAATGTTCGCTCGCTATTTGCAAGTGCGCGGGCTAACACCGCATCGACCGCACGCCATCGTCACCTCGGCAGAAGTGCTGGAAGCAGACGAACGACAGCTGCTTGAAGACGTGTTTGGCTGTCCCGTCTTCAACCGCTACGGCTGCCGTGAAGTCAGCGTGGTGGCCAGCGAATGCTCAGCACATAGCGGCCTTCACGTTATGGCTGAGGGGCTTTACCTCGAGATCGAAACACCGCACGGATCGGCTGCCCCCGGTGAAATGGGTTCGATCCTTGTGACCGACTTGCTCAATTACGCCATGCCGTTGATCCGCTATCGCATCGGCGATGTCGGTGCGTGGGCGTCGGGGACATGTCCTTGTGGGCGCGGTTTACCGCGACTGAAACGCGTAGCTGGTCGCGTCACGGACTTCCTCGTCGGCTGCGATGGCCGACTGGTGTCGGGCGTTTATCTGGCCACTTATGTCGTGGCCCAGCGGCCAAGCCTCGGTCAGGTGCAGATCCTTCAGCACAAAGCAGGTGCGGTCACCTATCGCATCAAGCCCGGGCGTGATTTCAATCGTTTACACGATCTGGAATATCTGCAAAAGATGACACGCTGCTACCTCGGTGCCGAGACGCAGATTGATAGCGAAGTGGTGGAGGATCTGCCGGCCGAGCCGTCCGGCAAGTTTCTGTTCAGTCGATCGACCGTGGCGCCGGATTTTCTTGTTGCATCGAAATGACGAAACCACGGCGAGCGGGGCACTCACACGCCCCGCTCGCTGCGACTCGGATTCTTGTCTACTTGTGTTCTGCACTGGCGATGCCGACAACGCCGCCAGCAATGCGCGGGCCAGCGTTGCCAGCCGGATCGGATTTCTCGTCATCTGCGCCGCCGTGAACGATGACGGCCCGGCCGATGATCGAATGCGGACCGCTCAGAGAGACGAGCTTGTCCGTCATGTTGATGATGGCCTTGCCGTTTTCATCGGCGGTGATGTTACCGAGGTCGCCGACGTGCCGCTCCGCGGAGTGCGGCCCGCCATGCTTCTTCTTATCGGGGTTGAAGTGTCCGCCGTGACACTTGGCATCGTCGGATCGGACATCGCCGAATTCGTGGATGTGGAAACCATGTTTGCCAGGAGTGAGGCCAGTGATTTCGCCGCGAATCACAACACCGTCGTCGGTCGCGGTGAAATGGACGACGCCCTCAATGTGACTTTTGAAACCACGAATCACGGCCACGGCATTTTTGGGACCGCTGTGTTCGGCCTGTTCTTCCGCTTTTGCGCTGAGCAGCATCAGCGGAACTGCCAACGCCAACAATGCAAAGATACGCTTCTTCATGGAACACCCTTTCTGCGAAGACCAACAAGCTGTAATGGACCTTGGTGCGGTCATGCTATGAGTTCGCATGAGCAAGTGCAATTCAAAGTTCTGAGTCCTGAGGAAGAAGAGGACTTCAGAGCTCAGGACAGATTAGCGCCCGCCTGGCGGTACATATTTTTTCAGCCAGACGAATACTTCCTTGTGCCAGTATTCGCTGTTCTTCGGTTTCAACACCCAATGTCCTTCGTCCGGGAAATTGATGAACTTCGACGGAATGCCCAGGCGTTGCAGTGTGGTGAACAACTCGTGCCCCTGGCTGACCGGGACGCGGAAATCGAGGTCGTTGTGGATGATGAGCATGGGCGTCTTGAAATTCTGGGCATAGCGGTGCGGTGAATGCTTCTCGTAAGATTTGCGGTTCGGCCCCCAGGGCGGGCCGCCGTGCTCCCATTCGTCGAACCATAGCTCATCGGTCAAGGCATACATACTTTCAAAGTTATAAACTCCGCAATGGGTTATAAGTGTCTTGAAGCGTGTGGTATGGCCCTGAAACCAGTTCATCATGTAGCCGCCGAACGACGCGCCCGCCGCCGCCATGCGATCCTTATCGATGTAGGGCAGCTTTTCCAGGTAATCGACGCCCTTCATCAAATCATCGAAACATTTGCCGCCCCAATCACCGCTGATCTCATCGACAAACTTCTGCCCGAATCCCGTGCTGCCGCTCGGGTTCGGAAGCGCCACGACATAGCCCTGCGCCGCCCACAGCTGCGGGCACCAGCGATAGCTCCAGCCGTCCTCCCAGGCGCCTTGCGGGCCGCCGTGAACGAGATACGCCAGCGGCCATTTCTTGGCAGGATCGAATCCGGGAGGCTTCAGAATCCACATCTGCATTTCGCCGCCTTCGACCGGGACTTTCACGCTTTCCGGACGGTGCATGTCGAGTTCGATCAGCAGATTCTGGCGCGGAGAAAGGACACCCCATGTTGAGACGGTAGAATGATCTACCTCGAAGTCGAATCGCGTTCCAAGGATTCGCGGTGGACCAGACATACTTGCAACGGTGTAGCCCCAGATTCGGCCGTCCTGGCTCCCGGTTAAGTCTCGAATGGTCACTGTATGAGGGGAAGGACTTCCCGAATTTCCCTTACACCCGATGCCGATGCGTGGCGGCCCTTTGCTTTTCGCTGTCGCCGAGACATGGTAAATCGTGGTCGCTGCTGCTTCTTCCACCAGGAATTGAATAACGCCGCCAATGCCCCAGGCAAGGGATTCAACGGAGCGATCCAATTCATCCGTCAGACTTCGGGGCTGCGTCTTGAAAGTGCCGCTGGCATCGCAATCCACGACCATCAATTCCCACTTGTCTGCCTCGAAACCTGGCCGCTTCTGTGCGCGATACGCCAACATTTTGCCATCCGGCGAAAACACCGGCCCGCTGTCGGCCGCCGGGTTGTCCCTGGTCAGCGTCTCCCAGTCCTTACTGCCGCCGGTGATCGGCACGCGGCAAATGTCGTAGTTGGTGCTCCACGCCTCATCCTTCGCTGGCACCGCTGTAAATACAAGATATTTACCATCCGGCGAGAAAGTGAAATTGTCGCCGGTGCTGAACGTGCTGGAGGTCGGGAAAGCATCGCGGTCGCCGGGGGTCACGTCTCTTGGCTCGCCGCCCTCGGCGCTCATGACGAACAAATGTTGCCGCTTGTCTTCGACGTAGGAATCCCAATGGCGATAGAACAAGCGTTTGAAGACCCTGGCTTTGACAGGGCTTTTCTCTATTTCCTCCTTGCGCTTTTTGTTGAGAGCATCGCTTTCCTTGAACGGTTTGTCCGAGTATTCAGGCCAGACCGCCGAGACAAAAGCGATCTGCTTGCCGTCGCGAGACCAGATGCCGTTGCTTGCTTCCGTGCTGATCGTGGTCAACTGCCGGGCTTCGCCGCCGTCGATGGCGATGATCCACAGCTGATTGTCGCCGCTACGGTTGGACTCAAAGAGGATGTGTTTGCCGTCGGGACTCCAGCGCGGATGACGATCTTTTTTGGTGGTATTGGTGAGCTGTCGCGCCTCTCCTTTGTCCGTGGATGCCAGCCACAAAGTCGAAGAAATGCTGTTGGCGTCCAGATCAACCGTGCCGACGACGTAGACGACCAGCTTGCCATCCGGACTAATTTGCGGATCGCTAATACGTTTGAAGCGAAACAGATCATCGATGGTCATGGGCCGCTTGCCCTCGGCAAAAACAGCAGCCGGCGCGGCCAAAAGCAACAAAACGACGAATAGAATGACGGCGCGTTCCATGAGATCCTCCTTTGTCCGTGGCGCAGGTAAGAGCAGGCAAACGGCCGGTGTTAACCGGCTGGTGGGTCTACTAGCCGGCTGATGCCGGCCGTTCGCCTGCTTGGCGTCTTGGCGGTTTATTTGTTATAGCGTAACCAGGAGCATTTGCCATGATTAAGACGAAACGCTGGGATGAGCCACGCGAAGCAGACGACGGCTTCCGTCTGTTGATTTGCCGTTATCGTCCGCGCGCTTTGCCGAAGAAAAAAGAGACCTGGGACTTGTGGTGGAAGCACCTCGGCCCCAGCAGGGAGTTGCACGCCGCTTTCTACGGCAAACACGGACAAAAGCCAATCCATTGGGAAGAATATCGTCAGCGCTATCTCAACGAAATGAAGGGCGAAGAACAGCAAGAGAGCATCGCTATCCTGGCCGAAAAGATCGCCGCAGGCAAGACAATCACGCTGCTTTGTTCCTCCGCTTGCACCGATGCGACGCACTGTCACCGCACGCTGCTCAAGGAACTGATCGAGGAACAGGTCGCAAAAACAGAGCGGGGAGTGTCTGCCCCCCGAGATTCGCACAACGCGGGGGGCTGACGCCCCGCTCGGAAGATGTTACAGTGACTGTGAAATTTTGGACACAAGTCGAACTAAGCGGCGGTATAGCCGCAGCTTCCCCGGCAGGCTCATGCGTTGTATAGCATGAGTGTGTAGCATGAGATTATGGCATTGCCGCGTCCAGCAGGCAAGCAAAGCGTACGCTGTCTCCTTTGCTTGTGGAGGGCTTCTCGACATGCAGTCGCTCGGCATCGTCCTGATGTGCGTGTTCGCGGCGATGTGCTACGGCATCGCTCATGACCAAGTCACGGCCCGCGTGTGCGTCGAGTACTTCACCATCGAGCACCCGCCGGTATTCGGTACTGACGACCCGACGCTGTTAGGCCTCGTCTGGGGCGTCATCGCGACGTGGTGGGTCGGGTTGCTACTCGGAGTGCCCCTCGCTGTCGTCGCTCGTGCTGGCGCACGGCCCAAGCGGTCCGTTGGGTCGCTGGTCCGGCCGGTACTTTGCCTCCTTGCGGTCATGGCTGCGTGTGCACTCGCAGCCGGGGTACTCGGGTGGTTGTTAGCGTCAAGCGGAGCAGTGTTTCTCGTCGGGCCGATCGCCCGCGAGTTGCCGGCCGACCGGCATGTGCCGTTCCTCGCCGACCTGTGGGCGCACTCGGCCAGCTACCTCGTCGGTCTGGTGGGGGGTATAGTAGTCATGGTTCTGGTGTGGCGTTCGCGGAGTCATTAAAGATAAGAGCTAGCGAACCAAACCTCCTCTCCCCTCGTGGGGGAGGGCTGAGGCAGGAGGTGTCAAGGCAAGGGAGCCAAGGAGTGGTGTCCCCCCCACCCCAACCCTCCCCCACAAGGAGGGAGGGAAAAGACCTCGACCCTCCCCCACAAGGAGGGAGGGAAAAGACCGCTCGCTCTAAAGTCCGTCGAGTGCTCGTCCAGCCGGGCGAGGATCGCATGCATTCTGATGACTCCCGCATGACGTCGTGGACTCCGGCGTCATCGAGGTCAACCGCCGCCACAAGCACGCCAAGACCGACCCGATCGATGCCGGCGGGGTTGCAGCAGCGGCTGCTGCAGGAGTTCGCCGTCTGGGAGGCGCTGCACCGGCAGGTGCACGACTCGGCCAACGAGCAGGAGCGGCGGCTGCACGAGGGCAGGAGCCGAGCTGTTCGCCTGACGCGGCATCAAGAACGGCAAGGAACTGGGGGCGCTGGTGGACTTGACGCCAACGCCCTACGACAGTCCGGACGCTCGACGTGTACACGGTACAAGGTGGCGGGTCCCCCACGGATAGACGGTTGTTCGGGCCTGGCGTCCGGACCGAGACGCACGCCAGCCAACCCGAATCGCTATTCGCCATGCCCGCACGGTCAAGCGAGCCGCGTGTGGGGGAACGGCAGGAGTATTCTTTCCCCGCCGCCCTCCCCTCCCCCTCGGCTGGGGGAGGGCGGCGGGGAAAGAATGCTCAGGAGCCGAGCAGGGAGGCGACGAGCAATCGGCACGAGGCCGGCGGCGGGGTCGGTCCGCGCCGCCTAGAAAAACGCCTGATGGGACTTGACGGCCACACTCATAGACGGCGGGGGAGGCGGGGGTATGCGATGGAGCACAAAGCCTATGCCTTCGACTGGACGCGGTTCGAGACCGACCTGCGCCCGCTGCTCGGCTGCCGCAAGCCGGTATTCCAAGCAGCGACGTCCTGGAGAAAAAGTTCAATTGCCGTCCTGTTGCCTCCGCTTGCGCTTAGGGCCAGGAAGGAACCATCAACCGAGCAACATCCGCAGCTGCTCCGGCCGTTCGATCAAATAGTCGGGCGCGTGTTCGGCAAGTAGCTGCCGCGTGTTGTAGCCCCATGTTACCACGGCCGCGTCCACGCCTGCCTTTCGTGCTGCCAAGATGTCCCGCACCTCATCCCCCACATACACCGCCCGCTCTCCCGGCTTGATGCGGCCCTTCAAGAAGCGGCGGATGCCCTCGCCTTTGCCGTAGATACGGCGGTAGCCGATGATCGACTCGAAGCAACCCGCGACGCCGTTGGCACGCAGACAGGTCAGGATATTATCGCGGGAGTTGGACGAGAGAATGCTCATGCGGCAGCCAGCCTTCCCGAAGGCATCGAGCGCTTCGGGTAAGCCCGCGAAAAGGCGGACGTTAGGCATGTCCCGCCGTACTGCTGCCAAGACACCGGCCAAGAGTGACGGCCCGCTCATGAGCGGGATGCCTAACGTTCGCACGAAAGCTAAAGGAGACAGGCCGCGAATCGCTTCAGGGTTCTCAATCCGGCGCAGGCCGCGCCGTGCTGCCAGGCCGTTGTACGCAGACACCATAAACGCGAAGGTATCGGCAAGAGTGCCGTCGAAGTCCCAAAGTACAAACGGGTAACGCATAATGTAGGCTATTGTCCCAAAGAGAGAAGCAAACGCAAGGCTTTCCGGCATCTTGCGATCGAGGGCACGAATCTTTACCATGAATTTTCCGCACACCTTACCAGCTCGCAGCGCAAGCAAGGGAAGATCATTCTTGTTTGCCCTGCGGGCTAGTGAGCTAATACGCGAACACGAGGCAAGTAGATTGTGTCCTTAGTCGAGCTATCGGTGCAAAACCTGGCCCTTATCGAGGACGCGCGCGTCGAGCTGCAACCGGGCTTTTGTGCCTGGACCGGCGAGACCGGCGCCGGCAAATCGCTGTTGCTCGGCGCCCTCGGTCTGCTCTTGGGCGAACGCGGCTCTGCGGACCTGTTGCGCGCCGGCGCCGAGGAGCTGCGCGTCACGGGGCGTTTTGAATTGGATTCGCCTCAGCTGCGAAGCGAGATCGAAAGCATCCTGGACAGCCCGCTGGAGGACAACGAGATCCTCCTGGCCCGGCGGCTCCAGCGCAACGGCCGCAGCCATGCCTATGCCAATGATCGGCCGGTCGTCCTCACCACGCTAAAACAGATCGGCAATCTCCTCGTTGACATTCATGGCCAGCGCGAAACGGAGTCGCTGCTGCATCCAGCCTATCAACTGCAACTGCTCGATGCTTATGGCCGTCTCGACGCGCCGCGCCAGAAGTATGCGCTGCTGGTCGAGCGCGTTCGTGACCTGCGCCGCCGCCAGCAGACGCTCTCGGCTCAGCGACAACAACGCCAGCGGGAATTGTCGTTGTTGCACTTCGAGCGCGAGGAGTTGGATGAAGCCGATCTGAAGCCGGGCGAAATTGCCGAGTTGACTCGCGAGCGCGATCGGCTGATGCATGCCCAGAACCTGCAAACATTTGCCGCGCTTGCTTCAGGCGAGCTGTACGACGAGGATGGCTCGATTGTCGAACGATTGGGCAAGCTCCAGCGCGAAGCGCAGTCGTGGGTCGCATTTGATGCGAGCCTGGAAGAAGTAGTTCGTCGGCTGGAAGAATTGAACGCCGAGGTACAGGATCTCGCCGATGAATTGCGGCGTCTCGGCCAGCACTGGGAAGCGGACCCGGAACGGCTCGATGAGGTCGAACGCCGCTTGCAGCTTCTCCGCCGTTTGGAGAATAAGTATCGCCGTTCTCTCGATGATCTGATCGTGTATCGGGCCAGTCTCGACGAACAGGAAGCGCGCTTGCAACAGCAGGAAGACGACCTGGAGCGTGTTGAAGCGGAAGTGGTCCAAACCTACGGGCAGCTGCGTGAAGCAGCGGCGGAGCTAAGTAAGCAACGGCAGCGTGTCGCCGATCGCTTGGCGAAAGAGACGCAGAAACAGTTAGCCGATCTCGGCATGACCGGAGCGCGCTTGGAGGCGATCCTGGAGACGAACCCGCTGGGCGACGACCCGTTTCAGGGCGAGGTGCCGTCCTGGGGCGCCGATCAGCTTGAATTGATGTTGGCGGCCAATCCTGGAGAGCCGGCCTTGCCGCTGCGCAAGATCGCATCTGGCGGCGAGTTGTCGCGGACCATGCTGGCGCTCAAGACGGTACTGGCCGGTCATGATCGCCGCGGCACATTAGTTTTCGACGAAATCGATGCCAACGTCGGCGGCCGGCTCGGCGACGTTCTTGGTCAAAAACTGGCGGCGCTGGGGCAGACCCATCAGGTCATTTGCGTGACGCATTTGCCGCAGGTGGCCAGCTACGCCCGCCATCACTGGACTATCCGCAAATCACGCCGCGGCAAACGCACCATTACACAGATTCACTTGCTGAAGGAAAACGAACGGCTCGACGAACTGGCCAGCATGTTGCGCGGCGAAGCGCGCGGCGAAACAACGCGGCAAGAGGTCGCCGCCATGCTGGAGGCGGCGCGGCGCTGTTGGTGAGGAATGGCGAACTCGCCATATGAAATCGTCATAAATTAACAGGTCGATACGGGCCGGAAGCGTAAGCGACGACGCGTCGGCCACCGCTTACATTTCCGGTCCGTTTCTTTGATTGACGTTCCTTTTCTTTAAGCAGAAGTATAGAATGTAAATATTATGAAAGAAATACTACTTTTCGTCGGCTTGCTTGTCCTGTGGTTCTTTCTCAGTCGTTGGTTATTGCCGCGGCTGGGTGTTCCGACCTGAGGGTCCGGCTCGTGTGCGGTGTCACCGCACCAAGTCAAAAAGCCGAGAGCCGCTCGGATTGATGATCTTTCCCCAAAGACTCATGATGCCGAACAGAATCAGCGGCCGCCCAATCTCGATCCGGCTCCGTGACTTCAGGAGATCTACACCGTGAACTTTCGCATTCGCCGCCGCGGTAGTTTCTGGCTGATTATCCTGTTCGCTTGGTTGTTGCCGTCGTCTATGCCCGCCGCCGACTCGGCGGCGAAGGTGTACGTCATCCTCTGGTTCGATACCGAAGATTATCTGCTGCCGGCCAGTGATGATGCGGCGCTGCATTTGGCCAAGTTCCTCAGCGGCGAAGAGGTGCGCGCCACGTTCAAGGTGGTCGGCGAGAAAGCACGCACTTTGGAGAGACGTAATCGGGCCGATGTCATCGCGGCGCTGAAAAAGCATGAGATCGGTTATCACTCTAATTTTCACAGTACACAGCCGAGTCCGGCGCTGTACCTGTCGCAACTCGGTTGGGATGAAGGCGTGAACGAATTCGATCGCCGCGAAGGACCGGGGCGGGCCGATGTGGAACGCATCTTCGGTCAGGCGCCGAGTTGTTACGGTCAACCGGGCAGCTCGTGGGGACCACAAAGCTACGGCGCCATGAGCCGATGGGGCATGAAAGTTTATCTGGATGCCGGCAATCACGTCAACTTGAACGATCGCCCCTGCTATTATTGTGGCTTATTGAACCTCTACAAACTCGCTTATACTCTCCGTGCCGATTTGAACCATCCTCAGGATCTGCTGCAAGCTCAGGAGCGTTTCATACAAGCGCGCAAGGCACTGCTGGCCGAGGGCGGCGGCGTGGTCAGCGTCTTCTATCATCCGTGTGAGTTCGTTCACAAGCAGTTCTGGGACGGGGTCAACTTTTCACGCGGGGCCAATCCGCCGCGCGAAAAGTGGAAACAGCCGCCAGCCAAGACGACGGAAGAGACCCGCAGCTCCTATCGGGTTTTCGAGGAATACGTGCGTTTTCTCAAGCGTTTCCCGGAAGTGCGTTTCATCACGGCATCTGAAGCAGCGAAACTGTACCGCGATCGGGCACGCGATCATCGTTTTACAGCGGCTGAACTGCAGACCATCGCCAAGGCCGTCGGCGAGGACGTGAGCTTCCAGATACATTCGGATTATGCCCTGTCCGCCAGTGAAGTGTTTGCGCTGTTGAACGCCTACGTAGACCGTACTCAGAACGCTGACGCAACTCCGCTTGTCGAGCAACTAACCGTAAAGAATACGCCCCTGGGTCCGACGGGCCGCATCCCCCTGATGACCGAGACGGTGACGACAGATGCCAGCCAGTTTCAGCGAACCTGCCGCGATGTCGCTGATTCTCTCGACAAGCACGGACGCATTCCCAGCGCAGTCTGGCTAGGCAGTCGGCCGGTGCCGCCAGAAGCGTATCTGGCGACGCTGGCTCGCATCGCCCAATTGCGGCTGAACGGCGCGGCCATGCCAGAAAGCATTGAGATCAAACCGGCGAGGTTGGCGGCAGCACGGTATGTCGCGGACGATGATCCCAAGAAGCTATGGGGCTGGGTGATTTTCCCACCGGGTTTTCGCGCTCCGGCTTTGATGGAGCTGGCCAAGAAACAAGCGTGGACGCTCAAGCCGGCGATTCTGGGCAAAAGCGAATAAGGATGAGCAGACACTTCCCTCCCCCTGGTGGGGGAGGGTTCGGAACTCCTTGGTACACTTGCCCTTCTCCCCACTCTCCCCTGCGAAGGAAGAGGGTTTTGTCCACTAGCCCTTAGCACTCGCCAGACATTACCAAGATGGGCATTACTACACTTCTCTTTGTTACACAAGCTGCGTGGTAAGAATTGCACAGGCCACCCTAGCTTGATAAAGTGGCTGCGGGAATCGATTGTTTTAAGGCTTTATTTAACAAGTAGTTAGGACGGTCTTTTCCTTCTTTCCTCATCTCTGGCACCGTAGTTGCATACTCATTTGACTGTTACATTCAATTACCCCTCGGGCTGTTTCCCGCGGCCCGCGCGCACACCGATAGACCCACATCCCCTGGCACATTCTTACGAGCCGGTGGCGAAAGCCACCGGCTTCTGGTCTTTTAGGAGAGGTGGCAGGAGCTTGGAGAACAGTCGGCGTCAGCCAGTTGGTGAGGGCAATTAGCCGGCCTATACAGACCGCCGCTCGTCCCTCACCTCCTTATTTCTCATAGTTCGGTGCAGTCATTTTACCGTAGCGATACTTGTGCGAGCGGCCTGCCCAGGCGGGATCCTCGACGGCGCCAAACGCTGGCACGGTCTCCTCCGGCGCTACTTGCCGATGCAGCGCCTCGTAGTCCAGTTGCGTGCCGACGACAAAAAGATGCTGGTTGCCCGCGCCCTTGAGCCAGCGGAAGCCGACCTTCTCAGCATCCATAGCCGTGCTCAAAAGTGGGCCGTCGCCGTAGCGCGCCCGGAACTCCGACACAGGCACCCGCCGGAGCAACGAGGGGCCTTTCACCAGAACATCCCCAGAAGCAGATACCGGAAAGCGGAAACAACGCTGGCCTTTTGGGAGCGGGAAATCGTCCTGGAGTTGAACCTCGGCCTTGACCAGTCCACGATAGCGGGGCGGCAACACTAGTTCGACGCGGAAGTCCGGCTCTGTGTAAACTTCCATGATCACATCCGGCGAATGGTCGGCGGCAGCCGCTCCTCTCTTCCTTCCCCCTTTTGGAGAGGGAGCAGCAGGCAGATCGAGCTTTTCAGGTAGGTAACCTTGAGCGACAGCCTGCACCTGGAAACCGTGTTCGCCGGCCGGTTCCGCGCGCAGTCGGGCGATACCGTCCGCTTGCGTGAAACTCATCGAGCGGCACGGCGCCACTTCATTTTTCTTGAGGCGTTGGCAAAGATAGACCTCCGCCGTTGCGATTGGTTCCTTCGTTTCGGCGTCGCGCACCAGCACCGTAAGTTCTTGACCGCCGCGAAACGTCTGGCATCCAGGTGCTTGGCAAAAGAGAAAGAACAGGCAAAGCAGACGCCGAGCGAGCCGACGGTTGCGCATGAATCAACCTCGCCACATTACCTCATCGCGTCCCTTTATCCGAGCGCGGGAGGAAAGACAAGGAAATGCCACGCAGCAGCCCAACTGTCAACATCGTTTCATACAGCCGTGCAGCTTCGGCATCGACAGCAAAGTCGCTCCCCTGTCCACACCGACATCCGTTGCCTCAACAGTCCGGCGAAAGCAAACGACCAGGGCAGGGTCATCAGGAATGAGCCGCTCGACGCAGCCGATCGCGCACGGCCAACCAATCCTCCGTGTCCGGTGGTAGCGTCACGAGGATATGATCCAGACCAGCCACATCGAGTTCGTGCAAGACGGCGTACAGCTGGGCGGCATAGCCGGCGGGATCAGACGGCAGCACGCGCAAATGCACTTCCGAGGGAACGATCCTCTCTCCGGGACCGGCGAACGTCACCCAACCGATGCGGCGTTTCGCACGCAACAGGGACGCCAGGCACTCCGGTTCTTTGCCTGTTTCGATGCATTCCAGCGGGGTACGGGGAGCATAGTGCCGCGGCATCATTCCCGGCGAGGGTAGGGGGTGCAAACCGTTCCGAGCTGCGACCGTAGAGGAACAGACGCGTGCCACTGTACCGATTTCCGCCTCCAACTCGGCGATGCTGATCGGACCCGGACGCAGCAGGCGCGGCGGCGTCGTGGTTAGATCCAGTACCGTCGATTCGATGCCACCGCTCGTCGGACCGCCGTCGAGCAACATCTCGATGCGTCCGTCCAGGCTGCGCAGGACATGTTCAGCCCGTGTGGGCGACAGCTCCGTCGAGCGGTTGGCGCTGGGGGCCGCGATGGGCACATCCGCAGTCCGTAGCAAGGCTTGCGCCACGGGATGAGCCGGCACGCGCACGGCCACAGTCGGCCCTTTGGCCGTCACCACGTCCGGCACCGTGTCGCGCCTGGGCAGCACCAAGGTTAGCGGTCCCGGCCAAAAGCGCTTGACCAGGCGCTCCGCAGGCTCCGGCCAGTTGGCGACGACTTGCTGGACCCCGGCCGCATCAGCGAGATGGACAATGAGCGGATTGTTCGCCGGTCGGCCCTTGGCCGCGAAGATACGCGCCGCCGCGGCGGCATCGAGAGCGTGGGCACCCAAGCCGTACACCGTCTCGGTGGGAAAAGCTACCAGGCCGCCCCGGCGTAGCACGCGCGCTGCCTCGGCAAGGGCTTCCTTGTCCGGGGCAGCAGAATCAAGGGGAATTACAACGGTCTTCATCAGATCTGATAATTCAACGCCTCGGCAGCGCTCAGACCAGGTTGACGCATGCGCAGCGACGGCTTTTCCAGCGACACCACGGTAGCGGGGGCAACGCTCTCGGTGATCCACACGTTGGAGCCGATGACAGCGTGATGGCCGATAACCGTGTCGCCGCCCAGGATAGTGGCGTTGGCATACACGACCACCTCATCTTCCAACGTCGGATGGCGCTTCATGCCGCGGATGATGTTGCCCGCAGCGTCGCGCGGAAACGACAGCGCCCCCAGTGTCACGCCTTGATAGAGCTTGACATTGCGGCCAATGTCGCAGGTCTCGCCGATGACCACGCCGGTGCCGTGGTCGATAAAAAAACCCGGCATGATACGAGCGCCCGGATGAATGTCGATGCCCGTACGCGAATGGGCATACTCCGTCATCATGCGCGGGATGAGCGGCACGCCCAAGAGCAACAATTCGTGAGCAATACGATAGACCGATACCGCTTCCAGACCAGGATAGCAGAAGATCACCTCGTGATAGCTCTTGGCCGCTGGATCGCCTTCGTAGGCCGCCTGCACATCTTGCTCCAGCTCCAGACGCACCTCCGGCAAGCGTTTGAGCAATTCGATGGCCTTTTGCTGGGCCAACGCCTCAAAGTCGAGATCGACCCGTGCTTCAGGCGGGGCGCAATCCTGTTCATGACGCAGGGCACGGGCGATCTGCTGCGTCAGTTTATCGTGCAGGCCATCGATGAGGTCGCCGACGTGATACTCGATATTGCCCAGGTGCAAATTCTGCTTCCGCCCGTAGCCAGGGTAAAGAAGATCGAGCAGGTCGCAGAGGATCTCGGCCACAGCTTCGCGACTGGGTAATGGTTTATGGCCGAGGTGGCTGGTACGGCTGCACTCGGTATAGGAGGCGACAACGCTCTCGACGATGTCTGGCAGCGTTTCCTTGAGTCGAATGTCGGTAGCCATCTTTTTTAGGTAGTTAGGTGGTTCGGTGGCCAGGGAGGTTCCATCAACTACTCAACCTCCTAGTCACTTATTCTATCCTTCGGCCTCCCTTTCGACAAAATACAACAATTCCAACCGCCTAACTCCCTACTACGCCCAAAGAACAGGCACGCAACGCACACCTCTTGGGCGGCCTTTCTCTGTTTCCTCATTCTCAAGCAGAGCTTGGGAATGCAACGCCTCCCCCAAGGATCGTCGTAACTTTTTGATTAGGAAATGGTTACAACAAAGTTCCGAACGAGTCAGGAGCGTAAGCGACGGACGCTTTGAGGAATGGTCCGCCATTTGCTTTTCCTCAAGCACGTTCGTCTCGGGGAGAGAGCGGACCACAAACTGACCGGCTCGCGCTGGCCATGGGAGAGGTGGTACAGCGAGTCGGTCGGTTTTTTTTTCAGACCAACGAACCGAAAGCGTAAACGAGAGGCGTATTTATCTGTCGCTTATGCTTCCGGCTTATCTCGTTTGTCTCCCATTTCAGGATGCAATTCTTGCGTCAATCGATAATAATTGAGGAAGAGGAAGCCGAAAGGAGAGCGGCCGTGGAGGATTCATGAACGCGCTCAACCCGAAACCGCCGGCCTCGTGGGACCGGCGTCTCGCCGGTCGTTCGGCGGGCCTTCTGCTGCACCCAACCTCATTGCCGGGACCCTATGGCATTGGCGATCTGGGTCCAGGGGCCTATGCTTGGGTGGATGCCCTGGTGGCAGCCCGGCAGACGTGGTGGCAAATCCTACCCTTGGGACCGACTGGCTACGGGGACTCGCCCTATCAGTGTTTCTCCGCCTTTGCCGGTAATCGCTATCTTATAAGTCCGGAATTGCTGGTTCGTGACGGCTTTCTTCGGGAGGATGATCTCGCCGGCGTGCGCTTTCCACCCGGCTATGTAGACTATGGTGCGGTCATTCCTTTCAAGACGGCGTTATTAGCGCAGGCCTGGGAGAACTTCCTGGCCGGGGCGGCTGCTTCGCTGCGGGCGCCGTTCGAGGCCTTTTGTGTTCAGGAGGCACGTTGGCTCAACGACTTTGCTCTGTTTTCGGCGCTCAAGGATGCCTATGGCGGGGCCAACTGGCAGGACTGGCCACGTGATCTGATGCTGCGCCAGCCGGCCGCCCTCCGGGACGCCCGCCGACAGTTGAGCCGGGCCATCGGCCTGCACCAGTTCACCCAATTCCTCTTCTTTCGCCAATGGAAAGAACTCAAGCATTACGCCAACAGCCGTGGCATCTACTTCATCGGCGACGTACCCATCTTCGTGGCCAGCGATTCGGCAGACGTATGGGCCAATCCGGAACTGTTCTTGCTCGACAGCGAACGCCGGCCGATTGTGGTAGCCGGCGTGCCGCCAGACTATTTCTCGGCAACCGGCCAACGCTGGGGCAATCCGTTGTACAACTGGGAAGCCCTGAAAAAGACCAACTTCGCCTGGTGGATCGCCCGATTGCGGGCCATGTTGACGCAGGTAGACATCATCCGGCTTGATCATTTCCGTGGCTTCGAGGCTTATTGGGAGATCCCCGCCGACCGACCGACGGCTGAGGTGGGCCGCTGGGTGCCGGTGCCGGGCGCCGATTTCCTGAAAACCGTACGGGAAGCGTTCGGCAGTCTGCCGCTCATCGCCGAAGACCTCGGCCTCATCACCCCGGAAGTGGACGCCCTCCGCGCTCAGTTCCACCTGCCGGGAATGCGCATCCTTCAGTTTGCCTTCCACGGAGACCCGGACGATCGCTTTTTACCTCACAATTATGACCGCAACACCGTCGTCTACAGTGGAACCCACGATAACGATACCACGATCGGCTGGTATGCCAACTTGCAAGAGCACGAACGCCGTTTCTTGCATCGTTATCTGCCACACAGCAGCGGCGATATCGCCTGGGACTTGATTCGCCTGGCCTGGAGCTCGGTAGCCGATCGCGCCCTGGCCCCGCTGCAAGACGTGCTGAGCTTAGGTTCCGAAGCACGCATGAACATGCCCGGCCGTGAATCCGGCAACTGGAGCTGGCGCTACACCGAGGACATGCTGACACAACCGCTGCTCGATCGCCTCGCCGACATTACGGAGGTGTATTCCCGCTAAAAGCAGCATGGTCTGCCGCGTCACCAACTCCCCAGCGAGCGCCACATCTCGCCAAAGCGCTATTCCTATTTCCGATCTCTCGTATCGGTCCATGGAACGATCAACGACTCGATGGCATAACAGCCGGGGCATGTTCCCTCCATCCGAAATTTCGGCAAGCTGGCCGCGTGCCTTACGAGGCTTCTCATTAATCCTTATCCGTTTGAGGCACACAGCGCAGTCACGATACGGAGAGCGTCCGCAGCGTTCCCCAGGCTGAGCATCCGGTAGGCTTCGGCAATTCTCTCGCACAAATGCGGCGTAAACGGTACGGCCGCTCTGGGCGGCGGCGGATCGGGAATAAGGCGAGCGATAATGGCGGCGCCCAGTTCCGCCAATCCCGCCCCCGTCAGGGCCGACACACGCACGACATCAGGCGTGGAGGGCGCAGCCCAAGCCAGCGGTAGATCACTTTTATTGAGGACATATTGCACAGCGGCAAGCGGTTCGCTGGGCCAAACCGGCGGCGCGGAGCTATCGAGCAGCCACAAACAGAGATCGGCGGCGGCAGCCATCGCCCGCGCTCGACGAATGCCCTGTTCTTCCAGCGCTTCTGCCTCCGTTCGTTGCCCTGCCGTGTCGGCCAACTCGATCAACCAGCCATCCAGTGCCAGCCGCGCGGTAACAACATCGCGCGTTGTGCCCGGCGTCGCGGCCACGATGCTGCGTTGATAGCCGGCCAGCGCATTGACCAAGCTGCTCTTGCCGACGTTAGGGGCGCCGGCGACCACCACACGCCACGGCTGCGTCAAGTGCCGGCCTACCGGCGCATAGCGTGCCAGTTGCCTCAATCCTTCCTCGGCCTCGGCTGTCTTGCCGCACTCCAGAGCTTGTTGGATTGCCTCAAGCGCTCGGTTGAGCGCTCCTTGTTGTTGATCCAGGAGAATGCCTGCTGTGCGCGGCGTCGTTGCTTGAGCCAGTGCCAGCGCTGCTTGTGCACTCAGCGTGTTCGCACTCGTTTTCCGCAGGAAATCTTCCCAGCTGCACAGCTGCAAACCCTGCTCACGAAATAGCTCGATCAGAAAGCGCACGACTTCGCGTCCGCCGTGACCATGCACTTCCAGCCACGGCACTGGCTCGATTTGTTTGACCGCGACCACAACCTCGTCGGCTACATCGTTACCGATCCGGCCCAGCCAGAAGCGCCCGCTTGCCCCCACTCCGCCTTCCCCTAATTTGGGAGGGGGAGGAGTAGGGGGCAACTCCCCACCCGCGCGGCGGCGAAATAGCTTGCGTAGCGCCTCCCAGGCCCGCGGGCCGTACAGTCCCAAAGTGGCCAGGGCCGATTGCCCCGGCGGCGTCAAACAGGCGATCCAGGTCGGCTTTTCCGGGACGTTCACGGCAGTGCCTCCGCGCTCAAACGAATGCCTTCGAGCGTCATTTCCGGCCAGAACTGTGCTTCCGGGAGGGCCGAGTGTAGCCGCCAGCCATCGCCCCCGGTGAGGAATACTTCTATAGTCGATCGATAAAGGGAACGATATTCACGCAGCAGCGCAGCAATACCACCGGCTGCAGCCCAGAAGATGCCCAATTCCATCGCGGCAGGTGTATCGGTTCCCGGCACGACCGGTTGTTTATCGGGTGGCGGAAGAAGCGGCAGCAAAGCCGTATAATCGTGCAGCGCCTGGGCCATCAAGCGCATTCCGGGCAGGATGGCCCCTCCGGCGAATGCTCCGCGGCCATCGATAAGATCTACGGTGACAGCCGAACCGGCATCGATCACCACGGCCGGAACACCAGCCGTCCGCCGGCTGTTGGCCGCTACCGCGTCGAGAAGACGATCCACGCCGACATGATCCGGCCGCGCTACCAAGACGCGCAGCGGCAAATCCTTGGGATCATCCAGCAGCCGCACGTGCTGGCCTCTTTGACGCAGCCACGCGATGAATTGATCACGCTGCCCCGGATGTACTCCGGTGACAACCCATGAATCGTGCGCGTCTGGCCACAACTCCAGCTGTTGCATCCAGGCCGCCGGTTCGTCGAGCGGCAGCGAGCAGGTTTCGCGCACGGCCTGGGGGCCGCACAGGCCCCATTTGATGCGGCTGTTGCCCACATCGACGACGACGTTTGGCCTCATGACGCCACCTCGACCGGAGTCGACTGGAATTGCTCAACCACGGTACGCACCAGATCTGCCAATCCCTGCCCCGTCACCGCCGAAATCGCCAGCACCGGCTGCCCCAACTCTTCTTCCAGCCGCCGCCGTACTTCCGCGCTGCCGGTCAACTCCGCTTTGCTCACCGCCACAATCTCCGGCTTGTTCGCCAGGGCGTGGCCATGCAATTCCAACTCGCGACGAATAGTGCGGTAGTTCTGCACCGGATCCCTGCCGTCCGGCGGCAGCGGCTCGACCAAATGCACCAGAACGCGCGTCCGCTCAACATGACGCAGAAACTCGTGGCCCAGACCGACGCCCTGATGCGCTCCCTCGATCAACCCTGGCAGATCGGCCAGCACGAACGCTCGTTCACCGCCGATCGTCACCAGGCCGAGATTAGGATGTTTGGTCGTGAACGGATAATCGGCAATTTCCGGATGCGCCTGCGACAAGCGGCTCAACAGCGTGGATTTGCCAGCGTTGGGCAAACCGATCAGCCCAACATCGGCGATGACTTTCAGCTCCAGCACGATCCAGCGTTCCTCTCCCGGCGTACCGGGCTGCGTCTGGCGGGGAGCGCGATTGGTTGCCGTCGCAAACGCTTTGTTGCCGCGTCCGCCGCGTCCGCCGTGGGCCACCGTCACCTGCTCACCGGCTTGCTTGAGATCGCGCAACAGATGGCCGCGGTCTCGGTCGTAAACCAGTGTGCCCGGTGGCACCGCGATAACCAGATCCGGAGCACGGCGACCATGACAATTATCCGGACCGCCGCGCCCGCCCGCCCGGGCACGCCAGTGCTTGCGATGGACAATCTCGGCCAGGCTATCGGTGCCGGCCACGGCACGGACGATGACAGCGCCGCCATCCCCGCCGTCGCCGCCGTCCGGTCCGCCTTTGGGCACGTATTTCTCGCGGCGAAAACTACAGCAGCCCGCGCCGCCATCGCCGCCCTTCACAAATATCGTTACACGATCGACAAACATGGATGATCCACTTGGAAATTCGCTATCGGGGAATGTCCCTCTTCCTGTATGATACACAGCCGTGAACAAGAGTGCATTTCCTCGTGCTTCCATACGGTTTACGTAATCGTGCCGTTCTACAGGTCTTGCTGCTAGCGTATCGACTATTGAGCCGTCGATTGGGACGACAAGGGCGACGCTCTCCACAACAATGGCAGGCGTTCCGCACGCGCAAGGACCACAAGCCGCCGCTGACCGTGTCCTGTACCTATGCAGAACCGGGAGAATATTGCATCGTGGCTCCGGTGGTCGACATTCTGGGCAACGCTGTCACCAAGACGATGAAAGTCCAAATTAGCCACAGAGGAACACATCTAAATTAGCCATAGAGAAACATAGATAAGACAAAAAAAGTCTATTTGTTTTTTCATCTGTGTTATCTGTGTTCTTCTATAGCTAATGTTGAGAGTTGACTCTGAAGGCACACAAGAAAAAGACCGACGGGGCAAGATGTGAAACTGTTGC
>Ga0070737_10001661_pt1 | contig 30404 bp, 27 predicted proteins | sample Coa_R1_10_FD_66438 | JGI IMG/M metagenome (GOLD analysis project Ga0070737, IMG submission 66438) | Surface soil microbial communities from Centralia Pennsylvania, which are recovering from an underground coalmine fire - Coalmine... | ecosystem: Environmental > Terrestrial > Soil > Unclassified... | reverse complement strand
CCCGGCCCGTTACCGAACCAAGCCGCTTGTCAGCTACCAGACTTACCGACAACTATCTGGGTGGGACTTTCACCCACCAGTGATCTGCGCCGTTGGGGCGCACCGAAGAATCCCGGCATTTGCGTTCAGGAGAAGCAGCGCGAAGCATCGCCACATTACTGCAAAATAAAATACAGGGATTCTTCGCTACCGCTCAGAATGACAAGGAAAGGCCATGGATTACCCCTCTGCTCCCCTGGCCTTGACGGGTGGCGCAGGCGCAGAGGCGGGCGCGCCAGTGACTCGCGCCGGCATCCAGGGCTGTGCTGACGTTCCGCCGGAGATCATCGCATTGATCTCCCCGCTGAAGAAGAGGTAAGGGTGAATCGGTTCGAGCGCGCTCGCCTGATCGAGGGTTTTCCGAAGATCAGGCGGAATCGTAAAGTCGAGCGATGATAAATTATCGTTGAGCTGCTTCACGCTGGTCGCGCCGATGATGGTTGAGGTGATTCCCGGCTGGCTGGCAACCCAGTTTAGCGCCACTTGCGCCGGCGACTTGCCGATTTTTCCTGCCGCATCGATCAGCGCTTCCAGGATGCGCCAGTTGCGTTCCGTAAATTTCTGAAAAGCGGGATTCGTTGAGGTCTTCATTTTTTCAAGCCGGCCCTCTCCCTTGCCGGCATTTCCATCCCGCTTGTATTTGCCCGCAAGGAAACCGCTGGCAAGCGGGCTCCAGGGGCAGATTCCGATCCCGAGTTCCTGCGCCACGGGAATATGTTCGCGTTCGATATTCCGCTCGATCAGTGAATACTCAAGCTGGAGCGCAATCAGCGGCTCCTTGCCTTCTTTTTCTGCCAGCGTTTGCGCCCGAGCCACATACCACGCAGGCGTATCCGAAAAACCGTAATGCCGGATCTTCCCCTCGCGCACAAGATCATTCAGCGTGGCGATCACCTCTTCGACCGGCGTGATCGTGTCCCAGGCGTGGAGCCAGTAAAGGTCGATATAGTCGGTTTTCAACCGCCGCAGCGAGCTTTCGAGCGCGCGATAGATGTTCTTGCGACCGTTGCCGCCCGCGTTGGGATTGCCGGGATCGACGTTGAAGGTGAACTTTGTGGCAATCACTGTCCGGTCGCGCAGCTTGCGTTCCGCCACGAATTTTCCGACAAGTTCTTCGCTTTTGCCGTTGGTGTAAACATCGGCAGTGTCGATGAAGTTGCCGCCTGCATCGAGGTAATGGTTGAAGATTGCCTGCGAGGCGCTTTCATCGGCGCCCCATCCCCATTCGGTTCCGAAAGTCATTGTCCCAAGACACAGAGGGCTGACGCGAAGTCCGGATCGTCCCAATGTCACATAACTGTTAAGACTCATCGTATTTCTCCTCTCCGCATTCGATGCAGTCGCTCAGCTTTCCGGTTCAGAGGTTACGCGCCCAGCCTGCGCATGATGCGAGGAGTGAGCCACCAGGATAACAGTCCGGGAGGTTCGGGCGGGGATTCGTCAAAACTGATCAGGCAGCAGCCGCCTTTCTTGAAAGCCAAGTTGGCGGCGTGCCCGGAGCCGATCCACTCAGAAGCCAATTCGCTCAGCGAAGGCTCATGGCCGACCAGAATCACGCGGGTGCGATCGGGATGTTGAGACAGGAAGGATATCACTTTCTGAGAAGTGACCGCGCCCGGGGCAAGCGCTTCGCAAGTATCCATGGCCGCTGAGGGCGCAAGCACATCCCGAACGATCTCCGCAGTCTCAACCGCGCGTTTCAGCGGGCTGGTCACAATCCAATCGAGACTCACACCCAGGCGGTCAAGCCCTTTGGCAATGCCCCGAAGCTTCAGTTTGCCCTCCGGCGTGAGAGGGCGCTTGGCGTCATCAGAGGAGCCCCCGCTTTCCAGGTCTGCGGCGATCCCGTGACGCATGAGATAAAGTTCGTAGAATTGATCGTCGTTATTCTGAGATGATTTCTTTCCTGAGGCCATAAGACGCTCTCCGTGAGGCCGAAAGACGATCGGATGACAAAGCCCAGCACGAACGCTCGTTATCAGATCGAATCAGCCCGGCTCGATTCGTTCCACAGAGCTTCAAACTCCTGCGCGTAAGCTTCAACCAACGCAGGTTCCGAGAGAACCGCCAGATTTTCGTAATTGCCTTCCTCGGATTCCAGAGTCCAATTGTAGCTCCCCATCAGAAGAATGCCATGATCCACAATGGCAAACTTATGATGCATCTTGGATTCCCGTTTCCTGCGCCCGCAAGACAGCCGATAAGGAAGCCCTGTCTCAAGCAGCAGTTCTCGTGTCGCGCAGCTTTCCTGGAATTTCCCTCGATCAAGCACAATCCGCACATGAACGCCTCGCTTCACCGCGCCAGCCAGGGCTTGCGCGAGCCCGGGATGATTCATGCGGTAAAGGGCTGCATCGACGGAAACCGCCGCCTGTCGAATACGGCGTTCAATTTCACTCGCAATGCTCGCCGATCGCGTGAAAAATGCGACGCCGGGCATAAGCTTTCACCCCGTTGAATCCGTAACGGTTGGTGTCTACGCAGGCTGAAATACAGGGATTCTTCGCTGCCGCTCAGAATGACAAGCGAAGTTCTCGGAATGACAGCGTTCATCATCCTTTCTCAGCAATCCGTTGAGATGGGATCTTAAGTCCGTTGAGAACCCGCCTTGCTCAGCACATAAAAGCAAGCTTCTTCACCTTCCGGCGCGGTCACGAAGTCTTTCACCCGATATCCCAGGCCGAAGTAACGCTGAAAAATTCTGCGCGTTTCCATCCGCCAGCATTTTGCGAGTGGAAGATCCTGCTCACGCATGGCGTCCGTGTTGGCAGGAATTTCCACGAGCAAGCGGCGGTCATTTAGATTCCAGGCAATCCGGCGATTTTCGAGGAAGCGACTTGACGCCCGCCGGGTTTCATTGACGCATGGCCACGAAAGATCGATGCGCCGTTCAGGCTGTCGTCGCAGACGGCGTTCAACTTCCACCGAAGCAATAGGCCAGCAAGCGACGAAACGGTCGCTCGGAAGGCCCTTTTCGATGCGGCTGGGAAACTCGCCATAACAATCCGGAATGTATTCCTCGATCTGGACGCCCAGCCGCCCCACGTTCAACTTCGCATTCCGGCTTTGCAGCGGATCGAAAGTCCAACAAATCGAGCGAATGCCCTGATCGATCGCCAACCGGCGGTGAAGCAGCTTCATCCGAAAGCCCAGGCCGCGATCCCGGAAGCGCGGTCGCACCGCCATCATATGCGACCAGTGAATAAGCTTCCCTTTGCGCTTCGCAAGAAAGGCGCAAAGGAAGCCTGCCATTTCGCCCGCCGCCATCGCGCCCAACACCGCTCCGCCATACTTCTGGGCCACGCTGAGCACTTCCGCTGAAATGGCCAGCCCGCCCCAGACCTCCCGCTGAATATCCTCGCACGCCCGGAATTCTTTCTCAGTTTTGAGGGGGCGAATCTTGATGCGGCTCATAAGGGAGACGGGGCAGATCGGCGAAGACCTCTGGCCGGGGCAGGCGGAAGTGAGCGAAAATCACCCCGCTACTCGCCGCACATGCCCCGGCGCGGAGCCCCGCAGGGGCAAGGACCCGGCTCGGCAGAGACCGCCGAATTTCCGGAGACGGCAAAAACGGAAAGCAATTGCTCGACGCGCTTGCTCGCGCAATGCTTGCAGGCAACTTCCTGCGCGCTGGAAGAAACGAGCGCTTCAAATTTGGTTCCACACTCACGGCATTCGTACTCAAAGATCGGCATGCTTCCACCTCTTTCTGGCAATATATCCGACATCGGCGGCGATTTTCAAATCCGGGACCTGCTGAGCAGTCGCGTCACGCGCTCAGGTGTTGCTTCATGACTTGCGAAAATGATCGTAGCCCTGAGGAACGATGAATTGCTCGGCGCCGTCCTCATGCATCAACACAATCCTGCGCGAGGCGAGCGCTTCTCCAATCTGATGAATCCGTATTCCCCGAAACGAAGACGGAATGCGACGGACTTTTGCCGCTGACGACGTAAACAGCAACCGGTAGTCCTCGCCTCCGTGCAGGGCGAATTGAAGCAGCCGTGCTTGTAGACGACCGTTGGCCGAAGCATGAGGCCGGGGAATGCGGTCCGCCCGAAGTCGAGCTCCAACGCCACTCGCTTCGCAGAGTCGATGAAGGTCCGTCGAAAGCCCGTCACTCACATCGATGGCGGCTGAGGCCAATCCTTCTTTTGCAAGATGCTGCCCCAGGGCGCACTGCGGCTCCGGATAAAGATGGGCGCGCAAGGCTTCGCGCGCAATTCCCTTTTTTGCGCGCGCTTTGAGCAGTTCGAGTCCCCACGCCGAAAGCCCGAGCGTCCCTGCAACAAAGAGCCGGTCGCCGGGTTTTGCCCCTGAGCGAAGCAAAGCCTTTCCGCGAGCCACTTCGCCAATCACCGCCACATCCAACAAGGTCTTTCCGGAATAGCAGGCCGTGTCGCCCCCCAGGATGCCAACCCGATAGCGACGCGCCAGCCTCCACATGCCCTCGTAGAGGGACTCCACCCACCTTCGGCTCGCGCGCTTCGAAAGCGCCAGAGCCACGAGCGCATACTTGGGAACCGCGCCCATGGCTGCAACATCGCTCAGCGAGCGGGCGAGCGCGCGGTGGCCGATAGATTCGGGGGGATGAAGGCGAGTTGAGAAATGAACTCCCTCAATGGAGAGATCGGTTGTCACTACAATCTCGCGGCCCGAAGGAACGCTGGCGAGCGCCGCATCATCGCCGATGCCGAGCCGCAGTCCTTGAACCCTTCCCGTAGCACGCTTCCGGAGCCAGCGGACAAATTCATCTTCATTCTGAAAAGGCTGTTCAGAAGCCATATATCTCCAGGCATTTATATTATTGTAAACACAAGGGAATACGTTATTTACAAATTATAGTCTAGCCAGACCAATTTTCGGACTAATTTTTCTGCGCATGCCGGCTTTTCGCTTGACAATCCCTGCAGAGTCCAATAGCATTTCTACCTGCCTTACCCGAGCGCCGTCTGAATGCAAGACGCCTTTTCGCCGCTATGCTGCGGCGGCTTTAAGATCACAAAGCATGATATTCAGCGCCTATCAAAAAAAGAAGAGGAAGCTCTATACGCTGCTTTTGCTTGGACCGCATGGCAGGCCGTTTAAGCTTCAAATCCCCAAGTATGCGCTTTACCTGCTGCTGGCGTTCAGTCTTGTGGGCGTCATCACGCTGACGGCTCTGGCTAAAAGTTACGCCCGGATGTTACTGAAAGTCTCGAACTATAATTATCTCCGCGCCGACCGCGAGGCGCTGAAAACCCAATACCATCTCCTGGAGAGCGCGGTCAAACATACCAACACCCAGTTAAGCTCGCTCGAGTCGCTGGCTTCCGAGGTCGCTGTCAGCTATGGATTTGCGAAAACTTCGCCATCCCAGTTAGCCCATATGACTTCCACGACGATTTCGCAAAGCAGTTCAACGAGCGATGCCCGCTATAATGCATCTCTTTATGCCTTCAATCTGATCGAGCAAGCTTCCATGATTCCCAGCCGAAATCCTTCCCTTTTGGGACTCTTGTCGAGCCCAGCCGTAAATCCTGGAGAGATTCCCAGCATCTGGCCCGTTCAGGGTGAAGTCACCGCTGGTTTTGGCGAGCGCATGGACCCGTTCAGTGGCGAGGGCGCGTTCCATTCGGGCATGGACATTGCAGCTCCATCCGGCACTCCCGTGCGAGCCGCAGCGGACGGCATTGTCCTGCACGCCGGCCCCGGAGAAGCCGGATACGGCAATGAAATCCTTATCGATCATGGGGCAGGAATGGCCACCAAGTACGGCCACTTGCGACGCATCTTCGTGATCGAGGGACAGGAAGTGAGAAAGGGCCAGATTATTGGCAGCGTCGGCATGACTGGCCGAGCTACAGGGCCGCATCTGCATTACGAAGTACTGGTGCATGAAACGCCCGTCAATCCCGCCAAATTCCTCCGCGGTTAAAACCACATCATCCACAGTATCTGAGAAAGGACAAATCAGGTAGTGGACTTTTTCCGCCTTCTGCTTTCTGCTTTCTGCCTTCTGCCTTTCGCTTTCCGCCTTCCGCTTTCTGCTTTCCGCAATCTGGGTTATCATCATCCATTCCTGGCGGCTGGCCCGCAAGTTGAGAACGAGAAGGCTCACCGATGACCCAACTGATGGATGAGATCATGCAACAGCCCGGAGAGTTGGCCGGAGTTCGCAAATATTACACCAGCCCGGGCGCCATCCCCTTTAAGGCGCTGCGCAAGCTGGTGAACCGCCGGCCTCCCATCGTGGTTTTCACCGGCATGGGATCATCGCTGTTTGCAGCTTATCCCGCTCAAGCTTACCTCACGTCGCTCGGCATTCGCGCTCTCACCTGGGAGACCGCCGAACTGCTTCACCATCATCTGAACATCCTCGGCCCGGATATGCTGCTGGTGGTCATCTCGCAATCCGGCGAAACCGTCGAGATCGTGAAGTTGCTCGATTCCCTGCCTCGCAAGCTGGGCGTTTTGGGCGTGGTGAACGTCGAGGCCAGCACCCTCGCGCGCAAGGCGGACTTCTTCCTGCCGATGATGGCGGGGCGGCAATCCTCGGTAACCACGAAAACTTATATGTCGAGCGTCGCCGTGCTCATGTACCTCGCCTTCGCCATCGCGCAGCAGGATTCGCGCCCCGTCACGCAAGCGCTGTTGCAGATTATCGAAGAACAGGAGGAAATCCTGGAGCGCCAGAATGAACTGATCCCTCCGACGGTTGAGTTTTTCAATCATCCCACTTACACCGCGCTGATGTCGCGCGGCGCGGACCTTTCCACTGTCCATCAGGGCGCCCTGACGCTGAAAGAGGTGGTGCGCATCGCGGCCGAGGGCGCCAGCGCGGCGCAGTTCCGCCACGGTCCGATTGAGATTATCAATACCGCCCATCGCTACATGGTGATCGCGCGCAAAGACCTTCTTCGCCCGCGCGGCAAGACCTCTTCAACCGGCAAGTTTCTGCTCGGCCTGGCGGAAGAGATCCGCTCGCGCGGCGGGCGGGTGCTCCTGTTCACCGATCTCGCCGCGCAGGAAGCCGCCAACATGCGTATCCTGCGGGTGGAAACCGCCCGGCTGGGCATGGGCACGCTGATCGATTCGCTCCATATTCAGTTAATGGCGCACGAACTGGCCCTGCGCGCAGGGCTTGAGCCCGGCAAATTCTGGATCGCTGAGGAAGTGACCAGAGTCGAGTAGCCTAGCCTATCTCAAGCCCGTGGAGAAACGTCACGCTCACCCAGCCTCCAGGCACATATCTTCCACTACATATTTTACATTATGAAACTACTGGAGTGATTTGTCCGCGCTTAGGGTTCGTTCCTGAAATTTGCGTTCATCACGGGCGAGCCATTGGGAGCCGCAAGGTGAGGCGAGAGATAGCCGTCCTGAAAAATCCAGCTATTGATTCTAAAGCTTGATTAGGGTTCGTGGGTGAAATTTTATCTTCTAACTCCATTCTCGGCTTCCCCCTTGCTAACCGCCTTTTCCAGGTATCTGATCACGCCTTTTCCCACTTCCCACAATCTGTCACTCATGCCGTAGTGGAAGACCAATTCACGCCCACTCTTCCCCCTAAATTAAAAAGCCCCGCACGGGGCGGGGCCGAAGGTCGCTGTCGCCAGCGGAGCCTTACGCGAGCAAAAGCTCAGCTTACTAAGATAAGCCGGAACAATCGCCGCTGAGATACACAACTGATATAATATCTTCCAAATTTTTATTGTCAAGGGGGGAACCGTGCCTTCAATAGAAACAACGGATTATGTTCTTGGAATCGATCTGGGATCAAACTCCCTGGGTTGGGCGATCATTGGCCTGATTGATGGAGAGCTCGCCCAACTGATTCGCGCCGGCGTTCGCATTTTTGAGGCGGGCATGGACGGCGATCTCGAATCAGGTCAGGAGGAATCAAGAAACAAAGCTCGACGCGACGCGCGCCTGCACCGCCGCCAGCTTTGGCGGCGCGCTCGCCGGCTGGTCAAGGTAGCTCGCCTATTGCAGCGCTTCGGACTCCTGCCTGCCGGCAATCTTCACCCGCCTGACGCCCGCCAGGATTACTTCAACCGCCTGGATGCGGAAATTCTCGCCTCACCCTGGTTCTCCGCTAAGGAACAATCCGGCGCATTTCCTGAGCCGCGCCAGACGCTGCCCTACATCCTCCGCGCCTCGGCCCTCAACGAACCGCTTGAGCCTTACTTCCTGGGGCGGGCCTTTTACCATCTCGCTCAGCGGCGCGGCTTTCTGAGCAACCGCCTGCGTCCCGCGAAGAAAAACGACGATGAAGGCGTCGTAAAGCAGGGCATCCATGATTTACGGACCAGAATGCAGGCAGCAGACGCGCGGGCTCTGGGCGAATATTTTGCCCGAATGTCCCCGGCTCTGCGGCCCTTTGAAGAACACATCCGGGGGAGAGACCGCTGGACCGCGCGCGATATGTATAAGGAGGAATTTGAAAAAATCTGGGAAGCTCAGGCTCCGCATCACCCGAACCTGCTCACGCCGGAGCGCAAGAAAGCCTTGCACAATGCAATTTTCTATCAGCGCCCGCTATGGTTTGACGAAAACACCATTGGCGGATGCGAGCTTGAGCCGGGCTGCCGCCGCGCGCCGGCGTATTTGCTCCTTTCGCAGCGCTTCCGGCTGCTTCAGACGGTGAATAACATCCGCGTCATTCCACCCGGCGAGACGGAACGGCCTCTGACGCCGGAAGATCGCCAGAAGCTGATTGACGAACTCGAACTCAAAGGCGACCTCACCTATGCCAAAATCCGCAAGCTGCTGGGGTTAACAAAAGACTATACCTTGAATCTTGAACGCGCCAAAAATGAATCCATCAAGGGCAATCGCACGAATGCCGATTTCTACGCCGTGTTTGGCGAGCGCTGGCTCCGCATGACGCCTGAAGAGCGCGACCAGGTGGTGGAGTACGTCCACGCTTTTCAGAAGCCTGACAAATTGCGCGAGTCTGCTCAAAAGCGCTGGGGACTGAGCGAGGAAGCGGCGGAAAAACTGAGTGAAATCACGCTTGAGACCGACTACATGAATCTTTCCCGGCAGGCGATGGCGAAGCTGCTTCCATTGCTTGAGTCAGGGATCACGTTCGCTGAAGCCCGCCGCCAGCTCTATCCCGAAAAATTTGAGGCCGTCCAGCCAGCAGCTCTTCTGCCCATGGTGAAGGAAGCCCTGCCAGAAGTCAGAAACCCGGCGGTGATGCGCAGTCTCACGGAACTGCGCAAGCTGGTGAACGCCATCATTCGTCGTTACGGAAAGCCTCGGGAGATGCGCATCGAACTCGCGCGGGAGTTAAGGAAATCCAAAAAGCAACGCGACACGCTCACGAAGAAGAACCGCGAAAACGAAGCCGCCAGAAAGCAGGCTGCGAAAAGGATCGAGGAAATCACCGGAGATGCAAACCCATCCCGTGACGACATTCGGCGCGTTCTGTTGCTTGACGAATGCGGATGCCACTGCGTCTATTGCGGCGAGCCGATTTCGGGAACGAATTTCCTTGGCAAGGAATCCCAGATCGATATCGACCACATCATTCCTTTCAGCCGTTCGCTCGATGATTCCTTCACAAACCTGGTTCTTTGTCACAGCCATTGCAATCGCCTGAAAGGCAACCAGACACCCTATGAAGCCTTTGCCGGCGATCCGGAACGCTATGAGCGCATCCTTGACCGCGTGCGGAAATTTTCCGGCGATCGCCGCACCGCGGCTGAGAAGCTTCGCCGCTTCAAGCTGAACGACGAAGAACTTTCCAGGTTCCTCGAAGACTTCCGCAACCGGCAGTTGAACGACACGGCCTATGCCGCCCGGCTTGCCGCGAGCTATCTGGGTCTGCTTTACGGCGGCATGGCGGACGCAGAAGGCAACCGTCGCGTTTATGCCACCTCCGGGCAGGCCACGTCTTACCTGCGCAGCCTCTGGAAGCTGAACAGCATCCTCGGAGACGGAGCGACGTCCAACGGAGGCCGCAGGGCCAAAGAACGCACCGACCATCGCCACCACGCGGTGGATGCCGTCGTGATCGGATTGACGGACGCCGGCATGATGAAGCGGCTGAGCGATGCGGCCCAGCGGGCGCCGCTCGAAGGCCGCCGCCGCTTTGCCGGACTGGAAGCGCCCTGGTTGAACTTTGTCGATGCCGTCCGCCAGCAGATTGAGCAGATTGTCGTTTCCCATCGCGTCTCGAAAAAGGTGAGCGGCGCGCTGCATGAAGAGACCATCTATTCGCCGCCTTTCCCTGATCAAAAAGTCCGCGTGCGGAAGTGGCTGAAAGACCTCACCAAAAGTGAAGTGGAAGACATTGCCGATCCCGTGGTCAAAAAGCTGGTTCTTGAAAAGCTTGGCGATGGCGACCCCAAGAAGGTCTTCGCCAGCGAAGCCAACCTTCCCTGTTTTGAGACTCGTGACGGCCGCCGCATTCCTATCCGGCGGACGCGCGTTGTAAAAGCAACGCCGGTTTTCACTTTGGGTGAGGGCCGGACGGCTCGGCATGTTACCTCTGAATCCAACCACCACATCGAGATTTACGCCGCTGTGGACGAACACGGAAACGAATCTCGATGGGATGGCGAAGTGGTTTCTCTTTACGAAGCCTACCAGCGTAAAAAAGAGGGGAAACCCATCGTTCAGCGCGATCATGGACCATTAGTGAAATTCAAGTTTTCTCTCGCCCCTGGCGAAGTTATAGAGTGTGACGGCGAGCAGGGACAGCGAAGGTTGTTGGTAGTGAGAAGCGTTACTCAACTTTCAGCCGGGCAGATCGTAATTGGACTTGCTCCTGTAAATGACGCTAGAAAGAAGTCCGATATGCAGAAGTCACGCGATTGGGTGTGGAAGGTTCCAAACACGCTGCGGGAATGCCATGCTCGCAAAGTCTCCGTCAGCCCGGTTGGGGAGGTGGCTGAAGCGCATGATTGAGCAAAATTTGAGATTTACGATTTGAGACTGAAGATTTCAGATACAAATTACAGAGGACAGATTTCAGGAAAGCCTGATCAGGGGAGAGAAAAATTATGACATATGAGCGCTTCGAGCAGCTTCCGGTGTGGCAGGCGGCCATCGGGCTGGGCCGGCAGATTTATGCGCTCACTTCAAAGCCGGCCTTTCACCGCCAGCGCAGCCTGCGCGACCAGCTTGAGCGCGCGGCGGTTTCCGTCTCCAACAACATTGCCGAAGGCTTCGAGCGCGGAACCACGCAGGAACTGCTCACGTTCTTATACATTGCTCGCGGCTCAGCGGGAGAAGTGCGCTCGATGCTTTGCCTGATTGAAACCCTGTCCGGCTTCGAGAATCTCCAGTCTGAAATTTCAATTTTGAAATCCGAGGCGGAAGGCGTTTTCCGGCAACTGCGCGCCTGGGCCGATTCGCTGCAAAACTCGAAAATCTCCGGCCAGCGCTACCTGACTGAAAAAGCCCGCAAGGCAACCCGCGCCCGCGAAGAGCGCGAAAAATTTCTGGATGAACTCCGCAGGCTGCGGGAGCAAGCGGCCAGCCGAACCCGCCGTGTGCTTCAAGGGGAACCGCGGTGAGTGACCGCATTCTGGATATTTCTGAGCGACCAGCGCGGCTGAGTGTGAGGAACGGCTTGCTCGCAATCGACCGGCAACGAGGAAGAGCACACGCTTCCGCTCGTCCACGTAGCCGTCTTGTATCTCAGCCGCGATTCCCGGCAAACCATACCGTATCATGCGGATGTAAGATTATCTTGATATAGCAGCGACGATGAAGAGGTGAGGCGGCCAGAAATCCGAGAGCCAGCGAAAAAATGGGTCGAAAATAAGGATGAGAAGGACGTGCCGCGTCTGCAAGTGGAGGCGCGTGAAGCAAAGCGCCGCGGTGGTGAGACCGATCCGAGGCGAAGCGAAGGCGAGGCAATTCTATTTGGCATTCACCATGGAGCGATAACAGAGCACACTTTATACAGGGGCCTTGCGCTGAATCGCGCAGTCTATGAACGCTATGCGGCGCTACGTCCGGGTCAAACCTTTGAATGGGAGGAGCCGCAATCATTTTCCTTTCATCAACGTCTTGCTGAGAAATACGCGTTTGACAAAAACGATCCTGGGAAGCGGAGAATCGTGATCGCCGTTGAGGGCGGAACGCAAGGTATTCCGGTGAGGCTCCATGTTGACACGCGAACGGCCAGGCGAGATCACGAAATGATCACGAACGGACGCTTCATAGTGACGCGCGTCGAAACCGAGACCAGGAAACACGGCCCTATACGCTTCATCTTCGTCAAACAGGAAGGTGTGTTATGAGCATCGAAAGAAAACCAATACTTAGCTACGACCCAAACGCCTTACACCTTGACTCTGGCGGCCCGCAGCGCATGACTATGCCGAAGGATTTTGGCGGACCCGAGAGTGCGGCTGCTGCCGGGTTCGATTGGGATGGTCACGTTGCGCGTGAGGATGCCCTCGCTGATGCTGTGGCGCGCGAGCTGAAGCAGGCCAAGCCGGGCCTGGGCCGGGAAGCGGCGCGGCAGGTGAGCCGGCTGCCGATAGAGCAACTGCAATATACAGCGCTGCCTTTTCCGCACGGCCTGGCTGAGCGGGTGCGGGCGATTTTGCAGCAGGCGTTCGACTATGGCTATGGGCAGGTTTGGGAAGAGCGGGAGAGGCAGACGGGACGGAAGGCAGAAGGCGGAAGGCGGCTTACTGGCCAGCGAAGAGGATGACCGCAAGAAGGCAGAAGGCGGAAGGCAGAAGGCAGAAGGCGGAAAGCAGAAGGCGGAAGGCGGGGACGAATCTCCGATTTCAGAATCTCAGGGGCCGCAGGGAGATATGAGCCAGGCGCCGCCGCCGGCCGCCCGCCGCGAGCAGGGGGTTGAAAATATCGCCAAGGCAACCGTCAGCGACCTGGTGAACTGGCTGGGGGCGCGGGCGGTGGGCGCGGCGATCGAGGGCCTCAAAGACGGCCTTCAGCCGCCCGAGATTGAGCAAAAGGTTGAAAACACGTTACTTGCGGCTTCGGACGGCCCCATCGGGCGCACGTCCAAGGAGGCCGCGCGGCAGGCGGTCTTTGTGGGGCGGATCGAGGCCATGCGGGATCTCTCGGATGAGATTGAGGATTACGAGCGGGTTGAGGCGATGGATGATCGGACCTGCCCGCCCTGCCAGGAAGGGAATGGGACGCGCTGGAAGCGGCTCGAAGATGTGACGTGGCACGCGGGCGATGATTGCGAAGGGGGCGACGCCTGCCGCGGGCGCCTGCTGGCCAATTTCCGCACCGGAATGTATGTGATTGAGAACGGCAAGTGTATCTCAGCCGCGATTCCCGGCAAACCATAGCAACACGTCTTCAGCTTGTTTAATCGTCATCGTCAGGAAGTGAATCCAAGTATTCATCGACGGCTTCCTGAACGCTTTGCGATCTTATTCCCAACCAACTCGCTGCGACTGACAGGTCGCAGAGATGCGATTCATACTGATCTGTTCCTGGTCTAGAGCGCAACACCTTTTCCAGAGTGGTTTCGTAATCCTTCACCGCCTCTGTGAGTAGTTCCTTTGCAAGCCGTTCCACGGTTTCATGCGAGATCGATGCTTTTTTTACGCTGGGCATTTTTTCGTCTCCTTTCCAAGCGGCTGATCAGCACTTCAATCCGGGCTTCCGCTCTTTTGATATCCTTCCTCCACTTTTCAAGCAACTGGTGGTCCGGAAAATCCTTCTTCAACTCGTTCTCGATTTTGAGGCGATGCCTCCAAATGGTTCTTTCATAGCCAGCAATCTCTTTCTTGATATGCTTATTTCTACCCACGTGGCGCTTTCTCAATTATAGCGTCAAAAACCACTGTCTCAGCCGCGATTCCCGGCAAACCATAGCAATCCCGCGCCAGGGTTCACAATGCAGTCAAGTGTATCTCAGCCGCGATAGTCCCTACCCGAGTCAAGCCCCCTCAAGCAGAAGCAGGCAGAATCACCGTAAAGGATGATCCCTGGCCGGGTTCGCTTGCGCATTCGACGGCGCCGCCGTGGGCGCGGGCGATGGCCTGAGCGATCGCCAGGCCCAGGCCGCCGCTCTGCGCCTCATTTCCATTTCCGGGCGCCGCGCGGTAGAAGCGCTCAAAGATGTGAGGCAGATGTTCGGGCGAAATTCCGATGCCCTGGTCACGAAACGTGATGCGGATGGAACCGTTGGTCTTTTCCAGGCTCACCCGCACGCGCGTCTGCGGAGGGGAGTACTTCACGGCGTTATCAAGGAAAATGAGAAAAAGCTGGCGGAGAAACGCCTCATCTCCCTGATAATTTATATCCTCGTCGAGCCGCCGCTCGATGGCAATCTGTTTCGCTTCCGCCCGCGATCTCATCACGGCGCAAGCCTCTTCCAGGACTTCATTCAAATAAAGAGGTTTCAAATCCAGCCGAAGCTGGCCTGCATCGGCCATGGAAAGCGTGAAAAGACCTTCGAGAATGCGATGAAGCTTTTTCAGTTCCTCGTCGATGGTGCGGAGAGCCGCCTGATACTCTTCCGGCTGGCGCGGCCGGGAAAGCATCAGTTCGGCCTCGCCCTGAAGAACCGAGAGCGGCGTGCGCAGTTCATGGGAAGAATCGGTGACGAATTGCCGCAGTTGCCGCACAGCGGCGTCCACCTGACTGAATAAATGGTTGAAAGTCTCGGCAAGCCGGCCCAGTTCATCGCGTGGAGCATGCACGGCGAGCGGTTTCCAGAAGCTCTCCGCGGGCGATTGAGCAATGCGTTCGGTCATCCGCGCGGCGTGTTCCGTCAGCTCGGCGATGGGCTTCAGACTGCGGGTCACGTAAGCGCTTGCGATCACGGCCATCAACAGCAGGCTGAGCGGCAACACCCAGAAGATGACGTTCCGGAACCTGGCCAACGATTGATCAGCCGCGCGCGTTGGAACGGCCAGGGCGAGAATCTGGAGTTCTCCGCCGCGTTCAAAAGGCACCAGCGCCAGGCGCAATCTTCCGTAGCGACTATCCCGCAACGTCTGAAACTGAGGCTGGCTGTGAGGCAGATTGCCGGCAATCGCCAGCAGGCTGCGCTTGAGATTCTGCGATTGCTGAAGCACGCGGCCTGAAGCGTCGAGCAATTCAAAATAGTTGCCGGGCAGATCAAGCTGATTCACGTCCTGTTCGGTGGGATCGCTCGCCAGGTCCGCCACCACCGGATTTGCCGTCTCAAGGATCTGGCGATCGAGCTGGGAGTGAACCTCGCTCGCCAGGAACGCATAAAAGATCAGGTCAGAGCCCGCCAGCAGAACGCCCACCACGAGGCAGAAAAGCAGCATCATGCGGATGCGAAGGGAGAAAGGATGAAACATGGCTTTCTGAACCCCTACCGGCTAAAGCCGGTAGGTTCTGAAACGACTAAAAGGTTGCCGCGAAGCGCGTCTTGCGCGCCTTTCAATCTCGAAGGACCAGTTGGTAGCCCACGCCGCGCAGGGTGTGAATCAGCTTCGCCGGGTGGTCCTGATCAATCTTTTGCCGCAAGCGATTAATGTAGACTTCCACCAGGTTGGTTTCGCTGTCAAAGTGGCAATCCCAGACGTGCTCCACAATCTCGCTGCGCGTGACCGGATCGGGAGCGCGCAACATCAGAAATTCCAGGAGCGCAAACTCCTTGGAAGTGAGCGGCACCTCCACCTGGCCGCGAGTCGCGCGCCGGCGGCGGCGGTCAAGATCAAGGTCGGCGTAGCGCAGCCGCGCATCGCCCTTGTGAAAACCGCGCCGGATGAGCGCCCGAACGCGGGCGGAAAGCTCGGCCAGCGCAAAGGGCTTCACCAGATAGTCATCCGCTCCCGCATCCAGCCCTTCCACGCGCTGCTCCACCAGGCCCCGCGCCGTGAGCATCAGGATGGGTGTTTCCACGCCTCGCTGCCGTAAAATCCGGCAGACCTCAATGCCGCTCATCCCCGGCAGGCGTACGTCCAGCAGGATCACGTCGTAGGAATAATCGAGCGCAAATTCCAGGGCTTTCTCTCCGCGGTCTGCAACGTCCACGGCGTAGGCGTTCTCGCGCAGAGAGCGAGCGACAAAACTCGCCACCTTGCGCTCATCTTCGACCACAAGAATCCGCATTTTCCAAACCTTCGGGACTGAAACTATTCCACTCTTTCAGCAAATCCCGGCGCCCGGCCCGCCGCTCATCAGGAGGACGTTGCGACGCCCCCTTATCCTTTCTTCAACTGCGCCAGCACCTGACGGCCTACGCCTTGCAGAGTTTCGAGAACGCCGCGACCTTCCTTGGCAATCGCCTCGAACACAGGTTCGTTCTTCAGCGCGAGATGAGTTTTCATCTCGAACGCGGATAAAATATTGGGAAGGTCGCGCTTGTTAAGCTGGAGCACATAAGGCAACTCCGTAAAATCCACGCCCAGTTCCTTTAAATTTCGCTTCAGGTCTTCAAGGGCTTCAAGGTTGGCGTCCATGCGCTCGACCTGGGAATCCGCCACGAACACCACGCCATCCACTCCGCGCAAAACCAGTTTTCGGCTGGCCTGATAAAAGGCCTGTCCCGGCACGGTGTAAAGATGAAACCGCACCTTATAATCGCGCACCTTGCCGATCTCAAGAGGGAGGAAATCAAAGAAGAGAGTGCGATCCTCATCCGCGGTAAGAGAAAGCATCTTTCCGCCGTTGTTCCCTCCCGTCTGCTGGCAGATCCATTGCAGATTCGTCGTCTTGCCGCCTAAGCCCGCGCCGTAGTAGACGATTTTGCAATTAATCTCGCGGACGGTTTTGTTGATAAAGCTCACGTGATCATGCCGCCTTCTCAGAAATTAAAATGAATGCAATCTTCATCCCCTTGCGCAGGTCACAGACCCATCAGGACTTCCAAAGAGAATTGTAGCGCGATAACCCAGCACGTGATGTCGGCTTGTGAGCCAGGATATCTCCTCGGTGGTCGCTCTGCTTCCTCATCGGATCGATCGTCATTCGGCTCTTAACCGTCTATCGGCGGAAGTGCCGCCTTAACATAAGCTTTTTGAGTCCGTCGGGGCACATGGCCATGCGTCCCCACGTGCAAGTTCCACGCCATCCGATGACTGACAACTTTCCCATTTTTAGCTAAGTCTATTCTTTTCTGTTTATTACACAAAACGAACAAATTCTATTCATAAGTCATTGATAATCTTTAAGATACATGAAATTTTGGAAATCATTGGTCAAGTGTGAGCAACCAATAAGCCGATAACCTCCCTACTTTCAACGAGACATATACAAAGTTACCATCGCGCCAGCCTGCGGCAAAAAGCTGTTGCGCGCTTCAGGCGTTCGAGTGACAATAGAGACGGGATAGGTTTTCTGACGTAAGGACGGCGCTGAAAAGCGCCCAAGGATTCTGCATTGCTTTCATCCCCAAAGAAGCATTCGGTTGTTTCTGCCCGTCGAGGAAAGCCTGTGCTCCCCGCTTTGAAAGCCTCTTCGGGGATCGCCATGCCTGTCGACAAATTCCACGATTACTGCGGCGTTTTTGCCATCTATGGCCACCCTGACGCCGCTCGTCTGACGCACCTGGGACTTTACGCCTTGCAGCATCGCGGCCAGGAAAGCGCCGGAATTGCGGTTTCAGACGGCGTGAACGTGGTTTGCCACAAGGGTATGGGGTATGTGAACGAAGTCTTCAACGCTGAAACTCTGAAAAACCTTTCTGGCCACCTGGCGATTGGCCATACGCGCTATTCCACCTCCGGCGACACCGACCTGAGAAACGCCCAGCCACTCACTGTCAGTTGCCAGAAAGGGCAGGTTGCCCTGGCGCATAACGGAAATTTAGTAAACGCCTCCGCGATTCGGCGGGAGCTTGAGAGCAAAGGCGACATTTTTCAAACCACCAGCGATACGGAAGTGATTCTGCATTTCTTCGCCCGATCCCGGCAAACCGGCATTCCGGAATCGCTGGCCGACGCCCTGGACCGTGTAGAGGGCGCCTACTCGCTGGTGGCGCTCTTCAAGGACAGCGTTTACGGCATCCGCGACCCGCGCGGATTTCGTCCCTTGTGCCTGGGGCGGCTGGACGACGCCTACGCGCTGGCTTCAGAAACCTGCGCATTTGATTTAATCAATGCCGCCTATCTCCGCGATATCGAACCCGGCGAAATGGTCATTCTCGACCGGCGCGGCGTCACCTCCCTGCGTTTTGCGCCTCCCGCGCAGGCGGCGCAGTGCATTTTTGAACATGTCTATTTCTCCCGGCCAGACAGCCTGGTGTTTGGGCGTTCGGTGCAGGAGAGCCGCGAGATGCTGGGACGGCTGCTGGCGCGCGAGCACCCCGTCGAGGCAGACTGCGTGGTGCCCGTGCCGGATTCAGGCGTTCCGGCGGCCACCGGCTTTGCGGAAGAATCCGGCATCCCATTGAAGCTTGGCCTGATTCGGAATCACTACGTAGGACGCACTTTTATCGAGCCGATGCAGGCCAACCGCGATCTGGGCGTGAAACTGAAATTGAATCCGGTGCGGAGCCTCTTGGCCGGGAAGCGCGTGGTCCTGGTGGATGATTCCCTCATTCGCGGCACCACCAGCCGCAAAATTGTGCGGATTGTCAGGGATGCAGGCGCCAGGGAAGTCCATATGCGCATCAGTTGTCCGCCGACCATCTCGCCCTGCTTTTACGGGATTGATACGCCAACCCGCCAGGAACTCATCGCTGCGACGCACAGCGTGGAGGAAATCCGGCAGTATATTGAGGCGGATACGCTGGGATATCTGTCGCTTGAAGGCTTGCGTCAGGCCGTTCAGGACCAGCAAGGCCGCTATTGTCTGGCCTGCTATACCGCCAGCTATCCAACCACCATTCAGGAACCGCTTATCGCTCTTCGCCATCGCGCTTGAATCCTATGGAACCTATTGAGACCCCGGAAGTAGAACAGAGTCCAGCGCCCGAACCGGCGCCCGCCGCCCCAGTGGAACCCCGCAAGAAAAGCGGAGAGGGTTCCTGGGAAACGGTTCGTTCCCTGCTCATCATTTTGATCGGGGTTTTCTGCATTCGCACTTTTATTGGCGAAGCCACCGTCATTCCCACCGGCTCCATGGAAAATACGATTCTGATTGGCGATCATGTTTTTCTCAATAAACTGCTTTACGGTCCCGGCCTGCCTTACACTTCGTGGCGCCTGCCGCGCCTGCGGAGGATTCATCGGGGCGACATCATCGCCTTTCGCTACCCTCATAATCCTTCGGTGATGTACGTGAAGCGGGTGATTGCGGTGGGCGGCGACGTGGTTCGGGTTGTGAACAAGCAGGTTTATCTGAATGGCAAGAGGCTGAACGAACCCTACGTCATTCACGAATATCCGGGCGTCTTTCCGCTGCGCGATAATTTCCCGCCTCCTGTGAGTGAGATTGAAAGCCTGCCCGAATCGTGGGGTCTTGATCCGAGTTGGGCTCGTGAGATGCCGCAATATATTCATCGGGACGGCCTGCACGTGCCGAAAGGCTACCTTTTTGTGATGGGCGACAATCGAGACAATTCTTCCGACAGTCGCTTCTGGGGTTTTGTCCCGCTACGAAACGTGGTCGGGGAGCCGCTGTTTGTCTATTGGTCCTACAACGCGCCTACTTCCGAGTGGCTCAATGACAGCCTGGAGGGCCGCCTGCGGTTCGATGGTTCCATCATGCTGAATTTCTTGCAGAAAACGCGTTGGTCCCGCATCGGGAAGATCTTCGAAAACCCGTATTGAATCAAGTAACCATCCGCCCTCAGCCGTCGGCAAGCAGGTTTTACTGCAAGGTCGCTGCTTGCGAATGGCTCAATGACTGTGCCCCATGCGCTACAAAGATGCCGGCGTTGATTTCAACGCCGCCCACCGAGTTAAATCCAAAATCAGCAAGCTCGCCAGCCAGACGTTCAACTCGCGTGTTTTGCGCGAAGTAGGCGCTTTTGGCGGCTTTTACGCCTTAAACGGATTGCCCCGCGATGCCGTGCTGGTGGCGAGCGTCGATGGCGTAGGCACCAAGCTCAAGATTGCTTTTGAAATGAATCGGCATGCCAGTGTGGGCGAAGACCTGGTAAACCACTGCGTCAACGACATCGCCACCCACGGCGCCTCACCGCTCTTTTTTCTCGACTATCTCGCCACAGGCCGCTTGCGCCCGGCGGTGGCAGAGGAAGTTGTCAGCGGCATCGCGCGAGCCTGCCGCGCAAACGGCTGCGCCCTGATTGGCGGCGAGACGGCGGAAATGCCCGGTTTCTATCCCGAAAATGAATATGATTTGGCAGGATGCATCGTAGGCTGGGTGCGCCGCAGCAAAATCGTGGATGGCGGCCGCATCCGGCCGGGCGACTTGATCCTGGGGCTGCCGTCTGAGGGCCTTCACACGAACGGCTATTCCCTGGCTCGCAAGGTATTGCTGGAGCGCGGGCGAATGAAGCTGGGCGAGCGCGTTCCGGAACTTTGTCGGACGCTCGGCGAGGAATTGCTGGCGCCGCATCGGTGTTATGGGCCGGCCTTACGGCCACTTCTTGATAAAGATTACGTGAAGGGCCTCGTGCATATCACCGGCGGCGGCATTACGGATAACACGCCGCGCATTCTTCCCGCCGGATGTCAGGCTGAGATTGTCCTGGGGACTTGGCCAAACTTGCCCATTTTTGACCTGATCGCCCGCCTGGGGAAAGTCCCCCAGGATGAAATGCTTCGCACTTTCAACATGGGTTTGGGCATGCTCGTGGTGATCTCGAAGCAACATGCACCTCGTGTGACTGCGGTTCTAACAAAGAGGCGGGAGAAGTTCTGGCTGGTGGGCCGCATTATCCGCGGCAAGCCCGGCGTCAAATACGTGAAATGCCCGTCATCCAAGGGCGCTGATTTCCATGCAGAATAGGTTGCGGAAAGACGTTCCAAATTCGCGTATTACTCCGAGCTCTTCGGTTGTCATTCTGAATTCTCCCCCTGTCATTCTGACGCCGAGCGCACGAGGCGGAAGAATCCCTGCATTTTTAAATACAGAGATTCTTCGTCGCCTTCAGCTCCTCAGAATGACAGGCAACAAAACGCTCTTCGGAGTGACAGGTTTTTCAGCAATCCAGCTAAGCTGATACTATCAGGAGGACTTATTCATGGCAGACCCCAACAAGGCATTGCGGGACCATTTACTTTATCTCCTGGGCGGCGGCGGGGCTCATCTGGATTTTGAGAAGGCGATCTCCGGGTTGCCGCCCGAGCTGCGCGGGGCCAAACCGAAAGGCGCGCCGCACTCGCCGTGGCAGCTTCTCGAACACCTGCGCATCGCCCAATGGGACATTCTTGAATTCAGCCGCAATCCGAAACACGTTTCGCCGGACTGGCCTGCCGGTTATTGGCCTGCAACGGAAGCTCCGCCCGATCAAAAGGCCTGGGAGAAGAGCGTCAAATCTTTTCGCGCTGACCTTGAGGCCATGAAAGAGCTGGTGGCGAATCCGGCAACCGATCTTTATGCGCAGATTCCCCATGGCGAAGGGCAGACGATTCTCCGCGAGGCCTTGCTGGTGGCGGATCATAACGCCTACCACCTGGGCCAGCTTGTGCTGGTGCGGCGGCTGCTTGGAGCGTGGGATGAAGACTGAACGATTTACCACAAAGGCGCATCAAAAACACCCGGAAGCGAAGAGATGGAGGGGATGAAGCAAACGATGACGAAACGATTCAGGATTTACCGGCCTCTGAAACTTCCTCACATTGTCTTAACAACTTTTATCTTGTTTCTGGCAATGCCCTCCGGCGCTCGCGCAGCACAACGTCAGCCAGGAACGGAAGATGCAGGCGTTCTGCGGGCGACGCTGGCGAATGGTTTGCGAGTGGTGATTGTGAGAAATACCCTGGCGCCCGTTGTGACCACCATGATGAACTATCGCGTGGGGTCAAACGAGTCGCCGGCCGGTTTTCCGGGCATGGCGCATGCGCAGGAGCACATGATGTTTCGCGGCAGCCCGGATCTTTCCGCCAATCAACTTGCCGAGATCGCCGCCGCCATGGGAGGCATGTTTGACGCCGACACGCAGCAGACCGTGACTCAATACTTTTTCACCGTTCCGTCGGAGGACTTAGATGTGGCGCTGCGCATTGAGGCGATTCGGATGCACGGCGTTCTGGATACGGATGCGCTGTGGGATCAGGAACGCGGAGCCATTGAACAGGAAGTGGCCCAGGACATGTCGAATCCCCAGTACGTTTTTTACACCAAGCTTCTCGCGGCCATGTTTGCGGGCACTCCGCTTGCTCACGATGCGCTCGGCACACGCCCCTCCTTTAACAAAACAACCGGAGCCATGCTGAAGCAGTTTTATGACTCCTGGTACGCGCCCAACAATGCCATCCTGGTGATCGTGGGAGATGTGGATCCCAAGAAAACCCTGGCTGAAGTCAAAAGTTTATTCAGTGATATTCCCCCCAAAACTCTTCCGGCGCGCCCGGAAATCAACTTGGGAACGGTCAAGACAGAGTCGCTTCATTTGACGACCGATCTGCCCTTCGGATTAGCCGTCATTGCATTTCGTCTGCCAGGATCGAGCAGTCCGGATTATGCGGCGTCCGAGGTGCTCTCTGACGTCCTTAGCAGTCAGCGGGGAACACTTTACGAGTTAGTCGTCGAAGGAAAAGCGCTGTTTGCCGGCTTCGAGTTAAGCTCTCTGCCCCAAGCAGGTCTGGGGTTCGCTGTGGCCGCATTCCCCAAAGGAAGCAATGGCGATGCATTGGTTGACGAGATGCGGCAGATTCTGGCGGATGACGTGAAAAACGGCCTTCCGGCGGACCTGGTCACGGCTTCCAAACGGCACGAATTAGCGGAGGCGGAGTTCCAAAAGAACTCTGTCTCCGGCCTGGCGATGGCATGGTCCGAAGCGGTGGCTGTCGAGGGGCGGCGGTCGCCTGAAGAGGATGTAGCCGCTATTCAGCGAGTCACTCCCCAGGATGTTGACCGCGTTGCCAGACGGTATCTTACCTTTGACAGGGCCATCACTGCTGTTCTGACTCCGCAACCTTCAGGCAAGCCAATTTCTTCGCGTTCTTTTGGCGGGAAAGAATCTTTTGCGCCTAAAGAAGTGAAACCTGTAACGCTGCCAGCGTGGGCCGAGCAGGCACTCGAGCGCCTGACGGTTCCCAAGCTTACAACTCATCCCGTTGTCAGCGCGCTCCCTAACGGCCTGAAGCTCATCGTACAACCGGAAAATATCAGCAACACGGTGAGTGTCTATGGCCGAATTAAAAGCAACTCGGATCTTGAAACTCCCCCAGGGCAGGAAGGCGTGAACGCGATGCTCGATCGACTCTTCTCCTATGGCACGAGCACACTCAATCGCGTCACGTTTCAGAAGGCTTTGGATGAAATCGGAGCCGATGAATCCGCCGGCACAGGGTTTTCCGTGCAGGCTCTTGCCAGCCAGTTCGACCGCGCGGTAGAGCTCCTCGCCGACAATGAATTGCATCCGGCCTTGCCCGAACGAGCTTTTGAAATCATCCGGCCCCAATTGGCTCAAACCGTCGCTGGGCAGCTTCAGAGCCCGAATTTTCTTCAGACACAGGCCATCCACGCCGCGCTCTTTCCCAAAAATGACCCGACCCTACGCCATGCAACGCCCCAGACCGTTTCATCGCTGACGCTTCAGGATACCAGGGACTACTATCAGCGCGTATTCCGCCCCGATTTAACCACCATCGTGGTGATCGGCAAGGTCTCACCAGAAGAAGCCAAGGCAGTGATAGAGAAATATTTCGGCGCATGGAAAGCTTCCGGGCCGCAGCCCCCAACGGACCTGCCCCCGGTGCCGCTTAATCAACCGTCGTTCACTACAGTTCCTGACTTGAATCGCGTCCAGGATGAAGTGGTGCTTGCGGAAACGCTCGGCCTCAACCGATTTCATCCGGACTATTATGCATTGCAACTGGGTGACCACGTGCTGGGCGGCGGGTTTTATGCGAGTCGCCTCTATCAGGACCTGCGCGAAAATACCGGGCTGGTCTACAGTGTCGGGACCGATCTGAACGCGGGAAAAAATCGAGCCGTGTACAGCGTCAGTTACGGCTGCGATCCTCCGAATGTTTCCAAAGCGCGCGCCATTATTGTACGCGACCTTCGGGCCATGCAGACTACGCCCGTCACCCCCCAGGAACTCCGCGGGGCGAAGGCCTTATTGTTGCGCGAGATTCCGCTTTCCGAATCCAGCATCGGCAGCATTGCCGGAGGCTGGATTGCGCGCTCTGAACTGGGCTTGCCTCTGAATGAACCGGAACTCGCCGCCCGGCGATACGTGCGACTCACGGCGGACGAGGTTCGCGCCGCCTTTGCCAGATGGCTGCGGCCCGATGATTTGATCGAAGTGAGTAAAGGACCACGACCGCAGTAAGCGGAAGGCAGAAAGCAGAAGGCAGAAAGCGGAAAGCAACCTGCTACAGCCTGGATTCATAGTTGAAGACATAGGGCATAGAAACTGTTCCAGAATTTCGGTCTGCTCGTCCAATGGGTTACTGAAAGAATCTGGGAGTCTGTCATGCTGAGCGAAGCGAAGCATCCCTGTATTTGTAGAGCCCATGAAATACCGTGATCCTTCCTTCGTTTCACTCAGCGCCTGTCCTGAGCAGCGCGAAGGGATGACAGTTTGGCAGGCTTTTTTCCAGACTGTTGGTTGTTTGAAAGTTTTGAAACAGCCGCAGGCAATGTCCTCACCATTTTCATGCGATGTAGAGAGTTGGAGGCCTGTAACATCTGCCCGCTACTTTCTGCTTTCTGCTTTCCGCCTTCCGCTTTCCGCCTTCCGCTTTCCGCTTTCCGCTTTCCGCCTTCTGCTTTCCGCTTTCTGCCTTCCGCTTTCTGCCTTCCAGGGCCAATGCCCCCGTCAGAGCATACGGCCGGCTGACGCGCGCATAGTGACTCAGTCCGTGCCAATGTATGTCAGGCGCCGATCTGATTCGTCTTTTCCGTGTAGGGTTTTTGGATGTAGCGGTTGGCGAGGTCGAGCGCGCCCTGGGTATTATCGTTGGTATGCAGAGCGCGTTCGTATTCGTTCAGGGCGCGGTCGCGCTGGCCGGTAACATCGAAGATTTCGCCGATCTTCAAATAGCTCCAAACCTCCACCCACTTGGGCTTCAAGTCGCCGTTCAGCGAGTCCTGAAACTCTTCGAGCGCGGCATTGTAGTTGTGGAGCTTGAAGAGAATGTCGCCGATGCGGAAATGGGCGAGTGAATTGTTGGGATTGTCCTGAAGCACCTGGCGATATTGATTGATGGCGGCGAAATACTCCGTGGCCTGCGCAAGCTGGTCGCCGCGGGCCATCTCCACCTGGACTTTCGTCTCCGGCGTGTACTTCAGAATATCGCTGGCCGGATCGATCACCACCTGCAAGGGACGCGCAGGGGTGTTCACCGTGAAGTCGGCTGTTGTGCCGATCATCTCAATCCGCTCATTCACAGGCTTGCGGCCGCGAACATAGACGCGAATTTCAACCGGCATCCGGAAAATATCCAGGTCCTGCTGCATTTTACCCACCACCTGATAGCCATGCTGCGTGCGGTAAATGGCCCATTGACGCTTGAACTGCGGCACGCCAGTCGAATCAACCCACTGCGCAAAGAAATAAGTGAGTTGCTGTTTCCCGTTTTGTTCCGCGAGTTTCTGAAACTCGGCTGTGGTCATGGATTTCCAGGCGTATTCGCGAGCGGCGGCCTGAAGAGTGGCAAAAAAGGCGGAGTTGCCAATCACCCAGCGGAGCATATGAAATACCATTGCTCCCTTGTCAAAAACAATCGATTGATATTCCGGACTGAAGGGGTGCAACTGGCCGGCTTGCGCAATCGGAGCCACGTTCTCGTGAGTCAATGCATCGATCGCAATCGTGTGCATGCGATCCTCAAAAGCCGTTTCTCCCTGGGCGTCCTGAATGAAGAGAGCGGCAGAATAAGTCGCCAGGCCTTCATCCAGAAAGGCGTCGTTCGGCGTTGCGGGGCTTACCAGACAGCGCCACCACTGGTGAGCCATCTCGTGCGCCAGCAGGTCGTAATTGACCGGATCAGAAAAGCCGCGCGCAGCCAGCGCCACGATGCCGGGCGCGGAGTATCCGCCCACCGTGTCGTCGCCGATTTCCACAAGCGCCAGTTGGCGGGTGGGCAGCGTGCCAAACTTACTGGCATAGAATGCCAGAATTTTTTCGGCGGCGGCGCCGTATGACGACGCATACTTCGCCTCGCTCTGTTTCAAATAGAGCGTAATATTCACCCCAGCCGCTGAAGCCGGTTGCGTGAGGTACTGGCCGGCAATGACGGTGCCCGGAAACGAATTTTGATCGTAATGAAAGGTATAAGTGACGCCGTCGGCTGCGGACAGAGGGCCTGAAGACTCACCGGAGGCAATCACTGTTTCCCCCTGCGGCACGGTAATGTGCATCGTTGAGGAAAAGCGGTCCAGGCCGGCGCCGTTCACCGGAAACCAGCAGGCCGGATAAAGAAGATAAGAACCTTCGCGACCCACGTAGGCCAGCTTCAATCCCTCCACCGGGCTGCCATCCGCCGAAGCCAGCGCCCCGGAATATTCCACCGTCAAAGCAACAGGTTTCCCTTGAGAAAGCGGGCTGGGCAGGGAGAGATTCAGGATCACCCCTTGCTGCTCAAACTGCGCAGGCTGACCCGTGGGGCCGACCACGCTCTTGACGCGCAAGGCGCTGTCCAATCGAAAACTGAGCGACGTAAGATCGGCCTCCGGCAAAAGCTCAATTCGAGCTTTTGCCGCCAGCATATGCGTGGAAGGAAAAAGGGTGGCGTCAATCGTGTAATTTGTAACTCGAAACTGGGGCTGAGATTCCTGAGCTTTGCACCGCGGGGCTGCGAGCGACAGAAAAAAGAACAGGATTGCAAAAACTTGCGCCTGCGTGAAATCGATCCCTGGAAATCGACCTGACTGGATTCTATCCATTTTATTCACTGAACCGGGCACGATGCCTGAAAAGACGCGCCGCAGCGTCTCAGCAGTTGCTTTGAGCGCCCAAACAATCCCTGATCATTGGATTAATTATGGGCGAAAGCAGTTGTATCCGCCATTTGAAATTGCTGCCTCAGGAACGCCCTTGGCGCCGCCATCCGCAATGACAGTGACGCATTCACGCCACTTCTTCGGACGCCCCCTCACCCCCATCCTCTCCCCCGCTTGCCGGGGAGAGATGGCGCGAAGCGACGGGTGAGGGGTTGCAAAATATGTGAGCGAACTGATCAAATGTTGTCCTCAGCCGCCTGCGGAGGCCCTGCTTTCTTCACGGATCATTCGCACAGCCGCATCCGCCACCCGCTCAATCGCTCCGCTCTCGCCCAGACGCGACTTAACCGTTCGCAGTTCCTTCAGCATTTCGGATCGTGTCTCCGAGCTATCCAGAAGTCTTGCCACCTCAGTTGCCAGACGTTCAGCCGTAAAATCCTGCTGAATCAGTTCCGGGACTACGGCTTTTCCTGCCAGAATATTGACCATGCTGAAAAACGGGACATCCACCATGCGCCGCGCGAAGAATGCCGTCACCGGCGAGACGCGATAGACCACCACCATGGGCCGTTCAAGAAGCGCGGCTTCGACGGTGGCGGTTCCGCTGGCGACAATGGCGACATCCGAATAGGCCAGCGCTTCATAAGCGACATGCGGCGCCACACGCACGCGCCGGGCTGCGACCGCAGACTGACGCAAGCGCGCTTCAATTCCGCGCGCGTCGAGCGTGGGCGCAACCGCCAGCACAAATTGCAGATTTCTTCGTTCGGAAAGCCTTTCGACGGCCTCGAGAATCGTGGGAAGAATGTATTGGATTTCAATCTCGCGGCTTCCGGGCAGCAAAGCAACCGTGGGAAGGGCCGGATCGAGATTCACCTGAGCGAAGAACGCTTCGCGCGAGAGAGACGGGGCGACCGTATCCACCAGCGGATGGCCGACATATTCCGCCGGAATGCCGACGTTGCGATAAATTTCCTTTTCAAAATCAAAGATGCACGCCATCCGATCGACCCGGGAGACAAGTTGATGAAGCCGCCATTTTTTCCAGGCCCAGATCTGCGGGCTGACAAAATACAACACCGGGACGCACCGCCGCTTCAGCCTTTTGGCAAGGCGCATGTTCAGCGAGGGAGAATCGATCAGAATAGCCAGCCGGGGCTTGCGGCGGCTGGCCTCGCTCATCAGAAGATGGAATGCCCGATAAGCCCGCGGCAAGCCGGAGATCACCTCCGTGATGCCCACCATCGCAAACTCTGCGAGATCAACAACCGTCTCAACTCCCGCGCGCCGCATCGCCTCGCCCCCACAGCCAAAGAGACCGAGGCCCGGCTCGCGGGACCTCAAGGCAGCGGCGAGCCGCCCCCCATACATATCACCCGACCGCTCTCCGGCCACCATGATCAGCGTCACAAACGCCTTCTCCCGCTAGGTCTCGCTCCGCACGGCCGGCAACTCCTGGTCCTTATACTGAAGCTGATAGAGCTTGTAGTAGATGCCCTGCTTTTCGATGAGTTCACGGTGAGTGCCAACTTCCCGCACGCGGCCTTTGTGCATCACAACAATCTTATTGGCGTTCTGGATGGTGGAGAGGCGATGCGCGATCACCAGCGAAGTGCGATCCCGAAGCAGGCTGCGCAGAGCCTCGCGGATCAGCGCTTCGGTTTCGGGATCGACGCTCGAAGTGGCCTCGTCAAGAATCAGAATCCGGGGGTTATGCGCCAGGGCGCGCGCGAAGGAAAGAAGCTGCTTCTGGCCTGTCGAAAGCGTCACGCCCCGTTCCTTGACCGGCTCATCAAATCCTTCAGGAAGGCTTTCGATAAAATCCAGGATATTCACCTGCTGCGCCGCCCGGCGCACCTGTTCATCCGTGATCCATGGCGTGCCCATGCGGATATTACTGGCAATCGTCCCTGAGAAGAGAAAGGGATCCTGCAAGACCATGCCGAAATTGGAGCGCAGGTCGCGCAAGCGCAGTTGCCGGATATCAATGCCCTCCAGCAGGATCTGGCCGTCCAGGACGTCGTAAAAACGCAGCAGCAGGTTGGTGAGCGTGGTTTTGCCCGCGCCCGTGTGCCCGACCACCGCGACCGTATCGCCCGGCTCGATCACGAGTGAGACGTTTTCCGTCACCAGGTGGTGATCCTGATAGGCGAAGTTCACCTGACGGAATTCCACGCGCCCCTGAACGCCAGGAAGCTCAACTGGCTTTTCCGGGTCAGTAATGGTAATGGGGGTATCGAGCAGCTTGAAGATGCGCTCGGAACTCGCCATCGCCGCCTGAAGAATGTTGTACTTATCGCTTAAATCCTGAATTGGACGGAAGAAGCGCTGCGAGTATTGAATGAACGCCATGGCCGTGCCCAGCGTGACCGCTCCGCGCAGGCTCATCACGCCGCCGCGATAGATAATGATGGCTACCGCCAGAACGCCCAGGAATTCCACCGTAGGGTAAAACAATCCGTAAGCCAGAATGGAATCCTTGTAAGCCTTCATGTGAGCGCGGTTGATTTCCTCAAATTCCTCGTAGCTGCGCTCCTCGCGATTGAAAAGCTGCAAGGTGGCCATGCCCGTGATGTGTTCCTGCAGGTAAGCGTTGATGCGGGCGATGGCGATGCGAATGCGGCGATACGACTCGCGCACCGCTTTGCGGAAAGCCATGGTCGTGAACACAATAAATGGCAAAACTGAAAAAGTGAGCAACGCCAGCTTCCAGTTCACCTTGAGCATCACCACCAGAATGCTGAGCAGCGTGAAGAAATCCCCGAAGATGGCGACCACCCCGGAAGAAAACATGTCGTTCAGCACGTCAACGTCCGTGGTGACCCGAGTCACCATGCGGCCCACGGGATTGCGGTCGTAATAGCTGATTTGAAGCCGCTGAAGATGAGCAAAAATCTGGTTGCGCAGATCGTACATCACCTTCTGCCCCACAAGCTGCATCGCAAACGACTGGCCGAACTCCAGCGCGAAGGCCAGCAAAACGCATGGCAGAAGCAGCAAAAGCGCAATTTCAAGAATGCCGGTGAGCGGATTGGGGCTTAAAATGCGCAACAGGAAATGAGGCATCTGGCGGCGGCCCGCCGGGTCGAGATAACGGTCGACTTCCAGCTTTAAAAGATAGGGCGGGACAGCCTGCAAAATGCCGTAGAAAAAGATGGCGATAAAGGCCAGCGCCACGACGCCGCGATACGGGCGCAGATAATGAAGCAAGCGCCGCATCAGCCGCGAATCATAGGCTTTGCCGAGAATTTCCTCTTCGTGAAAAGCTTCAGGCATAGCTCCGCTTTACGCTTCCTTTTCCAGTTCCTCTTCGATCAATTGACGGTTGTAGAGTTCGGTGTAAAAGCCGCCCAGGGCCAGCAACTCCTCGTGCGTGCCGCGTTCCACGATCTCACCTTCATGGAGCACGATGATTTCATCCGCATTCTGAATGGTCGATACGCGATGGGAGATCATCAGCGTCGTTCGTCCCTGCATGATGCGCG
>Ga0070737_10001660_pt1 | contig 30424 bp, 32 predicted proteins | sample Coa_R1_10_FD_66438 | JGI IMG/M metagenome (GOLD analysis project Ga0070737, IMG submission 66438) | Surface soil microbial communities from Centralia Pennsylvania, which are recovering from an underground coalmine fire - Coalmine... | ecosystem: Environmental > Terrestrial > Soil > Unclassified... | reverse complement strand
TCTTATTCCCGCCCGTTTGACCGCGGTGTTTATCGCGCTTAGCGCCGCGGTGCTGACCGGCCGGGGCATCCAGAGCCTGCGCACGATACTCACCGACGCGCGTAAGCATGAGAGCCCCAACGCCGGCTACCCGGAAGCGGCGATGGCGGGTGCGCTCGGTGTGGAACTAGGAGGTCAGGCGTCTTATGGCGGAGAACTGGAGTTTCGACCGCGCATGGGCTGCCCGCAAGTGTCGCTAGACATTCCGGCGCTCACCACGTCGCGAATTCTGATGTGGGCTGCGAGCGCCCTGATGCTTGCCGCGCTCGTCATGACGCGTACGACGCTCGCGTGGGCGTGGGGTCGCTGAAATGAACCGCCTATCGGTGCCGATTCCTATCGACCACACCCATGGTGGCAATCTCCCGGGGGACTGCATCGATTTCAGCACGAGTCTTAATCCGCTCGGGCCTCCGGCCGAAGCATTGCGCGCATACCACGACGCTATTGGCCGCATCTCGCACTACCCATCTCCCTACCCGCATCGCCTAGAAAACCGCCTCGGCGCCTGGCTCGACGTCGATCCCGCGATGGTGATCGCGGCCAATGGCAGCACGCAGCTTCTTTACCTTGCTGCACGGGTGCTCCGGTTACGCTCGCCATTTGTGGTCATTCCCACATTCAGCGAGATTGCCAATGCCCTATGCGCCGCCGGGGCAGCGCCGTTCCCGATCTTCCTGAGACCCGAAGACCACTTCCGATTGGAATTCGCAGAACTGTGCGCCGCGCTCGAGATGGGAGCCGACGGCGTATTCCTTGGCAGACCGAACAGCCCGACGGGCACTCTGCTCGGGCTGGACGAAACCGCCGCCATCGCGCGGCAATGCGCGCGGCGGAACGCGTGGTGCGTGATTGACGAGGCGTTTATCGAGTTTGCCGATGACCCGCGCTCAGTCTGCTCGCTCCTCGGCTCGATTCCGAAGCTGCTGGTGCTTCGCTCGCTCACAAAGATCTTTGCGATTCCGGGCCTGCGCCTGGGATATCTGCTCGGATCCCCAGATGTTGTTCGCGAGCTGCGCGAGGCCATCGAACCATGGTCCGTGAATGCGATCGCCGAGCATGTCGCCCTTGCGTGCCTGGATGCTGCCGGACCTTTTATTGCCCGGACTCGCGCTCTTATCGCGGAGGAACGCCAGATACTCGAGGGCGAATTACGCTGCCGGCTGGGTATGAAAGTGTTCCCCTCGGCTGCGAATTTCCTGATGTTTTCGATTGCTCACGAAAAGGTCCGAGGCGCATTCGGCTGCTACATGCGAAATCGAGGAATCGCGATTCGAGACCTCGCCGCACTGCCCGGGTGTGGCCCCGGTCTTTACCGTATCGGCGTGCGCTCGCCCCTCGACAACGCGCGCTTGATAAAAGCCGCTGCAGACTATGTGCCTGAATCATAGCCGATAACCTTCTCAACGGATACGGACAGGCGGAACTGCAGCATCCGGCTCTTGCCTCAGGTAATAACGCCGAGACCGCGCAGAGGATAGGGATGACAGATGCGAGCGGGTGGCAACCAGTGGTCAATGAGTTGCGTCATTCTATCCGAGTTGAGGCGACCGTTCTGACTACGACGGGACAGAGCTCTATACCAGAGCCGGCCTACTCGGAACCGAAACAGCAAGAGCGCCGGTCCGTTCATGGTGACCCCATAGTAGCAGGTATGCCCATCCACGACGGCCCTCAACCACTGCTGACCTCCGGGATGGGAGCGTGCATGGCCGCTTGAGCTCGGTTTTCATCGCGCTCAGCTTGGCCTGCAACCGCTTGCGTATCGTCTGCCTAAGCACCGTGAACCGCCCGTTGCTTTTCTTCAAGTGATATTACGGGAGGTCGGCCTTTTCGAGGGGACGTACCCGGATCGGGATGCTCTCGGGCCTCCTCACGAGGAGGCGCCAGCTATTAAAGACGGCGGCCGCCGCACTTACCGCCACCCAGTCGAGGTAGCCGATGGGCCGGATTTGAAGCGCGTTGCTGATCGCTGGAGAAACCAAAGCCACTATCAGGCTCACAACGGCCGCTGCGGTAATGAAACCGAATCGCAACGAGAGAATTTCTGCGCCCTTTTGATGATCGAGCAGCTCGATTGCGCACAGCATCGTAGAGCCAAGCACCACCACCGCAATTCCGATCCCTCGCGCATACTCGATCCCTTCCGGGAGCTTCCAAACATAAAGCACGAGTGCAGCGCAGGTCAGCATCAAGCCCGAAAGCCCGGACTTCGCGGCTGAGGCGAAACCAAGGACGGGCAACGAAGGATCGCGCGGTGGGCGGCTCATCGCGACGGCGGCATCGCTTTGCCCCTGAAAGGCAGTGGTCGCGATTAGATGGACGATCAGCTCGAGCCACACAATTTCGAGCAGCAGGAGCAGAGGTGGCAGGCCGAGGACCGGAGCGAGCAAGGCAAGAGAGACGATCATCGTTTTGAAACCGGTCAGAAATGAAAATGCGGTCTGGATGTTGCCGAATAAAACGCGCCCCTCGCGAACCGTGCCCACCAGCGCGCCGAGGTCATCCTCGAGCAGCACCATTGCGGCGGCGCTGCGCGCCACTTCCGTTCCGCGCCGGCCCAGACTGACGCCAATATCCGCGCGCCGCAGCGCGGGCGCGTCATTCACGCCATCGCCGGTCATCGCAACGATCTCGCCGGCGCGCACCAGCGCATCGACGATCGCGAATTTCTGTTCCGGCCGCACGCGTGCAAAGATCGCGCATCGCGATGCGGCCTCCGCGAGCTCCGCCGGTGTCAAGCGATCAAGATCTGCGCCGGTCATCAGGTCGCGATCGTCGTGCAGCAGGCCGGCGCTCTCAGCCACCGCATGTGCAGTCAGCGGATGGTCCCCGGTGATCATCTTCAACCGGATGCCTGCGCGCTGGCATTCCGCAATCGCCCCTGCGACCGACGGACGCACGGGATCCTCGAAGGCGAGGAAGCCGCGGAACTTCAGTCCCTGCTCGTCCGTCTCGCGCGCGGCATCGTGATCGACGTTCTCGCTCTGACGGTCAGCAACCGCCAACACGCGCAAGCCTTTGGCCGCAAGGTCGGCGTTGGTCTGAAGTATCGCTTGGCGTCGCCCGGGATCGATCGAGCAGTGACTTAAAATGCCTTCAGCCGCGCCTTTTGCCACCACCCGCTCAATCGGTTTCCCATCGACTGTTCGATGCCATACGTGCGACATATGCCGGCCGAGCGGATCGAATGGATGGTCGCGAACCAGCGTCCAGACTCGATGAAGCCGCTCAATGTCAACCTGGTGCTCGCGGCAGTGGTCGAAGATCGCGCGCTCCATTGGATCGGCAGGATCGAGTTCGCATGCGAGGACTGCGTTCTCGAGCAGCGCGGCCTCATCATTGGGATCGAACGACTCATGCGCGACGAGCGCGAACCGGCCGATCGTAAGCGTGCCGGTTTTGTCGAGACAGATAATCGTGGTTGCGCCGAGCGTCTCGACGCACGAGAGGCGCCGCACCAGCACGCCCTGGCGCGAAAGGCGGTATGCACCCACCGACAGGAGCAGTGTGAGAACCAGCGGAAATTCCTCCGGGACCGAAGAGATCGCCACTCCGATGGCATAGAGGATCGACTCGATTCCGCGACCGGTTGCATGAAAGCGCAGCACGAAAATGACGGCGGCGATCGTGACCGCAATCAGCACCAGCCATCGAGTGATGCGCGCCACCTTTCGCTCCAGCGGCGCCGGTCCTTGGCGGGTTGTCGCAAGCAGTTGGGCAATTTTTGCGAAGCGGGTGCGGGGCCCGGTCGCATACACCTCGGCATAGCCGTGGCCCGACACCACCAGCGACCCGCTATAGACGGAGTTTTCATCGGGCTGCGCAGCGGCGATAGATGATGAGGTCTTCACCTGCGGTTCCGATTCCCCCGTCAATTGCGATTCATCGATCGTCAGGTTCGCGCTCCATCGGACAATCGCGTCGGCGTGGACCAGATCTCCTTCGCGGAGCACAAGCAGGTCCCCTACGACAATCTCCTCGCCGGCGATCTCGCCTTCCCGTCCGTCCCGGATGACGTGCGCGCGCGAAGCGTTCGCGTGCGCGAGCTTTTTCAGCGCCGATCGCGACTGCGCTTCCAGAATTACGTCGGCGAGCAGCACCGGAAGCGCTGCTGCGCCTAGGATGATGGCGTTCCGATACTCCGCGGTGAGCGCGTAGATCGCCGCGGCGCCGATCAGCATCAACGCCATCGGATCACTCACCATGCGTAACAGTTCCTTGAGAGCTTGTGCGCGGTCCTCAGGCACCGGGCGATTCGGTCCGCCCGCGGCGAGCCGCGCTTTGGCTTCATCAGCGCTGAGCCCGCGAAGCAGCGCCCCTGCGTCCGAGCGGGCTTGCGTGGTGACGTGAGGACTCTGGTTCATCGAAGATTCGCGCACCCGCCGGATAATTCAAATCGCCCGCCCACTAACTTCTGCGCCAGGTCGCGTTAATCGGTGAACTGCCACGCATCGAAGCAATTGTAGCGATTCAACGCATCGCGAACATCGAATTCCAATCCGGTCGCGGTTCGCGCGGTGCGCGGGGTTCAATCCGCCCAGCGAAAGGGATTGATGCGATAAATCGGAGTCTGGACGCGAGCGAAGCCTAGATCTGCTCGGAGGCGAAGTATTCGCAGCGCCGATATTTGCCGCGCTCAACCACCTCGGCCGTAATCGCATCGAGGATCAGATAATGACCCGCCGTGCAGTAGCCGGCGAGACTCGCCCTGCGCGATGGCCGTCCGGCTTCGGCCAGCTCCATCACGGTCCGCGAGCCGTCGATCGCATCGAGCCGCCGATGGCCGCCCCGGCCGTAGAAGGTACGGACGCAGCCGGAAGATGGACGCGCGTCATCGAGCCGGAGCCGCCGCGCGCTGGCAACCTCGATAGTTTCGAGGCCATTGGCGAACGAGACATGATTCTTCCGCAGAATTTCCGTAATCTGCGGGAGATCGACCTGCCATCCACGGATCGGACTATGGTCGGTTTCGGGCTCGGTCACCGACGGCGAATAGATCGCCTCGATCGATGGCACGATAGTCTGCTTGCCCGGGCAATCCTGCGGCGGATCGAGGGGCGCGATCGCCGCGTAAGCGTGATCGTCCTGGCGCCGCGAGTAGCCCCATCCGAGAGCCAGGTAATTGTTTCGATCGCATGCCCGTTCGAACTGTCCGGTCATCACGAACGGCGGCGCACCCTCCGCATAGGGCATCAACGGCTTATGAAAGCGAATCTTATAGGCGAACGGTTGCGCGTCCGGATAGGTACCTGCAGCAGCCGAGGCCAGTGCCTGGGCGACGCTTATCATCGAATCGCGGCCGGCGACGCTTACCGGAATCGCGCTCTGACCGAGCTGATCAACTGTGCATGACGCGCTTCCGAGCGGCGCCGGCTTCGGTTGCGCCGCGCATCCGGCAAAGGCGGTCGCCACCAGCGCGGCAATAATCAGCCGCGACCAATTCTTAATCCCCCTCTCGCATTGCTGCCGCCTGGCACTAACGGCGTACACCGATGCTCTATGTTTAGCGCATCGGCCATCATCAATGCCAGAGATTCTGCCACCACGCTGGTGACGGCTTACTCGGATTGAGGCCCATCCGCCGGTCGATGTCGGCAATATCCCAGCCGGTGAGATCGGCCAAATTGCGTGCTTCCGTCGCACGCCGTTGATCGAGTTCCTGGAAGTACGTTGCCGCGGCGGCGCAGGCCTGCGGCGATCCGTCCCACGGGCGATGCAGCACGTAGCGCACCTGGAAGTTGTTGGAATCTCCCGTCTCCTGGAAAAACAGGTCTTCGGGGAAGGTCGCAGCGGTGTATCGGACGTGAAGGCGGGTCAGGACGACGCCCGCGGTCGCCGCGATAAACATCTGCGGTCTATACATCGGACGCGGCGCACCGCCCCATCCGGGCGGAGGATTTTGTTCATCGAGCCAGAAGACACCGAGCTGCTTCAGTTCCTCATGGCTGAGCGGCGGCGCGGCGCATGGATCGCACCAGTTCATATTCCAGACGTACTCAGTGAAGATCCCGCGCAGATCATTGAGCTTCACCTGGCGATCGAAAATCGCGGAGTAGGTTTTCGAGAAATCATCGCGCACGAATTGCGGCACGTCGATCCCGGTCGGCATCTCGATGGTTCGATAGTTCGTCGTCTCGACACGACCGTTCTCAGTCAGCAGATAGATCACGAGGTCCTGCGGTCCGGCGGCGTTCACCATCCCAAGCCGGATCGGCAGCATGAATTTGGGCGATTCGAATGCGAACTGGATCGGGCGCAGGTAATCGAGGCCGGTCTTTGCCTGTTCCTTGAGATTCACCCTGGCGACAAAGAATTTCATTCCGTCGCGGATGTACGGCGCGAGCGCCGCCGACGCTCCCGATGGAATCCGGTAGCCGTTTTCATTCAGCCAGGTCTCGAGGCCGTCGGATTGCCGGGCGGAGAGAATCACGATGTCGTACTCGCCGACGGTGTACTGCGCCTCGATCTTGACTCCGAGCGCGTTGGCCGACTTGCGCTCTGCTAGAGCCGGAGCGGCCATCCGGCTCATCCTCATCCCCGCCTCCGCGCCCGGATAGAACATCTGGCACGGGTTGGGATCGTCATACTCGACCAGACGCGGAGCGCTGTAGTCATCGAGATGCTTCACCACGCCGGGATCGCCGATATGAATCTGTCCGCGCTGCAGGACAGTCGGCACCGGCACGACCATCGCGAACTGCGAGAGGTCGCCCTGATAGTCGCTCATGATGCTGATGACGGTCTTGTCGTCATGGTGAACCAACACGACCTTCGAGGTTTTGTTGCGGAGCGTGCCCTCCGCCTTGCCGACGTAGAAGCCGCAGAAGGCGCGCGCCGGAGTCGGCCGGAGCAATGCGGCGCAGAGACTTATCGCAATCATCGCAAACGAGAGACGTTTGAATTTCGGAAACATCGCTTTCTCCTTTGACTTTCCATTCAAATTGAGGCGCCTTGAAGATCGTGTCCCAGAGCGGAACGGCCGGGGCGGCCAGGAACAGCGCCCAAAGCAGCGGGTTGTTGGCATAGAAATGTGCGCCCAGAACGAAGGCGAGGCCCGCAACGATCGCGCTATGCACGAGGCGCCCGCGCCAATCGTCGGGCGAGGTGCGTGGATCGGAAATCATGAAGAAGGCGAACAGCAGCAGCGATCCGCTTGCCATCCGATGGGCGAAAACAGCCAGCCGCTGACCGAGCCACAGCACCCGTGCGAGCATCGCGCCGCCGTAGAACAGCATGAAGGCCGAACTGAGATCGCCGCGCGCGGCCCGCGAGACGGCCATCGTGCCGGCGACCGCGATCCATCCCGCGATCGCGATTCCGTTGCCCCATTGGCCCGGCGACACCCACACCCCGGGCATCGCGAGCAGCGCAACGATCACGCCGCAGCAGGAGGGGTTGAAGAGATGCTTGCCGCGAAGGCGCAACAATGATTTCGACCCGATCGCGACCACGGCGGCGGCGGGATGCACCCACAATGAGTCGGCGCGAAGCAGCAGCGCGATACTGAGCGCGGTTATCAGCGCGCTTCGGTAGTTGATGGCTTCCCGACCATTGATCCGATCAGTGATCGCCTGGGTGAGGAGCGCGGCGGCGAAGGTCAGGACGGTTTGGCGGGGATCGAGCGCAAAATCGTAAAGGTATGCGCCTGCGGCAAGGATCGTCCCGAGCATCGCCATCTGCGCGATTCGCGGGTCGTTCGGCAGGCGGATCGCGCCCAGTTGTCGCGCCCACCCTGCGAAACCCGCCGCATTCGAGGTCATCGTCGTCCGTCCTCGTCTGTTTGAACGAGGCCGGCGCGGCCTCTTGCATTTTTTTTTGAGAAAGCGGAAGCGGCTGAAAAACTATTGAGGCTGCCAGGTCTGACCGCCGTCAGACGTCGCATAACGTCGCGAATCGCGCGCGGTTGCAACTGCGGCATCCGGACCGCTGGCGGTCACAGCGATGAGGTCGCTCGAGGTCGGCGAATTGACCTTCTCCCAGTCGAAGCCATCGATCGTGCGCAGGACAACGCCCCCTTGGCCTACGATCCAGCAGACCGCCGACGAGGGTGCGGAGCCGGCCAGCAGGTCGGCAGTCACCCCGGGCACGCGGATCGCGGTCATGCCGCCCGGGCCGAAGCGCTGGATTATTCCCCCGCTCCCGAATTCCCATCGCACCGAGCCGTCGGGCGAGATGACAGTCGTATGCCGCCACAAGCGGGCGAAGGTCGAAGGTTGATTCTGCGCAAGGGTTGAGCCTGTCGCCGCACCAACTGCGGCTCCCGGAATCGCCGGAGCCGTAGCAGGCCCGGAACCGGGTATTGCGGATGACGCCGCGCCCGTGGCCTGCATTTGCTCCGGCGTGACCGCCCGGCTCGCGAGCGACGCCTGTGCGGGCTGAGACGGTGGCGATGGGGGTACGGCGACGTTACTAGATTCGGCGGCCTTCTTTGCCACTGAGGCGCGCTTCATCGCGTGCAATTCTTGCCCGGCCGTTATCGTGGTTCGATTGGCCGACAGCATCGCAAGCTGCTGGCGCTGCTCGCGTGACTCCTGGTTGTAGTAATCGCGTCCGAGTCCGATTGCGACCACGATTGCGATCGCGCCCGCGATCGCAAATCCGACCGGCGCGCTCGTCCACCATCGGCGCATACCGGATTCGGGTTTCGCGCCAACAGCAGCGCTGTCACGCGATGCGCGCGCGATCGCTGCAAGCTCCTCGCGGCACGCAGCGCATCCGGCAAGATGACGCTCGACGCCATCGCGCTCGTCGCCGGCGAGCGAGCGTTCGTGGTAGGCCGCGACGGTTTCGCTCTCGGGACAGTCGCCGCGATGCTCACGATCGCGCGCACGGAATTGCGCGCCGATAAGCGCGCCGAAGCGATCGCCGTTTTCGTCAATCCGCGCCAAATCCTACTTCCTTATACTTTGAACGAACCGGCCGTCTTTCGTTGCATCGCCTCCCGCCGCTGCGCCGGTCGCGGGTTTCAGCTCGGACGACCATCCTTCCATCGCATAATCGTAGCATTGGCGGATCTCTTCCGTCCCGAGGCCCGCCGCGCGCAGCCTCAGTTCGACGCGCCTGCGGATTGCTTCGCGCGTGCGCTTGAGACGGCGCGAAACCGTCCATTCGCGCTCCTCCATCAGTGCGCCGATCTCCTTGAGGGTAAGCCCGTCGCTGTAATAATAGGCGAGCCGAAGACGATCGCGCGGCTTCAGCGTGTCGAGTGCATCGTTCAGCGCGCGGCCAATCAATTCGATATAGCGCGGCTGTTCGGGATTCGGCGGATCGGAATTAATCGCCGGGTCGGCAGTGACGCTTTCGAGCGGAGAATGGCGCCGTTCGGCGCGGAGCGCATCGATATGACGCCGGGCGAGCACGGCGTGAAGCCAGGTCGCGAGCGAACTACGGCCGTGAAAGTAGGTGAGAAGCGGACGGCGCGCGCCGGTCTGGCCGCGGATTCCGTAGAGCTCCGCCCACAGCGAATCGGCCAGCTCGCGGGCGCGGAGTTCGTCGCCTGCGATTGCGCGCGCGGAGGCGTAGAGAATCGGACGATAGCGCGCGACAAATTCATCCCAAGCCGCCGCATCGCCGGCGATCAGTGCGCACGCCAGCGCCAAATCCCCGGCATGGACGCTCGCGAGATAATGCTCGACGGTTTCGCTCGCGTTTTCCGGAAGCGAGCACGCGCCGCGATACAGCGCCGCGGCCATCGTCTCGGGCGCGACGCGATAGGCTCTCGCCATCCCGCGCTCGTACACGTCCGCGAGCGCCGCACAGTGGCGCGCGATGAACTCTTCCGATGTCTCCCTCGCAGCCATGCCGGAGATGCGGAGGTTTCAGCGCCCCGGGCGCAGCCTCGGCACGTAATGCTGGATGCCGGCGCGCGTGCGATCGATCTCGCGCATCAACTCCTCGAGATCCTCCGGATGCTCAATGAAATCCATTTCCGAAGTATCAACCACCAGCAACGGAGTTTCCTCGAAGTAGAAAAAGAAGTCGCGATAGGCGGCGGAGACCCGCTCCAGGTATTCGATGCTGATGTGACGCTCGAAATCGCGGTTGCGTTTACGCAGCCGATCGATCAGGACTTCGGCGCGCGCCCAGAGGTAGACGACGAGATCCGGCTTCGCCATCTGCGCATCGAGCAGCCGAAAAACCTGATCGTAAAGAACCAGCTCGTCGGGGGTGAGATTCAGGTTGGCGAAAATCCGATCCTTGCTGAAGAGATAATCGGATACCGTCGCCTGCCGAAACAACTCCTGCTGCATCAGCTCGCGCTGCTGGCGGTAGCGGATGAGCATAAAATAGAGCTGGGCGGGAAACGCGTACTTGTCGGGATCTTCATAGAATCGCGCGACAAACGGGTTGTTGCCGGATTCATCGAGGACCAGGCGCGCGCCGAGTTTTTCAGCGAGCATGCGGGCGAGTGAGGTCTTGCCGACGCCGATCGGCCCCTCGACCGCGATGTATCCGCGCCTGCGCGCCGCCGGGCCCGCCGTGGTCTCGTCACTCACCCTCTTGGACGGCTCAGCCCCGGCTTTCCGAGGAGGCTAGTTGGCAGGCGAGGGGAGCGGGAAGTGGACGCGTTCCTTGGCTACGCTCAGGAGCTCGACGGTGGCGCCGCCGCGTGCGAATGCGCCGATGATCTCCTCGACCAACCATTCCGGCGACGAAGCACTGGCGGTCAGTCCGAGCGCGCTCACGCCGGCGACCATCGCCGGCTCGACATCGGCGATCGAGTCGACCAGGTAGGCGCGCGCGCCGCGCGTGCGCGCCACCTCGACCAGGCGATTCGCATTCGAGCTCTGCTTTGAGCCGACCACCAAGATCGCGTCGCTCACGCTCACCAGCTCCTTGACCGCATTCTGTCGATTCTGGGTGGCGTAGCAGATGTCATCGGTCTTGGGCGTGCGGAGCGCGGGAAAACGGCGCTTGAGAGTCTCCATGATTTCGCGCGTGTCATCGACGCTGAGCGTGGTCTGTGTCACCGCCGCCACGCGCTCGCTATCCGGCACCTCGGCGCGCTCGGCCTCCTCGACGCTGCCCACCAGCAGCATTTGACCGGGCGCGACGCCGAGCGTGCCCTTGACCTCTTCATGGCCGGCGTGGCCGACGAGAATCACGGTGCGCCCTTCGTCGGCATAGCGGCGGACCTCCAGATGGACCTTCGTGACCAGCGGGCACGTAGCATCAATCACCCGCAGGTTGCGGTCCTTCGCGCGATCCCATTCGCTGGGTGCGACGCCGTGGGCGCTGAAAATCACGCGTTGGCCGGCAGGCACCTCGTCGAGGCTTTCGACGAAAATCGCGCCCTCAGTCTCGAGCCGTTCCAGGACGAAGCGATTATGGACGATTTGATGGCGAACATAGAGCGGACGGCCGAAACTGCGGAGCGCCTCGCGCACCGCCTCAACGGCGCGATCGACCCCGGCGCAAAAGCCGCGCGGCTCCGCGAGGATTATCCTTTCAACGCAGTGTTCAAGGGCGGTAGGCATCGCTTGGGTTGATTATCCGATAGCTACGGGGCCGTCAACGCGGCCGGTTTCGACGCAATCCTAATGGGCGTGGCCATGCGGGAGCGGCGGATGCGAGGTTTGGCATCCGACCCACAACTCGCCGCCCTCGAAGTACTCCTTTTTCCAGATCGGAACGATCTCCTTGATGCGATCGATCGCGAACCGACACGCCTCGAAGGCTTCGCCGCGATGGGCCGCCGAGACCGCGATTGCGACCGAGGTCTCACCGATATCGACGCGGCCGATACGATGGGCAATTGCGATACGCACGATCGCGAAACGTTCGCCTGCGGCGCGCGCAATCTTGCGCATCTCGCTGAGCGCCATCGGCTCGTAGGCTTCGTACTCGAGCCGCGTCACGCGGCGTCCGGCATTATCGATCCGCGTAGTGCCGGCGAAGGTCGCCGTCGCTCCGGAGCGCGGATCGGCGACCGCGCGCTGCAGCTCCTCGAGATCGATTTTCCGGGTGACAATCTTCACCGGTCCGAGCCAGGGCGGCTCGCTGCCGCCGCTGACCGGCGGGATGAATGCAACCTCGTCGCCGCCGCGCGGCCGGTAGTCGCCATCGACGTACTCGTGATTCACCGCGAAAGCGACGCTGTCATGATGACCGGCGAGCTCCGGGAATTCCGCCAGCAGGCTCTGCCATATTTCATCGATCGTGACGCCGTCGGGAAACTCGCGATCGATTTCCCCGGTGCGCGCCCGCTCGCGGAGCGTGGCGAACAGTTTTATCGTGATCCGGTTCATAGACCGAGAAGATGCGCCATATGGCCGAGTTCGGGCAACAGCAGCTTTTCCAGGCCCAGCCGGCACGCGGCTGGCGACCCCGGCAAAGCCACCACGATCTTACCGCGAATCACGCCGGCAAGCGCCCGGCTCAGAAACGCTGCCGGGCCGATTTCGTTGTATGAAAGCATCCGAAACAGCTCGCCGAAGCCGTCCAGCTCCTTGTCCATCATGCGCCGCGCCACCTCGATCGTCGAATCGCGCGGTGCGATCCCGGTGCCGCCGTTGAGTATCAGCGCATCGACGTGCGGAATTCCTGCCGCGATCGCATGCTCGATCAAACCCGGCGTATCCGGCGCGATCTCATAACGGACCACGCGATGCCCGGCGCGCTCGACCAGATCGCGAATCAGCCGGCCGCTCTCATCGGTATCGGCCGTGCGGGTGTCGCTCAGCGTGACGATCCCGATACGCAACGCGGTCTTGTCGTGCCGATGATGTTCGTGAGCCGCCACCTGCCTTGAAATTATAGCATCGGGGCAGCGCGTTTAAGTGCGATGGACTCGGCTTGAAACCGCGGCCCTCGCTTTGTTAGTCGGATTCTGTGGCTCGAACCAACCGCCGAGCAGACAACGGAGGTGCGTAATGGCCCAGGTGATCGATGGCGACGGGCATATCGTCGAGCCGCGCGAGGTTTGGACCGAGTATGTCGAGCCCGCCTACCGGCATCTCGCGATGCAGTTTCGGCGCACACCCGCGGGGCGCGACGAGCTCTGGGTCAATGGCGAGAATCGCGACGATCCCACGATTAACTTTGCCGCCTCATTGATTCCGCGCGGCCTCGATGATCCGACGCGGGCCGAAAAGATCAACTCGGACGACTTTCCGGCCGCGGCCCACGATCCGCGCGCGCGGCTCAAGCTGATGGACGAGGAGCGCATCGACGTGGCGGTCCTCTATCCGACCCTCTGGCTGATCTACGGCGACATTACCGACACGAAGGCATCGGCCGCGATCTGCCGTGGTTACAGCAACTGGATGGCCGATTTCTGCAAGACCGATCCGCGGCGTCTTTACGGCGTCGCGCCGATGCCGCTGCGCGACGTCGATCTCGCGGTGGCCGAGATGCGCCGCGCGGTGAAGGAACTGGGCTTCAAGGCAGTCTTTATCAGGCCGAATCCGTACAACGGCCGCCGCCTGCACGATCCCGCGTATGATCCGTTCTGGCGCGAGGCCGAGGCGCTGGATGTCGCGGTCGCGGTGCATAGCAGCTATTTCACGCACATGCCGACGCTGGGCGAGGATCGTTATCGCGACGTTTTCTCGTACCACATCGTATGTCATCCGTTTGAGCAGCAGGGCGCCTGCATGGATGTGATCTGCGGCGGCGTGCTGGAGAAATTTCCCAAGCTCCGAATCGGATTCCTCGAATCAGGCGTCGGATGGCTCGGCTATTGGCTCGATCGCCTCGATGGGCACTACGACAAGATGCGCTCGTTCGTGCCGTGGATGAAGAAATCTGCGACCGAATATTTCCTGAACAACTGCTGGATCTCGATGGATCCGGACGAGCGGACGCTAAAAGCGATGGTCGAGTTGGGAGCGGAGCGCAACATCCTGTGGGGCTCCGATTACCCGCACTTCGATTGCGCCTATCCGGGCATCGTGCGCGAGATCGAGGAGGCGTGCGAAGGGCTTCCGGACAGCGCGCGCCGCAACATCATGGCGGACAACGCCCGCCGGTTTTACAAACTGGAAGCCGAGGAGCGGTCGAGCGGTTTTGCGCTTACCGCAGGCGGACGTTGAACGCCTGGCGGCCCTTCTCGCCCGGCCGGACCTCGAACTGCACCTCGGAGCCTTCGCGCAGATCCTCGAAATAAACCTTCGGTGAGAGCCGCGAGCGATGGAAGAACACCTCGTCGCCGCCGTCGTCCGGAATGATGAAGCCGAAGCCCTTGTCCTTGATCACTTTCTTGATTGTGCCGTACACATTCGCCTCCGCCAGAGCCCCGCGTTGGCGTTGAGCTCGCTGCTACTGAGATTATCATAACCATCGGACGCTCGCCCGAGCGAACCGATGCAGGAGACCGGACGATGCCGAAAGCGGTGACGCTCGCTGAGATCGAAAAAATCTTCGCCCTTCTGGAGCCTCTCGGCATCTCGCGCGAGGCGGTCGTCATCCCGCTGCGACCGGAGCATCCGGGACGAATACGTCGTCTGCCGGGCGGCAAGTTCGAGATTATTGTCGAGCGCGACGACGCCGAATTCGACGCATGGCTCAGGAATCTTGCCGATCAGATGCGGGCGATGACGGGGGCGAAACCGGGCTGAGTTCGATCAGCACCGCGCCATGGTCGACCGCGTCGCCGGGCGCGACGGCAATTCGCTTCACAATCGCGGCGCCCTCGGCATAGAGCGTCGTCTCCATCTTCATCGCTTCCATTACGACCAGCGGCCGGCCCGCCTCGACCCGCTCGCCTGCATGGACCATTACCTTGAGCACCTTCCCGGGCATCGGGGCGGTCACCTCGGGCGTGACCAGACCATAAGCGGCGCGCGCGGTGCGCTCCTCGATCGCGCGGAACTCGAAGGCTGCGGGCCCCGCGGCAACGAGGATCGATTCCCGGCGCCGCCTGGCGGCCACGCGTATGCGCCGCCCGTGGAGCGTGACGATCGTGCTGCCGTCGAAGAGCGGCTCGACACGGGCCTCGACTTCGCGTCCGTCGATGCGCGCGTGCAGCTTCGCGCCTTCGCGTGAAACCAACTCGACCTCGAATTCGTGGGAATCGGAAAAGCGCTTAACCTTCACCGGCCACCCCACGGCTCGAATCGAGGCAGCCGCTCCCACGGCGAGCGCGACTCCGCCGGCGCTCTTGACGGCGTGGTGCGATCAACGTTCGTGGCGGCGTCGGCAGCAAGCAGGCAACCGATCAGCGCCGTTTCGAGATCGGTCTCCGCCGGACGCCAGCCGGTGAAGAATTCATCGATGAAGTGCGTCGAAAGATCGATGTCGCCAAACGGCTTGCTGGCGATGATGTCGTAGAGAAAGGCAGCAGTATGGCCGACGCCGAGCAACGAGAATTCCGCGAGCGCGCCGAGCAGACGCGTGCGGGCCTGCGCGCGATCGGCGCCCCAGGCGATCAGCTTCGCGACCATCCCGTCATACCAGGTCGAGATTTCGAGTCCGGTTGCGAGATGCGTATCGATGCGGATGCCCGGTCCGGCGGGCAGATTCAGATACTCAACACGTCCTGCGACGGGATGGAAACCGCGCTCGGCATCTTCAGCATAGATCCGACATTCGATCGCGTGGCCGGCCGGCGTTGGCGGGTCGGCAAGCGCTTCGCCGTCTGCGATCCTGAGTTGCTCCGCCACCAGGTCGCATCCGAAGCGCATCTCGGTCACCGGATGCTCAACCTGCAGGCGCGTATTGGCTTCGAGGAAATAAAAGCTGTCGCCGTCGACCAGGAACTCGGCCGTACCCGCATTGACGTACCCGGCAGCGCGAAACAGGCGAATCGCCGCTTCCGCCATCTGCGTGCGCATCGCGGCATCGAGTCCCGGCGCCGGCGACTCCTCGATGATCTTTTGATGACGCCGCTGAATCGAGCAATCGCGCTCGCCGAGCGTGACCAGCTTCCCGAATTGGTCCCCGATCACCTGCACTTCGATGTGGCGCGAACGGGCGAGATACTTTTCGAGGAACAGGCGGCCATCGCCGAACGCGGCCTGCGCCTCGCGCGCGGCCGCTTCCAACGCTCCATCGAGTTCGCGCTCGGCTTTGACCACGCGCATTCCGCGCCCGCCGCCGCCCGCCGCCGCTTTGACCAAAAGCGGGTATCCGACGGCCGCGCCGAGGCGGCGAGCCGCAGTCGGATCGGCAACATCGAGACCCGGGACGACCGGCACGCCCGATTGCACCGCAAGCCGGCGCGCCGCGACCTTGTTCCCCAACGTGGCCATCGCGGCGGCCGGCGGACCGACGAAGGTGAAGCCGCTCTCCGCGACCGCACGGGCGAACTGGGGACGTTCCGAGAGGAATCCATAGCCGGGATGGATGGCATCGACGCCCGCGGCGCGCGCCGCGGCGAGGATCGCGTCGGAGTTGAGATAGCTCGCAGCCGCTTCTGGAGCGCCTATGCGGATGGCGTCGTCGGCGGCGGCGAGATACGTCGCGCCCGCATCGGCATCGGAGTAGACGGCGACCGTCGCAATCCCGAGGGCGCGCGCGCTTCTGATGATGCGAAGTGCGATCTCACCACGATTGGCGACCAGGAGCTTGCGCATGCGGTTTACGGATGCGCCCGAGTGTAGCACAGCCCGCCGCGGCGCGCGTCACGAAGATTTTTACGAAAAATTTTTTGATCGAACGAAAAAAATATTGATCGACGTGCGCAATTCACTAAAGTTAAAAACTCCCCGTTGCATCCGGGGCGACGTGGATGTGGCAAGTGAGGCAGTTACCCGTAACCGATAACCGATGCAAGGATTTCTGCATGAAGGAGCATTAGGGAAACGATGGCAGACTCAACCAACACCGTTCGCACGGTGTACGACTTCCCGGTCGCGGGTCACCTTTGCAGCGACGGAGTCGTACGTTACGTCAAACTGGTTCGCCGGCACGGCAGCACCGAAATCGAAGGCACCTGCACCACCTGCCAGACCGCGTTCCAGTATCGCAAGCCCAAGCCTTCCACTGTCCGCCATTATGACGGTGAAGGCGTCACTCACTTTTAAGCCGCTGGTCTGACTCCCACGAGTCAGTTTCGATAACCGCAGCGCTGTCAGGGTTGGCGCGGCGGCGTCGCATCAGTCTGCGCCGCGGAGGTCGCGGCCGGCGGAGCAACCTCGTTGGTGCCCACAACTGCGCTCGATGAACCCGTGGCCATTGGCGCGGCAATCTGCTCGCCCGGCTTTACCTTCACGAGCATCACGTGCGCCTTGCTGTAGAAATATCGATTGATCCTGCCGCCGACGTAGCTAAAGCCCTCAGCCGGATTGAACCACGCGTGCATCGTGGGCAGAAACGGAGCCGCCAGCAGGTCCAGCCATCCGAGATCCGGCTTGGCCTGTATCTCAACGAGCTGACCCGGATAGTACTGCCATCCCGGGGTCGATAAATTCGGTGTCGCTTCGATCGTGAGGAGCTTCGGCTTCGGCGTGCAATCGAAGAAATGCATCCGAATCGGCGTGGTGATGCCCTTACGGAGCGCGTGCACCATCGGAATCAGGATCGATGCGCCCGCGTACGTATCGGTTGGAAAATCGAAGTGGTCGGTGTAGCGCTCGTTCTTGCCGTTCTGATCGTTGATGCAGACCGCCTCGCCAGTCTGGAGGTTGGCGGTGCCGGCTATGAAGACGGAACCGTTCGGCTTGTAGAAGACGTGGCTGAACTTCTTCAGCAGTGGAACCGGTTGGCCGGGGTGCAGTTCCAGCGTGTCGCTCTCGATGTCGTACTGGCCGTTCCGATAATGATTTTCGCCATGCAACTGCAATCGGTCCGGACCGAGGCGCTCGACCTGGTAGTGACTATCGCCGACAAGCTGGCTGCCGTCTTCGCTATAGATCTTAAACGCGGTCGGAGGGAAATCAGCCCAGTCGGCGCATAGCACACCCGGCGAAAGCCCGATGATCGCGGAGAACGCCGCAACCAGCGCCCAGGCAAGGAGACATCCAGCGTTCGCCCGACGATCAATCATCCTCTCGAAGTCCTTGCGCACCGCTCCGTCCAGAGCGGTCCTGCTAATTCCGGATCGCCAAGCGATGCGACGGCGCCATTGTAACCCTCCCGCGAGCAGACAACACCCCCCTCCGACCAATTGCGATCGGAATCAGTCTTGAGGAGCAGGCTTGAAGAGCTTCATCAGGGAGTCGCGGGTAGCCGGCGGATGGCTCGCGAGCTCGAGCATCTCGCGCACGTGTCTGACGGTCTTCATCCCGACCAGCGCAACGTTGATGCCGGGCGTCGAACGGACGAACTGTGCTGCGCGCTGTCCGTCGCTCGCGAGCCCGGCCATCGCTTCGGCAACCACCGGCGGCAAGTCCTTGGTCAATCGGCCTTGCAGCAGCGACCCGCTGGCGCAGACCGCGAGGTCCATCGCGCCGGCGGCGGCGAGCGGCGAGTTCTCGCCATCGGGCGTGGCCTGGTTGATGACCGTGAACGCCTCGGGCATCGCGAGATTGTACGGCATCTGGATGACGCGGAAGTGATGGTCCGCGCCGCCGACCTCGCGTGCAAGGCCGACCAGCTCGGCGATCGACAGATACGACTGATCGCGCGGCGCGACGCGGAAGCCGTTCCAAGTCGCCGCGCCATAGACGCCGATCTTGCCCTCCGCAACTTTGCTTTCCAGCAGCTTGAAGGCGCGGCGAATGCGGGCGCGAAATTCATCGCGGCTGACCGCCGCAAGCTGAGTCTCGGGATTATGCAGGTAATAGATGTCGACGCTCTCCAGGCCGAGATTCTCGAGACTCATCGCGAGCATCCGATCGAGATACCGCGGCGTCATGCAATGCGAGCCCTCGACCAGCTCGCCCGCTCCGATGATTCCCGGCTTGACGTAGTTCTCGTTGAACCACTCGCGCGGATTCGCCGGCAACTCGCGATCGAACGTGATGTAGCCGCCCTTGGTCGCGACCACGATCTCCTCGCGGCGCAACTCGCCGCTCCCGACCAGTTCCTTGATCACGCGCCCCACGCATCGCTCGCTGCGCTGGAAGCGATAATTCACCGCCGTGTCGACCAGGTTGATGCCGCCGAGCAGCGCGACACGCAGCGCGGCCTCGTACTCGGCATCGGTGCGATCATCGTGGTCGCCGAGATAGGTGCCGATTCCGATCGACGACACCGACAGCCCGAGCATCGGGCGGTAGTTGCCGTCGAGTTTCGGGAAGCGGCGGGCATATGCGGCCGTCGCTTCGGCGCTGACGCGATTCCTGATCATCGTGACCTCTACCCTCTACCGGGCTAGGCGGTCAGCCTTCGAAGCGCAGCGGGCTGATGGCGGGCTCGTAGAGCACCTGGATCACGTTGCCGTCCGGATCTGCGATGTAGAACGAGACTGAGCCATCACGATGACGCCGCAGCGGGTGCACGATCGAAAGCTGGTTGCGATTCGCCCATTCCCACGCCGCCTCCACCTCGGCAATCGAGGCAACGACGAACCCTAGATGATCGAGGCGTTGGGCCTGGGGGTCGCCGCCCTCTCCGCGATGGAGCGCAAGATTGTCGCATCCGCCGCTCAGGTAGGCGTTGTCCGGATCGGGCTGCCAAACGAGCTTCATCCCGAATACGCGCGAATAAAACTCCTTCGCGCGCTCGACGTCGGCGACGCGGATGGCAAGATGGCGCAATCCTCGATTGGCAATCATAATGATAAGCGACTGACCGCAACCCGCACCGCTTTTCTTGCAGTGATGCGGTCGGATGCTTCGCTCCACTTGTATTCGGGCTGGCCCCGGCTGTCCATCAGGGCGATCAGACGCCGGCGAACCATTCGTAGCCCTGATCTTCCCAGTAGCCGCCTGTGCGATTCGGAAGAAAATTCACCTCGGTCAAATACTTGACCATCTTGTAGCCGAGCTTGACCGCGGAATAGAGCCGGAGCGGCGCGCCATGGCCGGGCGGCAGCGGCATCCCGTCCATCTCGTAAGCCAGGATGGTCTGCGGGTGAAACGCGCTTGGCAAATCCCATGACGACCAGTATCCCGAATCGAACGAGCGGAACTCGACATAGCGCGCGCGCGGATCGAGTCCGGCTAGGTGTGCGATGTCGCTGACTCGCACGCCGGCCCAGGCCGCCACCGCCGACCATCCTTCGACGCAATGATGCTGGATGCGCATCGCCGTGCGCGGCATTTTTTTTAGCTCGTCCAACGTAAGAACCTGCGGGCGCCTTACAATGCCGCCGACCTTGAGCGTCCAATCGTCGGGCGCCTCCGGCAGATCGTCGGAGATGTAGTACTGAGGGAAATCCCTGAGCGGCGTCTCGGTTCCGGGCGGTAATTCGGGGGCAAGCCGATGAGGCGAGAAGAGCGCTGCCTGGAAATGCTCGTTCCAGCGCTCCATCGCCTTGAGGAACCACGCGCTCGCCCGATTGTCGCATCCGGCGAGGAGCGATGCGGCGGTGCCGCCCAAAATCAACTTACGACGGTCTATCGAGCGCGGCACGGCCGCCTCCGGTGATCATCTTGATGATGTCGCGCGGATGAGCCGCGACGAGCACCAGATGCGTCGCGACGAACATCGCCAGGATGCACAGTCCGGCGAAATGAACCACGCGCGCGCCGTCGTAGCCGCCGAAGAGCATCGTGAGCCAATGAAGCTGCACCGGTTTGTAGATCGCCAGCCCCGAGAGGACCATCACGATGCCGACGATAATCACAATCGTGTACGCGAGCCGCTGAAGACCATTGTAGAAATCGTCAGGCTGCGGAGTGCGTGCGATGTGCGTGTAGTAGGCGAACATCCGCAACGCGTTGGCGGCGTCGCGTTTCGGAAGGAACAACCGCCGGCGCCATTCGCCGCTCCAGAAAAAATACGCGAGATAGACAGCGCCGTTGAGCATCAGGAACCAGGCCAGCGCGAAATGCCAATGGCGCGCGCCAGCGAGCCATCCGCCGAACCGAATCCACGACGGCGGTTGCACGCCTTGAAGCGGATACCATCGGTAGAGCGCGCCGCGCGGACCCAGCTCCGGATAGGCATAAAAGATCTGCAGCCCGCTCGCAGCCATCAGGACGAGCAGCGGGACGTTGAACCAGTGCGTGAGCCGGATCGGCAGCGGCTGCTCGCGCCGCGTGCGCCTATCGGGCCCGGCCTCGCTCGGCGGAGCATCGAGCGGTTCGATTTCGAGCGCGGGCATCGATCAACTCGCCTCCATAGTATCGAATTTACTCGATTCGCAATCGGTTTCATCAATCACTCGCGTATTCCGAGCACGGCGTAAATCGGATCCGACGGCGGACCCGGGCGCCGGCTTCGATCGATGAATTCGACATCACGAAAGACTCCGCTCTCATCGAAATAGCGCTCGACTAGGGCCACGCGCTCGCGCTCCGATGAGTTGACCCAGATCGCGACGGCCTTGGTCGGAAACATCCGGTTGGAGAATGTGACGATAAACGGTGCATCCGGTTTCAAGACGCGGCCGATCTCGGCAAAGGTCTCGATTGGATGAATCAGATACTGGACCGAGACAGTCATCACGGCAGCGTCGAACGTGAGAGCGCAGAATGGCAGCCGCGGCTCGCGATTGACGTTGTGGACCACGATTTCAGTGAGCGCCGGGTTGTTTTCCATTTCGACGCGGCTAAGTCCGAGACCTGCGACCTGTACAGGATGAAGAGTTTCGGGCAGGTGCGAGCGCCAACTGCTCATCAAATCGAGGATGGCGGCGCCTGGGCGAATGCGATTGCCGTAGATTTCGCTGACTGCCGCAAGCGCGGAGTCATCGATATGGACGGTCAGACGCGGACCATCATAGAAGATTTCATCATCGAATTCGTCGATCCGGCGGAACTGCTCGGGTCCGAAGGTGGGGCCATGTGGCGAGCGTGGCATGGTCATAAAACGTAATCAAAACAAGGGTTTACATCAATTTCGTGAATCTGCACGGTTCGTCGTTGACATCGAGTCAGCATGACGCCTAGATTAAAACGCCTTTTCAGAGGACGTCGCCAGCTTTTCCGATCCGCGTCCAATGGAGGAAAAACCGCATGGTTAGGCGGGATAAGACGAACTACATCATCCAATCTGTGGCCCATGCGCTCGACGTGCTGGAGCAATACTTTGGCGATCTCGATGAACTCGGCGTCACCGAGTTGTCGAAGCGCCTGAAGCTGCATAAGAACAACGTCTTTCGGCTGCTCGCGACACTCGAGGCGCGCGGCTACATCGAACAGAATCGAACCTCCGAAAATTATCGGCTGGGCGTCAAATGCCTCCATCTTGGCCGCCGCTATATCCATCATATGGGACTCGTGCGCCAGGCCCGGCCAATCCTCAATGACGTCGCCAAGCGATGCAGCGAAAGCGCCTTTGTTGCGATCCTGCGCCGCGACGGCATCGTACCGTTGGAAGCCGCTGAGCCCGAAGGCCGCGCCGTCAAGATTACGACTCCGATCGGCGAAGCATTGCCGCTGCATTGCACCGCCGCCGGCAAGGCGCAGCTCGCGTTCGATCCCGAGGAGCAGGTGAAGGCGATGTTGCCGGAGCAGCTTCCCCGGCATACCGACCGCACGATTGTCGATCGCGCCGTACTGCTTGAACAGCTCCGCAATGTGGTTCGCGATGGATACTCGGTCGACTCAGGCGAATACTTCGAAGACGTCGCTTCGGTCGCAGTTCCGATTCGCGATTACACGCGCTCGGTGGTCGGTTCGCTTGGCGTTGCGGGCCCCGCGTACCGGGTGACGCATGAGCGCATTGGCACTGAGATCGCGCCGCTGATTCTCGAAGCGGGCCGCGAACTATCGCATCGTTTGGGCTACAATGAGTAGTGGTCGGCGGCTCCGGGGCATGCCGACTCCAGCATCACGCTGTATGATCAAGATTCGCCCGGCTATTATCCCACCGGCGTAAAAAGCCCTTGTGGGCCATCCGGCAGGCGAATTTCCGGTCATCATGAAACGATTGGAGCGACGCTCGTGAAGATTCTGGTTCCCGTCAAGCGCGTTCCCGACCCGGCCACCACCATCCGCGTGCTGCCCGATGGTTCCGGGATCGCCACCGACAACATCAAGTGGGTAATCAACCCCTTTGATGAAATCGCGATCGAAGAGGCGCTGCGCATCAAGGAGAAGCAGGGCTCCGGTGAGATCGTGCTCTGCTCGATCGGCCAGATAACCTGGCAGGAGCAGCTACGGACCGGGCTGGCGATGGGCGCGGATCGCGCGATCCTGGTCAAATCCGATCAGCCGCTCGACACGCTCGCGATCGCGCGCATCTTGGTGAAGGTCGTCAACGACGAAAAACCCGACCTGGTCATCCTCGGCAAGCAGGCGATCGATGACGACTCCAATCAGGTCGGCCAGATGATGGCCGAGATGCTCGGATGGCCACAGGCGACGTTCGCTTCGCAAATTGAATTCGCAGATGGCAAATGCAAGGTGACGCGGGAAGTCGACGGCGGCCTTGAAACCATCGCATTTCCACTTCCCGCGGTGGTCACGACCGATCTGCGCCTGAATGAACCCCGTTACGCTTCGCTGCCCGGCATCATGAAAGCGCGTAAGAAAGAATTGAAGGAAATCGCGGCCGAGAGCCTCGGCATCGATCTCGCTCCACGCCTGCGCATAAAGAAACTGACCGCGCCGCCCAAGCGCGAGGCCGGACGCAAGGTCGAATCGGCCGCCGAATTGGTCCAGTTACTGCATAGTGATGCCAAAGTCATCTGAACCTGCGACGGTTTCGGGAGCGATCGATGGGTGACGTACTGGTTTTCGCCGAATATTTCGGTGAACATTTTCCCAAGACCACGCTGGTCGCGGTGAATGCGGGCCTCGAGCTCGCGAAAAAGCGCGGCGGAAGCTGCCTAGCGGTCGTGGCCGGCGCCGATGTCGGTGCGCTCGCTTCCGAGCTCGCCAAGTTTGGCGTGAGCAAGGTAATCGCGCTAGAGCATCCGGCGCTCAAAGACTACCTCGCCGATGCCTATGCAATTGCGATTTCGGCGCTGGTGAAAAAGCTCGGCTCCGAGTACCTGCTCGCGACTGCAACGGCGGTCGGCAAGGACCTGATGCCGCGGCTTGCAGCGCGTCTCGACGCGCCGATGGCCTCGGATATCGTGGCGATCAATGACGACAATACGCTGGTCCGCCCGATGTACGCGGGCAATGCGCTAGCGACCATCGAGATGGAGGGTCTGATCAAGGTCGTGACCGTGCGCGCCACCGCATTCGACGCCGCACAGCCTTCAGGCAGCGTCGCCCCGGTGGAAAAAGTTCCCGCCGAACTCGATGACGGCGCGCTCAAGATGCAGTTCGTCGCCTTCAATCAGACCAAGAGCGATCGTCCGCAGCTCACTGAGGCGCGCATCGTGGTTTCCGGCGGGCGCGGCCTGCGCTCGGGCGAAAACTTCAAGACCGTGCTCGAGCCGCTGGTCGATGAACTTGGCGCCGCGATGGGCGCCAGCCGCGCCGCGGTCGATGCCGGGTTCGTGCCGAACGATCTGCAGGTCGGCCAGACCGGCAAGGTGGTCGCGCCGGAACTCTATATCGCGGTCGGCATCTCGGGCGCGATTCAGCATCTCGCGGGGATGAAAGACTCGAAGACCATAGTGGCGATCAACAAGGATCCCGACGCGCCGATTTTCAGCGTCGCCGACTTTGGCCTGGTCGCCGATCTGTTCAAGGCGGTGCCGGAGACGGTCGAGGAACTGAAAAAGCTCAAGCACTCATAAGCGAGGGAGCTAATCGTTATGGCCAGCAGCGCAGTTTCGATCGAGCAGGCGTACGACCGCGTCGAGGGATCGCTCAACTATCTCGGTCCGATGAAGGAGCCGCCGACCACGTACGCGTACACGCCGCCGGACGGCAGGCCGGACAGCAACCTGCGCTTCGCGCCGCAAACGATGCCCATCATCAACGGCCGCCCGCTCATCGGCAAACTCTCGCTGGATGTGCAGGGCTTCGAACTGGTCAGGCATGAAACCGCGGTGAAGGATTTTTATGACGATGAAGAAGTCCGGCGCGTTTACTATCCTGAGGTAATCGAGCTGCTCAAAAAGACTACCGGCGCCGAGAAGGTGGTGATATTCGATCACACGGTCCGCCGTGCAGGCTCATCGAAGCAGAAGGCGGCCGGCGTCAAGGAGCCGGTACAATCGGCGCATAACGACTACACGATGACTTCGGGACCGCAGCGCGTCGGCGAACTGCTGCCGCCCGAGGAGGCCGCGGAGCGCTTAAAGCATCGATTCACCGAAGTGAACGTATGGCGTCCGATCAGCGGGCCCGTGATGGAATGGCCGCTCGCGGTATGCGACGCGCGCAGCATGGACCAGAGCGATTTCGTCGCCACGTACCGCCATTACCCGAATCGCGTCGGCGAGATCTACACCATCAAGCACAACCCGAAGCATCGCTGGTACTACTTCCCGCGGATGGAGCGCAATGAAGTCGTGCTGCTTAAGGGCTACGATTCGATGACCGACGGGCGCGCGCGCTTCACCGGCCATACTTCGTTCAAGGATCCAACCAGCCCGCCCGACGCGCCGCCGCGCGAGAGCATCGAGGTCCGCGCCCTGCTTTTCTTCGCGCCGGAGAAAAAGTAACGCGCTACGGTCCCAGCTCTTTCACGATCGGCGGCCAAGTTATCGCGCCATGGACGGGCCGCTTCGCGATGGCACGGTTTCCTTTCCAAAAGACGCCGCGGATTTGTTCACGATGCTGTCGCTGGAGTCCGGTGGTTCAATCTCGGTCTGGAGCGCAGCCTCCCATTGAGTCCGCTGTCCATCAGAAACTCCGTTGAGATCGCGGCTCTCCTCTGTCCAATGGACCTCGTAACTCCGCGGTGGAACCTGGAGAATCGGATTGATGCGAATCGAGACGGTCCGCACAACTGCGAGGCTTGGCCTCTGTGTAGTCTTCTGTCACGCATCGTGCGCTTTTGCAGATGGATTTAGGCAAAATCACGCCCGGATAGGTTTTGGCAAATTCTGGCGAATGGCGCCGCCGGAGACGCTCTCCGGGTACGTATCGGATCGAAAATCGCGCGTACACGTGCGATTTTCGATCGATTCTCTGCGATGTCCCGAATCAGGCGGACTGGATGGTGGAGCAGAAGGGATTTGAACCCTCGACCCCTACGTTGCGAACGTAGTGCTCTCCCAGCTGAGCTACTGCCCCAACCCGGGTGGTTATGACGACGAGATAATCGTCCTGAGATAGGCTCGAAAATTATCAGCGAGGTCCGCCCGTTTCAAGCCGAACCCGACCTGCGCGGTCAGGAACCCGAACGGATCGCCGATATCATAGCGCGTGCCCTCGAACTCGTAGCCGTATAGCGGTCTGCGCCCCGCCAGCTCGATGAGACCATCGGTCAACTGGATCTCGCCACCCGCGCCCGGACGACCCTGCGCAAGGATCTCGAAAATTTCCGGCGGCAGGATGTACCGTCCGACGATCGCTAAATCGCTCGGTGCTTTGTCTACCGTGGGCTTCTCGACCATTCCGGTCAATCGATAGAGCCGCTCTGCGATTTTCCGGCCGCTGACTATTCCGTATTTCGGGACCTCCGACTTCGCGACCCTGAGTAGCGCCACCACCGGCGCATCGAGCCGCTCCGCCTCCGCCATCATTTGGCCGAGACAGGGACGCTTGGAATCGAACAGATCATCGGGCAGCATGACAGCGAAAGGCTCGCCGCCGATCGCATCGCGAGCCTGGAGGACGGCGTGACCGAGGCCGAGCGGCTCGGCCTGCTCGACGGCCGTCAAGTGGGCCATCGTGGCGATCCGCCGGATGGTGTCGAGCATCTCGTCCTTGCCGCGCATTTCCAGATGGCGCTCCAGCTCGGGCGCGGTCTCGAAATGATCCAGCGCGGTGGTGCGGCCCGGGCTGATGACCACGATGATTTCGCTCACACCCGCGGCCACCGCCTCTTCGACCACGTATTGAATCGCCGGCCGATCGACTACCGGCAAAATCTCTTTCGGAATTGCCTTCGAGGCCGGGAGCATCCGGGTGCCGAGGCCGGCCGCGACGATGACGGCGCGCGAAATTTTCATCGACCAATTCGGAACTGGTTCAACGCGCGGGATTCTGCCGCTCGCGGGCTTCCTGGGCTGATTTGCAGGTGATGCAGAGCGTCGTTACAGGCCGCGCCCGCAGGCGCTCGATGCCGATGTCGCCGCCGCATTCTTCGCAGCGTCCGTAGCTGCCGGCTTCGATGCGCGCGAAAGCTTCGTCGATCTTCGACAACAGCTTGCGCTCGCGATCGCGCATCCGCAGCACAAAATTACGGTCAGATTCCAGCGAGGCGCGGTCGTTGGGGTCGGCGCAGCTCTCTTCGGGCCGGTTATTCATCGCGCCCAGCGCCCGCTCGGCTTCGAGCAGCAGATCGCGCCTGCGTTCCTCCAACAGTCGATGAAAGAGCTCCAACTCCCGCTGCCGCATTAAAACCTCATCGGCCAAAAAACCCGTTTTCGACCGGGCCGAACTTTGATCGTAGTTCCACCTGCCTGCTATGTAAAGCTCAGGGTGATGAAAAGCGCCTACCTCGATACCTTCTCCGGAATTTCGGGCGACATGATGGTCGGCGCGCTGCTCGATTGCGGCGGCGACTTCGACGAACTCTCGAAGGCGCTTTGCGCGCTGCCAGTCGAAGGATACAAGCTCGCGAGCACGCGCAAAGTCGCAAGCGGTATCGCTGCGGTGAAGTTCGACGTCGAGGTCGCCGCTTCGCAACCCGAGCGCCATTTCGGCGAAATCAAACAGATGATCGAGAGCGCGGTTCTTTCCGCCGATGTGGCGCGGCGCGCGATCGCGATTTTCGAGGCGCTCGCCGACGCCGAGGCGAAAGTCCATCGCACCACCCGCGACCGCGTGCACTTTCACGAAGTCGGCGCGGTCGATTCGATCATCGATGTGGTCGCGACGGCCTGGCTGCTCGAGTACCTCGAAATCGGCGAGTTGATAGTCGGCGAACTCCCGATGGGCCGCGGGTTCGCGCGCTCGCGCCACGGCACGATTCCGGTGCCGGCGCCCGCCACCGTGGAATTGCTGACCGGCTTTCCGGTCCGGATGAACGCGGGCGACGCCGAGATGGTCACGCCGACGGGGGCCGCGATCGTAAGGGCGCTTGGACGCCCCGCCACGCCGATGATGCTCTTCGAGGCCGAGCGCATCGGCTATGGCGCGGGCACGCGCGAACTCGCCGATCGGCCGAACCTGCTGCGCATCCTGATCGGGAGCGAGCGCGTTCCTTACGAAAGCGACGCGATGGTCTCGATCGAGGCCAACATCGACGACCTGAATCCGCAGATTTACGGCTATCTGAGCGAGCGCTTGATGACCGCCGGCGCGCGCGACGTAACGATCACGCCGACCATCATGAAGAAGGGCCGTCCGGGCGTGATCGTCGGCGTAATCACCGAAGCGGCGCTCAAAGAGAAGGTGGCCGGGATCCTGTTTACGGAGACCTCGACGATCGGGTTGCGTTTCCATCCGGTAAGCCGGATGAAGCTGCATCGCGAGGTCCGCGAAGTGACGACGCGATTCGGCGCGATTCGAGTGAAGATCTCCGGGACGAGCGATGCGGCCGCGCTGACGATCGCGCCCGAGTACGAGGATTGCCGGCGCGCCGCCGAGACACATCAGGTGGCGTTGCGGGTGGTTATCGACGAAGCAATCGCCGCCGCGCGCGGTTCGCGTTCATCCGGATAGCGCCGGTGCGACCGGTGCGGCGCGCAACGGCGTGAGGAAATCGATCACCTCGTCGGCAACGCGTTCCTTCTCGCTATCGACCGTAATCACGTGGAAGCTTTCGTTCAGGACGACCGAGCGCAGCTTCGCGCCGCCGAGACGGCTTCGCAGGTAGGAAAGGTTCGCGCGCCATGGACAAACATGATCGCGCCGGCTGTGGATGATGAGCGTCGGCTGGCGGATTTTGCCGAGCCGCCCGCGCACCAGCGCCGAAAGCTCGAGCAGCGAGATCGGCGCCCGTAACGGCATCAGGCGGGTTCGCGGATGCATCTCGCGGACGGCGGTGTCGTGGATGTCGGATGAACCGCTCTCCAGGTAGATGCGATCGGCGAGCGTGCCGCATGCGGCGGCGGCCCTGAGCGCGGCGCGCGTCCATAGCGGCAGGAAGAACGCCGGCGCGAGCATCGCAAGCCCCGCGACCGCCGCGCCCTGATCCGCGGTCAAACGCGCTGCCAGCACGGCCCCCGCCGACAGACCCACGACCGCGATCGGATCGCCGAACGCGCGCATTTTCTCGAACCCGCTCACCACGCTTTCATACCAATGGTCGTGATCGGTGACGCGCAGGTCCTCGGGCGATGCGGCATGGCCCGCCAACCTGATGCCCGCCACGCGCATCCCGGCATCCGCGATGCGCTCGCCGAGAAAACGCATCTCGAACGGCGTACCGGTCAGACCGTGGATCAGCAGGACGCTGAGCCCCGAGCCGGCGAAGAAAAATTCGCTGGTGTCGATTCTCGTAAGCGGCGGGTGAGGGTCGTCAGGGTCGGAATTGGAATCGGAAGCAGAATCAGATGCGCTCATGGTCTCCAGCCTCCACGCTGCGCTTACATCGCGGAAGAGCCTGTACCGCCGAGCTGATTGGTGTCGATCGCGATCTCAGCATGACGTTTGAGATTGTCAAGGAAACTCGACCAGGCCTGCTCGCGCCGCGCTTCGAGCAGTTGTTTCTTGAATTCGGGGGCGGCAGCTTCCCAATCCGAATCCGAGGGGAAGGTGCGGCTCACCACGGCGAACAGGTAAGAACTGTCCTCGCGCTGCATCGGACGATCGAGCACCCCGGGAACCTTCGCAAGCACGCCGGCGGCGTCGGTGACCTCGCGGAAATCGCCGATCCCAGGCACCGACCCGGTCGATCGCTGGAAGGGCGGAGTGGTATAGACCTCGAACCCGTTTTGAGCGGCGACGCGCTTCAGATCGTCGACGCTGTGGATCTGGCGGGCGAGCTTGCGCGCCATCGCCTCGGCCTGAACCGCCGCGGTCTCGCGTATATAGGCATCCGTGACGCGCTCCTGGATCTCCTTCAGCGGCGGAATATGCGACGGGTCGCGATCGAGGAGATCGACGAGGTATGGCCCATTCGAGCCATTGACGGCGCGTAGATCGCCTTTCTGCATCTTCGCTACTTCGCGAATCAGTGCCGGCTCCTTATTGAGTCCGCTTGGTGGAGCGTCGACAGCGAAGAACGGGGTGCCGACCGCGCTGAGCCCGCGTGCATTGGCAAGCTGATAGAGGCTCTTGCCGCTTAGGGCGGCCGACAGATCCTGGTCGAGCGCCTTGCGCGCGATTTCCGATCCGGACTTCTGCTTGAGCGCGGCGACGATCGCCGGGCGCGCTTCGGCCAGCGTCTCCATATGCGCCGGCTTGCGCGCTTCGAGCTGAATCAAATGATAGCCGAACGGCGACTGGACCATCACGGTCTGGCCCGGTTTGAGCGCGAACGCCGCATCCTC
>Ga0070737_10001656_pt1 | contig 30481 bp, 29 predicted proteins | sample Coa_R1_10_FD_66438 | JGI IMG/M metagenome (GOLD analysis project Ga0070737, IMG submission 66438) | Surface soil microbial communities from Centralia Pennsylvania, which are recovering from an underground coalmine fire - Coalmine... | ecosystem: Environmental > Terrestrial > Soil > Unclassified... | reverse complement strand
CGGCTACCCCGTCGTCGAGCGCAACGACGCGCCGATCCGTGCGTTCAAGGACGACGTACTGGCCATCCTGGGCTCCGAGCCGTTGATCGACGTGCGCTCCCCCGACGAGTACACCGGCAAGCGCACCCACATGCCCGACTACCCCGAGGAGGGTGCGCTGCGCGCCGGGCACATCCCGACGGCGGTGCACATCCCGTGGGGCAAGGCCGCCGACGACAGCGGCAGGTTCCGCAGCCGTGACGAACTCGAGCAGCTCTACGGGTTCATCAAGCCGGACGACAAGACCGTCGTGTACTGCCGTATCGGCGAACGTTCCAGCCACACCTGGTTCGTGCTGACCCATCTGCTCGGGATACCGGGTGTGCGCAACTACGACGGCTCGTGGACGGAGTGGGGCAACACCGTGCGGGTGCCGATCGCGGCAGGTGACCAGCCGGGAACCGTATGAGCATGCCCGCACCGCTGGCCGAGGTGGTGTCCGACTTCGCTGAAGTCGAAGGCCAGGACAAGCTGCAGCTGCTGCTGGAGTTCGCCAACGAGCTGCCGCCGCTGCCGGCCGACCTGCAAGAAGCAGCGATGGAGCCGGTACCCGAATGCCAGACTCCGCTGTTTTTGCACGTCGACGCCAGCGATCGGCAGCGGGTGCGGCTGCACTTTTCCGCGCCGGCCGAATCCCCCACCACCCGCGGATTCGCCTCGATCCTGGCCACCGGGCTCGACGAACAACCCGCCGCCGACATCCTCGCGGTGCCGGAGGACTTCTACACCGATCTCGGGCTGGCGGCGCTGATCAGCCCGCTGCGGCTGCGCGGCATGTCGGCGATCCTGGCCCGGATCAAACGACACCTACGCGAGCCTTAGACTCTCACCGACAGACTTGTAAGAGAATTTCTTAGAGAAAGCCACCAAGGGAGGCGCAGTGCCTAGTCACGCCAGCTCGAAGATCGCCAAGGTTCTCGTCGCCAATCGCGGTGAGATCGCGGTGCGGGTGATCCGGGCGGCCAGGGACGCCGGCTACCCCAGCGTGGCGGTGTACGCCGAACCCGACGCCGACGCGCCGCACGTCCGGCTGGCCGACGAGGCGTTCGCGCTGGGCGGCCAAACTTCGGCCGAGTCCTACCTGGACTTCGGTAAGCTCCTCGAGGCCGCCGAGAAGTCCGGCGCCAACGCCATCCATCCCGGCTACGGCTTCCTGTCCGAGAACGCCGACTTCGCCCAGGCCGTCATCGACGCCGGGCTGATCTGGATCGGGCCCAGCCCGCAGTCGATCCGCGACCTCGGTGACAAGGTCACCGCTCGGCACATCGCCGCCCGCGCGCAGGCTCCGCTGGTCCCCGGCACCCCCGACCCGGTCAAGGACGCCGACGAGGTGGTGGCCTTCGCCAAGGAGTACGGCGTGCCGATCGCGATCAAGGCCGCGTTCGGCGGCGGCGGCAAGGGCATGAAGGTCGCCCGCACCCTTGAGGAGATCCCCGAGCTGTACGAGTCGGCGGTGCGCGAGGCCGTCGCCGCGTTCGGCCGCGGCGAGTGCTTCGTCGAGCGCTACCTCGACAAGCCCCGCCACGTCGAGGCGCAGGTGATCGCCGACCAGCACGGCAACGTCGTCGTCGCCGGCACCCGCGACTGCTCGCTGCAGCGCCGTTTCCAGAAGCTCGTCGAAGAGGCGCCGGCGCCGTTCCTGACCGACGCGCAGCGCAAGGAGATCCACGAGTCCGCCAAGCGGATCTGCAAAGAGGCGCACTACTACGGCGCCGGGACCGTCGAATACCTGGTCGGCCAGGACGGCCTGATCTCCTTCCTCGAGGTCAACACCCGGCTGCAGGTCGAGCACCCGGTCACCGAGGAGACCGCCGGCATCGACCTGGTGCTGCAGCAGTTCAAGATCGCCAACGGCGAGAAGCTCGACATCACCGAGGACCCGACCCCGCGCGGGCACGCGATCGAGTTCCGGATCAACGGCGAGGACGCCGGCCGCGGCTTCCTGCCGGCACCCGGACCGGTCACCAAGTTCGAGCCGCCGGCCGGGCCGGGTGTGCGGCTGGACTCCGGTGTGGAAACCGGTTCGGTCATCGGCGGACAGTTCGACTCGATGCTGGCCAAGCTGATCGTCTACGGTGCCGATCGCGACGAGGCACTGCGACGCGCGCGCCGTGCTCTTGACGAATTCCACGTCGAAGGCCTGGCCACCGTCATCCCGTTCCACCGCGCCGTGGTGTCCGACCCGGCGTTCATCGGCGACGGCAACGGCTTCTCGGTGCACACCCGCTGGATCGAAACCGAGTGGAACAACACGATCGAGCCGTTCACAGGAGGCCAGCCGCTTGACGAGGAGGACACCCGCCCGCGGCAGAAGGTGGTCGTCGAGGTCGGCGGCCGCCGACTCGAGGTGTCGCTGCCCGCCGACCTTGCGTTGTCCAACGGCAGCGGCGGCGACGCGGCCGGCGTCATCCGCAAGAAGCCCAAGCCGCGCAAGCGGGGCGCGCTGGCCGGCCTCGCCGCGTCGGGTGACGCGGTGACCGCGCCCATGCAGGGCACCGTGGTGAAGGTTGCCGTCGAAGAGGGCCAGGAGGTCACCGCCGGCGACCTGGTGGTGGTCCTGGAGGCGATGAAGATGGAGAACCCGGTCACGGCCCACAAGGACGGCGTCATCACCGGGCTGGCCGTGGAGGCCGGCGCCGCGATCACCCAGGGCACGGTCCTCGCAGAGATCAAGTAACGGCGTCCGTCCGGCGACGATGCCGAGCGCAGCGACGAGGAGGAGCCGGACAATCATTGTGGAGCCGGTTCAGATCAACGCGGGCGGGTGGTATTTGCTGCCGCGCGACGACGCTGACTGCTGCGGCTGGTCGGTATGCGAGGCGACGACGGGTGAACCGCAGGCCGACGTGACGCTCGACCCGGTCAGCGGAGCCATCGTGACCCGGGCCCAGGACGGGCACGACGACGCCGCGGCCGCCGCCGCTGAGGCGGTGCAACGATTTGCTGCCGCAATGGGGGTGCGAACCGCGCCGGCTCAGGAGTAAGGTCAAACCAGGTTGAGTTCACAGCCGCCCGGAACAACGTCAATGACGTGCGGGGGAGGCTGCCAACCAGCTCCCCCGCCGTGAGGGGCCACCACTTGACGTGATCCACAGCACGATGTTCGTTGACTGATGGAGTCACCAATGTCTGTCGCCAATACTGCAGGATCTGCGGCCGCCGCATTTCCGCCTCAACCGTGGGAAAGCCACACCGCCCGTTTCAACGCTCGTCGCGGGCCGTCGGCCACCGTAATCAGCGCGAACGGCGAGTTCGACGCGTCCAACTCGGGTGCGCTCGCCGACTATGTGGCGCGCTGCGCGGCTCATTCCAAGTCGCTGGTCGTGGATTTGAGCGGCGTGGAATTCTTTGGCACCGCCGGTTTTTCGGCGTTGCACACGATCAATGTCCGGTGCGCCGGCGCCGACGTGCGCTGGGCGGTGGTGCCCAGTCACGCGGTTTCCCGGTTGCTGCGCATCTGCGATCCGGACAAGACGCTCCCGATCGCGGAGTCGGTGGCCGAGGGCTTGGCCGACGCCGAGGAGCCGCGTCGCCTACGCCAGCTGATCGCGCAGTCGCGTTAGCGATTTCGCCAACAGGCGAGACACATGCATCTGTGAGATGCCAACCCGCTCGGCAATCTGCGTCTGCGTCATCGACTCGAAGAACCTGAGCACCAACACCGTTCGCTCGCGCTCGGACAGCGCGTCCAGCAGCGGGCGCAGCGCCTCGCGGTTCTCGATCCGCTCCAGGCCGGCGTCCACATCACCGAGCGTGTCGGCGATGGCGCGGGCGTCTTCGTCGCCGCCGCCGCCACCGCTGTCGATGGACAAGGTGTTGTAGGAGCTGCCCGCCACCAGACCCTCGATCACCTCAGTCCGGTCCATGTCGAGCTCGTCGGCCAGCTCCGACGCCGTCGGCGCCCGGCCGAGCCGCTGGGACAGGTCGGCCGTGGCAGTGCCCAGCCGCAGATGCAGTTCCTTGAGCCGGCGCGGCACCTTGACCGACCAGCTGTTGTCCCGGAAGTGGCGGCGAACCTCCCCCATGATCGTGGGCACCGCGAACGAGACGAAGTCCGAACCCGCGTCGACGTCGAAGCGCACGACGGCGTTGACCAGCCCGACCCGGGCTACCTGGACCAAGTCGTCGCGCGGTTCGCCGCGGCCCTCGAAGCGGCGGGCGATGTGATCGGCCAGCGGCAGGCAGCGTTCCACGATCTTGTCGCGCTGACGCTGGAATTCCGGTGAATCGGCCGACAGGCTGGCCAACTCACGGAACATATCCGGAACGTCGGCGTATTCATTGGGCCGCGACCCCGAACCGCCGACAGCTCGCGATGTCACCGGGCGGAGCCCGCCCGTCGCGTCGTCAAGGTGATGCCGAATACGCCGCCGGACCCTTCGGGGCCGCGACCGTCGTGGAACGTCTGGACGTCGTCGGTCAGCGAGGTCAGCACATGCCAGCTGAAACTGCCGGGCATCACCACGTCGGAGGTCTGGCAGGCCGCCGACGCCTGCACGACCAATTCGGTGTCGCGTGGATCGACCACTATTACCAGCGTCGCGTCGGGGGCCGCGGAGCGGATCAGCCGGGTGCACACTTCGTCGACCGCCAGCCGCAGGTCGGCCACCGCGTCGAAGTCGAGGTCCTCGAAGGCGCCGACCGCGCCGACCAGGGTGCGCAGCATCGCCAGATTCTCCAACCGGGCGGCGACCCTGAACTCGATGGCACGGTCGCCTCGTTGCTGGGCGTTACCTGACACTTCGGTAGCGGTCATCTGGCCTCCCGGCAATATTTGACTGAGACTACCCCCGCGCTGGAGCCGGTTAGTCATGAGCGGTTGGCCCGGTGGCGACCCGTTGCGGCCGGCTTCGCCGCGCTTACGATCGCCACGCGCCGGGTATTCCACCCGCCATGGAGAAGGCCGACGCCACGGAAGTTCGCCGCACACGGCGACTTCGGCGCACCGCGGTGATCGCGGTGATCACGCTGCTGGTCGTGATTCTGGCGGCGATCGGGATCTACGTGATCGCGTTTGTGATTCTGGCCCCGATGCTCGGCTAGCCGGGATGCTGCGCCGTTGCTGGCTGCTGTTGAAGTCATCATGGTGTAGACCTGATACCCCCTCGCCGCGGCGAGCGAAACCCAGGAGAGTGCGATGGACAACCGCGACCCCCTGTCCGACGAGGTTCCCGTCGCCGACGCCGTCGAGCAGGAGCAGGAAACCACCCCCGTCCCGGACGTTCCCGACCGGGAGATCCCACCGGTGGAGGCGAACGCCTCGGACTGGCAGGAGCAGCGTCAGGAGATTGTCGGCGACGACGAAGACGACCGCGACTTATACCGCGAGTGAGCGCGGCGAAACCTAGGCTTGTGCCATGACGCAAATTCTGGTGCGGGCTGTGGTGGTCATGGCATCGTGGGCGATCGGAGTGCTGGTGGCGGCGTGGGTTGTGCCCGGCGTGTCCATCTCGGCGTCGGGATTCGTTGTCGCCGTAGCGCTGTTCTCGATTGCGCACGCGCTGCTGTCGGCGCTGATCTTGAAGTTGCCCCATGCCTATGCGTCGCTGGTGCTCGGGGGCAGCGGCCTGGTATTGACGGTGGTTGCGCTGGCTCTGGCCTCGGCGTGGACCGACGGCCTGTTCTTGCGCGACATCGCTTCGTGGGTCGCGGCGACGGTGGTGGTGTGGCTGGTGACCACGATCGGCGCTATTTGCCTGCCGGAGATCTTCGCCCGCAGCGAGGCCGGCCCGGTTTGAGAAGTCAGTGAGTAGCATTTGCATTACCTGGTCCGATGACGGAGGGGAGCTGATGGGCGACACGCATCACAATCCGACGGATCCATTCCGGACCACGCAGCCGCACGCCGGCATCACGATGAAGGACAACTTGTTCTGGCCCGGGTTCATCCTGCTGGCCGTCGCAGTGGCCGGGATGATCAGCACGGTGGCCGTCGCCGCCTACCGGCATTACGAGTGGCTCTCCGCGACCGTCGCCATCGCCGTGCTCGGAACCATCGCCGGTGCGATGTGGTTTGTCATCGAACTGCGCCGGGTGGCTCGCATAGAAGCGCAGTGGGAGTCCCGGCAGTCGTCAGCCCGCTAATGCCGGACCCGCGATCGGCGGGGCACCCATCGTCAGGGTGAGCAGCATCAGCATCAACAGGAACCATCCCGCGCCCTGCCATGCCCACCAGGTGCCCTCGTCGCGCCAAATGCGGTACGTGCGCAGGAACGCCCACACCCCGCTGGCGAACAAGATGACCGGAGCGCCGAATGCCAGCAAAGTGCGCTGCGGCGCGCCGCAGGCCACGGTGTCGACAGCCATCGCGCCGTTGCACGTGCTGACCCATAGCGCGGCAACAATCAAGAACGCCACTCCGGCGACGCCAGCCAGCACTGCGAACCGGACGGCCGACTGGACGTCGCGGTCCTCCTGCCCCAGGCGGTCGCCACCTGAGCGCTGACGTGGTTTTTGCATCCGCGAACCTCTATCTTGCTTTCGGCTTCTTGTTGCATCGGCAAATCGGCGACTTCAGTTACACCGCCGTCGCGAGCCTGTCGCGGAGCCCGTGACTAGACCCCGACCTCAGTGAGGTTGACAACGGTATACCCGGTGGTAGGACGCGGTAAACACATCGCGGACCGCGTCCAGCGCCACATCGATCTCGGTGCGTGAGACGGTCAGCGCCGGCCGGAAACGCACGCCGTCGGCCCCGGTGGGCAGCACGATCACCCCGCGTTGCCACAGCTCGCGGATGACCTCGTCGCGCTCGGCGCTGCCGGGCAGGCTGAAGGCGCACATCAGGCCGCGGCCGCGGACGTCGAGCATCACCGCCGGGAAGTCGGCGGCGAGTTCTTCGAGCCCGCTGCGCAGGTAGCGGCCCTGGGCGGCCGCATTGGCGAACAACTGCTCGGATTCGATCACTTCCAGCACGCGGCGCGCTCGGACCATGTCGGTCAGGTTGCCGCCCCACGTCGAGTTGAGCCGGGAGTTGACGGCGAACACGTTGTCGGCGATCTCGTCGACGCGCCGTCCCGCCATCACGCCGCACACCTGGGTCTTCTTGCCGAACGCGACGACGTCCGGGGCGACGCCCAATTGCTGGTAAGCCCAAGCGGTTCCGGTCAGCCCGCACCCGGTCTGCACCTCGTCGAAAATCAGCAGGGCGTCGTGCTCGTCGCACAGTGCGCGCATGGCGGCGAAGAACTCCGGGCGGAAGTGGCGGTCGCCGCCTTCACCCTGGATCGGTTCGGCGATGAAACACGCGATGTCGTGCGGGTGGGCGTCGAACGCCGCCCGGGCCTGCCGCAGCGACTCGGCTTCCAGCGCGTCCATGTCCGCCCCGGGCCGCAGATAGGGCGCGTCGATGCGCGGCCAGTCGAATTTCGGGAAGCGCGCCACGTTGAGCGGGTTGTGTGTGTTCGTCAGCGACAGCGTGTAGCCGCTGCGACCGTGAAATGCTCCGCGCAGGTGCAACACCCGGGTGCCCAGCGCGGGGTCGACGCCGCGCTCCTCGTTGTGCCGGCTTTTCCAGTCGAACGCGATTTTCAGCGCGTTCTCCACCGCCAGGGCGCCGCCGTCGATGAAGAACAGGTGCGGCAGCGCCGGATCGCCCAGCACTCGCACGAAGGTTTCGACGAAGCGGGCCATCGGCACCGAATACACGTCGGAGTTGCTCGGCTTGTTGACCGCGGCGTGGGCGAGTTCGGCGAGGAAGTCGTCGTCGCCGGTCAGCGCCGGGTGGTTCATGCCCAGCGCCGACGAGGAGACGAACGTGAACATGTCCAGGTAGCGCCGGCCAGTGCGGGCGTCGACCAGGTACGAGCCGGCCGAGCGCTCCAGGTCGAGCACCAGGTCGAAACCGCCGAGCGCAATGCTGCGGCCCAGCACGTCGAGGACGCGGTCGGGGTGCAGCTGTTCGCCGGTGGCCTCCAGCACAGTCATGCCCCGATTTTAGCAACATGTTTACGCTCTAATCGACGCGACACCGTAGGAATTACGGCACAAACTGCCTGCCGCTGTAAAAAGTGCGTAGAATGATCGTGCTTCGCGTCCGAACGTTGGCCGTTGTCCGGATCCGCTGCAGCAGGTCCTCCAGCGCCCGCGCGGACTCGACACGGACCAGCAGGATGTAGCTCTCCTCGCCGGCCACCGAGTGGCACGATTCGATCGCCTCGATGTGCGCGAGGCGGGCAGGCGCATCATCGGGTTGGGAGGGATCGAGAGGAGTGATGGCCACGAACGCCGACAGCAAATGCCCCACCGCTTCGGGGTCGATCCGCGCCGAATATCCGGTCACCACGCCGCGCTCCTGGAGGCGACGCACCCTCGACTGGACCGCCGACACCGACAGGCCGGCGCTGGCCGCTAAGTCCGACAACGTCGCGCGGCCGTCGGCGACCAGTTCGCGCACCAGGGTCCGGTCGATGTCGTCGAGAGCCATGGCCGGACGATAGCCGACGATGAGTGCTGCGAAAAAGCTTGCGCCCTGGCAGCTGCGGGAGCGCTTCGCCGCCGGGCTGTCGGCGATGTACGGCGGCGAGGTACCGGCCTACCCGACGTTGGTCCAAATCAGCACCGAGGTCAACGGCGAGTACGTGCAGCGCCATCCGGATGCCGAACGTCTGGGGTCGTTCGACCGCGTAACCGCCGAGCGACACGGCGCGATCCGGGTCGGCACGCCGGCCGAGTTGGCGGCGGTCGCCGAGCTGTTCGGCGCGTTCGGCATGGTCCCGGTCGGCTACTACGACCTGCGTGAGGCGACGTCACCGGTTCCGGTGGTATCCACCGCGTTCCGGCCCGTCGCCGCAGATGAGCTGGCGCGCAATCCGTTTCGGGTGTTCACGTCGATGCTGGCGCTGCGGGATGCGCGGTTCTTCGAGGCGGACCTGCGCGCGAGGGTCCAGACGTTCCTGGCGCGGCGGCAGTTGTTCGACCCGGCGCTGATCGCCGACGCGCGGGTGATCGCCGCCGACGGCGGGTGCCCGGCAGGTGAGGCGGACGCGTTCGTCGGGCGGGCAGTGGCGGCGTTCGCGCTGTCACGCGACCCGATCGACAAGTCGTGGTACGACGAGCTTTCCCGGATCTCGGCGGTGGCCGCCGACATCGCCGGGCTGAGCTCCACCCACATCAACCACCTCACGCCGCGGGTGCTCGACATCGACGAGTTGTACCGCCGGATGACGGCGCGCGGCATCGCGATGATCGACGCGATCCAGGGACCGCCGCGCACCGACGGGCCGGCAGTGTTGTTGCGCCAGACGTCGTTTCGCGCACTTGCCGAGCCACGGCAGTTCCGCTGCGACGACGGCTCTGTTGTCGAGGGCACCGTGCGGGTCCGCTTCGGCGAGGTCGAGGCACGCGGCGTGGCGCTGACACGGAAAGGCCGGGAACGCTACGACGCCGCAATGGCCACCGACGACCCAGCGGCGGTGTGGGACGAGTATTTCCCGTCGACGGATGCGGAGATGGCCGCCCAGGGGCTGGCTTACTACCGCGGCGGCGACCCTGCCAAACCCGTTGTCTACGAAGACTTTCTGCCGACGTCGGCGGCCGGCATCTTCCGGTCCAACCTGGACCGCGACGCTTCGACCTGCGACGCCGACGACAACTCCGGCTACAGCATGGACTGGATGGCCGGGGCCATCGGCCGTCACATCCACGATCCGTATGCGCTCTACGAAGCCCAGGAGACCGCCGCATGAGCTTGCCCACCGCTGACGAACTGCGCGACCGGGTGCGCCGCGCGCTGGACGCCGTCGGCGCTCACGCCACACTCGGCGAGCCGGGCGGACACGGCCTGCCGGCCGGCACGCCGATCACCGGCGACGTGCTATTCACCGTGGGCTCGGTTGCCGACCCCGACGCCGCGATCAGCGCTGCATCGCAGGCGTTTTCGACGTGGCGCGCCACCCCGGCACCGGTGCGCGGCGCTCTGGTGGCCCGGCTCGGCGAGCTGCTCACCGCGCACAAGGAGGAGCTGGCCACGCTGGTGACCGTCGAGGTCGGAAAGATCGCGGCGGAGGCGCTGGGCGAGGTGCAGGAGATGATCGACGTCTGCCAGTTCGCCGTCGGGCTGTCCCGTCAGCTCTACGGGCGCGTCATCGCCTCCGAGCGGCCGGGGCACCGGCTGATGGAGACCTGGCATCCGCTGGGTGTGGTGGGCGTGATCACCGCGTTCAACTTTCCGGTCGCGGTGTGGGCGTGGAACACCGCGGTGGCGCTGGTGTGCGGCGACACCGTGGTGTGGAAGCCGTCGGAGTTGACGCCGTTGACCGCGCTGGCATGCCAGGCGCTGATCGTACGGGCGGCCGACGACGTCGGGGCGCCGCGCGGGGTGAGCGGCCTGGTACTGGGTGACCGCCAGGCCGGCGGGCAGCTGGTCGACGACCAGCGGGTCGCGCTGGTGTCGGCGACCGGCTCGGTGAGGATGGGCCGCGAGGTCGGGCCGCGGGTGGCGTCGCGGTTCGGCCGGGTGCTGCTGGAGCTGGGAGGCAACAACGCGGCGGTCCTGACGCCGTCGGCGGACCTGGATTTGGCATTGCGCGCCATCGTGTTTGCCGCCGCCGGTACCGCAGGGCAGCGCTGCACCACGTTGCGCCGGCTAATCGCCCACCGCTCGGTGGCCGACGACGTGGTGGTGCGCATCGCCGCCGCCTATCGACAGTTGCCGATCGGCGACCCGTCGGCGCACGGCACACTGGTCGGCCCGCTGATCCATGAGACCGCGTACCGCGACATGGTGGGCGCACTGGAGCAGGCTCGCACCGACGGCGGGCAGGTCATCGGCGGCGAGCGGCACCACCTCGGCCCGGAAAGCGCCTACTACGTCGCCCCGGCGCTGGTGCGGATGCCGGCGCAGACGGCGATCGTCGCCACCGAGACCTTTGCGCCGATTCTCTACGTGCTGACCTACGACGACCTCGACGAGGCGATAGCGTTGAACAATGATGTGCCGCAGGGGCTTTCGTCGGCGATCTTCACCACCGACCTCCGCGAGGCGCAACGCTTCATCGACGGCTCGGACTGCGGCATCACCAACATCAACATCGGCACCTCCGGCGCGGAGATCGGCGGCGCGTTCGGCGGCGAGAAGAACACCGGCGGCGGCAGGGAGTCCGGGTCGGACGCGTGGAAGGGCTACATGCGCCGCGCCACCAACACGATCAACTACTCCGACGAGCTGCCGCTGGCCCAGGGCGTTCGGTTCACCTAGCTACTGTGCGTCGCGGCCCTGCCGGCTGCGGCCGTAGGCGCCGCGCCGCAACTCGGTCAACCAGCCCGGCGCCAGCGCGACGTCGGCAGGGCTGTGGATGGTGGGGTCGAAGACGAGGTCGCGAGCCTCGTCGCCGGCCAGCACCCGGTTGAGCGTCAGCTGGCCCAGCATCCCGAAAGCGCCTGTCGGACCGGCTTGTTCGATAGCAAACACGATGCCGCCGTCGTCGATGTGGTTGCGGATGCTTTCCAGTGTCACGCCGCGGTCTGGGATTTCGGTGATCAGCTTGGCGCGGATCCACCACAACTGCTGCTGATAGCGCACCGGCACCAGGCTCGACATCGTCACACCGGACCACGACGTCACCGGCCGCAAGCCGATCCGGGTCAACAGCCCGGCGCCGGTGGACGCCAACAGCACATCCCAGCCGGTCGGCGGGTACTTCGACGGCGGCATCTTCCAGGCCAGCCCGACGATGTCGGGGAACGCACCGGGCGTCCCGGCAGCTTTGGAGACCCGCGCGACCACGTCGCACGAGGTGACTGGCAACCCCTGGTCTTGCGGGGCCAGCCGCTCGAGCACGCCGCCGGCCAGCACCCCGTTGGGGTGAAAGATACGCCGGCCGCGGAGCGCTGACGCCCACCGGAAGGGCGTGGTGACAAAGTCGGACAGCGCCATCAGGCCGGGACCGAATCGGTTTCGCGGTTCCAGGCGCGGTGCTTGGCCAGCGCGGCCGCGAACGCCTCGAAGAAGTCGTCGGAAAGGTCGCCGGCGGCCGCCGTCGTCGTCACGACGCCATGGGAGTCAACGACTTTCGTGCTGTCGGCGGTTTTCTCGGCGATCCCTGCTTTCGGCAGCAGCTTGACACCCGCGCCGAATGCGCCCACCGGCTTGTAGTGCTTGTACGCCTCGGTGACGAAGTGCATCGCGTACCCGTCGGCGGCCAGTGTCTGGATGGCATCCGGTCCGCAGGGCAGCACCACCGCGTCGTAAAGCACCGACGCCATGCTGGTGAACGACCGGTCCACCGCGATCTCACCGCCCGATCCCCCGGACAGCGTCCCACCGCCGGTGGGCGCCAGCACCTCCGCGAACGCGCCGCGTTTGCGCATCGCCTCGACGAACCGCTCGGTGCCCTGCACGTCGACACCGTCGGCGGCCAGCACCGCGATCTTGCGGCTCTCGATGCTGTCGGTGGCGGTGTTGAGTTGGGAAAGCGCCGGCGAGGCCGGCATTTTGTCGTCGACGGGCTGTTCGTCGGGCACCGGCAGCCCGAGTTGTCCCGCGACCTGCGCGGCCAGGTCGTGGTCGACCAGGTTCAGTTGTTCGACCACCCGCGACCGGATCTCGACGGTTTCCACGTGGCCGAGTTCGAACGCGTAGGCGGCCACGATGTGTTTGGCCTCGACCGGCGACATGCTCTTCCAGAACATCCGGGCCTGGCTGTAATAGTCCTGGAAGCTCTTGGCGCGCTGGCGGATCTTGTGCCCGTCTACCTTTTGGGTGTAGTGGCGGAATACATCCTCGTCTGCGAGCGCGGGGCAACCGCCGCCCAGTGAGTTCTTGTAGTAACTCGATTTGCCTTTGGGAATGGCGATTTGGCCGTAGCCGTCGTGCTGGTTGGTGCGGACCTCGGCGACGGGCCGGTTGACCGGCAACTGGGCGAAGTTCGGGCCGCCCAGGCGGATCAGCTGAGTGTCCAGGTACGAGAAATTGCGGAACTGCAGCAGCGGGTCGTTGGTGAAGTCGATGCCGGGCACCACGTTGGCGGTGTGGAAGGCCACCTGTTCGGTTTCGGCGAAGAAGTTGTCCGGGTTGCGGTTGAGCACCATCTTGCCCACCGGGCGGACCGGAACCTGTTCCTCCGGAATGATTTTCGTGGCGTCGAGCAAATCGAACTCGAAGTTGAACTCGTCGGCTTCCGGCACCAACTGCACACCGAGTTCCCATTCGGGGTATTGGCCGGCCTCGATGGAGTCCCACAGGTCGCGGCGGTTGAAGTCGGGGTCCTTGCCGGCGACCTTCTGGCATTCGTCCCAGACCAGCGAGTGCACACCGAGGCGCGGCTTCCAGTGGAATTTCACGAAAGTGCCTTCGCCTTTGGCGTTGACCAGCCGGAAGGTGTGCACGCCGAAGCCCTGCATCATCCGGTAGCTGCGCGGCAACGACCGATCCGACATCAGCCACATGATCGTGTGCAGTGTCTCCGGCTGCAGCGACACGAAATCCCACAGCGTGTCATGGGCGGACTGGGCCTGCGGAATCTCGTTGTGCGGCTCGGGTTTGACCGCATGCACGAAGTCGGGGAACTTGATCCCGTCCTGGATGAAAAACACCGGAAAGTTGTTGCCGACGAGGTCGTAGTTGCCCTGGTCGGTGTAGAACTTGGTGGCGAAACCGCGCACGTCGCGCACCGTGTCGGCGGATCCGCGCGAGCCCGCGACCGTCGAGAACCGCACGAACACCGGCGTCTGCTTGCCGGGGTTGGTCAGGAATTTCGCGACGGTGTAGTCGGCAAGCGAGTCGTCGTACGGCTCGAAATACCCGTACGCGCCCGCGCCGCGGGCGTGCACCACGCGTTCTGGTATGCGCTCGTGGTCGAAATGGGTGATCTTCTCCCGGGCATGGAAATCCTCCAGCAGGGTGGGTCCGCGTTCGCCGATACTCAGCGCATCGTCGGTGTGGTCGACCCGAACACCTTGCTGTGTCGTCAGGTAGCCGGTGTCCCGCTCGACGCGGTACTGGTCGAGCTGCTGCTGCTTTGGATTTGCGTTCTTGTCAGCCATTGCGTCCCTTCCCAGATAGGAATTCCAGGCCTGAGTACCCAAGTGGGCCTTCGCCAAACGGCGCACGCGTGCCGCCCGCGGGCCGGTTTGCTCACGGGACCTGCCTTATTGACGGAAGCGTCGCTCGAGCAAATGGGCCTCGCCTTGCTGAGCGTTTAAAGGCAGCGAATTTCTTGTGGAAGTACCATCGAGCGCATGCGAACGCCTAGGCGCCGGTTATCTCCTGACGATCGGCGATCAGAGTTGCTGGCGCTCGGTGCGGAGGTTTTCGGCCAGCGACCCTATGACGAGGTCCGCATCGACGAGATCGCCGAACGCGCCGGGGTGTCGCGCGCGCTGATGTACCACTACTTCCCGGACAAGCGCGCGTTCTTCGCGGCGGTCGTCAAGGGGCAGGCCGATCAGCTGTTCGAGACCAGCCATAACCTGCCGTCGCCCGGCCAGTCGCTGTTCGAAGAGGTGCGGACCGGCGTGCTGGCGTACATGAAGTACCACCAGGAGCATCCGCACGCCGCGTGGGCCGCCTATGTCGGCCTCGGTCGCTCCGACCCCGTGCTGCTGGGCATCGACGACGAGGCCAAGGATCGCCAGATGGAGCACATCATGAGGCGCATCCTCGAGGTCGAGGGGGACAACAAGCTCGACCCTGACGTCGAGCGGGATCTGCGGGTAATGGTCCACGGCTGGTTGGCCCTGACGTTCGAGGTGTGCCGGCAGCGGATCATGCACCCGTCGACCGACGCCGGTCACCTCGCGGACTCGTGCGCGCACGCGCTGCTCGACGCGGTTGCCCGGGTGCCCGGGATCCCCGAGCAGCTCGCCAAGGCGGTGGCCCCCGACCAGCGCTGACTGCCGGCCCGACGTTTGCCAGCCGACGCCACGCTAATTTGGCAAACGTTCAACAGCTTCGACGTAGCATCGAAATATGGCAGGGCGCAGGCGGCGGTTATCCCCGGATGACCGGCGCTCGGAGTTGCTGGCGCTGGGGTCGCAGGCCTTCGGCGAGCGGCCCTACGACGAGGTCCGCATCGACGAGATCGCCGAACGCGCGGGAGTCTCCCGTGCTCTGATGTACCACTACTTCCCCGACAAGCGGGCCTTCTTCGCCGCCGTCGTCAAACACGAGGCCGAGCAGCTTTACGCGGCGACCGAGAATCCGCCCGACCCGGGTGGCACGTTGTTCGAGCGGGTGCGCGCCGGCGTGCTGGCGTATGTGGCCTACCACCAGAACCATCCGCACGCGGCCTGGGCGGTGTACGTGCGCGCCGGCCGCTACGACCCCGTCCTGGTCGAAATCGACGACGAGGCCAAGAACCGCCAGATGCAGCGCATCATGGGCGCCGCCAGCGCGTTGGTGCCCGGAGGCATGAGCAACGGTTTCCCCCCGGCGGTCGAGCGCGACCTGCGGGCAGCAGTGTTCGGCTGGCTGTCGTTCACCTTCGAGATGTGCCGGCAACGCATCATGGACCCCTCGATCGACGCGAACTACCTCGGCGACACCTGCGCGCATGCGCTGCTGGACGCGATCGGCCGGGTGCCCGACATTCCCGCCGGGCTGGCCGCGGCGGTCGCGCCCGATCGCCGATGATGTCGGTGCCCGTTGGCACCATGGCCAGATGAGCTCCGTCCCGCCTGACCCACTGGCTCGGTTCAGCGCCGTCACCCGCGAATGGTTCGCCGGCACCTTCGCGGCGCCGACGCCCGCGCAGGCCGAGGCCTGGGCGGCCATTGCCGACGGCCACCACACCCTGGTGATCGCGCCGACGGGCTCCGGCAAGACGCTGGCCGCGTTCCTGTGGGCGATCGACGGGCTGGCCGCGGACCCGGGAGCGGGTACCAGGGTGCTCTACGTGTCGCCGCTGAAGGCGCTGGCCGTCGACGTCGAGCGCAACCTGCGCGCCCCGCTGGCCGGGATAACCCGGGTGGCCGAGCGACGGGGCCTTCCCGTCCCGCAGATCAGCGTCGGGCTGCGATCGGGCGACACCCCGCCCGCACGCCGTCGCCAGCTCGTCAGCACGCCGCCCGACGTGCTGATCACCACCCCGGAGTCGCTGTTTTTGATGCTGACGTCGGCGGCGCGGGAAACCCTGACCGGGGTGCAGACCGTGATCGTGGACGAGGTGCACGCCATCGCCGGCAGCAAGCGCGGCGCCCACCTGGCGCTGTCGCTGGAACGGCTGGACTCACTGACCGAGCGGCCGGCGCAGCGGATCGGGCTGTCGGCCACCGTGCGCCCGCCCGAGGAGGTCGCCCGGTTCCTGGCCGGCGTGGCCCCGACGACCGTCGTGTCTCCGCCGGCCGCCAAGACTTTCGAGCTGTCCGTCCAGGTGCCGGTCCCCGACATGACCAACCTGGCCGACAACACGATCTGGCCCGACGTGGAGGCGCGGCTGGTCGACCTGATCGAGGCGCACAATTCGACAATCGTGTTCGCCAACTCGCGGCGCCTGGCGGAGCGGCTTACCGCGCGGCTCAACGAGATTCACGCCGAACGCGGTGGTATCGAACTGGACGCCGCAGGGAACCCGCAGGTGGCCGGGGGCGCGCCCGCGCACTTGTTGGGTAGCGGCCAAAGCTACGGCGCGCCAACGGTTTTGGCCCGCGCACACCACGGCTCAGTGAGCAAGGAGCAGCGCGCTGCGGTCGAGGAAGAGCTGAAGAGCGGTCGGCTCAAAGCGGTGGTCGCGACGTCGAGCCTGGAGCTGGGCATCGACATGGGCGCGGTCGACCTGGTGATCCAGGTGGAGGCGCCGCCGTCAGTGGCCAGCGGCCTGCAACGCATCGGTCGGGCCGGCCACCAGGTCGGCGAAATCTCCCGCGGAGTGGTGTTTCCCAAGCACCGCACCGATTTGATCGGCTGCGCGGTGACCGTGCAGCGCATGCTCGACGGCCAGATCGAGACAATGCGGGTGCCCACCAACCCGCTGGACATCCTCGCCCAGCACACCGTGGCCGCGGCCGCGCTCGAGCCGCTCGACGCCGACCGCTGGTTCGACACCGTAAGGCGCAGTGCGCCGTTCGCGACGCTGCCGCGCAGCGCGTTCGAGGCGGTGCTGGACCTGCTGGCCGGCAAATACCCGTCCACCGAGTTCGCCGAGCTGCGGCCGCGGCTGGTCTACGACCGCGACACCGGCACCTTGACCGCGCGGCCGGGCGCGCAGCGGCTGGCGGTCACCTCCGGCGGCTCGATCCCCGACCGCGGGCTGTTCACCGTGTGGCTCGCCACCGAAAAGCCTTCGCGCGTCGGGGAACTCGACGAGGAGATGGTCTACGAGTCACGGCCCGGCGATGTCATCTCGCTGGGAGCCACCAGCTGGCGGATCACCGAGATCACCCACGACCGGGTACTGGTGATCCCGGCGCCGGGCCAACCGGCCCGGCTGCCGTTCTGGCGCGGCGACGACGTCGGGCGCCCGGCCGAGCTGGGCGCCGCGCTCGGCGCGTTCACCGGTGAGCTGGCCGGCCTGGACCCGGATGCGTTCGGAAAGCGTTGCGCCGAACTGGGTTTCAACGACTACGCAACGGAGAACCTGCGGCGGCTGTTGGAGGATCAGCGCGCCGCCACGGTCGTCGTGCCCACCGACGCCACCCTGGTGGTCGAGCGGTTCCGCGACGAGCTGGGCGACTGGCGGGTGATCCTGCACTCGCCCTACGGGCTGCGGGTGCACGGCCCGCTGGCGCTGGCGGTGGGCCGCCGGCTGGCCGAGCGCTATGGCATCGACGAGAAACCGACCGCGTCCGACGACGGCATCGTGGTGCGGCTGCCCGACACCGACGCCGCCGAGCCGCCGGGCGCCGAGCTCTTCGTGTTCGACGCCGACGAGATCGACCCGCTCGTCACCGCGGAAGTCGGTGGCTCGGCGCTGTTCGCGTCGCGGTTCCGGGAATGCGCGGCGCGTGCGCTGCTGCTGCCGCGCCGCCATCCCGGCCGCCGCTCGCCGCTGTGGCACCAACGGCAGCGCGCAGCGCAATTGCTCGACGTGGCACGCAAATACCCCGACTTTCCGATCGTGCTGGAGACCATCCGGGAATGCCTGCAGGACGTCTACGACGTGCCGATGCTGGCCGAGCTCATGGCCAGGATCGCCCAGCGCCGGGTGCGGGTGCTGGAGGCAGAGACCGCGACGCCGTCGCCGTTTGCGGCCTCGCTGCTGTTCGGCTACGTCGGGGCGTTCATGTACGAAGGCGACAGCCCGCTGGCCGAACGCCGCGCGGCCGCACTGTCTTTGGATGCGACGCTGCTGGCCGAGCTGCTGGGCCGGGTTGAGCTGCGCGAGCTGCTCGACCCGGAGGTCGTGGCCGCCACAGCCCGGCAGTTGCAGCACCTCTCGGAGGACCGGGCGGCCCGCGACGCCGAGGCCGTCGCCGACCTGCTGCGGCTGCTGGGCCCGCTGACCGCCCAGGAGGTTGCCGCCCGGGCCGGCGGCGCCGAAGTCGGCGGCTGGTTGGAGGGGCTGCGCGCCGCCAAACGCGCGCTGACGGTGTCCTTCGCCGGACAGACCTGGTGGGTGGCCGTCGAGGACATCGGCCGGCTGCGCGACGGCGTCGGGGTGGCGGTGCCGGTCGGGGTGCCTGCGAGCTTCACCGAGGCGGTCGCCGACCCGCTGGGCGAGTTGCTCGGCCGCTACGCGCGCACGCATGGTCCGTTCACCACCGCCGAGGCCACCGCCCGGTTCGGTCTTGGCCTGCGAGTGGCGGGCGACGTGCTGGGCCGGCTGGCCGCCGACGGGCGGCTGGTGCGGGGCGAATTCACCGGCGACGACCAGTGGTGCGACGTCGACGTGCTGCGGATTTTGCGGCGCCGCTCGCTGGCGGCGCTGCGGGCGCAGGTCGAACCGGTCAGCACCGCCGCCTACGCGCGCTTCCTGCCGGCGTGGCAGCACGTCGGGTCCGCGACCAACGCCGGCATCGACGGGCTGGCCGGCGTCGTCGAGCAACTCGCCGGTGTGCCGCTGCCTGCCTCGGCGATCGAGCGGCTGGTGCTGGCGCCGCGGGTGCGGGACTACTCGCCAGCGATGCTCGACGAGCTGCTGGCTTCCGGTGAGGTGATCTGGTCCGGCGCCGGGTCGATCTCGGGTTCGGACGGCTGGATCGCGTTCCACGCCGCCGACCCGGCGCCGTTGACGTTGGCCGGCGGGACCGAGATCGAGTTCACCGACGCCCACCGCGCGATCCTGGACACCCTGTCCGGCGGCGGCGCGTTCTTCTTCCGGCAACTGGCGACCGGCATCCCCGATAGTGAGCTCAAAACGGCGCTGTGGGAACTGATTTGGGCCGGCTGGGTCACCGGCGACACGTTCGCGCCGGTGCGCGCGGTGCTCGGCGGCGGGCCGGGCGCCCGCAAGCGGTCCAGCCCGGCGCATCGGCATCGCCGCGCCCCGCGGTTGAGCCGCTACAGCGTCGCGCACGCGGCCACGCGCGCCACCGACGCGACGGTGGCCGGCCGCTGGTCGGCGCTGCCGGCTCCCGAGCCGGATTCCACGCTGCGCGCCCACTACCAGGCCGAGCTGCTGCTGGGGCGCCACGGCGTGCTGACCCGGGGCGCGGTCGCCGCCGAGGCGGTCCCCGGCGGGTTCGCCACCCTCTACAAAGTGCTGACGGCCTTCGAGGACGCCGGTCGCTGCCAGCGGGGCTACTTCGTGGAGTCGCTGGGCGGCGCGCAATTTGCCGTCGCCTCCACCGTCGACCGGCTGCGTAGCTACCTCGACGGCGTCGACCCGGAGCGGCCCGCCTACCAGGCCGTGGCGCTGGCCGCCGCCGACCCGGCCAATCCGTACGGCGCGGCGCTGCCCTGGCCGCCCACCGACGGCGCGGCCCGGCCCGGACGCAAGGCCGGGGCGCTGGTCGTGCTGGTCGACGGCGCCCTGGCCTGGTTTGTGGAACGCGGCGGCCGAACGCTGCTGAGCTTCACCGACGACCCCGAGGCCGGCCGCGCCGCGGCGGCGGCGCTCGCCGACCTGGTCAGCGCCGGCCGCGTCGAGTCGATACTCGTCGAGCGGGTCAACGGCGTGCCGGTGCTGCAGTTGCAGGATTCGCCGGTGCATACGGCGCTGAGCGCCGCCGGGTTTGCGCGTACTCCCCGCGGGTTGCGGCTGCGGTAATGCCCGAAGGTGACACCGTCTGGCACACCGCCGCCATGCTGCGAGACGCGCTGGCCGGAAAGACACTGACCCGCTGCGACATCCGCGTATCGCGGTATGCGACCGTCAACCTGTCCGGGTGGATGGTCGACGAAGTGCTCAGCCGCGGCAAGCATCTGTTCATCCGCGTCGGGTCGGCCAGCATCCACTCGCATCTGAAGATGGACGGCAGCTGGCGGGTCGGCCGCCATCGTGTCGATCACCGGGTGCGAATCATCTTGGAAGCTAGCGGTGTTCGCGTGTTGGGTATCGATCTCGGCGTGCTGGAGATTCTCGACCGGGAACACGACCAGGACGTGGTGGCGCACTTGGGCCCCGACCTGCTGGGCGACGATTGGGATCCGGCGGTCGCGACGGCCAATCTGACGGTCGAGCCGGCGCGGCCGCTTGCCGAGGCGCTGCTCGACCAGCGGGTGATGGCGGGCATCGGCAACGTCTACTGCAACGAACTGTGTTTTGTCACCGGACTTCGGCCCACGTCTCCGGTCAGCGCCGTCGCCAACCCGCATCGGCTGGTGGCCCGGACGCGGGACATGTTGTGGGCCAATCGTTTCCAATGGGCGCGCTGCACCACCGGCGACACCCGCCCGGGGCGCCAGCTCTGGGTGTACGGGCGCCAAGGGTTAGGCTGCCGTCGCTGCGGCACCCCGATCGCCTATGACGACACGGGCGACCGGGTTGCCTACTGGTGTCCAGCCTGCCAACGCTGAATGACCAAGTCGCCCACGCGGTCCGGGCATGCGATGATCGGCCCGTGCGTTCGCCACCCCTCGCGCGATCACACCTGTTCGGGCTGGTCGTCGTGGTTGCGCTGATCAGCCTTGGGGTCCTGGCGGCCCCGACCGCGCATGCCGACGCCGTCGACGTCAACTTCCTGTCGGCGCTGAAGTCCAAGGGCATCAACTTCGCGTCATCGCAAGCCGCGATCATCGCCGGTCACGAGGTGTGCGATGAGCTTGATCTCGGCAGGCAGAAAAGCGATGTCGCATCGGACGTGATGAACAACAGCAATCTCGACGGCTATCACGCCGGGTTTTTCGTCGGCGCCAGCGTCGGTGCGTTCTGCCCGAGGCATGCGGGGTAGAGCCGACCGCTCACCCCGCCGAGGGCGGTCGATGGATCACCGTGCCCTTGAGCTCCAAGCCGTATTCGAGATCGTCATACTTCTGCTGCTTGCGTTTGCGCCAGCCGCTGCCCGCCGACACCGGCGGCGGCATGATCGGCGGCAGCATGGACAACCCGGATTCGCCTGCAGGAAGCGGTGATACGGCTGACGCAAGTTGCACGGGCGCCTGGGAGGCCGGCAACAGCCCCACCACAGCGGGCGGGGCGGTCAGCTTGCCCATCGATACTCCGACACCGATCGCCGCGGTGGGCTCCGCCGAGAGTCCGGCCGCACCCAGTGCACCCAGCGACGGCACCAGAGCGGCCTCGCCCTCCGCCAGGCCCTGCCCGATTTCGCTGCCCATGCCCTGCAGCGCCTGCGCCGATGTGTTCTGCGCCAGGTAGCTGAGCAGGTTGATAGGAAATCCGGACGAGATGAATTGGTTAGCATAGGTGTTCGCCAGCCCGAACCAGCCGCTGTTGGGGTCGAAGTCGGTAACCGAGGGCGGCGACGCGAATTGTGGCAACGCGGTGGCTTGCGCCGAGGCCGCCTGATAGCGAATGATCGCCGCCGAGTTGTTCGCCCACATCGCCTGGTAGTGGTCTTCGGTCTCGGCGATCGCCGGCAGGTTGGTCCCGAACCTGTTGGTGGCCAACAACTCCGCCAGGCGCGTCCTGTTGGCACTGACCTGTGCGGTGGGAACCACCGCCGCGCGGACGGAGGTGTATGCCGTCGCCGCGGCTTGCGCCGAAGAGGACAATTGCCGACATTGCTGCGCGGTGGTGCGAAGCCAGCCCAGGTACGGTTCGACAGCTCCGATCATCGCGGTCGAGGACGGACCGTGCCACGCCGAGGTCAGGGACGATACTGCGGCAGCGTAGTTTTCGGCGGACTCTTCCAAGTGGGCGCCGAGGTGTTGCCACGCAGCGGAGGCCTCCACCAGTGATTGCGCACCCGGCCCGGAGTGGATCAGCGCAGAGGTGACTTCGGGGGGCGCCGTCACGAACTCCATGACGCAAAACCTCAGCTACCGCGGAAAAACTTTCGGAACATTGCGTTGACGGGAGTGAAAAGAACCCTGGAACATTGCGCGCCGGGGCCAGCAATCACGAGACGGCGTTGACCGCCGTCGACAATCGCGACTTGAACTCGTCGGGAATCGGGATGTAGCCCTTGTCCGCCACATCATTCTGGCCCGGGCCGAGCGCACTTTGCAGGAACGCCCTGACAGCCGTACCGGCCCGCGAATCCGAGTACTTTGAGCAGACGATCTCATAGGTCGCCTGCACGATGGGATACGAGCCGGGCTGGTTTGGCCGGTAGAACGAGATCGTGTCGAGGGCCAAGTCGTTGCCCTCCTTGATGAACCAGGCTGCTGAGATCGTCTTCCCTACCGACTCCGGGCCGATCGCTACCGGCTCGGGGCCGGCCGACGTGACGACCTTGGCCACGTTGAGGTGTTGGGTCTGGGCAACCGACCATTCGATGTACGTGATCGACCCTTCGGTGCCTTTGACGGCCGCGGCGGCGCCGTCGCTACCAACAGCGCCCTCGCCCACACCGCCGTTGAACTTCTTTCCGGCGCCGTTACCCCAGGTGCCGTTGGACGCGGTGTCGAGGTACCTCTGGAAGTTGTCCGTGGTGCCGGACTCGTCGCTGCGGAACACGATCCGAATAGGCTCTGCGGGCAACGCGACCCCTAGGTTCAACATCTGGATCGCGGCGTCGTTCCAGGCCGTGATCTGACCGTTGAAGATCTGGGCCGCCGTCGGACCGTCGAGGTTCAACGAAGTCAAGCCGTCGACGTTGTAAGCGATCGCAATCGGGCCGAACACCATCGGCAGGTTCCACGCCGCCGAGCCGCAGCGCTGCTGCGCCTTGGCGTACTCGTCTTTGCTCAGGGGCGAGTCGGAGCCGCCGAAATCTGTTCGGCCACCTAGGAATTCGGTGATCCCAGCGCCGGATCCGTTGGCCGTGTATGTCAACGACTGTCCCGGACAGGACCGTTCGAAAGCCGCGACAAACGTTGCCATGGCGTTTTCCTGGGCAGTGGACCCACTGGCCGTCAGGGTCGGCTTGCCGCCGCAGCCCGCCTTTCCTTCAGCCGCGTGGTTGTCCGCGCTGCATGCCGACACCATCGCCACACCAGTGGCCAGCACGCAGATCGCGACACCAAAACGATTGATGCGCCGATGATATTAAGACCGCCTGTCGCTGGGCATCGCCCTACTCAAGGTTCAGCTACTGTTTGCTACCTGGCTACGGCTCCGTAGGCCACCGCAACCTCGGCCGCCAGCGCGGCGTTATCGGCGATCAGCTGCTGGTTGACCGCGACGCTGCGGCCACCGGTGAGCTCTTCGACCAGCGCCAAGACCGCCGGTGTCACGGCCTGCCCGGTCACCCCGGCCTGCGCGACGCGGCCGACCGCCTCGGCGAGCACCGGCTCGATGTCCAGTTCGGGCTGGGGCGGTCGGCCCAGCAGCAGCCCGGACGAACGGCCCAGCTGCCAGTGAAGGGCAGCGATTCGCGCGGCGTCGGCGACGCCGTCGACGCGTGCAGCCACGGGCGGGCCGCCCTCTCCTCGGTAGAAGACCGGAAGAGTGTCCGTCCGCCAACCCAGCACCGGCACGCTGAGTGTCTCGAGCAGCTCGGCGGTCGCGGATATGTCCAGGATGGCCTTGGCACCCGAGCACACCACCATGGCCGGTGTGCGGGCCAGCTCCACCAGATCACTGGAGATATCGAGGCTTTCGGCGAAGCCGCGGTGCACGCCGCCGATCCCGCCGGTGCCCATGAACCGGATGCCGAGGACGCGGCAGACGGCCAGGGTGCCGCCGACCGTGGTGGCGCCCAGGACGCCCTGGGCCACACAGGCCGCGATGTCGCGGGCGCCCGCCTTGCGCGCCGTCGTCCCCGCCTCGGCGAACCGCTGAAGTTCCGCGGCATCCAGCCCGGCCCGGACCAGGCCGTCCGCAATGCCGACGGCGCACGGCACGGCCCCGGCGGCGCGAACTCGCTGCTCGGCCTGCTGGGCGGCCAATAGGCCGCGTCCCTGTGAGAAGCCGTGCGAGACCAGCGTCGTTTCCAGCGCCACGACCGGGTGGCCCGACGACAGCGCCTCGGCGACCTCGTCGGCCACCCGCAGCACACCCTCGAGGCCAGCAGCCGAGCTCACGCTGTCCATCTTGCGGGAATAAATAGCGCGCGGTGGCGGTTGGCCACCGCTGACTGGCCTGTGTGGGCCGGGTCGTGATGTGAAGGATATGAGCGTGCTACCACTGCAGAACCGCGTCAGCATCACGGGCACATTGCGCACCGTGGCGCACGCCATGACGCACGGCGTCACCCGCAGGCCGGTACGCGACGGCGTACACGGTACGGCTAGAGCAGCGACGCAGAATTCTGCACCGGTGCGAATCCTGCCGCGAGGTCTCGAGCGCTGCTGACGAACCGGCGGCGTGTCGCCGTGATCGGATCGTCGAATTCGAGCGTGCGCGCCAGCAGATGCAACGGTGTCGAAAAGTCCCCCGGCGCGACGTCGATCACGTCGGGATAGAGCGGGTCACCCAGAATGGGCACACCCAGCGACGCCATGTGTACCCGCAGCTGATGAGTGCGCCCGGTTTTCGGGGTCAGCCGGTAGAGCCCGTCACTCAGCGCCTCCACCAACGTTTCGGCGTTGGGCACACCGGGTTCCTCGACGGCCTGTAAACAGCCGCGGCGCTTAACGATTCGGCTGCGCACTGTATACGGCAGCCTTGCACAAGGCACCCCGGCCGCCCGGGCCAGATATGTCTTGCGCACCGCGCGGCGGGCGAAGAGAGTCTGGTAGGCGCCGCGCAGCTCGCGACGGGTCGTGAACAGCAGCACCCCGGCGGTCAACCGGTCCAGCCGGTGGGCCGGTGAAAGCTCGGGCAGCCCCAGTTCCCGGCGCAACCGCACCAGCGCGGTCTGCGCGACGTGCCGGCCGCGCGGCATGGTAGCGAGAAAGTGCGGCTTGTCGACCACCACGATGTCGTCGTCGCGGTAAAGCACCGGGATGTCGAACGGCACCGGAACTTCTTCCCGCAGTTCGCGGTACAGGTACACGAAGGAACCCGCCGGCAGCGCCGTCGTCTCGTCGACCGGGGTGCCGTCGGCGTCGACGACCTCCCGCGGCCGCACACCGAATCGCGAATTCAGCTCGGCCAGTACCGGTCCGCCGCGCAGCCGCACCCGCGCCGGCCCGAGCCCGTCGCGCACCGGCAAAGGAGCCGGCCTCACGTGAGCGGCACCGGCTCGAGGATCTCGGCGCGCGCCTCCGGTGCGGTGGCCCGCAGCGCGTCGGCGGACTCGTCGTCGGGCTGGGCCTGCGAGAGTATCTCGGCCTCTACCCGCGCCGTGTAGGTCTGGACCTCGCGGTCGATGTCGTCGGACGTCCACCCGAGGATCGGCGCGACGATCTCGGCCACCTCGCGCGCGCAGTCGACGCCGCGGTGCGGGTATTCGATGGAGATCCGCATCCTGCGGGCCAGGATGTCCTCGAGATGCAGCGCGCCCTCGGCGGCAGCGGCGTAGGCAGCCTCCACCTTCAAGTAGACGGGCGCGGCCGTGATCGGGTTCAGCAGGTCCGGACGGCCATCCGCCGTCGCCAGCACCTCGCCGATCAGCGACCCGTAGCGGTCCAGCAGGTGGCGCACCCGATACGGGTGCAGGCCGTGCAGCTCGCCGACGTGTTCGGTCTGGTTGATCAGCGCGAAGTAGCCGTCGGCGCCTAGCAGCCGCACCTTCTCGGTGATCGACGGCGCCACCCGGGCCGGAACGTATTGCGCCGCAGCGTCAATCGCGTCGGCCGCCATCACCCGGTAGGTGGTGTACTTACCGCCGGCGATGGCGACAAGCCCGGGCGCGGGCACGGCGACGGCGTGTTCGCGGGACAGCTTGGAGGTTTCCTCGCTCTCCCCGGCCAGCAGCGGCCGCAACCCGGCGTACACCCCGTCGATGTCGGCGTGGGTCAGCGGGGTCGCCAGGACGGTGTTGACCGTGCCGAGGATGTAGTCGATGTCGGCCTTGGTGGCCGCCGGGTGGGCCAGGTCGAGATTCCAGTCGGTGTCGGTGGTGCCGATGATCCAGTGGCTGCCCCACGGGATGACGAACATCACCGACTTCTCGGTGCGCAGGATGATCGCGACGTCGCTGACGATCCGGTCGCGGGGCACCACGACGTGCACACCCTTGGAGGCGCGGACCTGAAATCGCCCGCGCTGCTTGGACAATGCCTGAATCTCGTCGGTCCACACCCCGGTCGCGTTGACCACGACGTGACCGCGCACATCGGTGACCGCGCCGTCCTCGGAATCGCGAACCTGCACGCCGGTCACCCGGTCGCCTTCGCGCAGCAACGAGATCACCTGAGTGGACGAGCGCACCACCGCGCCGTAATGCGCGGCGGTGCGCGCCACGGTCATGGTGTGCCGGGCGTCGTCGACCACGGTGTCGTAGTAGCGGATCCCGCCGATCAGCGAGCTGCGCTTCAGCCCCGGGCACAGCCTCAAAGCGCCCGCACGCGTCAAATGCTTTTGCGGCGGAACCGATTTCGCGCCACCGAGCTGGTCGTAGAGGAAGATGCCGGCCGCCACGTATGGCCGCTCCCACCACCGCTTGGTCAGCGGATACAGGAACGGCAACGGCTTGACCAGATGCGGCGCCAGCGTCGTCAGCGACAGCTCGCGCTCGTAGAGCGCCTCGCGGACCAGCCCGAATTCCAACTGCTCGAGGTAACGCAGCCCGCCGTGAAACATCTTCGACGAGCGGCTCGAGGTGCCCGAGGCGTAGTCGCGGGCCTCGACCATCGCGACCTTCAGGCCGCGGGTGGCGGCGTCCAGTGCGCAGCCGGCGCCCACCACGCCGCCGCCGATGACCACGACGTCGAATTGCTCGGTGCCGAGGCGCTCCCAGGCCGAGGCGCGTTGCGCCGGCCCCAGCGACGAAGCCGGCCAGAACTGATCGCTCACGGCGCAGGACTCCTGTTACTCGTCGGTAGCACTGGCCTAAGGCTACCGGCAGCTAGTCCAGATCGTCGTGCGCCATCAACCGTCGGGCCGCCTCGGTGATCGAGCCCGACAGCGACGGGTAGACCACCAGCGTGCGCGCCAACTGGTTGACGGTGATGCGGTTCTGTACGGCCACGGCGATCGGCAGGATCAGCTCCGAGGCGATCGGCGCCACCACCACACCGCCAATCACCACGCCGGTGGCCTGCCGGCAGAACAGCTTGACGAAACCGTGCCGCAGCTCCGACATCTTGGCCCGCGCGTTGGTCCGCAGCGGCAGCATGATCGTGCGGGCCAGCACGGATCCGTTGTCGATGGCCGATTGCGGCACTCCGACCGCGGCGATCTCGGGCCGGGTGAACACCGCCGCGGCGACCGTGCGCAGCCGGATGGGTGTGACGGCCTCGCCAAGCGCGTGCCACATCGCGATCCGGCCCTGCATCGCCGCGACCGACGCCAGCGGCAGCAAACCTGTGCAGTCGCCGGCGGCGTAGATGCCTGGCACGGCCGTGCGTGACACCCGGTCGACGGGCAGGTAGTTGCCGCGACCGAGCTCGATGCCCACCCGGTCCAGGCCCAGGCCGGCGGTGTTGGGTGTCGACCCGATCGTCATCAGCGCATGGCTGCCCTCGACCGTGCGGCCGTCGGTCATCGTCACCAGGACACCGCCGTCGGTGCGGGTGACCGAGTCGGCGCGGGCATTCTTGACCAGCTTGACGCCGCGTTCGGCGAACGACTCCTCGAGCACCAGCGCGGCGTCGGCGTCTTCGTAGGGCAGCACCCGGTCCCGGCTGGCCACCACCGTCACCTCGACACCGAGTTCGGTGTAGGCGTTGACGAATTCGGCGCCGGTCACCCCGGAGCCGACCACTATCAGGTGGTCGGGCAGCGAGTCCAGGTCGTAGAGCTGGCGCCAGGTCAGAATGCGCTCGTCGTCGGGCTGCGCCGACGGCAGGATCCGCGGGCTCGCGCCGGTGGCGATCAGCACCACGTCGGCGTCGAGTTCGCTGGTGGCACCGTTGCCGGCGGTCACCTTGATGCAGTGCCGGGCCAGGCCCGGGCTGGTGTCGACCAGCTCGCCTTTGCCGGCGATCACCTCGACACCCATGGACAGCAGCTGCGCGGTGATGTCGGCGGACTGCTCGGCGGCCAGCGTCTTGACCCGCTGGTGGATTTCCGGCAGCGAGATCTTGGCGTCCTCGATGTCGATGTCGAAGCCGAGCCGGGCGGCGCGGCGCAGCTCGGTGCGCAGGCCGGTCGAGGCGATGAACGTCTTGGACGGCACGCAGTCGGCCAGTACGGCGGCGCCGCCGATGCCGTCGGAGTCGACGACGGTGACCGCAGCGTCGCGCGCCGCGGCGACCAGCGCCGCCTCGTAGCCGGCGGGGCCGCCGCCGATGATCACGATGCGGGTCGCCACGATCCCTAACCTAGCCCGCTGCTCGGATGACCGCCGGATCAGCAGCCGCCGGTTAAGCTTTTTCTCCGTGCCGCTCTACGCCGCGTACGGGTCGAACATGGATCCAGAGCAGATGGCGCAGCGGGCACCACACTCGCCGATGGCCGGCACCGGCTGGTTGCACGGCTGGCGGCTGACCTTCGGCGGCGAGGACATCGGCTGGGAGGGCGCGCTGGCTACCGTCGTCGAAGACCCTGGGTCCAAGGTGTTCGTCGTGCTCTACGACGTCACGCCGGCCGACGAGCAGAACCTGGACCGCTGGGAAGGGTCCGAGCTGGGCATCCACAAGAAGATCCGATGTCGGGTGGAGCGGTTGACCGGCTTTTCCACGGACGCTCCGCCTGAGCCGGTGCTGGCGTGGCTGTATGTGGTGGACGCCTGGGAGGGCGGGCTGCCGTCGGCGCACTACCTGGGTGTGATGGCCGACGCCGCCGAAATCGCCGGCGCGCCACCAGAATACGTGCACGACCTGCGCACCCGCCCGGCCCGCAACATCGGCCCCGGCCACGGCGATTGATTTTCGTGGGCGCGAGCGTGCGTGTTCCCGGCCGACACGCCAACCAAATCACCGGGTTTGCGCACGCTCGCGGGCTAGAAGGCTAGAAGGCGGCCGCCTGCTCGACGATGTTGACCATCACCCGCACCCCGATCGCCAGGGCCCGCTCGTCGAGGTCGAATGTCGGCTGGTGCAGATCCAGCTGCGGTCCGTGACCCGACCACACGCCGAGCCGGGCCATCGCCCCGGGGACTTCCTCCAGATACCAGGAGAAGTCCTCGCCGCCGCCGGACTGGCGGGTGTCGGCCAGCACGTCGGGCCCGACCGCCTCGATCGCGTGCGCCAGGATCCGCGTCGACACCTCCTCGTTGACCACCGGCGGCACCCCGCGGTGGTAGGCCAGCGTGTGCTCGATGCCGAGCGGCGCCAGCAGCGACGACACCGCCTCGCGGATGATGCCCTCCAGGCTCTGCCAGGTCTCCCGGCTGGCGGTGCGCACAGTGCCGGCCAGCACCCCGGTCTGCGGGATCGCGTTGGCCGCCACGCCGGCGTTGACCGCCCCCCACACCAGCACGGTGCTCTTGCGTGGGTCGATGCGCCGTGACAACACCCCCGGCACTCCCGTGATCAGCGTGCCGATGCCGTAGACCAGGTCGGCGGTCAGGTGCGGCCGCGAGGTGTGCCCGCCGGGCGAGTGCAGGGTGATCTCCAGCCGGTCGGCGGCCGACGTGATCGGGCCGGGTTTGACGGCGACCCGCCCGACCGCCAGCCGGGGGTCACAGTGCAGCGCGAAGATCCGGGTCACCCCGGCCAGCGCCCCGGCGGCGATCGCGTCGATCGCACCGCCGGGCATCAGCTCCTCGGCGGCTTGGAAGATCAGCCGCACGCCGACCGGCAGTTCGGGTACCGCAGCCAGCGCCAGCGCGGTGCCCAGCAGGATCGCGGTGTGCGCGTCGTGGCCGCAGGCATGCGCGACGTTGGGCATCGTCGACGCATACGGCGCGCCGGTCCGCTCGGCCATCGGCAAGGCGTCCATGTCGGCCCGCAGCGCGATCCGCGGCTCGTGGTCCGGACCGAAATCGCAGGTCAACCCCGTCCCACCGGGCAGCACCTTCGGGTTGAGCCCGGCGTCGGCCAACCGCTCGGCGACGAACTGCGTGGTGGCGAACTCCTGGCGGCCCAGCTCCGGGTAACGATGGATGTGCCGGCGCCACTCGACCAGGTCGT
>Ga0070737_10001655_pt1 | contig 30508 bp, 28 predicted proteins | sample Coa_R1_10_FD_66438 | JGI IMG/M metagenome (GOLD analysis project Ga0070737, IMG submission 66438) | Surface soil microbial communities from Centralia Pennsylvania, which are recovering from an underground coalmine fire - Coalmine... | ecosystem: Environmental > Terrestrial > Soil > Unclassified... | reverse complement strand
ATCCACGATTACCTCAAGGACTACAACGAGAACCCCAGACCATTTCGATGGATCGCGAGCGCCAGCCGAATCATCCGCAAGGTCAATAAATATAAAGCTATTTCAGAGACGGCAGACTAGGCTTTCTTTGCCGGCTATCGTCTCCGCCTGGCGCAGGCAATCGAGCAGCAGCGATTCCGCCTCCGGATACCGTCCTTCCGCGCGCAAGAGGGTCCCGAGATTTGCTGCGGTCACGATGCGATCCCGCGCCCCGCCGCGCCCATACGTTCCAAACCCTCGAGCGCGTGGTGATAAGCCGTTTCGGCCTCCCGATAGCGGCTGGCGTAAAACAGTGCCAGTGCGAGGTCGTTCCATTCGAGAGGCGCTAACCCTTTCGCCCGATCCAGGATACTTTGGTAAGCGGCGGCGGCTTTCGCGAATTCGCCGGCCGCCTGCAGCCGTTGCGCTTCCGCCAGATCCTTCCTCCGCGACGCCGCTTGCACGCAACCGCACAAAACAAACAGTAGCCATCCCGTTTTCATGTTTCCAGCATGAAAGGAGTCACGGAGCGGGCAGGAGTATGGAGGGGTTAGCTTACGGTCAAGAAGGAGTCAGGAGCAAGGAGTCAGGAGCGGGGGGCCAGAAGGGATCGGGCATAGGCGCTCAGCAACCGGCTCACTTCTTCGAGCATCGTCAGCAGTCCTTCCGTTGAGCCGTATCCGAGATCGCGCGCCAGCAGCTGGTAATAGCGGCTCTCCTCCAAGGAGCCCTCCGCCACATTCATGTACCGGGCCTTGTCCGGCCTCGTGCGCTTCGCGAATCCCTCAGCGATGTTGGCGGCGATGGATACGGCGGCCCTTCGCATCTGCACTGCAAGTCCATACGTCTCCTGCTTGGGAAACGTCGCGGTAAAGGCATACAGGCCCAGCACGAACTGATGGGCTTTGCGCCATACCAGCAAGTCGCAGAACTGGCGCGCTGGACTCTGCAAGCTGTTCAACTCCTTGCTCCTGGCTCTCACCGCTTCCACTGCGCCGTAAATATATTGAACTCGTACGGAGTTTTGGCGTCTTTGTCCGAGGCGAAGACGATCGTCTTGCCGTCCGGGGAAAACTCCGGAAAGGCTGTGAAGCCGCCGAAATTGGTCACCTGCTCGAGGTTCGTGCCGTCGATGTTAATCAGGTACAGTTCGAATTTTCGGGTATCGCAGGCGTGTTTGTTCGAGGAGAATAAAATCCGCTTGCCATCCGGAGTGAAGGTGGGCGCGAAGCTCGCGCAGCCGAAACTGGTGATCTGTTTGGGATTGCTGCCGTCCGCATCGGCCACCATCAGTTCCATCTTCATCGGGGCGGTGAGATTATCGGCCAGCAGCGATTTATAGCGGTCCATCTCGGCCGGAGTTTTCGGGTAATTTGAGCGCCACACCAGTTTCTTGCCATCGCGCGAAAACACCGGGCCGCCATCGTAGCCTGTCCGCTTCGTAAGCTGTTTTTTGCCGGAGCCATCGGGGCGCATGGTCCATAAATCGAGATCGCCTGAAGCCATCGACGTGTAGACAATCTGGCCGCTTTGGAAGTTCACGGTTCCTTCGGCATCGTATCCAGGCGTATCGGTCAGGCGCTTTTCGATCTTTCCTTCGTCGGTGGCGAGAAAGATGTCGTAGCCGGGAAACACACCCCACACATACCCTTTGCTGCGATCCGGATCTTTCGGGCACGCATCGGCCGCCAGGTGGGTGGAGGCGTAGATGATGTGTTTATTGTCGGGCAGAAAATAGCCGCAGGTGGTGCGTCCTTTGCCGGTGGAGACCAGGTGCTGGTTGGAGCCGTCGGCATTCATAATGAACTCCTGGTCGCAGCTATAGGGAGGCCGGGTCGTCTGGAAGATGAGACGCTTGCCATCCGGTGACCAGTAGGCTTCCGCGTTCTCGCCTCCGTGGGTCAATTGGCGGATATCGCTTAAGTAAGCAGGCTGCTGCGCCCACGCCCAAACGGTGAAGGTGAGGACCGCGCCGGCGAACATCGAAAATATTGGGTATTTCATGGCAAGTCGGATTTTATCGTATAGCGGTTGATCTAGGCCGACCCGCGCCGGGGGGAAGGGCTCCACATCTTGAAGGACCCGTAATTCCAGTTCGCAGGGAGGCACACAGGCTAAGCGCGGTGGTTTGCGGAACCGCACCAGGCAGAGTGGCGGAAGCTTCATTGGAGTAACCGATCTCGGCGCCGGCCGCATCGACTGCGGTGAGCACGTAGTAGTAAGTCTGACCGGCCTGCACGTTGGAATCCTTATACGCCGTAGCCAGATCGACGGCAGTTACCGCTGGATAAGGTCCGCCCGGCGTAGTGCCGCGGTACAGATTGTAATGGGTCGGACTAGGCGAGACACTGGCGGCCCAACTTAAGAAGACGGAATGTAGCGCCGTCGCCGTCACTGCCGCTGTCTCATCGCTCAAAAACGCACCCGCGGTCGCCATAAAGGTAGCCGCAGCCGCACCGGCGGGGATGGCCAGCGAAATGGAAGATGGGATAAGTGACTGACTCGTGCTGGTCACTGATACCACAGTTCCTCCTTCCGGTGCAGGTATGCTGAGGGTGACTGTGCAGGTTGCCGTGCCGCCAGGTAGCAGTCGCGAGGGTGAGCAGGTGAGAGCGGCGACATTGGTGGTCTGCGCGGAGACAACACCGGCGAAGGACCAAAAGGCGATTGCGGTGACAACAGCGCGAACAGCCCGCATCAGCTGGCATTCTACCCCAGCTTGCTGTCGCCCATCAGGTACACATCCACTGCCCGCGCCGCTTTCCGTCCTTCGGAAATTGCCCAGACCACGAGTGACTGGCCGCGGCGCATGTCTCCGGCGGCGAAGATGCCAGGAACGGAGGACATGTAGTTATCATCGGTGGCAACGTTGCCGCGCGCATCGAGCTTGAGGGCCAGTTGCTCAATGATGCCGTTTCGAACCGGGCCGAGAAAGCCCATGGCGAGCAGAACCAGGCCAGCATCCATGGTGAACTCGCTGCCGGGGATCGGTTCAAATTTGGGCGGCGGGCCCACGCGCACGGCGTGGAGCTGTTTGACGTTGCCGTGTTCATCGCCGGTGAAGGCGGTGGTGGAGACGCTCCAATCCCGGATGCCGCCTTCTTCATGCGAGCTTTCCGAGCGAAGCTGCATGGGCCAGAGGGGCCAGGGCGTAGAAGGCGAGCGCTCGTCGGGCGGCTTGGGCAGCAGCTCGAATTGCGTAACCGAGCGGGCGCCCTGGCGGTGGCTGGTGCCGAGGCAATCGGCGCCGGTATCGCCGCCGCCAATGATGACTACGTGCTTGCCCGTAGCCAGGATTGCGATGTCATCCGGGACGGTATCGCCTTCGTTGCGGCGGTTCTGCTGCGGCAGAAATTCCATGGCGAAATGGATGCCCTTCAAGTTGCGGCCGGGCACGTTTAAATTGCGCGGCTGTTCGGCGCCACCAGCCAGCAGGATGGCATGGAAATCGCGGCGCAGATCTTCGACAGGCACATTCACGCCCACATGCGCGTTCACTTCGAAGCGGACGCCCTCGGCGCGCATCTGCTCCAGACGGCGGTCGATGAGGTGCTTCTCCATTTTGAAATTGGGAATCCCGTAGCGCAGCAGGCCTCCGATGCGGTCGGCTTTTTCAAAGACAGTGACATCGTGGCCGGCGCGCGCCAGTTGCTGAGCGGCGGCGAGCCCGGCAGGACCGGAACCGACGATCGCCACCCGCTTGCCCGTGCGAACAGCGGGCGGCTCGGGCTTGATATACCCTTCTTCAAAGGCGCGATCGACGATGGTCTTTTCGATCTGTTTGATGGTCACGGGCGACTCATTAATGCCAAGCACGCAGGCGGCTTCGCAAGGCGCGGGACAGATGCGGCCGGTGAATTCGGGGAAATTGTTGGTTGCGTGCAGTTGGCGGATGGCTTCCTGCCAGCGGCCGCGGTACACCAGGTCGTTCCAATCCGGAATGATATTGTTGAGCGGGCAGCCGGTATGGCAAAAAGGCACACCGCAATCCATGCAGCGCGCGCTTTGCGTGCGAATTTTGTCTTCCGGAAATGGAAGATAGACTTCAAACCAGTCTTTGATGCGCTCGGCGGGCGGGCGCCGGGCAGGCGTCTCCCGCGCGTATTCCATGAAACCAGTAAGTTTACCCATAGTTCAGGAGTCAAAAGGTCAGAAGACAGGAGTCAGAATCAATTGCCGGTTCATTCCGACTCCTGACTCCTGTCTCCTAACTTTTCCTTTTCACGCTGTCGCCGCGAGCAGCCGCGGCACCCCCAAGACCCGCTTGTACTCATGCGGGAAGACTTTCACAAAGCGGCCGATCATATTGGGCCAATTTTCCAGGATCCATTTCGCGCGCGGGCTTCCGGTGGCGGCGACGTGGCGCGAGATCAATTCGTAGAGCAGGTCGGTATCGCCGTTGGCAACGGGTTCGAGGTCCACGGCCGCGGTGTTGCAGCGCTTTTCGGCGAAATCGCCTTCTTCATCCAGAACGTATGCGATACCCCCGCTCATGCCCGCGGCAAAATTGCGTCCCGTTTTGCCAAGAACCACGACTGTGCCTTTGGTCATGTACTCGCAGCCATGATCGCCCAATCCTTCCACGACGGCGGTCGCGCCCGAATTGCGCACCGCGAAGCGCTCGCCGGCCATACCGTTGAAGTAGGCTTCGCCACTGGTGGCGCCATAGAGCACTACGTTGCCGATTAGAATGTTTTCTTCCGGCAGGAAGGAGGATTGGCGCGGCGGATAAACGATCAGCTTACCGCCGGAAAGGCCCTTGCCGACATAGTCATTGGCGTCGCCTTCGAGTTCGAGCGTGACCCCTTTGGCCAGGAACGCGCCAAAGCTCTGGCCGGCCGAGCCGGTGAACTTGAAACGGAGGGTATCGTCGGGCAGGCCCGCGGAACCGTAGCGGCGGGCAATTTCGCCCGAGAGCATGGCGCCCACGGTCCGATGCACGTTGCGAATCGGCAGCTCGATTTTGAGCGGCGCGCCGGTTTCGAGAGTCTCCACCGCGTGGCCGATCAGGGTGTAGTCGAGCGCTTGGCTCAACCCGTGGTCCTGCGCGTCCACGCAGCGGCGGGCGATCCGGCTGGGCGTGGGCGGATTGTAGAGGAGCATCGAAAGATCGATCCCCTTGGCCTTCCAGTGATCGATGGCCACCCGCGCATCGAGCATATCCACGCGGCCCACCATGTCGTCGAAGCGGCGGAAGCCCATCTGCGCCATGTACGCGCGCACCTGTTCGGCGATAAAGAAGAAGAAATTGATCACGTGCTCGGGCTTGCCCTGAAATTTCTTGCGCAGTTCTTTATCCTGCGTGGCAATCCCCACCGGGCAGGTGTTGAGGTGGCACTTACGCATCATGATGCAGCCCATGGAAATCAGCGGCGCCGTGGAAAAGCCGAACTCTTCGGCGCCGAGCAGCGCGGCGATAGTGACATCGCGGCCGGTTTGCAGTTTACCGTCGGTCTGCACGCGAATGCGGCCGCGCAGATCGTTCATCACAAGCACCTGTTGGGTTTCGGCGAGGCCCAGTTCCCACGGAACGCCGGCGTGCTTGATGGAACTGAGCGGGGAGGCGCCGGTGCCGCCGCTATCGCCGGAGATGAGGACAACGTCGGCGTGCGCCTTCGAAACCCCCGCGGCCACCGTGCCTACGCCCACTTCCGCAACCAGTTTCACCGATATGCGCGCCCGCGGGTTGGCGTTCTTCAGATCGTAGATGAGCTGCGCCAGGTCTTCGATGGAATAAATATCGTGGTGGGGCGGCGGCGAAATCAAACCGACGCCGGGGATTGAGTGCCGCACCCGCGCGATTTCTTCATCCACCTTGTGCCCGGGAAGCTGGCCGCCTTCACCCGGCTTCGCGCCCTGCGCCATTTTGATTTGCAATTCATCCGCATTTACCAGGTAATTGGTGGTGACGCCGAAACGGGCGGAGGCTACTTGTTTCACGGCACTGCGGCGCAGGTCGCCATTGGGATCACGCGCGAAGCGGGCTTCGTCTTCCCCGCCCTCTCCGGTGTTCGATTTGCCCCCGATGCGGTTCATGGCAATGGCGAGCGTCTCGTGCGCCTCTTTGGAAATCGAGCCAAACGACATGGCGCCGGTCGCGAAGCGCTTTACGATTTCTTTAGCCGGCTCAACTTCTTCGAGCGGCACCGGGCTCGGGGACTTCTTGATTTCGAGCAGGCCGCGCAGCGTGCAGAGCTGCCGGTTCTGCCGGTCGATCAGGTCCGTGTATTCCTGAAAGGTTTGCGGGTTGGCCTGCTGCACGGCATGCTGCAGCTTCGCAATGGTCTGCGGATTGAGGAGATGATATTCGCCGCGCACGCGGTACTGGTAGTTGCCGCCAATCGCCAGCTCGGTGTCGGATTCGCCGAGCGGCTGGAAAGCGTGGCGGTGCTTGGCGATGGCTTCCTGCGCGAGCACATCGAGGCCCACGCCTTCGATGCGGGAAACGGTGCCGGTGAAGTATTTGTCTACCAGGCTCTTGTTCAGGCCGATGGCTTCAAACACCTGCGCGCCGCGATAGCTCTGCAGGGTGGAAATGCCCATCTTGGAGAAGGTCTTCAGCAAGCCTTTGTTGATGGCTTTCTTGTAATGGAGCAGCGCCTTTTCGAAAGTCAGGGAGGCCGGCAGCAGCCCGCGCATCACCATGTCTTCGATCGTTTCGATGGCGAGATAAGGATTAATCGCGCTCGCGCCGTAGCCGATCAACAGAGCGAAATGCATCACCTCGCGCGGTTCGCCGGATTCGATAATCAGCGCCACCTGCGTGCGCGTCTCCTCGCGCACCAGGTGGTTGTGCACCGCCGTCAGTGCCAGCAGGCTGGGGATCGGCGCGTAATCCTGGTCGACGCCGCGATCGGAAAGGATGAGCAGTGTGTAGCCGGATTTGATGGCGAGCGACGCGCGGCGGCACAGCGAATCGAGCGAGCGCTCGAGACCGCGCGCGCCCTCCTCCACGGGAAAGAGCATCGGCAGCGTCGTCGCCAGAAAATCGCCGCGCGATACCCGCCGCAGTTTTTCCAGGTGCGTATTGGTGAGGATGGGATGGGAAAGACGCAGCGTGTGACAGTGCTGCGGCGTTTCCTCCAGAATGTTGCGCTCGGTGCCGATGTAGCTGATCAGCGACATCACCATCTCTTCGCGGATGGGATCGATGGGCGGATTGGTCACCTGCGCGAAGAGTTGCTTAAAGTAACTGAACAGCGGCTGCGGCTTATCGGAAAGGCATGCTAACGGCGTATCGGTGCCCATCGAGCCGATCGGCTCTTCGCCCTTTTCGGCCATGGGGGCAAGAATCGTGCGCAGGTCCTCATCCGTGTAGCCGAAAGCGCGCTGGCGGATGAGAATCGTTTCGTGATCGGTGCCGTGTTGGCGCGGCGGCTCGGGAAGCTGATCGAGCGTAATCTGATTTTCCGCCAGCCAGGTCTGGTACGGGTTCCGGCTATAGAGCGCTCTCTTTAATTCCTTATCGGAAATGATGCGCCCGGCCACGGTATCCACCAGCAGCATCTTGCCGGGTTGCAGGCGGCCTTTGTGTTTGACGTTTTCGGGCTTGATCGGCAGCACGCCGGTTTCTGAAGCCATGACGATCAGGTCGTCATGCGTCACCAGGTAGCGGGCGGGGCGCAGGCCGTTGCGGTCGAGCGTGGCGCCAATTACGCGGCCATCGGTGAAGGCAATCGCGGCCGGGCCGTCCCAAGGCTCCATCAAAGAGGCGTGATATTCATAAAAAGCCTTCTTTTCCGGCTGCATGTGCGGATTGCTCGCCCAGGCTTCGGGGATCAGCATAGCCATGGCGTGCTCGATAGAGCGGCCGGACATCACCAGAAGCTCGAGAGCGTTGTCGAATGCCGCCGAATCGCTGCCGCCCGGCTGGATGATCGGGAACAGCTTCTTAATGTCGGGGCCGAACAGCGGGGACGCCAGCACGGACTGGCGCGCATGCATCCAGTTCACATTGCCCTTGAGCGTGTTGATTTCGCCGTTGTGCGCGATATAGCGGAACGGATGCGCGAGTTGCCAGGTGGGAAACGTGTTGGTGGAGAACCGCTGGTGCACGAGGCAGAGCGCGCTGGTGACTTCCGGCTCGCTCAGCTCGGGATAGAAATTGGCGATCTGGGGCGCCAGCAGCAGACCCTTATAAACAATGGTTCTGGCGGAAAGCGATGGAATATAGAAATAGCCCTTGTATTCCAGGTCGGAAGCGGCGATTTCCGCTTCCACGCGCTTGCGAACTACGTAGAGCTTACGTTCCAGATCATCTTCGCTCATGCCCTTGCCGCGGGCGGCGAAAATCTGCTCAATATAAGGCTGCGAGCCGCGCGCCACGCGCCCGATGGCGCTGCCATCGATGGGCGTGTCGCGCCATCCTAAAACTTGCAGGCCCTCTTCGCGAATCACGCGCTCCACGATGCCTTCGCACAACAACCGTTCCTGGCGATCGACCGGCAAAAACACCATGCCTACGCCGTATTCGCCCGGCGCCGGCAGAGTGAAGCCGAGCTTGGCGCATTCCCGCGCAAAGAATTCATGCGGGATCTGGATGAGCACCCCCGCGCCGTCGCCCGTTTCCGGATCGCAGCCGCAGGCGCCACGATGCGTCAGGTTGATCAGGACCTGGATGCCCTTGACGATGATGTCGTGAGATTTGTGGCCCTTCACACTGGCCACGAAACCGATTCCACAGGCATCATGTTCCAGGCTCGGATGATAGAGGCCCTGTGGTTCTGGTAGACCTTGGCTGACACGAGGATCGCTCATCGTTTTCTCCAGGATTCGCCTAGTGTAGCAACTTTAGCAGTATTAGACAACAGGAATTTTATTTGGCTTGAAATTAGCTCAGCTTATGCTATGCTGGGCTCGTGCCATTTTGGGACCTGAGGCTTTTCAAAGAGATCGCCGCCACTCGGAGCATGAGCAAAGGAGCGGCGCATCTGGGAGTGAGCCAATCCGCCGCCAGCCAGCACATCCAGGAGGTGGAACGCCGCCTCGGCGTGGTCCTGTTCGATCGCAGCAAAAGGCCGCTCGAGATTACGCCGGCCGGTAAGATTTATTACGAATTCTGCCGGGACGTGTTGCGGCGCGAAGAGGAAATGGGCCGCGAGCTGGAAGCCGTGAAGCAGCAGGTGGAGGGCACGGTGCGGGTGGCATCCATTTATTCCATCGGCTTGAGCGAGATGAGCCGGTTGCAGGAAGCGTTCACGGCGCGCCACCCGGCGGTGCAGCTTCAAGTGGAATATGTCCGGCCCGAGAAAGTGTACGAAGCGGTGCTGAACGATACGGCCGATCTCGGCCTGGTCAGCTACCCGCAATCGAGCCGCGAAATTTCCGCTATCCCCTGGCGGGATGAAGAGATGCAGGTGGCCGTGCCGCCGGCCCACCCCTTCGCCAAACAGAGCGAGGTGTATCCGGCCGATCTTAATGGGCAGACATTCGTCGGCTTTGACGAAGATCTGTCCATCCGCCGCGAACTCGACCGCTTCTTTAAAACGCAGGGCGTCGAGGTGAACCTCGCGATGCACTTCGACAACATCCACACCATTAAGGAAGCGGTGGTGCTGGGGACCGGGATCAGCATTCTGCCGGCCCGCACGATGCAAGCCGAGATCGCACAAGGCCGCATGGTCGCGGTCAAGCTGCACGCGCCTGATTTGGTGCGGCCGGTAGGCGTGGTGCACCGCAAGCGCAAGAAGCTAAGCAGGGCCGCGCAGGCGTTCGTGGAACTGCTGCTCGAACAACCCACGGGCGCCGAAGATGCACGGATAGAGGAGCAGGTCGGGGTGTGAGAGTGGTCCCATCGCACCCACTCAGCCGAAATCGCGTACCTGGGTCTTTACATATCCCGCGAGCGCGATACTAAAAGGTTAGCCCGCGCCTCCCTAACAACGTTCGAGGCTGCAGAAAATGCGTGCCGCTGAAGGTGGACATGCCGAGAGTCATCTGCTGATCGGGGCCAGCAGAGCCATGGCGGCGCCCGCGCCGCTCCCTCCGCCTCCCGTGCCGGCGTTACCATTCGAAAAGTGCGATGACCGTCGCGACCTGGAACATAAACTCGGTCCGCCGGCGCCTGCCGCTGGTTTTGAACTGGTTGGCTGCGCGCCAACCCGACGTGCTGTGCTTGCAGGAAACCAAGGTGCAAGATAACGAGTTTCCCGCCTCCGCTTTCCGCGACGCCGGGTATCACCCGGTCTTTCGCGGCATGAAAGGGTATAACGGCGTCGCCACACTCAGCCGCCGCGAGCCCGAGTCGGTGATGCATGGCCTGTGCCCAGGGCCGGACAGCGAAGACGTCAGAATTATGCAGACCGTGACCGGTGGCGTGCCGATCGTGAACACCTATGTCCCGCAAGGGTTCAGAGTCGGTACTGACAGATACGTTTTCAAGCTGGAATGGTTTCACCGCGTACGCCGCTATTTCACCGAAAACCTCGATCCTACAAAACCGGCCATTTGGCTCGGCGATCTGAACGTAGCGCCGGAGCCAATCGATGTTTACCATGCCGATCGCCGCGTCAACGATCCGGATTTCCACATCGACGCGCGTGAGGCTTACCGTTACGCGGCCGGCTGGGGATTTCAGGACGTGTTCCGCAAGTTGTACCCCGACCGGGTGCAGTATACCTACTGGGACTATTTTCGGAACGCTTTTGCGCATAACTGGGGGTGGCGCATCGACCATATTCTGGCAACGGCCCCGCTAGCCGATCTGTGCCGGAGCTGCGAAGTGGACCTGGACACGCGCCGCGCTCCGGGAGCTTCAGATCACGCCGCGGTGCTGGCGGTGTTCGAAGATTGCTCTCAATAGTGCGGCGGCTGCGCTATCGCAGTTCGAAATCCGCCGTGCGTTTCACCAGTTGATTGGCCGTGTCCTGCGCCGTTAGTTCCAGTGTGTACGCGCCCGGCGGGAGTTGATCGACCAGCATCTTTTCCGCGTTGCGAATCACCGGGTTCCCCATGGTTTTGGGCATATCGAGCCGCAAGGCGCCGGTATCGGCTTTCGCTTCGCCGGTCGTACGGTCCAGAATCCGCTCGCGGATCGCGATCATCGGAGGGTTAGCCGGATCCGCATTTTCGAGCAGCGGCTCATACAGCTCGAAGTAGAACACCGCCGGCTCGCCTTTATGAAACTGGCTGCTGCCGGTGGGAATCACTTCCACATTTCCGGCGATGAGCGGCGTGCGGTCTTCGATCAGCTCGGCATCGAGACCGGTTCCCGCCTGGGCTACCGTCACGAACTGCCGGCTGAGCGCCAGGCTGCTGATGGCGAACCGCTTGCCATCGTATTTATCGATAGTCAGCGGCGCTTCCACCTTGCCGAAATTGTTGCCGCCCGAGCTGAAGACCACTTTGAGCGTATAAGCGCCGGCCCCGATATCGAACTGATTCTCGTAGTGCAGCGGTTTTTTCTGGAACTCTTCAACTTGCTTCTTATCGGCGAATTCCAGCTTGACAGTGTCGCTGAAGCGGGCTCCCACGCCGCCTTCCGGTGTGGAGGCAATCCCGAGCACGTTGATATCGGCATGGAATTTGCCCTTCACTTTTTCGAACTTCAGCGGCTCGGAAGCGATTTCGAGCGCCAGGTTCACGCGCGCGATGCCGGGAGACGTGTAGAAGTACGGAAGCTCGGCGGTAGCGGGAATGGCTCCGGGCTGGCTGGAGGCAATGCGGCTTTCCAGGTCCTTTTCCACCAGATTGCCGCTCAACAGGTCGTGGGATTTGGCGTTGCAGTAGCCGGTGCGCGAGCGGACATTGACGCCGCCGCGATCGACTTTGACGCGCAGCACATGGCAACTGCCCTCGGCGGACTCGGGAGGCACGTAGCCCAGAACGTAGTATTGATTCTGCTCCTCGCCGATCTTGCCGAGGCCGCCGAGCAGGTCGTTGGTATCGTGGATGACGAAGCCGCCGGTGCCATTTGCGAGTGCGAAGAGGACCTGTTGATTGGTAGTGGCGCTCTCCGGGAATTTGGGAATCAGATCGCGGGATTGGTTGTAAGGATTCATTCGGGGCTGAAGGACGCCGCCGGGATTTGCGCCGCGGCCGGCGATCGGCGCACTACCACGTCCGGCGCCTCCAGCCGTAGGCGCGCCTCCGCGTCCGGCGCCGCCTCCGCTGGGAGCTCCGCCGCCGGGAGTACCGCCTCCGCGCGTTCCCCCGGCGCCGCCCGCGCCCGCACCGCCGCGCTGGAAGCTTGAGGAGAAGGCCGCCACCGAGTTTGCGGGCAAGAACGCCTGCCCAAACAAACGGAGTAGCGAGGCTCGTGGCCCGGCGCTGGGCACGATGGTTGTCAGGCCGCGAATATCGATCGGATAAATGGCTACGTTGGAACGATTGCAGATATCGATGGTAGCGGTTACCTCCGGAAGTAACTCCGATGTCAGAGGCATTCCGCCGCTCAGCAGCATGAGGATCTTGCGGCCGGGAATCGAAGCCAAATTCTTGGCGAGCTGGCGTATGCTCAGCACCAGATCGTAAGCGCCAAAACTGGCCGCGGCCTGGCTCAACTGGGCGGGAGCATTAGGGGACGCAGTGGCGTTGGGATTCACGCTGGAAATCCGGGCGCCGGAAACGGCAGCTTTTAGGCGGTCCTTATCGTTGGTAAAATTCTGGGCAATCTGGATGCTGCCGCCGAAGTTCACCACGGCCATGAGCCGGTTGGGTGCGGCATTGGCGTCGATGAATTTCTCCGCCGCCTCGCGGGCGCGCGCCTGATCGCCATATCCAATAGTGGAGTTATCGAAAAACAGAACCAGGTAGCGCGCTTGGTTGCTGGCCGGAGAGTTGGGATCGGCTTCGAAGGAGAACGTCTTAATGGTCTGCTCTTTGTTGTCTTCCCACAGCTTGAAATCTTTCATGGTCAGATCGCGGACGTACTGGCCTTTTTTGTCGGTAACAACGGAATCCACCAGCACCAGTTTGGTCTCTGTCTGAATAACCACGCCGGGCGAGGCTGGCGTGCCTTGGGGCTGCTGGGCGCGGAGAAGAATGCCCGAAGAAAGGATTGCGCTAACTGACATTGCTCCAACTGACAGGGGGCGGATTGGGCGCATGAGCTTTACTCCTTATGGGATCGCGACAGCGCCGTTGCGCGCTGCCATGGTTTGGCCCTCGGCGTCGCGGACCACCAGACGCAGAACGTAAGCGCCGGGGGTCAGATCGAACGTGCTGCGGATGTTGATGCCGGATGCGGGCAACTTCGCCAGGGTCTCATCGCGCAGGCGCAGTTCGACAGTCTTTTCCAGGCCGCTGATGAAATTGCCATTGCGATCGAAGATACCGGAGACGATGGTGAGTTTGTCGTTGTTGCGGTCGCCCACCTTCCGATAGCGAAGACCGCGGATATCCACCCGGGCGAGAACCGAAAGTTTCGCCTGCACATCGCTCGGCTTGAAGTACTGCAGGTTGAGATCGACTGGAATATCGTGCAGTTCCTCGCGGGAGTACACGGCTTCGCGGATCTCATCGCGCGCCTGTTCTTCGGGATCGATGGCATGCCTGGGGGCCGAATAGCCCCGGCGGGCCTGCAGGGCGTACTCCCCGCCGGCGGGCTTTTTCAGAGTGACTTTGATCTGATGAAACGTGCCATCGAACTTCAGATTTTGGGGCGAGAAGCCGAGCACGTAGATGAATTCGGGCTGCGCGGCCAGCCGTTTCAAACCCTCGCGGAGGTCATTGTTGTTGTGGAAGAAAGCGCCGCCCGTAGCATCGGCCAGTTCGGCCATCACGTCCTCATTGGCGAGAGCGCTATCCCGCTGATATTGGCTCTTCACAGAAGCGCTTGCCAGGCTCAGTCCGGTCTGCCGTTGGCTGGCGTCGCCTTCGAGACCACCTACGTAGAGACCGCGGGCATCGAGGCAATTGATCGTGACGTTGGCGCGGATGGCGCGATCCATAAGTTCGTTTTCCTCGGTGCGGCTGTCGTTAGTGAGATAGAAACCAGGCGACACCAGAACGATGTTGCGGCTGCCCGGCATGAGGGCAATCCGGCGGACCACATCCCGCAGAACCCCTGTGGCGTAGCGGGTCTCCTGATCCCCGGCCGATAACTGTTGCTGCGCGTTGGCCTGCGCCAGCGACTGCGCCTGTTGTTGCGCCGCCTGTTGCTGCTGCTGTGTAGCATTCGAAGGCGGGGGATTGCAAGCGTAGTAATCGGCGGCGGCAGCCGCGAGCGCCTGCTGATTGTTCTGATTGACGATCAGATCGGCCATGTAATAAGAAATGGCCGGATTCGGGCAATCCTGCGAGCTGTTCGTTATGCTCACCCACGGCTGAATTCGGTTGAGCGTTTCTCGCAGCTTTGCCCGATCGTCAGTGAAATCTAAGGTTGTGCGACCCGAGGTGGTGAAGATGGCCGCGCGGGTGACGGCCTCCAGCGAATCGTCCAAATACTGTGTTACAGCCTGGCGGGCTTGCGCGAGATCCCCAACACTAAGGTGCACATCGTCGATGACGTAGGCGATGAAGCGCGTGGCAACCGCTGGGGGAGATGTCGGGGCGGGGGCAGCACCGGGGTCGGCGGTGGGTTCCGCTACGGCGGAAACTATCGGTGTCGCCGGCGTTTCGATGGAAAATCGGGTGATGACCTGAGGTTTGTTGCGGTCCAACAGCACGAAATCGTCTTTTTGCAAATTGCCGATCGCCCGCCCACTGGCATCGCGGACCACAACCGGAACAAGCACCAGATTGACGCCGGCGCGGAAAGTAGCGGGCGCATCGTGAGTGGTGATTTCGGGCTGAGAATCGGTAGCCGGGGCCTGCCCAAATAGCGAGTGAGCGAATACGACAACCGTCGCGCTGGCGCGGAATCTATAGCGAAAACCACTCACGTATCCCGGAGTCCTTTCGGGCGGCCGTTGATGCATGGTACTACAAATGGCCGCGGTGAGTCTTGCCAGCCATGCCATAATGGACGCTCATATGAGCACCCCAGGCGTACGGAAGCAGTCCCCGGAAGACCAGGCGCAACTCCGGCGCGCATGGTACATGGTGTTCGCCCTGACAGCCATCTACATGCTGTCTTACGTGGACCGGGTGATTCTCAGCCTGCTGGTGGCTCCCATGAAGCGTGACCTGGGCATCAGCGATACGCAGGTGGGATTGCTGCAAGGGTTGGCTTTCGGGTTGTTCTACACCTTTATGGGCCTGCCGCTCGGCCGTATGGCGGATACGTGGAACCGCCGCAACCTGATCGCCGCGGGCGTGGTGTTATGGAGTTGCTTTACATCGCTGTGCAGCGTGGCCCGCAGTTTCCCCTCCTTATTTCTTGCCCGCATGGGCGTCGGCGTTGGAGAAGCTTCTCTGTCTCCCGCGGCTTACTCGCTCATTTCCGATAATTTTCCGCGGGAACGTCTGGGTGTGGCGATCAGCGTTTTCTATATGGGCGTGTTTCTGGGAACCAGTCTTTCACTGCTGGTAACCGGCAGCGTGATCGACGCGCTCGCGCACACGCCGGTGGTGATGGTTCCGCTACTCGGCGCCATGGCTTCCTGGAGGATTACCTTTCTGATCGTTGGGTTACCGGGACTGTTCTTCGCTTTGCTGGTATATACCATTCGCGAGCCCGAACGGCGCGACCTGTTGCGCACCAAAGCCGGGGAGGCCCGCCGGCTCAGCCCGCCGGCTGTTCTCCACGAAATGCGGCGGCGCTGGCAATCGCTCGTGGGCATCTCGGTAGGCGCCATTTTCCAGGCTGTGCCTACCTACGCCCTGATCTCCTGGACCCCGGCTTACTTTCAGCGAGTGCAGGGTTGGAGCGCTGGGCAATCGGGGCGCGCGCTGGCAGCCTTGCTGCTCACTGCGGGTTGCGCCGGAATGTATGCCGGCGGCCGGCTCAGCGATTTTTGGCAGAAGAATGGGGTGGCGGAAGGTCCTTTGCGGGTGGGCGTAGTCTGTGCGGCGGGAACGGCTCTGCTGTTGCCTGTGGCTTTCCTGGCGCACAGCGCGGCGTGGGTGTTAGCGCTACTCGCGCCGGGTATCTTTTTTTTGGCTCTGCCCATGGGGACATCGGCCGCCGCGCTGCAGCGCATCTTTCCCAACCAGGTACGCGGCCAGGTCTCGGCCCTGTTCCTGTTTCTGCTGAACCTGGGCGGGCTGACGCTTGGGCCTCTGATGCCGGGCCTGCTCAATGACCGCATCTTTCATAACGGGCGCATGCTGGGATCGTCTCTCGCGATTACGATCGGAAGCGCAGCCATCCTGATGCTGGCCGCGTTTCGCGCTACGTACGGGCCGTATCGTGTGGCGCTAAGGGAGCCGTTCTAAGCCATGTGGGTCCGCGCCGTTTTAGGCGGCTTCGAGCGGTACCTTCACCGCCACGTCCAGGCGTGAGTACCAGCGTTTGATATCCTCAGCACCGTACTTTTCGCGAAACTGCTGGATCACGCTGCTCACGGCCGGCGCGTCGGTCACGGAAATTGCGCCCAGCTTCCGGCGAACTTCTCCCGCCTGGATCGCGATAGTGCCGTCCTCCATCAGGTTCCGATACCACTGCGTCTCAGATCCGCTCACCGGCAAAAGCCAAAGTGCTCCATCGCGATGGACGAACCAGACAGGTATGGTGATCGCACGGCCGCTACGGCGGCCAGTCACGGTTATCGAGATCTCTCGCTGTCTCTCTAGATTTTCGAAGAAGTGATCGTCTGCCATACGGTTCTCCTCCTACTACTCTTCCTAGTTATGCGAGGCATCCTTTTCATTCTCGGCGCAAAAGGACTCCAGCAGATCGCTGTCGGCAAGCAGGTGCTGCTTTAGTGCGATCGTGAAGGGCTTGGTGTAGGTCTGAGGATCGTCGATTGTCAACTGCAGTTCCATTTCGCCGAAATTGAGCCGGTGAAACCGCTCCGTCAAATGCAACGCCTCACTGTGCGTGTGGCCGCGCGCGTCCAACCACCCTCGGTTGTTAAACCCGATTGAGTCGACGACCAGCGAATCGCCCTGCCATTTGCCCACCGCATATCCCAGCCAGGTTGGCTGCGGGTCGTCAGGCAACTTTCTGCCGTCGGTATAGACCTGCCGGTAAGTCGTGTCTCTTTCATAGAGCATCACAATGAGTCCCGGTGTTTGGACAACTTTGTAGGGGGCGGGCGCCATCTCCACCAGAGGCATGCCTTCCGGGAGGCAGTGCGAGATGGGAGACACCTTGCTGAAATTCCGGTTGCGCTCGCGGAATGCAGCCAATGCAGCAGGCCGGAGCAGGGCTTCCTCAGGTTGGAAATCCGAGAGGATATTGATGAAGTATTGCGACAGGGGCTCTTCACCGGCGCCATTGGTGGCATCGGGGATGAGGCGCTTCAACACTTCTGCAGGAGCGCTCTCGTTACGCCAAAGACCGGACAGATCCGGTGTGCCATCGGGGAGGCGGGGCGCCGGCGCGGAAAGGTTCGGCTTGCCGTCCAGAGTCCGGGGAATGCCGGGAGTCGGATAGTTGAGCCACTGAGATCGCGCCATCACTGGCGCGAACGCGAGAGCGCACAGTGCGCAGAGGGTTTGAGCGAGCATGCCTTCTCCTGCCGTAAAAGTCTATCGCGCGCCGCGCTCCTCCGTGGTAGGCTGAACGAGTCCATGGACGCGTTCAGCACCTGGTTCCGGCATGCGATCGTGCTCGCAAGCGCGGGCATATGGTGTTTCGGCGCCCTCCCGCTTCGTTCGCAGTGGATCGATTACCGCACACCCGGAGTTCCTCGCACCGCCGATGGGAAAGTGAATCTGGCCGCGCCGGCTCCGAAAACAGCCGATGGCAAGCCGGATCTCTCCGGAGTTTGGGAGAGCGCGCCTGAATACTTTTACGACCTGGCAAACGACCTAAGGCCGGACGAAGTCGTCATGCAACCATGGGCGAAAGCGCTGCAGGCGGAGCGCGAAGCCAAGTTGCACCAGGACGATCCGCTGGCGCGTTGCATGCCGCCGGGTGTGCCCCGAATCGATATGTCGACACCCGACGCGCCGCATCCTTTTAAGATCGTCCAGACGCCGGCGCTGGTGGTGCTGCTATACGAAACCTCGAGCAATTCCACCTTCCGCCAGGTATTCCTCGACGGCCGGCCGTTACCCAAAGACCCGCAGCCCACCTGGCTCGGCTATTCCATCGGCCATTGGGAAGGAGCGGCGCTGGTAGTGGATACCAGGGGCTTCAACGGCCTCTCCTGGACCGATACCGCCAAAGGCCATCCGCAAACCGCGGCTGCGCACGTTATCGAGCGATTCACACGGAGAGATTTCGGCCACCTCGAAATCGATATCACCATCGACGATCCGCAGGCCTATGCAAAACCGTGGCGTGCCTCGGTACCGGTGAAACTGCTACCGGACACGGATCTCATCGAGACGTATTGCGAAAACGAAAAGGACCAGGTCCACAAAAGGTAGCCACCATGGCCTCTTTACACCGCCTGTCCGCGTGCTCCCACCAGGTTATCTACGCCCGCCAGCACACGTTGCAGGCCGGCATCTTCGATCGGCTTGGTGAGCACGAAGCGGCCCTCGCCTTCGAAATCGGCGGCCAGCTCGGCGTCGAAGCGGTCGGAGAGGAGGACGAAGCAACCGACACGGGACTGGAGGCGCTCGGAAAGCTCGACCCAATTGAGGCCGGGGGCATGCACCGAACAGAAGGCAGCTTCAAAGCGCATGCGCTGCGCCAGTTCCAGCGCCGTATCGGCGTTGGTCACCGGCACGACGCGGCAGCCGTAAGCGGCAAGCTGGTCGCGGATCTGCCGTTGGATCGCTTCCTCGGGTTCGATGAGCAGCATCGTCGGCGGCGCACCCGAGTTGCGGGACGCCTCGCGGGCGGGGGCGGCCACCAGGGCGCGCTCACGGGCAGTCAGCGGCAGTTCCACCTCAAAACGCGGCTCGGCCGGGTTCTTCTGATTCAGGCGGACTTCGCCCCCATGCCCCTCAATGACGCTACGGGTGACGCTCAGAACCGTCTCGGTCTCTTCCGGTAGCTGCCCGTCCGGAGGAATACTAAAGGCGATCTCCACTAAAAGCCTTCTCCCCATGGGGCTGCTCCGGACGGTAATGGTCTTATCCTCCGGCCTGGTATGGGGCACTTTAGCCAGGGATTGCTCGGCATGCACGAACAGGGTCAGGAAAACCTGTTCGAGCTGGCCGTGCGAACCGAGCACGAACAGAGAGTCGTCCGAACTGAGGTCCCGAACGCGAATGCCCGAAGATTTCCACTCGCGCTCGCGGAACTCGATCAGGTTACGCAGCAGAGCGCTGACGCAAACCGGGCGGGCCTCGGCCTGCTCGGCGGTGGCAAACGAAACGAGGCGGGAGACGATGGAGGCAGCTTTCTGCGCGCCCCCCGCGATGGCGATCAGGTCGGGCTCCGCGGGAGTCAGCATGGATTTGGCGAGCGCCCGGTTAGCCGATTCGACGATAGATGCCAGCGGCTGTTGCAATTCGTTCACGACCCCGGAAATGAGGCGGCCCACTGCCGCCAGCTTTTCGGTGCGGAACAGATGCTCCTGCACGGTGCGCTGATCGAGCAATTTCACGGCGACGCCGATCTGATTGCCGAGGTGCTGTGCCAAGGCCTGTTCGTCAGGAGTGAAATCGCGGGCGCGATCGTCCTGATCCAGTTCGAGCACGCCCACAATTTCGCCTTGAAAAAGCATGGGGACGAACAGCATCGACTTGGGGCGTTTGCTGCCGGATTCCGGGGCGATTGGAAAGGGGCTGCGGTCGATATCGGGAATGGCCAGCAGGGTGCGGTAATGAAAACAGGCGGCGGCTCCTGCGTGCGTGCCGCCGGTAGGCGAGGACAGAGAAATGGATACGGCTTCCGCTGCCGCGGGCGCGACCGCGTCCAAACTCCGGGCGCCGCGATTAAATAAATAGAGCCCGACTCGCGATATGCCGAGCAGCGGGGGCAGTGCCGCTGAGATCTCCGCGAGAATGGCTTCCACGGAAGATGCGCCTAAAATCCGTTCGCCCAATTCGTAGGTGCCCCGGAAGCGCTCGCGCTGGCGGCGGAGGCGGCGATCGCGGCTCCAGAGAAGGAATGCCAGCAAAATTGCCCCAGCCAATCCGCCCCCTATGGCGGCGGGATGCACCAGGCGCACGGTGTTGATACGCGCCAGTTGGCTCTGGTCGCGCACCAGCAGTTCGAACCAGCGGTTATAAGGAGGGGTGGGACAGTACTGTAACGCCACCCCGGTGGCGCGCAAGGTATCGCCTACGCGAATATCGCGCAGTGCGGCGGGGTGGGCATCGCGCGCGCGCGGCAGGAACAGGCGGTATTCACCCCGATTCGTCGCCACCAGCACGTAAGGTCCGGCGGTGGTCTCTCCGATTTCGGTCACCCGGGCTTCGGTCTCAATCAGGCGGCCCAGGTGGCGGAAGCCGAGCAACTCCTCCGGTGGAACCTGGTGCGGTTGGGGAGGGCTGCGTCTCGCGATCAGCCGGATGTGTTCGGGAACCAGGATCACGGTACCGGCATTGGATGAAACCACGCCCTCGACTTCGATGTCATCGCCGGGAGCGTACGCTTCGAGTTCCCGCCCGTCGCCCGTTCCCTCGATGATCGCGCCGTGGGCGGAGTCTTCAATCGGCAAAAGCGCATAGGCCGGGAAGTGGAACACCGCCGCCGAAACAACGCCGCGGACGAGCACAAATTTGCCGGCGTGTAGAGGGGAAAAGTCCGGTGCGCGGCGGGCGCCCAGTTCTTCGAGAGTAAGGCGCGCCGGCGAGTCGGCGGAGGCTGGGGCTTGTGGCTCGGCCGTTTGCGCCCGCGAGCTGAGGACACATGCCAGCGCCAATAGAAGCCGTGGCGCCCGCCGGTACTTCCTCACGGCTCTGGCTGCCGTACAAACCAACATGCCGTTCCACACACCGGCAACGCGCCTTTAGCGGCGTAGCCGCGAAGCGCTACCGAAGCCGGTTCCCATGCCGCTCTCCGCAGCAAGCCTGATTGTACCTGATTGCACGTCACAATTCCGTCCAACTTACAGGTTACTATCGAGCCAATCGAGGTAATTCGGCGCCCCCTCCACAACCGGCAGCGCGAGCAACTCGGGAACTTCATAAGAATGTGCCTGTTCGAGCGCAGCTCGCAACTGCGGAAATCGCGCCCGCGAACTTTTGATGATCAGCAGAAACTCGCCGGCATGCTCGATGGCTCCCTGCCAGCGGTAGTAACTTTGGATCCCCGGAACCACGTTTACACACGCGGCCAGGCGTTGCTCCACCAGGACCTGCGCCAGTTTGCCGGCCTCTTCCTGGGATGCGCACGTGCTCAGCACGACAATTTTGTCAGTCATGGCGAAATTCCGGGAACGAATTCCAGAACATAATGCTAACATTATGTACGGACGCGCCTGCCGCATGACGAATTCTTCCGTTTCGTTCGCCCGCCTGGGATATATTGCCGCCTTTGTCCTGGTTGCCGCCTATGCAGCGGTTACGTTGCGCGGCCCCAGAGGCCTTCCCGGCTTGCTTGCGAAGCAGCAGCAGATCCACGCCCTGGAGAAGCGGAACGCCGTGCTGGCCGAGGAAAACGAGAGAATGCGCGAGCATATCGGGCGCCTCGCCAATAACCCCGCCGAACAGGAACTGGAGATCCGCCAGCGCCTGAAATTGGTACACCCAGGTGAGAAGGTTTACCTTCTGAACGGGAAGTAAGACCGCCCAGTTGCCGCAAGTTGCGCCATGGGCTCGCGAGCTTCCCCTTTATTATCAGCAAGAAAATTTTCTCGATGGCGCAGGTTGAGGCAAACGGCACCCCGGGTGCATCGGCATCGGCCGTTTTACACTGATAGTCGAGCGTTGGCGCGAATGGCAAAACTGGGGGCGTTCGGCTGGATCGGGGCTGTACTGGCGGGGGCCGGCGTCCTCTATGCCTGGCAAATTCCGTTCCGGGAATATAACGGCGTGGAGTACCGCATCGGCGAAATCCCGCGGCCGCCGGATTGGGCCGCAAAAACCGAGTGGACTTTCGCCCGGCTGATGTATCCGCCTTCGCCTTATGCGCGCACCGGCTTCCGTTTTGGCGGCGGTTTGTGGACGCAGGGTTTTTCGATCTGGACACAGGACTACCCGCGGGCCGATCGGCACTTCGCGCAAGCCCTGCGGCGCCTGACGCGAATCCAGGCGCGCTCCGTGGAGCAGCCCGTTAATCTGGACGAAGGCGGCCAGTACGACTTCCCGTGGCTCTACGCCGTCCAAGCCGGAAGCTGGCGGCTAACCGACGATCAGGCGCACGCCCTGCGCGAGTTTCTGCTGCGCGGCGGCTTTTTTATGGCTGACGATTTCTGGGGGGACGAGGGATGGGACGTCTTCGTCGAAAGCATGCAGCGAGTATTCCCGGACCGGCCGATCGTCGAACTGGCGAATGAGGACCAGATCTTTCACACCGTTTACGACCTGAACGACCGGTACCAGGTGGCCAGTGAAGGAAGCGTGATGCGGGGCCGTACCGATAAATGCGAAGGATGCCGGGATCACTGGCGCGGCATTTACGACGACAAAGGGCGGGTGATGGTGGCGATGACGTTCAATTCCGACGTGGGCGATTCGTGGGAATGGGCCGACGCGCCTTACTATCCCGAGAAGTTCGCCGCCCTGGGAATTCGGATCGGCGTAAATTACGTGGTTTACGCCATGACGCATTGAGGAGGCGAGGCGATGCTGAAGGGCTTTCGAGATTTCATTCTCCGCGGCAACGTGGTGGATTTAGCGGTGGCGGTGGTGATCGGAGCGGCTTTCGGCGCGGTGGTGACGGCTTTGGTGAAGGACCTGATCACTCCCCTGATTACCGCCATCGCCGGCAAGCCGGATTTCGGCGGGTTGTCGTTTACCGTAAACAACAGCAAGTTTTTGTACGGCGATTTCGTGAATGCGGCGGTGTCGTTTCTGCTGATTGGCGCGGCCATCTACTTCCTGGTGGTGACGCCCATGAACGCCATTCAGTCGCGGCTGAAGAAGCCGGGCGCAGCTCCGGCGCCTACTACGAAACAATGTCCGGAGTGCCTGAGCACCATTCCCATCGGCGCGCGGCGGTGTGCGTTCTGCACCACCGTCCTAAGCGGGGAAGCACTCAGCGGGCGGAGCTCGTAAATCCGGCTGACGCTCTGCTGCGGCTGATCCTGGTCATCATCGTCATCCGGCTCGCCGTAGAGGTGAACGTAATAGCTGGCGAGGCCGCAAAAGACCAGTAGGACTGCCAGGACGACAGTCCAGCGGAGAGTCCGGCGGTTCCAGGCTTTGTCGCCGGAAACGGCCGCGGCCGCGGCTTTCACGATCGCAAGGGCGGCGCCCATCCCGAGCACCAGCTTGATGTACCAGGGCATCAGATCGAGATGGCTCTGACCGCCAACCTGGCTCCACAATTCAAAAACCGCTAACAAAGCGATCAGAAATAACGTCGTATAGGCAAGGCGCAGTATGGGCATCCGAAAGCCGGTGATTTCTCTTTAAGGGTATCCTGAAACATGACGTCTCAAGCCAGCCCGCAATCTATCCCGCCGAAGCCGCCCGCCGCCGGATCGGAATCCGGCCGGGCGTGGCAGCAGTTTCAGAACGCCTTTCTGCTCGCCATGGATTCCATTCGCGCGCACAAGCTGCGCAGTTTCCTGACACTTTTGGGCGTCATCATCGGGGTGGCCAGCGTGATCCTGGTGGGTGCGGCCATTGACGGCCTGGACGTTTACGCCAAGGATTCCACCTCGAAGGCCTTCGGGGCGGAATCGTTCATTGTGGCACAAATCGCCAGCGCGGGGCGGATTTCGCGCACCGAATACTTCCGGCGCATCCGGCGAAACAAGCCGATTCGCGACCCGGATTATCAATTTATAGAAGCGGTGGCTGGCAACGACGTTTTGCTCAGCCCATACCGCAACCACACCTCGGATGTGAAGCGCGACAATCTGATCTGTGAGAATACGCAGATCACGGGCGCTTCTGCGGACATCGTGACAATTCGCAATATCGACCTGTCGGACGGACGATTTTTCACTCCGGCCGAAGACCGGGCGCGGCTCAACGTGGCGGTGATCGGCGAGACCGTGAAGCAGGCGCTGTTTCCCTACGGCGTTTCGCCGTTAGAAAAAACCATCCATATCGAGGGGATCGATTTCACCGTGACCGGGGTGCTCGAAAAGTTGGGGTCTGCTTTCGGCCAGGATCAGGACAAACTGATTTACATCCCGGCCGGAGCTTTCGAGCGGCTCTACGGACCGGGAACAGGCTTCGCGGTGTTCGGAAGGGCGAAACCGGACCGCGGGCTGACACTGAATCAGGCGCTGGATGAGACACGCGTGGCCCTGCGGACGCGCTTTCACACGCGGCCGGGCGACGAAGACAACTTCGATTCCATCACGCCGGACGCGGTGCGCGGCTTTATCGACCAGATGCTGGGGATGGTGGCCGTGGTGGTGGTGCCAGTAACGTGCATCTCGCTGGTGGTGGGCGGGATTGTCATCATGAATATCATGCTGGTAAGCGTCACCGAGCGGACTCGCGAAATCGGCCTGCGAAAATCGCTGGGCGCGCGCCGCGGCGATATTCTGCTGCAAATCCTGATTGAAGCCGTGGCGCTGGCCAGCGTGGGCGGCGGTCTGGGCGTGGCGGCCGGGGCGGTGCTGACGCTGCTCATCGGGCAACTGTTCGGGTTGAAACTGCACATCACGCCCGGCTACGTGCTGCTTTCAATCGCGGTCTCGAGCCTGGTGGGGATCGCTTCGGGCTGGTATCCGGCGGCGCGCGCTTCGCGGCTCGACCCGGTGGTGGCCTTGCGGGCGGAATAACTCGTGAATACGCGGGCGGAGCAAGCGTGAATATCAGTCCCACCGAGAACATCAACATGGCCGTGCGGCAGGTGTGGGCGCACCGCTTCCGCTCGCTGCTGACTATCCTTGGCATTGTAATCGGGATCACAACCGTGGTGACGGTGGCCTCGCTTCTCACCGGACTGCGCCAGGGTATCGTCACCTTCTTTCAGCAGCTCGGGCCGGACAGCATCTTCATTTCGCGGTTTTCCGGCGGGCCCGGCTCGAACGGCCTGGTGCCGAAGGAACGGAAGCGGCGGCCGATCAATCCCGAACTGGCGGAATTCATCCGGCAGTCGTGCGCGGACGTGGAAGACGTGGGACTGATGCTGTACATTCCGCCGGTAGTCGGCGGCCAGCCGCTGACCGCGCGCGTGCCCGGGTACGAATCGGAGAACCTCTCCATTTCCGGCCTTTCTCCCAACCAGATGGAGCTTTCGCCCAGAGACTTGAAAGCCGGCCGCTTTTTCACGCCCGACGAGAACCTGCGCGGCGCGAAAGTGGTAGTCATCGGGACGAATCTCTCGGATGCACTGTTCCCGAATGGCCATGCAGTCGGCAAAGTCCTCACCATGGATGGCGCGGAGTTTCTGGTCGTGGGCGTTTACGACAAAGCCAAGGGCGGTTTTTTCGGCGAGAACGATCAGGACAATGCCATCGATATGCCGCTGCGCACCGCGCAGAGCCGGTATCCGCAATTGAACGATTACTTCATCACGGCGAAAGCACGGCCGGGGAAACGGCAGGCGGCATTCGACGAAGCCGAAGCGGCCATGCGGCGCGCGCGCCACCTGGCGCCGGACGCCGAAGACGATTTCAATATCCAGACGCCCGACCAGATCGTGCAACAGTTCGATCAGATCACGGGCGTAGTGGGTCTGGTGGCCATTGCCATGTCGGGCCTCGGGCTGCTGGTGGGCGGCATCGGCGTCATGAATATCATGCTGGTGAGCGTCACGGAGCGGACCCGCGAAATCGGAGTGCGTAAGGCGATCGGCGCGCGGCGGCGCGATATCATCGGCCAATTCCTCACGGAGGCAGTCGCGCTCACTGGAGTGGGCGGTTTCATAGGAATCGTGTTCGCGGTGCTCATCACGCTGCTGGTAGGCAAGCTCGTGCCTTCCCTGCCCTCGGTCGTGCCGGCCTGGGCGCTGGGCACGGGGTTCGGTGTCTCCGTGGCCGTGGGCGTATTCTTCGGAGTGTGGCCGGCGGTGAAAGCGGCGCAACTCGATCCCGTGGAAGCGCTGAGATACGAGTAGCGCTCCGGCCGATTCTCTAATTGCGCGTGGACAGCCCGGCGCGCCCGGTCAGGACAACCTCGCGCCCATCCACTTCGAGCGGCACGCCCGGCGACAGGCTCTTCACTTTTTCGAGGAGCGTGGCGCCAACGCCGCTGCCTGGATCGAGCATCACCACCTTGTTGTCTTCGTCGCGGGTGAGCGGCACAAAGGAGGTGCGCGCCACCTTCTTGCGATCGACCACAAGGCGAATCGCTAGCCCTTCCTTATTTGGCCGCATGCGGATCCAGTCCATCGCGAAATTGCCCACACAATACAGCACCGGTTTGCCACGATAAACTTCCACCGCCTGCACCACGTGCGAACCATGCCCATACACGATGTCGGCCCCGGCATCGATGGCGGCATGCGCCAGTTCCCGTTCGTAAGGCTCCGCCTCCGAAAAGCGCTTGCCGAGCACGATAGGCGAAAACAGGTCCTGCGGCCGGGCAGGACGGCTTTCTTTCGAGCGTGCCTCGCTGGTGCGCCCAGCCAGCCCTTCCCGATTGTGACTGGAAACCACGATCACATCCACGAGCGGGCGGAGCCGCCGGATATCCTCGCGCATCCGGTTCAAATCGGCTGGATCGACGCGGGTTCCATCCATGGAAAGCATGCGCGCGACGCCGGGTAGATTTGCCGTGGCGATCTGATGGTCCTCCAAGTACCATTTGGCCGTGTACTGCAAAAAGCCGAACTTCACGCCCTTACGTTCCACGATGGCCGGCCAGTGCGCCTCTTCGAGATTCGCTCCACCGCCTGTGTGAGCAATGTGATTCGCGTCGAGCACGGCCAGACTCTGGAGAATATTTTCGCGGCCGTAGGCGACGTTGTTGGCGACCCCGACCACGGTCACATTGCCCGCTTTCAGAGCACGCACAGCCTCCGGTCCAACATGTTGCCAGCCGCTTTTGTCCGGGATGTCCTTGTCCGGTCCTGCGGATTTGACCAGCAGTCCTTCGAGGTTGCCATACACGAGATCGGCGGCATTCAAAGTGGGCTTCACATGCGCGAAAACTTCCGCCGGATCGGCGCGTTTCTGGACGTTGATATCGCCCACCAGTAAAACGTCGACTGCCTGTTTCGAAAACGAACCGCTCCAGTTCCAGGGCTCCGCGGCGTGGGAAGCGGCGCTCGCCGCGCAGAAACTGAAGATGCCCGCAAAGAACCAATTCCGCCGGTGTATTTGCACCGAAGCCTCCTTGCATGTAGCGGTGAGAGACGGGCTCACCGCTACCAATGCGACTACCTGCCGGGATAGCAACTACGCCAGCGCGCTCTTATATAGCACCGTGAGTTTTGCCCATGCCTTCTCGGCATCCGGCTTGTTGTAAATCGGCCCGTTCTGCCCCGGCGGCATGTCCGGCACGCACCAGCCGTGCTGGCTCTCGTGGTAGACCTCGATTTCCGCTGGATTGCCCGCAGCGTCGAACGCTTCTTTCAGTTTCACTTTGGCGTCCGGCTGGCGCATATCGTCGTTGGCGGCGATCCCGAAGTACATTTTCGCTTTGATTTTGGGGGCCAGCAGATGGGGGCTGTTCTTCTGATCGGTCACCAATCCTCCGCCATGGAAGGAAGCGCCCGCGCCGACCCGGTCCGGCACGGCCGCGGCGGTCCGCACCACCAGCGCGCCGCCCATGCAGTAGCCCTGTGTGCCGACCTTCTTCGACTTGTTCACCTGCTTCTGCTTGTCGAGAAACGCAATGAAAGCGGGAGCGTCTTTTTCCACCGCGCCATCTGCGCCAATAGACGCCATCAGCGGGTTGATCTTGTCCCGATCCTTGGCGAAATCGACCTTCGACGCATCTACGAAAAACGGCGCTTTGCCCACGCGATAGAACGGATTCGGCACGAGCACCGAATAGCCCTGGGCCGCAAGACGCTTGCCCATTTCGCGGAACGAAGGGCGCAGACCGAACGCATCCGTCCAGATGATTACGCCCGGGTGCGAATCGGAAGCCGGATGGATGAAAGCGGCATCGCAGGTGCCATCTGGAGTCTTGATCTCCACATCCGTCATGACCACTTTCAGATCGGCCGCGCCGGCCGGGCCCGCCAGCCCCGCCGCAACCGACAGGGCAACGAAATCGCGGCGCCCGAGGCCTGAAGTCTGCCCGGCATTTTGATCGTTGTTGTTCGTGTCGTCCACCATGGGTTTCTCCTCTGTGACAGTGTATCTTTTCGGGTTGCCCCGCGGGCGGGCGTGAAAGGCCCTGTTGAGCGCGGGCGGCCGCGGGGCGGGGCTGGTTGCCGGAAACTGGCCCGGCCCCGCGAACGTCGGCTACTATATGCGCTCCCTGCTGATTTTGGCAGCCCTGTCCGTTCCCGCATTCTGCCAGACGTTGCCCAAGTCGAAGGAGAAAATTTGCTCGGCCAGACAATGATTCTGCCAGAGGCGGCCTCCGGACACGCTGCCGTGCTGGTGCTGGGCTTCTCGCATGCTTCGCAAAACCAGACTAAGGCTTGGGGCGAGCGGCTGAACAAGGAGTTTCCGGAGTCGTCCGGAGTGGCCGTTTTTCTATCGCCGTACTCGAAGAGGTGCCCCGTCTGGTCCGCGGAATGGCATCGCACGGCATCAAAAGTGGCACTCCCAAAGAGCAGCGCGGCCGCTTCCTTCTCGTCTATCACCATGAGACGGAGCTTAAAATAACAGCCGAATTTTCCGCCCCGGATGAGGCCTATGTTTTGGCGCTCGACCGTTCCGGAGCGATCCGCTGGCGCTTTCACGGGCTGGTGACCGATGAGGCTGTGATGCAACTCCGCACCGCGCTCGCAGCTTCCGAATAAAGGCGGCTATAATCGCGCCATTCCTCGTCGAATCGAGTATTCTTCGAACGAACCGGGCCTTAACGAACTGGAAAAACCGGAGCTATGAACCGTAGGGAGTTTGAGCTGCTGGCCGGCGGAATGGCCGCCGGAGAGGCGCTGCGGCTGGCGTATCCCGGTTGGGCCGAGGCGGCTTCCAAGGCCGATTTTCAAATTCGCATCGCCCCGGTGTCCGTGGAACTGGCCCCGGCCATACGATCCGCACCGCTGCCTATAACGGGGCGATTCCCGGTCCGGTTTTGCGAATACGGGAAGGCAAGAAAACCAGTGTCGATATCTTCCATGACACGGATGTTCCCGAATTCGTTCACTGGCATGGCCAAGCTGTCTCGGCGGAAGCTGATGGCGCCGAAGAGGAAGGCAGCCCGCAGGTTGCGCCGCACGGGCGCTTGCGCGTCAACTTCACGCCCACGCCGGCTGGAACGCGTGGTATCACACGCACGCGATGGCCATGGACGATCTGGCGCGCGGGGCGTATTCGGGGCAATACCCATTTCTGCTGGTCGAGCCGAAAAGCCACCCGGGAAACTACGATCAGGAAAATCTTTCTGGCCGGGCGGCATTGGGTGCCGTTCCTGGTTCATCGCGGCGCGCCCAATAATGACTGGACAGTAGATTACAAACTCCGCTCCCTGGCGGCAGATCTCTGGGCCATGGCGACCCTATTCGGGTGCGCGAAGGCCAGCGCGTGCTGTTCCGCATCCTGAACGCCGATGCCACAAGCCAGTTGAATCTGGCGCTCCCCGGACACAAATTTGAAGTGATCGCTCTGGATGGAAACCCCGTCCCCACGCCCGCGAAAGGGGAGCTGTTGACCATTGCGGTGGCGGAGCGTGTGGATGCGATTGTCGAAATGAACCAGCCGGGTGTCTGGGTGCTGGGTTTGACGCGCGACCAGGACCGCCAAATCGGCATGGGAGTCGTGGTGGAGTACGCCAACCGCACCGGCGAGCCGCAGTGGAAAGCGCCGGACAAAAGCGTCGTGTGGGACTACACCGTGTTCGGTTCGTAGGCGAAGGTCCCCGAACCGGATGGCAGATTCGATCTGAAGTTCATGATGCTGCCTGACGATGGCAAGCCGTTCAACCGCTGGATGAATAACGATCAGGCGTGGCCGAAGATTGATCCGCTGCTAATTAAGGCCGGAAAGTGCTACCGCATCGCATTCCACAACGGTATGGCAGATAGCCATCCCTTGCACTTGCACCGGCACAATTTCGAGTTAGTCAGTGTGGGCGGCAAACCCACCGCTGGCCTCATGAAGGACAGCGTGAACGTGGCGCGCAACAGCACCATGGAAGTAAATGTAATGCCAACAATCCAGGGCCTTCCTTACTTCATTGTCACATGCAGCAGCACATGGACTATGGGTTTAAGATGTTACTGAAGTACACCTAGTGTCCTGAGTCGGAAAGTCGTTGAAAAACAGGCTGATCCGGTCCATACGGAAGCATGGCCATTGGACGCCCCACGAAACCACTGAACGTGACGCCCGAGGAAAAGGAAAAGCTTGCCATGCTGGTTCGACGCCCGAAATCCGCACAAGCCGTCGCGATGCGCGCTCGCATTGTGCTCGGCTGTGATGAGGGATTGAGCAATGGAGCGGTGGCGAACAGGCTACAGATCACC
>Ga0070737_10001653_pt1 | contig 30621 bp, 28 predicted proteins | sample Coa_R1_10_FD_66438 | JGI IMG/M metagenome (GOLD analysis project Ga0070737, IMG submission 66438) | Surface soil microbial communities from Centralia Pennsylvania, which are recovering from an underground coalmine fire - Coalmine... | ecosystem: Environmental > Terrestrial > Soil > Unclassified... | reverse complement strand
GCTCGCCCGCCGGCCGGCTGCTGCGCTCGCCCGCCGGCCGGCTGCTGCGCTCGCCCGCCGGCCGGCTGCTGCGCTCGCCCGCCGGCCGGCTGCTGCGCTCGCCCGCCGGCCGGCTGCTGCTGTCGCCCGCCGGCGCGGTCGCTGCGCGGCTCGGCTCAGAAGCGCGCGTGCGCGCGCCGGCGATGCGCCCGCTCGGCGCGATGAGCAAAGCGGTGGACCCCCGCATTGCGCCGCCGGGCGCGTCGGCGGCGCTCAAGGCGCATCAGCCGGCGCCTGCGGACCGCCGTCGCGAACGCCAGCGTGCGGTGACGGTGGTCCCCGCCCGTCGGCGGCCGGCCGGGCGCCGGCGCCTGAGGGCCGGTCGAGCCAGAGCCCGTGGAGCCAGAGCCCGTGCCGCCCGAGCCGGTGGTCCCCGAGCCGCTGGTCCCCGAGCCGGTGGTCCCGGAGCCGGTCGAGCCCGAGCCGGTCGAGCCGGAGCCAGACGGCGCCGTGATCGCGCCAAGGCCGCCATCCCACAGCCCCCAGGAGGCCACCGGGCTGCCGGGCAGCGGCCGGTAGTCATGGGCCGCGGGGTCGTTGAGCTGCGGGTCCGAGGTGATGTTGTCGCTCAGCTGCACGCCCGGCGCGTTGGCGACGCCCCCCGGGTCGTCGAACACGTCGTTTGAGTCAAACACGTTGCCGGGGCCGATCGGGCCCGAGCTTGAGATCCCGACGCCCTGCGCCAGCCCGGCGTCCACCAGCCCGGTCGAGTTGATCACCACGTTGTGGTCGACCACGTTGCCCTGCACGGTCGAGTCGCCGGCGATCACCACGCCCGATCCGGCGCCGTCGATCACGTTGTCGTAGACGTGGGCGTCGGCGGCGGCGGGGTAGATCTGAACCCCCCAGCCGTGCGGGTCATCCCACATCCAGTTGTCGTAGATCTGGACGTCGTTGCCCCGCGCCAGGTAGATCATCTGATCGTAGGCGTCGCACTGGCCGAGGTCGTGGATGCGGTTGTAGCGCACGATCGTGTCGTCCGCCTGGCCGTTCCAGCCGATCCCGATCCCGTTGCCGCGCAGGCTGGGCACCGACTGGTAGAAGTCGTTGTACTGGAAGATGTCGTGCTGGCCGTCGATCTCCAGGCCGTTGGACACCGGGTAGGGGCAGGTGGTGCCCGAGCGCTCGGCGTCGTAGAGGTCGTTGGATCCGTCGATCGTCAGGCCGCTAAGCGTCGTGTAGGAGCCCTCCAGCTCGACCAGTCCGACGATCGTGGGGCTCTGGCCCGGAGCCGCGGTGATCGTGATCTGGCCGGACGCGGTGCCGCTTGCCGTCAGCCGCGCGACGGTGGAGATCGAGCCGTAGGTGCCGCTCTCCAGGCAGCCGGTCTGCCCGGGCGACAGCGCCGCGTCCAGGGCGGCGACGCTCTGAAGCGGAGCCGAGAGCTGGCCGCTGTTTGAGTCAGAGCCGGACGGCGAGGCGTACAGGCTGCAGGTGGTCGATGCCTGGGCCGCGGGCGCCAGGCCCGCTGCGGCGGCCAGGGCGCCGGCGATCAGCGCGGCGGCGGCGAGCGGCTTTGAGAACGGCGACATGGTCTGCGCATCGGCCGTCGGCTGCCGCTGCCGCGCCCGCCGGCCCCGTCGCGGACGGATGTATGACGGCTACGATGTGGCGCGATCGGCGCCAGGGCATGAGGCCGGCGGCGCCCCATGCCCGATGCGCGCATCGCCAGCCCGCAAGCCTCACGTGCTGACGCTCACCGACACCGTCGGCCAGGGCGGCGCCGAGCGGGTCGCCGTCGAGCTTGCGATCGGAGCCGACCCGCGGCGCTTCAGGCGCTCTCTGTGCGTGACGCGGACGCTGGCCGCCCACGCCGGCGCCGAGCGGGCGCTCGAGCGGCTGCGCGACGCCGGCGTGCAGGTGATCTCGCTGGAGCGCTCAAGCCGCGCGCAGGTGGGGGTGTGGCGGCGGCTGGCGCGCTTCATGGTCGAGCAACGCGTCGATCTGATCCACTCGCACAAGTTCGGCGCCAACGTGGCCGCCGCCGTGCTGGGCAGCGCGCTGCGCACCCCGGTCGTCATCGCCCACGAGCACACCTGGTCGTTTGAGGGCCAGCCGCTCCGGCGGCTGATGGACCGCCACGTGGTCGCCCGCGGAGCCGACGCGGTGATCGCCGTCTCCGAGGCCGACCGGCGGCGGATGATCGAGCTGGTCGGGATGCCGGCCGACCGCGTGGTCCTGATCCACAACGGGATCGACCTGCCCGAGGTCGCGCCGGGGGGCGACGTGCGCCGTCAGCTGGGGATCGACGCGCGCTCGCCGGTGATCGCGCAGGTCGCGGTGCTCAGGCCCCAGAAGGCGATCGAGGTGATGCTCGAGGCGATGGTGGACGTGGTGGCCGAGCACCCGGATGCCAGGCTGCTGGTGGCCGGCCCGGGCGAGCCGGCGGCGCTTGAGGCGACGGCGGCGCGGCTGGGCGTGGCCGCGAGCGTCCACTTCCTGGGCCCGCGCGACGATGTGCCGCGCATCCTAAAGGCCGCCAGCGTGGGCGTGCTCTCCTCCGACTACGAGGGCAGCCCGCTGGCGGTGCTCGAGTACATGGCGGCCGGCCTGCCGACGGTGTCCACCGACGTCGGCGGGGTGGGGCGGATGGTGGGGCACGGCGTCTGCGGCCTGCTCGTCCCGCGCCGGGACGCGCGGGCGCTCGCGCGGGCCATCAACCGCCTGCTGTCTGACCCGCAGCTGGCGGCCTCGATGGGGCGCCGCGCGCGCGAGCGCCAGCGCGCCGAGTTCTCCCTGCAGGCGATGGTCTCCCGCGTGGGCGAGCTCTACGAGCGCCTGCTGGCGGACGCGCGGATGCGTCGCTGAGGCGCGCCGGCGAGCTTCAGCGCGCCGGGGGCCGCGGATGCGTCGCCCCGCGCGCGTCAGCGCGGCGGGGCCGCGTGCGCCCCGGTGAGGCGCAGGGTGCGGGCGAGGCGCACCGGCGCCGACAGCTTCAGGCGGAAGCGCAGCCAGCCGTCCTCGTGGTAGATCCCGATGCGCCCGATGGCGTGCGGCCCCTCGTCGCGCAGCGAGCGCGAGAGGCACGCTCCCGCCAGGTAGCCGGCGTCCGCGGCGGCGCGGCGCACCCGGGCATCCACGTCCCCGTAGGGGTAGGCGACCGTGCGGCAGTCGGTGCCCAGCTCCTTGGCGCAGCGCTCCCGGGACTGGCGCAGCTCGCGGGCGAGCGCCCGGTCGTCGAGCTCTGTCAGCCGCGGGTGCGTGCAGGTGTGCGAACCGATCTCCCAGCCCATCGCCGCCAGCGCCCGCAGGTCAGCCCAGGTCATCGCCTCAAGCTCGGCCGCGTCGGCGCCGGCCTCCCAGTGGTCGATCCCCGGCCAGCGCAGCTTGGCGCCCGCGTCGACGAACGCGGTGGGCGCGAACACGGTCGCGGGCGCGCCCAGCCGCTTGAGGATCGGCGCGGCGTACCGGCGCACCGACGCGAACGCGTCGTCGAAGGTGATCGCCAGGAGCCTGCCCTCCCGCGAGCCGAGCACCGCATCCGAGAAGGTGACGGGCCTCCAGCCGGAGCCGATCAGGTGCGATATCTGCCGCTCGAAGACGGCCGGCGCGACCGACAGCGAGGCGCGCCAGCCCGGGCTCAGCGCGTGGTAGCAGAGGATCGCTAGCTGACGCACAAGGGCCCCCGCGCCCTGGGCCGTCCGGCGGCCCGGTCTGGTCGTGCGCCCGGTGCGCTACCCTCCCGGCAATGCGCGCGGAGATCGAGCCCCACCGGTCGCGCCCGCCGATCCTCAGGCGGATCGGAGCCGGGCTCGTGCTGATCGCCGCCGCGGCGCTCGTCATCCACCTCGCGATCGGCCTGGTGATGGCCGTCTTCTGGGTGGTCGTGGTGCTGGCGGCGATCGTCGCGGTCCTCTGGGCGCTCAACACGCTGCTCTGAGGGGGGCGCGAGCAGGGTGCAGAGCGACGGCCTGCTCGTGATCCTGTTCTTCTTCGGTCTGGCGGGCGGGCTCATCGGGCGCATGAAGGGAAGCTCGTTCGCGATCTGGTTTCTGGTCTCCGCCTGCGTTCCCTTCATCGGTCTGGCGTGCGCGGTCCTGTACCGGTGGGACAACCGGGAGCTTCGACGCAGGTGCCCGCGCTGCGGTTCGATCGCGATGCTCCACGACGCGGTCTGCGTGCGCTGCGGGGAGGAGCTGGAGTTCCCCAGCGTGGCGATCGCCTCCGAGGCGGCGATGCGCGCCCGGGCCCGCTCACGTCGCTGAGGGGCTGCGGGCGGCCCGGTCGGCGGCGACCGGCAGGCCGAGGGCGTCCTTGAGCGCGCGGTCCATCGCCTCCTGGGCGGCACGCTGCGCGCTGCCCGGGCGCAGCGTGTGATCGCGCACCGGGATCCGCTCCAGGACGACGTTCGGGGAGCGCTCGAGCGCCGAAAGCCCACCGCGGGCGGCCAGCTCGTCGGCCAGCGGCTCGCCCTCGGAGAAGACGAGCGTCGCGGGCCGCCCGCAGCTCACCAGCCGCCGCAGCACGAGCTCCGACGCCGTCTCACCCGCCGCGCCAGACCGGCCGGCCGCCGTGGCCGTTCGCCGCCATGCGCTGCGCACCAGCCAGGCCGCGGCCTCCAGCGCCATCCGCGGCGTAGCGACGCGGCGGATGTGCGCCGGCGACGGGCGCTCGGTCAGCAGCTTTCGCACGTGGCGCGCGGGCGCCAGATCCTCGTCCCAGGCCAGCGCGCGCGGGTTGAGCATCACCGCCGCGCACACGCGGACGTCCTGAAGCAGCGCGTGCAGCGCCCAGTAGGCCCCGGCGCACAGACCGGCCAGCAGGAACCGCCGTCCCGTGCCGGAGCGCTCCAGCTCGTCGAGCACGGCCAGCACCTCGGCGAGCAGCCGCTCGTCGTACAGCGCCCCGTCGTGCGCGTAGGGGGCGACCGGCCCGTCCGCATCGCCGATGCCCGTGACGTCAAGGCGAAGCGTCGGCACCCCCAGCTGCGCCCAGCGCCTGGCCGTCTGCACCCACATGCGGCTGGGGCCGATCCGGCGCACCGCGCCGGCGTTCAGGAGCAGCGCGCAGGTCCCGTCGCCGTGCGTGCGCACGGGCTGCGTAAGCACGGCGGCCAGCAGACCGCCGGGCCGGTGAAGCCACAGGGGCCGCTCGCGCCAGCGCCCGCCGTCGTTCCCGCCGGCCAGCTCGTCACGCGCCGTGGCGTCCTCGGCGCCTCGCTTCACTTCCCCGGCCGCGGGCTGGGCTGCGCCCGCAGTGCCTGACCGCTCGCCCTCCTCAAGCCACGCCGCCACCGTCGCAAACGTGCCGCTTGCCGGCGTCGCGCGCTGGGGGTGCGAGGACATCGCGCCGTAGCCCGGCCCGGCCTCGACGCGCACGGCGACGCCGTCGGAGACCAGGCGGGCCCGCAGGCGCTCGTCGACGCCGATCCCGTCTCGCTGCAGAAGCAGCGCGCGCCGCCGCTGGCCGGCCGGCAGCGGCAGCTCAGCCAGATCCAGCGCCTGCAGGTCGGAGATCGTCTCGCCGGTCAGGCAGAAGCCGCCGGCCTCAAGCGCGCCGTCGGGCGGCGGCGGCGGCGCCGTCAGCCCGGCGAAGAACTGCGCCGTCTCGAGCGCCGAGAACGCGCGCAGCTCGCGGATCAGCGAGCGGCCGCGGGCGGGCACGCCCCACAGCACCAGGTCCTCAAGCGGGGCGCCGCCGGCGGCCGCGGCGTGGCAGAGCACGCCGCCCAGGCCCATGCCGATCGCGGTCACCCGCGCGGCGCCGTGCGCCGCGCGCAGCCAGCGCGCAGCGGCCGCGACGGCGCGCACCCACGCCGCCACGCGCGCTGGATCGCGCACGCCGCCGCCGGCGTCGCCGGTGGAGGGCAGCTGCAGGCGCAGCGTCCCGAACCCGCGCGCGGCGAGCTCGAGCGCCCACTGCCGCAGGCACCTGTAGCAGGACACCTCCTCCCAGCCGAACGGCGGGCAGATCAGCACAGCCGTGGGTCGTCGCACGTCAGACGGCGGCGCATGCCAGCTGAGCAGGGCGGCGTCCTCGCCCGCGCCGAGGTAGAACTGGCGGACGTGGCGGTCTGCGGGCGCTGCGGCGCTCATGCTCGGATAGCATGGTCGCATTCGGACCGTACGCCGGTATCTTGCGCTGATCCTCTACTACGGGATCGCCAGGCGCCTGCCCGGCCGCGGTCCGCTCGCCGAGCCATCGCGCTGGATCCGCCAGGAGCTCTGCCGCATGTTCCTGGCCGGCGCGGGCGAGCGCTTCAACATCGCCCCCGACGTGCATCTGGGCACCGGCGAGCATGTGCGGATCGGCAACCGCTCGGGCCTCGGGCGCGGCTGCCGCGTCTACGGCGCGCTGGAGATCGGCGACGAGGTGATGGTCGCCCCCGACGTGGCGTTCCTGTCCGAGAACCACCGCTTCGAGCGCGCCGATCAGCCGATCGGATGGCAGGGCAAGACGCCCCTTTTGCCGCCGCGGATCGAGGACGGGGCGTGGATCGGGCTGCGCGCGGTGATCCTGCCCGGACGGGTCGTGGGCGCCGGCGCGATCGTGGGCGCGGGCGCGGTCGTCACGCGCGACGTGCCGCCGTTTGCGATCGTCGGGGGCAATCCGGCGCGCGTGATCGGGATGCGACCCGGGGCCGGCGGCGAGGATCCGCGCTCGGCGGGCGGCGAGGAGCCGCGCTCTGCGGGCGGCGAGGAGCCGCGCTCTGCGGACGGCGAGGAGCCGCGCCCGCGGGGCGGCGAGGAGCCGCGGTCCGGGGGCGCCGGTGGCGAGGATCTAGACTCACAGGCCGCCGTCCGCTGAGGCGGCCCGCAACGCCCACAGTGCCGAAAGGAAGCCGAAGATGCGCGCAGTCGACGCCCTGATGGAGTGCCTCAAGGCCGAGGGCGTCGACGTGGTATTCGGCCTGCCCGGGGGCGCCAACCTCCCCACCTACGACGCCTTCCACGACGCGGGCATCCGCCACATCCTCGTGCGCCACGAGGCCGGCGGCGGCCACGCGGCGGAGGGCTACGCCAAGGCGACCGGGCGCGTGGGCGTCGCGCTCGCCACCAGCGGGCCCGGCGCCACGAACCTGGTCACGCCGATCTGCGACGCGATGATGGATTCGGTCCCGGTGGTGTTTCTGACCGGTCAGGTGCGGACTGAGCTGCTGGGCACCGACGGCTTTCAGGAGGCGGACACGATCGGGATCACGATGCCGATCGTCAAGCACAGCTTCATGATCCAGCACCCGCTGGAGATACCCCGGGCGGTGCACGAGGCGTTCCACATCGCGCGCACCGGCCGTCCGGGGCCGGTGGTGGTCGACATCCCGCAGGACCTCAGCCGCGCGGACATCCCCTACGAGCCCGTGGGCGACGTGCACCTGCCCGGCTATCAGCCGACGACCGAGGGCAACCAGAAGCAGATCCGCCTGGCCGCCAAGGCGCTGGCCAACGCGCGTCGGCCGGTGCTCTACGCGGGTGGCGGGGTGGTCTCGGCGGGCGCCTCGGCGGAGCTAGTCGAGCTGGCGAGCGTCGACGGGCTGCCGGTCACCTGCACGGTGATGGGCCTGGGCGCGTTTCCGGCGCCCCATCCGCAGTGGCTGGGGATGCTCGGGATGCACGGGACTCGCACGGCCAACTACGCGATGGACGAGGCCGACCTGATCGTCGCGATCGGGGCGCGGTTCGACGACCGGATCACCGGCAAGCTGTCCGAGTTCGCGCCGCGGGCCAAGTTCGTCCACATCGACATCGATCCCGCGGAGATCTCCAAGAACGTGCCGGCCCACATCCCGATCGTCGGCGACGCGCGCAACATCCTGCCCAGGCTGACCGCCGAGTACAGGGCGCTGGAGCCAGACCCGGCGCGCCTTGAGGAGTGGTGGGCCCGGATCCGGCGCTGGCAGGAGCGCCACCCGCTCACCTACAGCGACTCCACCGACTCGGAGATCAAGCCGCAGTTCATGATCCAGGCGCTGTATGAGGCGACCGGCGGCGACGCGATCGTGGCCTCCGACGTCGGCCAGCACCAGATGTGGGCGGCGCAGTACTACCACTTCTCAAGGCCGCGACGGTGGATCAACTCCGGTGGGCTGGGGACGATGGGCTTCGGCCTCCCAGCCGCGATGGGCGCGAAGGTCGGATGCCCGGACGAGCTGGTCGTGTGCATCGCCGGCGACGGCTCGTTTCAGATGAACGCCCAGGAGCTGGCGACCTGCTCGCAGGAGCAGATCCCGGTCAAGGTGTTCATCATGAACAACGGCTACCTGGGGATGGTCCGCCAGTGGCAGGAGCTGTTCTGGGACAGGCGCTACAGCCACGTGGACATGGGCCGCTGGCCGGACTTCGTGCTGCTCGCCCAGGCCTACGGCGCGACCGGGATCCGCCTGGAGGACAAGCGCACGCTGGTGGCCGACATGCGCGACGCGCTGGCGATCGACGGGCCGGTCGTCGTCGACGTGCGCGTCACCCGCGAGGAGAACACATACCCGATGATCCCGGCCGGCCAGGCCGCGCGCGACATGGTGGGCTGAGGCGATGGGCGAGCCGGGCACCAAGGAGCTGCTGTCGCTGGACCAGCTGGAGGCGGTCGCCGGCCTGCGCACGGGGCGAAAGCACATCCTCTCGATCCTGGTCGAGAACAAGCCGGGCGTGCTGACACGGATCGCGGGCCTGTTCGCCCGCCGCGGGTTCAACATCGACACGCTCGCGGTGGGGCCGACCGACGACGAGCGGCTGTCGCGGATCACGCTCACGCTCGACGGCGCCGTGCACCCGATCGACCAGGTCACCAAGCAGCTGCACAAGCTGATCAACGTGCTCAAGATCCGCGACCTGGATCCCAGCGAGGCGCTCGCGCGGGAGCTGGCGCTGTTCAAGATCTCCGTCGACGGCCCGGCGCGCACCGAGGTCATGCAGCTGTGCGAGATCTTCCGCGCGCGGATCGTTGACGTGGGCCGCCGGTCGCTGGTGGCCGAGGTGACCGGCACGTGCGAGAAGATCGACGCGTTCGAGGCGCTCGTGCGGCCGTTCGGCCTGGTGGAGATGGCGCGCACCGGCGAGATCGCGATCGCGCGCGGCCGGGGCGAGACCTAGCCTCGCTAACCGCCCGCAGCCGCCGGCGCCTCCGGCGCGACCGGGAGCGCCACCGAGATCGAGCCGGCCAGGTTGGCCGCTGTGACGGTGACGGCGCGCCCGCCCGGTCCCGCGCCGCTCGCCGCCCCCCCGTCGCGCGGCGCCGCGGAGACCCGGTCACCCGCCGCTCCGCAGGCCCGGTCGCCCGCCGCTTCCAAGGCGCGGTCATCCGGCGCCCGGGTGGCTCGGCGCCCTGCGGCGGGCGACCGCAGCGTCAGCACCCGCTCGCCGCCGGGCTCGATCGTGAACGCGTCGTCGTCGGGCTCGAGCCCCGGGGCGTGGACGCGCACCGCGTAGGCGACCCGGCGGCTCTGAAGGCGCACGCGCGCGCTCTGCGCGCAGCCATCCAGCGCCTGCGCCCGCAGGCCGAGCTGCGCTGCGCCGCGGCGCTCAAGCGGGTAGCCGGCGGGGAAGCGCACGGCGCGTGAGAGCACCACCCCGGTGTCCTCATCGGCGAGCGTCACGGCGATCGTGTCGGCCGCCGGCGGCCCGAAGCGGAACGCCCAGGCGGCGTCGATGAACCGTCCGAGCATCCCCTCGACGGTGCGCGTGAGCGTCCCATGCGGCTGGAGGCGCACGCGCTCGGCCGCCTCCTGCACCGGCGTCTCGAAGTCCCGGTACAGCGCCACGCGCAGGATCGCGCGCAGCGGCGCCGGGCGGTCGTTGGCCGCGTGGATCGCGACCCCAGAGGTCCCCTCGTCGACCGTCCAGACGCAGACCGGGCTCATCGCCCTGCGCAGGTAGCTGTATGCGACCTTCGGCCGCCCGTCGCTGTCCAGCACGCCCAGCCCCGAGCCGGGCAGCATGTCCTTGAGCCACAGCACCAGCGCGCCGTGGCAGGGCGAGGCGGGCCGGCGCCACTCGCCGATCACCTCGGCCATCACCTCCCCGGAGGCCAGCCGCGACAGCTCCAGGTAGCGGGCGTGGTCCACGCGGCGCAGGGCCAGCGGGTCGCAGCCGAACAGCAGCCTCAGGTAGTGGTCGCGCACGTCGTCGAAGTCCCAGCCCGCTCCCAGCCCCCAGCCGGTGCCCGCGTCGCGCGCCACGCCGCGCTTGGAGCACGGGTGGTGGACGGGGTAGGCGACCGTGTCCGGGACGTTGGCGAACGCCAGGCACTCGGACGCGAAGCGCACCCCGGCCCGCCGCGCGTCGTCCAGGCCGCGGAAGTACCCGCTGACGCCGAAGTAGTGAGCCACACCGCGGTCGGAGTGAAACGGGAGGTCGCCGCCGCAGGGGGTGGAGCGCACGTACACGGCTTGGGGGGCGAGCTCGGCCGCCAGGGCACAGAGCTCCCGCTCCCAGAACGGGTCGCGGCCGAGCGCCGGGTCAAGGCCGATCATCGCCGGCTGCTGCTCGACCTCCGAGTTGCCGCATACCACCGCCAGGCTCGGATGGCCGCACAGCTCCCACAGCACCTCGCGGGCCTCCGCGAGCGCCGCGCGCCGGAAGTCCGCGTCGGCGAGCGGATAGTCGAGCACCGCGAACATCAGGTCCTGCCAGACGAGGATCCCCAGCTCGTCGCACAGCTCGTGGAAGGCGGGCGGCTCATACGCGCCGGTGCCGACTACGCGCAGCATGTTCATGCCGGCGTCTCGGGCGAGCGTCAGAAGCTCGCGCAGGCGCTCCCGGCCGGGCGCCATCGAGACCAGGTCAGCGGGCGTCCAGACGGCCCCGCGCGCGAACACCGGCACGCCGTTGACGCGCAGGTCAAGGCCCTGCTCGGCCACGTCGCCGGCGCACGAGAGCGCGCGGAATCCGACGGCCCGCGCCGCGACCGGCGCCCCGTCGAGCGACACCTGCAGGCGGTGAAGCACCGGCTCGCCGTGCGTGTGCGGCCACCACAGCTCGGGGCGCGGGATGCGCAGCGCCGCGGTCAGAGCCCCGTCTGAGGCGGGCGTCAGCGGCGCGGCGCGCCCGCCGATCGCCACCGAGCCGCTGTGCGGGCGCCGCGGCGGCCCCTTCAGCCAGACCCGCACGATCCCGTCGCGGCCCCTCAGCTCGCTCGCCACGCGCAGCGCGGCGAGCGCCGGGTCCTCGGCCGTCCGCAGCCGCACCGGCCGCCAGGGGCCGACGGGCGCGGGCCCGGGGGCAAAGCCCGGCGAGCGTCCGAAGATCATCGTCCGGTAGAAGCGAAGCTCCCCGTCGCGCACGACCCGGCTGCGCCATCGGGCCCGCGGCCGCCGGCGGGTGCGCAGAAGCGGCCCCAGCGCCCGGCAGGCGATCGTCAGCTCGTGCTCGCCCTCTGCGAGCGGCTGCACGGGAACGCGGTGGCGAGCCCACATCGAGTTCGATTCGAGCACCGGACGCCCGTCCAGGTGGACCTGCGCGACGGTCGCGATCCCGTCGAGCTCCAGCACGAGCTCGCGGCCGGCGAGGCGCTGCGGCAGCTGAAAGCGGCAGCGAAACCACCAGTCCTCGGCGTCGTAGTCGCGCTCGGGGTCGCCGGTGCTGGCGGCCGCGGTGCCCGGCACGCGCGCCGGCGACCAGCGCAGGCCAGCGGCGTCGGCCGGCCCGGCGCAGGCGCCCGGCGGGGAGGGCGCAAGCTCCCAGCCGTCGTTCAGCTCGAGCACGGCAGCGCGCGCTCGAGCTCGGACGTCGCCGCCTCCCAGGCGCCGGTCAGCGCGGCGATCGCCGGCGCGGAGTCGAACGGTCGCCGCCGCGCCAGGCGGAAGGAGAGCACCTTGGTCGTCTCGACGATCTGGCGCAGATGCGCGGCAGCCGCCGCGCCGCGCTCACCCAGAAGCCAGTCGACGTGCTCGGCGGACAGCTCGAACGTGGAACCGGCCATCCGCACCGTCACGAACGCGTACGCGTGGTAGTCGCCCTCGGTCCCGCCTGCCAGGCGCTCCAGATCCTCGCCCAGCCGCTGTCCCCAGGCCTCGAACGGGCTGCGGCGGGGCCGGCGGCGCAGGTGCTCGGCGGCCAGCGAGAGCGCGCACTCGCGCAGCTGCGCGCCGCGCAGCGCGGGCCCGGCGTCGAAGCGCACGAGCTCGCAGAACGGCTCCATCGCGCCGGCCGCCCGGTCGGCGTCGAGCGCCAGCGCGCCCCGGTAGTCCTCGCCCTCGAGCTCGAACAGCCCGGCGTTGTGCAGGTAGCGCAGCCGCTGCGCGGCCGGGTCGATCGCCTCGGCGACGATCGTGGTCTTCAGGTGCTCGCGGCGGTAGCTGGTCGCGGCCGTGTCCGGCAGATGCCAGGCGTCGGCCTCGAGCATCAGCGTGCGGCCCTGCGAGAGCGCCAGCTCGATGTGCTCATCCAGCGGGCGGTAGGGGAGCATCTCGTGCACGTCGATCCCGTACAGCAGCCTGAGGTCCGCGGCGGGCGGCTTGGCGTAGGTGAACTGGTCGCCGTCCCAGTCGGTCGCGAGCGTGAAGCCCAGCATCGCCAGCGGCTCCCCGCCGCGCGCGTGCACCAGCTCGATCAGGGCATCCGCGTAGCAGTTGGTCTCCAGGTACGTGCGCGGAGGGAGGTGCAGCCGGTGAGGCTCGTACGTGCGCGGATCAAGCCCGCACAGCGCGACGGGCGCACGCGCCCGGGTGGCGGCCGGCGCGCTCACGCGTCGAGCTCCAGGGCGTCGCGCACCGCCGCCGGCCAGCGGCTCAGCTCAAGCCCGTGCGCGCACAGCAGCGCCAGCGTCACCCGCTCCTCCCCGAAAGCCATGCACCCGGTGTGGGCGGCCGAGCCGTCGGCGGTCGCAAGCGAGAACGTGCGCGCGAGGTGGTCCTGGTGGTAGTTGGAGGAGGCGATCGCGGTGGCCCGCCCGGCCACGGGTGCCAGCAGCTCCCATTTGAGCTCCTGCTCGCGCTGCTGGGAGGCGAGCAGGCGCCCCGCGCGGCCGAAGAACGGATCGCTTGCCAGCGCCAGCTCCAGCTCGAGCCCCAGCGAGCGCAGGAGCTCGGCGGCCCGCTCGCGCCACCGCGAGCGCCAGGCGAGCACCTCCTCGGCCGTGCCGATGCGCACGATCTCGCGCATGTGGAAGATCTGCATCCGCGCGGGGTCCTCGGACGGCTCGCGGCGAAACACGTACGCGTCGGAGGTGTCGAGCGTGACGCCCCCCTCGGGCAGCGGCCCGCGCTGGGCGATCGCCGGGTACAGCGGGTAGCAGGCCGCGGGCGCGAGCGCCATGTCGCTCATCCGCGTCAGCGCGCTCCAGTCCGCGTGAGCGCCGGCCAGCTCGTCCAGCCGCGCGGCCTCGCGCTCGTCGCCCTCAAAGCAGAACACGGCGCCGGCGAGGTGGGGGAAGGAGCGCAGGTAGCCGCTGCGCTCGAGCATCGCCCGGGGGATCAGCGGCGGGAAGCACAGCCGCTCGGGCGCCTCCGGCGCTGCGACGCGCGTCACCAGCGCGTCGAACGCGAGCCGCACACGCTCGAAGGGCTCGCCGCGCGCGTACAGGCCCGCCACGCCGGTGCGGCCAAGATGGCCGGCCGCCACCAGGCGCTCGAGCAGCGCCGCCTGCTCGGATCCTCCGCCGCCGGGCGCTCCCATCACAGCTCCTTGGCGATCAGCAGCAGGCCGGCGTCGGTCTGGTGGATGCGCTCGTTGGCGATCATCAGCGGCGCCGACAGCGCGTCGCGCAGGTGGCGGGCGACGCTGTAGGGGGAGTCGTTGCGGTAGCCCATTATCCCGCAGACATCCAGCGCGCCCAGGCACACGTCGCGCGTGCGCTGGGAGGCGGCGAGCTTGAGATTGTTGAAGCGCAGGGCGGCGCGCGGGGTGGAGAGCTGCTCGCGCTCGGCGTCCTGCGACCAGCGCTCCAGGTCGCGCAGCCCGGCCTCCACCAGCGCGCGCAGCAGCGTCAGCTCGGCAGCCAGCTGCGACAGCCGGGTCGCGGACGCCGGCCGCTGGTCCGGCGTGCGCCTGGCGGCCGCGCGCACGAACGCGCGCGCCCGCTCAAACGCGTCCTCGGCGATCCCCAGCCACAGGTGCGACCACAGGACGTGCGAGAGCGGCACCATCGACTCGGCGGCCACGCGCGCGAACGGCTCCTCGAGCACCTGCTCGGGCGCGAAGGCGGCGCGCACCACCGCCCCGGGGGAGCAGGTTCCGCGCATCCCGAGCACATCCCAACCGCCGGTGGGCTCAAGCGTGTGCTGCGAGGCGTGCGTCAGCACGGCGACCTGGTCGCCGGGCTCGGCCTCGGGCGAGCGCCGCAGGGTGGTCAGCAGGTCGTCGGCGTGCTCGCCGTAGCTCACCGTGGGGGCGTTCTTCTCAAAGGCGCAGCTGCCGTCGGCGGCGCGCTGGACGGCGGCGATCGAGCGCGACATGTCGCCGCCGGTCCCCACCTCCGAGGTCACCGAGGCGATCAGCCGCTGCTCGGAGCACACCCGCTGCAGGTAGTGCTCAAACCAGGACCCCGCCGGCGCGTGGCGCACGATCGTCAAGAGCTGGATGTGGTGCATCGCGAACACCATCGCGCTCGAGCCGCACGCGCGGCCCAGCTCTCGGCAGCAGGCGGCGATCGTCGCCGTGCAGGCGCCCGCGCCCCCCAGCGCCTCGGGCACCGGCGCCGACAGCGCCGAGCGCTCGCGCAGCGCGTCGACGGTCTGCGCCGGGAACCGCCCGAGCCGATCGACCTCCTCGGCGGCGGGCGCGGCCACGCGGCGCGCGATCTCGCCGACGTCTGACAAAAGCCGGCTCTCGCTGTCCAAAAGGACGGTCACGCGGCGGCGCCCTCACGCAGCTCCTGCACGGCGGCGCGCATCGCGGAGACCGTCGCGAACACGCTCCGCGTGAGCATCCGGTCGGGGAACTCGACGTCGAGCGCGTCCTCCAGCGCGAGCATCACGCCGACGCTGGCGTGCGAGGTCATGCCAGCCTGGTAGAGGTCGTCGTCGTCGCCGATCTCATCGACGTCGACCGGCAGCCGCGCATGGTCGCGCAGGACCGCTCGGATCGTCTCGGTCACATCGGTCATCGTCCTGGCGGTGCGGGGGCGCTCATCGATCACGCATCAACTATCGGCAGCTTGACGCATCTCTGCAACCACCAGCGCTGCCGCCTGGTCGCGCGCCCCGTGCAGCGCCAGCGACAGGCTGCAGATCCCGGCCCTGCGAGCCAGCTCGGCCGCGCGGCCGCGCAGCACCAGCGTCGGGGGGCCGGCGGCCGTGAGGGCGACCTCGACGTCGGTCCACGGCACGGCCTCCTCGTCCACCTGCAGGACCTTCAGCGTCGCCTCCTTGGCGGCAAAGCGCATCGCCAGAAGCCGCGGGCTCGGGCGGCCGCCCGCAAGGCTGTCGGCCGCCTCGGTCGCGGTGAACACGCGCTCCAGGTAGCGGCGTCCGTGGGCCACGAGCGCGTCGCGCACCGTGCCGGTGCGCACGAGGTCGAGGCCCAGGCGCAGGTCGCCGCTCACCGCCGCACCTGCGAGCGCGCTCGCAACAGCCTGGCGGCAAGTCGCCGCAGGCGGCCCAGCAGCGAGGTGGCGGCGGCCAGGGCGGTGCGCGACAGCGGCGCGGGCAGCGCCACCAGGCCCAGCAGCGCAAGCGACCGCGGGCGTGCGCCCTCCAGGCGCAGGGCGCGTCGCAGGTGCGAGCGCGCGAGCGCGCGCTGGCCCGATTCAAGCGCCGACTGCGCGATCCAGCGATGCGCATGGGCCCGGCTGGCGCGCACCTCGGCGCGGCCCGCGTCCAGGCGCTCGGGGTCGCGCGCGAGCGCGGCCTCGAGCGTCGTCAGGTAGTTGCGCGCCAGCTGCAGCTGACGGGAGCGGTCGGTGAGCTGGTCGGCCCGACCGGTCTGCTTGAGCACGGTCGCTACGTCGACGAACGCCACCTCGCCCTCGCGCGCGACGCGCAGGAAGAAGTCGAAGTCCTCCCCGGCGACCTTCAGCGAGTCGTCGAAGCCTCCCACGAGCGCAAGGCGCTCGCGCGTGAGCAGCGCCGAGGAGGGCAGGACGAGGTTGCCGAGCACAAGCTCGCGGTAGATGTCGCCCCAGCGCAGCGTGCCGCCCGCCGCCGGCGGCGGCAGCTGCGGCAGCTCGTCCAGCGAGATGCTGTGGCTGAAGATCTCCTCGGGCTGGTGGCGGAAGGTGAGGATGTCGCGCAGCGAGGAGCCGGGCCGGGGGCGCCCGCCGGCGTCCAGCGCGCGCATCTCCGTCCAGATCATGCCGACCTGCGGGAGGCGCCTCAGGCAGGCGAGCTGCAGCTCGAGCTTGAACGAAAGCCACACGTCGTCGGAGTCCAGGAACGCGATCAGCTCGCCGCGCGCGCGCGCAAGGCCCGTGTTGCGCGCCGCCGCCACCCCTCCTCGCGGGCGGCGCACGAGCGTGACCCGGGGGTCGGCGCCGGCCAGGTCCGAGATCGCCTGCGCCGTGCCGTCGGTCGAGCCGTCGTCGACGACGATCGCCTCCAGGTGCGCGTAGGTCTGCTCGAGCACGCTGCGGACCGCGGCGCAGACCGCCTCGCGGCGGTCGAAGGTGGGGATGATCACGCTGACGAGACCTGAGCCGACCGCCGCCAAGGCCACCGAAGCGTACCGCCGCCGCCGGCCGCTAGCCTGGCGGGCGCAGATGAGCGCGTCCTCGCCGACCGGCGTCCTGCGCTGGATGACGCAGCCCGCCGCGGCGCGGCTTGCGCGGCGCGTCCGGGTGGCGCTGCGCGCTGCCCGCCGCCGGGGCCGCCCGGCGCTGGTCAGCGTCAGCTGCCCGGTGGGCTCCTCGGTCGACCCGACCGCCGTCGTGTGCGCCGCCCGCAAGCCGTCGGACCGTTGGTTCTGTCTTGAGCAGCGCGACCGCGACGGCGCGGCGCTGGCGGCGCTCGGGTCGCTGGTGGCGCTGGAGTCCTCCGGCGAGGGGCGCTTCGCCGTGCTGGCGGCGCGCTGGCGCGCGCTGGCGCGGGAGGCGCTCGCCGACGAGGCCGAGGGGCCGCCGGGCTCAGGGCTCGTGGCCGTCGGCGGGTTCGCGTTTGCCTCAGACGGCGGCGCCTCGAGCGACTGGGCGCCGTTTTCGCCCGCGTCGGTCGTGGTCCCGGAGCTGTCGCTGGCGCGGCTCGGCGCCGCCGTCAGGCTCACGGTCAACGCGCTGGTGGCACCCGACGACACCGAGGCGGATGTGGCCGGGCGGATCGAGCGGCGGCTGGCGGGGATGGCGGCCGCGGCGACGCTGCCGCTGAGCGACCCGGCGCCGGTCGGCGAGCACCGGGTCTTCAGCCCGCTGGCGCCCGCCCACTACGAGGAGGCGGTCGCGCGCGCGGTGCAGCGGATCCGTGCCGGTGAGCTCGAGAAGGTCGTGCTCGCGCGCGAGGTCGAGGTCCACGCCCCCGCGCCGTACGACCCGGGCGCGCTGCTGGGGCTGCTGCGGGAGGCGTTCCCCAGCTGCTACGTGTACGCGGTCGGCCGCGGCGATGCCACCTTCCTGGGGGCGACGCCGGAGCTGCTCGTACGGTGCGAGGGGCAGCGCGCGACCACGGTCGCGCTCGCGGGCTCCAGCAGGCGAAGCTCCGATCCGGCGGTCGACGACCACCTCGGCGAGCAGCTGCTGCGCTCCGAGAAGGACAGGCAGGAGAACGCGATCGTCGCGCGGCGGATCGCGCGGGCGCTCGCGCCCCACTCGGTCTGGGTCACGGTGGCGCCCGAGCCGGTCGTGGCGCGCGTGGCCAACATCCAGCACCTGGCGACGCCGATCCGCGCGCAGCTGGCGGCGCCGGTGGACGCGCTGGAGCTGGCAGGCCGCCTTCATCCCACGCCGGCCGTTGGCGCCGAGCCGGCCGCGGCGCTTGAGCTGATCCCGGCGCTGGAGGGCATCGACCGCGGCTGGTACGCGGGCGCCGTGGGCTGGTGCGACTCCTCCGGCGATGGCGAGCTGTGCGTGGCGCTGCGCTGCGCGCTGCTGCGCGGCCGCCGCGCCCGCTGCTACGCCGGGTGCGGGATCGTGCGCGACTCCGACCCGGCGGACGAGCTCGCCGAGACCGAGGTCAAGCTGGCGGCGATGCTGGCCGCGCTGCTTCCCTGATCGCCGGCCGCCTGCCTCGCCGTCACCGCCGCCGACGCCGCCGCGACCGCGGCCTCGGCGAGCCGCTGGTGCACCAGCAGGTTCTCGCGCCGGTCCGAGCGCACCTCTATCAGGCGCGCGTGCGAGGCGCGCTCGCGCAGCGCGGCCCGCAGCTGGCCGGCTGTGCAGACGGTCCGGTGCTCGAGCCCGTACAGGGCGGCCGCGTGCTCGAAGGCCAGCCCGTGAGCGGTCGCCACGTGCTGCTCGAACACGTCGCTCTGGCCGGCGATCTGGAGGAAGTGAAAGATGCCGCCGCCGTCGTTGTTGAGCGCCACGATCGTCAGTGAAAGGCCCAGGCGCCGGGCCGCCAGCAGCCCGCCGATGTCGTGCGCCAGCGCGACATCCCCGATCAGCAGCGCCACCGGGCCCCGCGAGGCCGCGGCGACCCCGAACGCGGTCGACACGGTCCCGTCGATCCCGTTGGCGCCGCGGTTGGACAGCACCCGCGGCAGGCCCTCGCCGGCGCGCATGTAGCTCTCGACGTCGCGGATCGGCATCGAGGAGGCGACCACGAGCGTGGCGTCGGCTCCGAGCTCGTCGCCGAGCAGCCTCGCCACGAGCGGCTCTGACAGCGCCCGGGCGCCGAGCTCTCGGTCGATCGCGCCGGCCGCGGCCGCGTCCGCCGCAAGCCAGGCCGAAAGCCAGCCGGGGTCAGGCGCGTCGGTGCGCCATGCGTCGAGCGTGGCGGCGGGGTCGGCGGCCTCGATCTCCCACACCGCCGCGTCCGGGTCCTGCCAGGCCCCCTCCGGGTCCAGCGCGATCTGGCGCACTCCCCGCAGGCAGCCAAGCCAGGAGCGAAGCGACTTCGAGGTCGGCAGGTCCCCGACGCGCAGCACGACGTCCGGCCTCAGGGCGCCGGTCAGCGGCCGCGAGCGCAGCAGCAGGTCGTAGGTGGCGATCGCGGCCCGGCCCCGACGCGCGCCCGAGAGCGGATCGGCCAGCAGCGGCCACCCCGCGCGCTGCGCAAAGCGCGCGGCCGCGGGCCCCAGGCGGCCGTCGCGCTCGTGGCGGCCGGCGACGATCACCCCGCGCGCGGGAAGCGGCTCTCGCGGGGGCGGCGCCGAGCGGGCGGCCGGTCGCCGCACCACGACCCAGGGCCGGCCGCCCGGGCGGCCCTGCCAGGGCTCCGGGCGCTCAGGGGCGGGCTCGCGGTCGGCGACCAGCGGCTCGCGCAGCGGGAAGTTCAGGTGCACAGGGCCGGGGCGCTCTCCGGCCGCCGTCCAGTAGGCGCGGCAGGCCAGCTGCCTGATCCAGGCGACGGTGCCCGCGTCGGCGCCCTCGACGCCGACCTCAAAGAACCACCTGGTCGCCCCGCCGAACAGCTTCAGCTGATCGATCGCCTGGCCGGCGCCCACCTCCCGAAGCTCCGGCGGGCGATCGGCCGTGAGCACCAGCAGGGGCACGCGCGCCTGGTGGGCCTCGATCACCGCGGGCGCCAGGTTGGCCGCCGCCGTCCCGGAGGTGCAGGTCACCGCCACCGGCTCGCCGGTCACGCGGGCGATCCCAAGCGCGAAGAAGGCGGCGCAGCGCTCGTCGATCTGAGACCAGCAGCGGATCCGCTCCTCGCGCGCGAGCGCGAGCACCAGCGGCGTGTTGCGCGACCCTGGGGAGGTGCAGGCGTGGCGCATGCCGCAGCGCGCGAGCTCGTCGCAGAGGGCGCGCAGCAGCGCGTGCGAGCCGCCGTCGGTGGGCGCGCGCTCGCGGCCCTGGCCCCGCGCGGCTTGGGGCTGGAGGTCGTTCACGGTCGCTGTCGGCGGTGCGTGATCATCTGGGCTATGGACTCGGGCGCCACCACGACCCTGCTGCTGCTGCACGGCTTCACGAACACCGGCGCAAGCTGGGACGGCGTCGTGGCCGCGCTCGGGCCAGGCTACCGCCCGCTGGCGCCGGACATCCGCGGTCACGGCACGGCCGCGCGGCGGCGGCCGGTGACGCTCGAGGCCGTGCTCGGCGACCTCGACGCGCTCGACAGCGGGACGCTCGAGCTGGCGGGCTACTCGATGGGGGGGCGGATCGCGCTGCACGCCGCGATCGCGGGGCCGCTCGCGCCGCGGGTGCGCCGCCTGACGCTGATCGGCGCAAGCCCCGGGATCGACGACCCGGCGCAGCGAGCGGCGCGACGAGCGGCCGACGAGCGGCTGGCATCGCTCGCTGAGCGCCTCGACGTCCACGACTTCGCGCGCGTGTGGGCGCGCACGCCGGTGCTCGCCGGACAGCCGCCGGAGGTCGCCGAGGCCGCCCACGCCGACCGGCTGCGCAACCCCTGCACCGAGGGGCTCGCCGAGGCGCTGCGCGGCCTGGGGACGGGGGCGCTGCCGTCGGTGTGGGAGCGGCTGGGCGACCTGCGCATCCCGGTGAGCCTGGTGGTCGGCGAGCGCGATGCCAAGTTCCGCGCGCTGGCGCAGCGGATGGCCGCCCGGCTGCCGCGCGCGAGCGTCACGGTCGTGCCGCGGGCCGGTCACGCCGTGCACCTGGAGGCGCCCGCCGCGGTCGCCGCCGCGATCCGCGCCGGCGACCCTCGCTAGGGCGCATACCAGCGCGCCAGGCCATCGCCCAGCCCGGGGCCGCCCGGCGGACGGAGCGTCCCGTTGGCGGGCTCAAGCGGCCCGGCGCCGCGCTCGAACAGCCGCAGCGTGGCCAGGCCGCAGGCGCGCGCCGGGGCGATCGCGCAGGCCGCGTGCAGCGCCGCCGCGATCCCCAGCGGCCCGTCCAGCGCCGATGCGAGGTACACGTCGTAGCCGAGCGCGCGGGCGCGCGCGGCGGCCTCGAGCGTGGCCGAGATCCCCCCGCAGCGCGACAGCTTGAGGCAGAGGGCGTCCGCGCAGCGCACGGCCAGTGCGTCCGGGTCGCCGGCCGACTCGTCGAGCGCGATCGCCACCGGCGATCCGCGCCACAGGGCGCGGTTGGCGGCCGCGCCCCGCACGGGCTCCTCGCAGAGCTCCAGGGCGACCGGCTCAAGCGCCGCCAGCGCGGCGGCGGCCTCGCGCTCAGACCAGGCGCCGTTGGCGTCGATCCGGATCGCCATCGCCGGCCCGGCGAACGCGCGCACGGCCGCCAGGCGCCCGGCGTCGTCGCCGATGCCGACCTTGACCTTGACCGTCGTGTAGCCCTCGGCGCGCGCCTGGGCGGCCTGGTGGGCGGCGCTCGACCGGTCGCGCGCGGTCAGCGTGGCGTTGACGGCCACCGGCAGGGGCCGCGCGGCGCCGAGCAGCCTCCAGACCGGCTCGCGCACGCGCCGCCCGGCGAGATCCCAGAGCGCCATGTCCAGCGCCGCGAGCGCCGGCGCGACCACGGTGGCCTCCGCGCAGCGGGCGATCACGTCGGCCACCGGCGCCACGTCGCGATACTCGGCCAGGATGCCCCTGCAGGCCTCGAGCGCGTCCTGCGCCTGCTCGATCGTGACCCCGTCGTAGGAGGCAAGCGGCGCGGCCTCTCCATGCCCCTGAAGGCCGTCGGTCGCCTCAAGCGAGACGACGATCAGCTCGCGCTCGCAGACGGTGCCGTGCGCGGCCTCGAAGGGCTCGCGCAGCGCCGCGCGCAAGCACCGGTGCTCGAGGCGCATCGGCTCAGCCGCTCAGCAGCAGGGCGGCGGACAGGAGCGCGCAGAAGGCCAGCTGCAGCTGGCCGGTGGCGCCCAGCGCCCGGTTGAGCGACGGGCCGTCGCTGCGCCCGAGCACCGCGGCCAGCGGCCGCGCGGCCAGCGGCAGCGTCAGCCACGGCGCCAGCAGCCACAGCCCGTAGGAGGCCGCCGCGATCGCGGCCGTCGTCAGGTAGGCGAGCGCGAGCGCGAGCGCATAGAGCGCGCGGGCCCGCGGGCGCCCGAGCCGGACCGCCAGCGTGCGCTTGCCGGCGCGCCGATCGGAGTCGATGTCGCGGACGTTGTTGACCACCAGGATCGCCGCGGCCAGCAGCCCCACCGGGACCGCGAGCGCGAACGCCTCCCACTCCAGCTCGCGCGTCTGCACGTAGTAGGAGCCGGCCACGGCGACCACGCCGAAGAACAGGAACACGAACAGCTCGCCCAGGCCCTCGTACCCGTAGGGCCGGGGGCCGCCCGTGTAGGCGACGCCGGCCAGGATCGAGGCGGCTCCGATCGCCAGAAGCACCCAGCCGGCGACGGCGATCAGGTAGGCGCCGGCGAGCACCGCGGCGCCGAATGTGAGGTAGGTGGCGATCAGCACCTGGCGCGGCGGCACCAGGCCGCCGGCGGTCACGCGGACAGGCCCCAGCCGGTCCTCGGCGTCGGCGCCGCGGCGCGCGTCCGAGTAGTCGTTTGAGAGGTTGGTTCCGACCTGGATGAGCAGCGCGCCGGCCATCGCCGCGACGAAGCGCAGCGGATGAAACACGTGCGCGTGGCCGGCGAGCGCGGTGCCCACGAGCACCGGGGCGACGGCCGCGGGCAGCGTCCGCGGCCTGGCGGCCATCAGCCAGATCCGCGCGGTGGCGGTGCCGGCCGCGCCCGGCACTAGGGGCGCCTGGGGAACCTGGAGAAGTCCGGCGCGCGCTTTTGCAGGTAGGCGTCGCGCCCCTCCTGCGCCTCCTCGGTCATGTAGAAGAGCAGGTTCGCGTCGTGGGCGAGCTGCTGGATCCCGGCCAGCCCGTCCTCGTCGGCGTTGAAGCTCGCCTTGAGCATTCGCAGCGCGAACGGGGACATCGCCAGCATCTCGCGACACCAGGCGACCGTCTCCTCCTCAAGGCGATCGAGCGGCACGACCGCGTTGACCAGCCCCATCTGGAGCGCCTGCTCGGCGTCGTAGCGGCGGCACAGAAACCAGATCTCCTTCGCGCGCTTGGGGCCGACCAGCCGCGACAGCACGCTGGCGCCGAACCCGCCGTCGAAGGAGCCGACCCTCGGCCCGGCCTGGCCGAAGCGGGCGTTGTCGGCGGCGATCGTCAGATCGCACACGACGTGCAGCACGTGGCCGCCCCCGATCGCCCACCCGGCGACCATCGCCACGACCGGCTTTGGCAGCCGCCTGATCTGGATGTGCAGGTCGGTGACGTGAAAGCTGCCCACCCCGCTCTGGCGGCCGGCCTGCGCCGGGTCGGCGCCCTGCACGTAGCCGCCCCGCGAGCCCCGCACGCGCTGGTCGCCCCCCGAGCAGAAGGCGCGCGTGCCGGCGCCGGTGAGGATCACCACGCCGACCCCGTGGTCGCGGCGCGCGCGCTCGAACGCGTCCGAGAGCTCGACGACCGTCTCCGGCCGAAACGCGTTGTGCACCTCCGGGCGGTTGATCGTGATCTTCGCGATCCCGGCGTCCTCGCCGGTGGAAAGCTCATAGAGGATGTCCTGATAGTCGCCCGCGGGCTCCCAGGTCGTGCTCAAGGTCTGCTCCTGTGGTCCGTTGCCAGGCCAGACTGTAGGTGACCGGCGATCGGGGCTGCGCGGGCGGGTGGCGCGCGGCGGGAGCGCTCTCGTGCGCCTGGCCGAATGCGGAGCAGGCCGGCTTCAGCCCGTGAGTGACTGATCAGTCAGTCAGTTGCTCGGTCAAAAAAAGGGCTCCATCTTGCGATGGAGCCCCCGAACTAAAGAATGGGCGAGTTCGGCTCAGAAGAGGTCCGGCTCAGGGCCGCTCCCCGCACGAGCAGGGGGTAACGCGGTCACCTCGGGAATCTCGGTGACCACGGTCTCGACCAATGGTTGGATCCTCTCGATCCGCAGCGAAAAGTGATCCGGATCTACAGAAACCGAGATGAACCAACCGCGAACCGTGACAAATGCCGTAAAAGTCATCTTCCTGTGCTCCTTGCAAAAAAACTCCGGGCCTGTCCGTGGCTCGGGAAAACGCAGTCGCCGCGATTGGCGACCGCATGAACAGCGCCGCAGCGCAGTGTGTCTCGATTGCGAGACAGATGTTCATGCCGGGGAGGACAGCGCGCGCACCGGATCGATTCCGGCCTGTTAGCTTGCGGGGGCGTGGAGCACTGGGTGGCGCGAGCCGCGCGCACGCGCGGCGAGGGGACGGCGCTGATCGGTCCCGGCGGCGCGCTCTCCTATGCGGAGCTGCATGAGGCCGCGCTGCGCGTGGCGGGCGAGCTTGCGCGCCGCGGCGTGCGAGCCGGCGAGCGCGTTGCGCTCGAGGTGGGCTCTGAGGAGCTCATCGTGGCCGTGCACGGCTGTCTTTTGGCCGGCGCCGCAGCGGTCCCGATCGATCCGCGCCTGCGCGCCCCAGAGCGCGTGCAGCGCACCGCCGGCGCCCGGCTGGTGCTGGACCGGCTGCCGGCCGGAGCGCCGGCGCGGCGCGCAGAGCCCTACGACGGCGCGCGGGCCGCCACGGTCATGTTCACCTCTGGGACGACCGCCTCCGCCAAGCCGGTGGTGGCGACGCTGGACAACTGGCTGTGGAACGCGCTCGGCTCGGCGCTGGCGCTGGGGCTGGACGTCGAGGAGCGATGGCTGTGCCCGATGCCGCTGGCGCACGTGGGCGGGCTGGCGATTGCGCTGCGAAGCGCCGTCTACGGCACCACCGTGGTGCTGCAGGAGCGCTTCGACACCGAGGCCTGCCTGGCGGCGCTGATGGACGGCGCCCTGCGCGTGACGCTGGTCTCGCTGGTGCCGACGATGCTCGCGCGCCTGCTGGACGCCGGACTTGAGCGGCCGCCGACCCTGCGCCGGGTGCTGCTGGGCGGCGCTCCGATCGCGCCGGCGCTGCTGGCGCGGGCGCAGCGGGCGGGCGTTGTGGTGTCGACCTCATACGGGATGACCGAGACCTGCTCGCAGGTCGTCTGCGACGGGGTGCCGCTGCTGGGGGCGCAGGTCAGGCTCACCGGTGACGGGGAGGTGCTGGTGCGCGGACCGAGCGTCTCGGCCGGGGCCCTGGCGGCCGACGGCTGGCTGCACACCGGCGATCTGGGCGCGCTGGACGAGCGCGGCCGGCTCACGATCGTTGGACGGCGGTCGGAGACGATCATCACCGGCGGGGAGAACGTCGCCCCGGCGGAGGTCGAGGCGGTGCTCGTCGAGCACCCGTCGGTGGCCGACGCGGCCGTCGTCGGGCGCCCGGATCCCGAGTGGGGGGAGGCGGTCGTGGCGCTGGTCGTGCCCGCGAACGCCCGGCAGCCGACGGCGGAGCTGCTGCGCGCCCACTGCGCCTCGCGCCTGGCCGCCTTCAAGGTCCCAAAGCGCTTTGAGCAGGTGACCGAGCTTCCGCGCAACGCGGCCGGAAAGCTGCTGCGCGACCGCCTGCGATAGGGCGTCGTGCCCTCGCCCCGTGCCGGCGTCGATCCCAGCTGGGTGCCGGGCGCTGCGCGCGGACCGCGGCCGGCCCGGCGGTGTAGGCCCGGCGGTGTAGGCCCGGCGGTGTAGGCCCGGCGGTGTAGGCTCGGCAATCGTGGCGCAGATCGATCCGGAGACTCTGCGCGCCCGGATGCGCGAGACCTGGGAGCAGGCGGCCGGCCCCTGGGGGCGGCGCGCGCAGCGGATCCGCGAGTGGGGGATGCCCGTCTCCGAGGCGATGCTCGACGGACTGGCGCTGCGCGGCGGCGAGCGGGTGCTGGAGCTGGCCGCCGGTCCGGGCGACACGGGGTTCATGGCGGCCGAGCGCATCGGCCCCGGCGGCGTGCTGATCTCCAGCGACGGCGCCGAGGCGATGGTGCAGCTCGCCCGCGAGCGCGCCGCCCAGGCGGGGCTGTCCAACGTCGAGCTGCGGCGGCTGGAGCTCGAATGGATCGACCTGCCGGCCGCCTCGGTGGACGCGATCCTCTGCCGCTGGGGGATCATGCTGACGGTCGACCCGGCCGCGGCCGCGCGCGAGATGCGCCGCGTCCTGAGACCCGGCGGACGGGCGGCGCTCGCCGTGTGGGACCGGCCGGAGCTCAACCCGTGGGCGATGATCCCGAGCGGGGCGATGATCTCGCTCGGGCATCTGGCGCCGCCAGATGCCGACGAGCCGGGGATGTTCGCGCTCGCGGCGCCGGGCGCCCTTGAAGAGCTCCTCTCCCAGGCCGGGTTCTTGGAGGTGACGGTGCGTGCGGTGGGGCTCACGCGCCGCTACGCCTCCCTTCAGGAGTACGTGGAGGAGACCGCCGAGGTCTCCCCGCAGTTCAGCGCCGTCTGGCGCGAGCTGGGGTGCGAGCAGCGCGCGCAGGTGACGGAGCGCATCGGGGCCGCGGCGGCGCCCCACACCGCCGCCGACGGGTCGCTTGAGCTGCCTGGCAGCTCGCTGGTGGCGCTCGCGCTGGCCTGAGCGACTCGCCGGCGGGGCCCGCGCCGGCCCTGTGGCAGGCCTGAGCAGGCAGCGCCGCTCGCCCTCACGGCGCCCGGGCCGGCGCGACGTGTAGCCTGCCGGACCATGCACTACGACGACGACGCGGACCTCTCAAGGCTCCAGGGCCGGACCGTCGCGATCATCGGCTACGGCTCCCAGGGGCACGCCCACGCGCTCAACCTCCGCGACTCCGGCGTGGAGGTCGTCGTGGGGCTGCGCGCCGGCTCGCCGAGCGTCGAGAAGGCCACCGCCCACGGGCTGCGCGTGCTGGAGGTCGCCGACGCCGCGTCCGAGGCCGACGTGATCGCGCTGCTGGCTCCCGATGAGCGCCACGGGGAGATCTGGGAGCAGGGGCTGCGCGACGGGGTCGCCTCCGGCAACATGCTCCTGTTCGGCCACGGGTTCTCGATCCACTATGGGCAGATCGTGCCGCCGCCGGACGTCGACGTGGCGCTGGTGGCGCCGAAGGGCCCCGGGCACCTGGTGCGCCGCCAGTTCCTGGAGGGCTCTGGGGTTCCCGGCCTGGTGGCGGTGCACCAGGACGCGACCGGCGACGCGCTCGCGCTCGCGCTCGCCTACGCCAAGGGAATCGGCTGCACCCGCGGCGGCGTGATCGAGACCACCTTCAAGGACGAGACCGAGACGGACCTGTTCGGCGAGCAGGCGGTCCTGTGCGGAGGGGTCAGCGAGCTGGTGCGCGCCGGTTACGAGACGCTCGTGGAGGCCGGATACGACCCGCGCCTGGCCTACTTCGAGTGCCTGCACGAGCTCAAGCTGATCGTCGATCTCATGTACGAGAAGGGGATCGCCGGGATGCGCTACTCGATCTCCAACACCGCGGAGTACGGGGACATGACCCGCGGCCGGCGGGTGATCGGCGAGCCCGCGCGCCAGGCGATGCGCCAGCTGCTGGCGGAGATCCAGTCCGGCGAGTTCGCGCGCGAATGGATCGCCGAGAACCGCGCCGGCCAGGAGAACTTCAGGCGGATGCGCGAGGAGCAGGCGGGCCACCAGGTCGAGGTCGTGGGGCGCGAGCTGCGCGCCCGGATGAGCTGGATCGACACCGAGTTCCACGAGTAGCCCGCGGCCGGCCGTGCAGGCGCAGGCGAAGCTGACGATCCCCGACGCCCTCAGGCCCGCCGACGGGCGCTTCGGCGCCGGCCCGTCGCGCGTGCGCCCCGAGCAGCTGCGCCGGCTGGCCGCCGAGGGCGCCGAGGTGATCGGGACCTCGCACCGGCAGGCTCCGGTGAGGGCGCTCGTCGGGCGCGTGCGCGCCGGCGTGGCGCAGCTATTGAGCTTGCCGGACGGCTGGGAGGTGCTGGTCGGCAACGGCGGCGCCACGGCGTTCTGGGACGCGGCCGCCTGCGGGCTGATCCAAAGGCGCGCGCTGCACCTCGCCTACGGGGAGTTCTCGTCGAAGTTCGCCGCCTGCACCGAGCGGGCGCCGTTCTTGGACAGCCCCCGGATCGTGAGCGCGCCGGCCGGCGACGCGCCGGACCCGCAGCTTCTGGAGCGTGACCCGACGGTCGACGCGATCGCCTGGGCGCACAACGAGACCTCGACGGGGGTGATGGTCGAGGTCCGCCGCCCGCCCGCGGCCGGGGACGCGCTCGTGCTGATCGACGCCACCTCGGCGGCCGGCGGGCTGCCGGTCGAGGTCGCCCAGTGCGACGTGTACTACTTCGCGCCCCAGAAGGCGCTGGCCTCCGACGGCGGCCTGTGGCTGGCGGCCGTCAGCCCCGCCGCGATCGAGCGCATCGAGCGCCTCGCCCTGACCGGCGACGGCCGCTGGGTGCCGGACTTCCTGTCGCTGGCGATCGCGCTGGAGAGCTCCCGCAAGGACCAGACCTACAACACGCCGGCGATCGCGACGCTGCTGCTGCTCGCCGACCAGCTGGAGTGGATGCTCGAGCAGGGTGGCCTGGAGGCGATGGTCGCGCGCACGCGCGCCTCCAGCGACCACCTGTACGCGTGGGCGCAGGCGCACCCGCACGCGCGCCCGTTCGTCGCCGACCCCGCCCGGCGCTCGCTGGTGGTGGGCACGATCGAGTTCGACGAGGCCGTGGACGCCGCGGCGCTGGCGGCGACGCTGCGCGCCAACGGGATCGTCGACACCGAGCCCTACCGCAAGCTGCGCTCAAACCAGCTGCGGATCGCGATGTTCCCGGCCACGCCGGCCTCCGACGTGCAGGCGCTCTGCTCGTGCATCGACTGGGTGCTGGAGCGCACGCTGCGATGAGCGGCGCCCGGCCCGCCGCCGGCCACGCCGCGCCCCCGAGCGCGCCGGCGCCCGCTGCCGGCCACGCCGCGCCCCCGCGCGCGCCCGCGCCCGCCGGCCGGCGCCCGCGCGTGCTCGTGGCCGAGCGCATCGGCGAGTCGGGCCTGGCGCTGCTGCGCGAGCACTGCGATGTGGAGCTGGGGCTCGACTGGGACCGCGAGCGGCTGCGGTCGCGCATCGGCGAGTTCGACGGGATCCTGATCCGCTCGGCCACCCGGCTGGATGCCGAGCTGCTGGCGGCGGCTGGCCGGCTGCGAGCCGTCGGGCGGGCCGGCGTGGGCGTCGACAACGTCGACGTCGACGCCGCCACCAAGCGCGGGATCGTGGTCGTCAACGCGCCCGAGTCAAACGTCGTGACCGCCGCCGAGCACACGATGGCGCTGCTTTTGGCGCTGGCGCGCAACGTTCCCCAGGCGGATGCCTCGCTGCGCGCCGGCCGCTGGGAGCGCTCGCGCTTCCAGGGCGTGGAGCTGTACGAGAAGACGCTCGGGATCCTGGGGTTCGGGCGCATCGGCCAGCTGGTGGCCGCGCGGGCGCGCGCGTTCGGGATGCACGTGATCGCTTTCGACCCCTACGTCTCGGCCGAGCGCTACCGCGAGCTCGGCGTCCAGCAGGCGGCCACTGCTCAGGACGTCTACGCGGCGGCGGACTTCATCACCCTGCATCTGCCCATGACGCCGGAGACCGAGGGCTGGCTGGACGCCAGCGCGCTGGCCGCCTGCCGCGACGGCGTGCGCGTGCTCAACGTCGCGCGCGGCGCGCTGGTGGTCGACGAGGACCTGCGCGCGGCGCTTGACAGCGGCAAGGTCGCGGGGGCGGCGCTCGACGTGTTCCGCTCCGAGCCGATCACCGACCATCCGCTGTTCTCCTACCCGAACGTGATCGTCACGCCGCACCTGGGCGCCTCCACCGCCGAGGCCACCGACCGGGCCGGCTATCAGGCGGCAGAGCAGGTGGTGGCGGCGCTGTGCGGCGGCGCCGTGACCAACGCGGTCAACGCGCCCGCCGTGGCGGCCGAGGACATGCGCGTGCTCGGGCCCTACGTGCCGCTCTGCCAGGCGCTCGGGCGCATCGCGGTCGCGCTCGCGCTGGCGGAGGGCGGGTCCGTCTCGCGGATCGAGACCGCCTTCCACGGCCGCCTGGCCGAGCGCGACACGCGCCTTCTCGCCATCCACGTGCTGCTCGGGGCGCTCGCCGGCCACACCGAGGAGGAGCTCAACGTGGTCAACGCGTACGCCGCCGCCGAGGAGCGGGGCATCGAGGTCGTCCAGTCCCGGCACTCCGCCGCCCGCGACTACACCGACTCGGTCGCCGTGGAGGTGACCGCCGGCGGCAGGACGCTGCGGGTGGCGGGGACGCTCATCGGCGCGCGCAACCGGCCGCATCTGATCGAGGCCTGGGGGCAGCGCTTCCAGCTGGCGCTGGAGGAGCACGTGACCCTGTTCCGCTACCGGGACCTGCCGGGCATGCTCGGCCGCGTGGGCACCGCCTTCGGAGCCCACGGCGTCAACATCATCTCGGCCGTGGTCGGCCGGCTGCCCGAGGGAGCGCGGCCGGGCGAGGACCAGCTGGCGGCGATGGCGATCACCACCAGCGCCCCGCCCCCCCCGCAGGTCGTCGAGGAGATCGCCGCAAGCGAAGGGTTTGTCGCCGGCCAATCGGTCGCGCTCGGTCCGCTCGCCGCCGAGCGCTGACGCACGCTGCCACCACCGCTGGGCGGCCACCCACCGCTGGGCGCCCACCCACCGCTGGGCGGCCACGCGCGCTGGTCGCCCACAGCCGGCGGCGACGCGTGTGGCCGGTCGCTGCTAGGCTCTGCGGCGCATGTCGCAGAGCCTCGCCCTCCTGCTCCTCCTGCTCCCCCTTCGGGGGGAATAGCGCGACCGCGGCGCACCGCGCCGCCCACCACGACCACCAGGTGAGCAGGACGAGCGAAGGAGGAAAGCGACGTGACCACATCTGAGCGCAGCGCAGGCGACCGGCGGCCGGCGGAGCCCGAGCGGGTGGCGATCTTCGACACCACCCTGCGCGACGGCGAGCAGTCGCCGGGCT
>Ga0070737_10001646_pt1 | contig 30715 bp, 25 predicted proteins | sample Coa_R1_10_FD_66438 | JGI IMG/M metagenome (GOLD analysis project Ga0070737, IMG submission 66438) | Surface soil microbial communities from Centralia Pennsylvania, which are recovering from an underground coalmine fire - Coalmine... | ecosystem: Environmental > Terrestrial > Soil > Unclassified... | reverse complement strand
GGCCTGAGCGGCATTGTCGATCTGCGCACCGGCCGCGCCCTGGAGGTGCTGCCAAGAATCGCCGCCGAGGGCGGCGGGGCTTTCGATCTCACCTTTATCGACGCGGACAAGCAACGCATTCCTGAATATTTCAGCTTCGCGCTCAAATTATCCCGGCGCGGCAGCATCATTATCGTCGATAATGTGGTGCGCGACGGAAAGGTGCTCGAGACTGGAAGCGATGATCCCGACATCCAGGGGATACGCCGCTTCAACGAGCTGCTTGCCAAGGAGCCGCGTGTCAGCGCCACTGCCATCCAGACCGTCGGCGCCAAGGGCTATGATGGTATCGCCATCGCGCTCGTGACAGAAGAGACGTAAGCGGCAGCGGAGCGCAGACTCTGCCGGAGGGCCACCTTCAGCATGGCGATCAAATCTGCGTTCACTTTTAATTAATCTCTGGACAAATCAAAAAAGTCAGCCTCTGATAGGCTCGATTCGGAGAGGTGCGGCACATCACTCCGGTCAGTTTCGAGGGGGCCTGACATGACGCGCGCTCATACGGCGCATGCTTCTGCGCGCGCAGAGGCATCGCTGAAGTTTGGCTGTGCGGCGAAACAGCCTGCTGTCTTACGCATCATCCATCTCGAAATCTGGGTCCGGCGCGCGGTACCCGCCATGGTGGCACTCTTTGCCGGCGGGCTCGTAGCCATCTCTGTCCTGATGACCCGCGACGCCTATGATCGCGCCGTCAACGATGCCTTCTCGGATCTCGAATTGGCGGCGGGAGCGATAACCAGCAACCTCAATACAGCCTTCCGGGAGCAGCCCAAAGACGGCCTTGCAGCGGTCCTGGCACAGGCAGTGCCTTCCCGCGCCTTGGCGCGCAAGCTGCAGGTGATCGTGGCGGACGCCGCCGGCAACATCGCCGGAGCCTTACCCCCGCTTTCGGGCTCGAGCACCACTCTCAATGATTATCTGGGTTCCGAGCAGCCTCTGACGGTTTTCGCCGAGAAAGCCGGTGTCTTGCGGATCCTCCTCGCGGACGGAACGGACGCCTTGGCGAGCGTCCACACACTCGATCCGCCATTCGGCCAAGTCGCGATCATCTATCCCATGACCGCCATCCTCGCCGACTGGCAGGCGGCGAGTTTCCGTAATGCCGTGCTGGTCATCTGCACGGTTGTCGTCCTGATTGCCCTCGCACTCGCCTATTTCTGGCAGGCCTCGCGGGCGCGCGAGGCCAATCAGCTTTGCGAAAGAATGCAGTCCCGGGTCGACACGGCGCTCGGCCGCGGCCGCTGCGGTCTTTGGGATTGGGATCTCGCGCGCGGACGAATCTATTGGTCGGACTCGATGTATGAGATCCTCGGGCTGACCCCAGCCACCCAATTCCTCTCTTTTGGCGACATCAATGCAATGGTGCATCCGCAGGACGGCGACCTTGCGGCAATGGCCGAGATGCTGGCAAGCTCACAAACCGATTCAATCGATCATGTTTTCCGGATGCAGAATGTAAAAGGCGACTGGATCTGGCTGCGGGCACGCGCCGAACTTGTGCGCGAATCGGCGGCTGCGCCACCCCATCTCGTTGGCATCGCCGTCGATATCACCGAGCAGAAGATCCTCGCGGAGCGCACTGCCACGGCGGATCTGCGCCTTCGCGATGCGATCGAGACCGTTTCGGAGGCATTTGTCCTTTGGGATTCCGACAACCGGCTTGTGATGTGCAATTCCAAGTTCCAGAAATTCCATAATCTCTCCCCGGATGCTGTCGTTGCAGGAACACCCTATGCACAGGTGATGGCGAAGGGGACGCCTCCGGTCATTCAAACCCAGATCGCGCTCGGTGAGCGGCAGCTCGCCGGAGCGCGCACCTATGAGGCGCGCCTTGGTGATGGGCGGTGGCTGCAAATCAATGAAAGACGCACAAAGGACGGCGGTTATGTTTCGGTTGGCACCGACATCACGGCGTTGAAACGCCATGAAGAACAGCTGATGGACTCGGAACGCCGCCTCATGGCGACCGTCGCCGATTTGCGAAAGTCACGCCAGACGCTGGAATTGCAGGCGCAGCAGCTCGCCGATCTCGCCGAAAAATATTTCGAGCAAAAAGACGAGGCCGTGAGCGCCAACCGGGCCAAGTCCGAATTCCTCGCGAATATGAGCCACGAGCTGCGCACGCCCCTCAACCACATCATCGGCTTTGCCGACATGATGCAGCAGGAAACTTTCGGTCCCCTCGGTTCACCGAAATATGCCGACTATTGCAGAGACATAAAGCAAAGCGGCGAAAGGCTGCGGGACGTGATTTCGGATGTTCTCGACATGTCACGGCTTGAATCCGGCAGGTTCCAGATTCAAAAGACCGATTTCGAGATCGATGCGGCAGTCAGTGCCGCGGTCGCCGAGATCGAAGCGATCGCAACTGAAAAGGAAATCACGGTCACCGCTGAAACCTTGCCGGGTAAGCGCATCCTTGCCGACCGCAAGGCAATTGAAAAGATTCTTATGATCTTGTTGCGCAACGCAGTGAAATACACGCCCAATCACGGCCGCGTCGGCGTCCGCACACGGATGGTTCAAGGCGCTCTGAACATCTATGTAGAAGATACGGGAATGGGCATTCCGCCTGCGCCGCTTGCAAGGCTTGGCCGGCCTTTCGAGCAATTGGGCACGACATTGGACAATGGCATGAAAGGCTCCGGCCTCGGGCTTGCCATTGCGCGCTCGCTCGCCAATTTGCATGGCGGCTCGATTCGCATTCGTTCGTCCGTCGGCAATGGCACGATCGTCCTCGTCCATCTGCCCGAGGCACTCGACGTCCCGCGCCAAAAACTGCTTATGGCCGCAGGCACCTTGCGCCGGCCCGCGCAGCCGCTAAAGCTGCGTGCCTCATCACGGTGACAATATCTTATTGAAGATTTTCCGTACCTCTGCCCGCACCTCAGCGAGGCGGCTTTCGAGCGCGCTAAGGCTTGGCTGCCCCGCTGCCTTCGCAAGGCGCCGCTTGACCGCTTCATTCGCCTGGCGCGGATTGGTGCCGGAGTCCAAAGTGAGGCTCAGGATTTGCCTCACATCGGTGAAAAGCCTGTACGCATCCGTGAGAATACGCGCGTCCCCGGTATCAAGCACGCCGCAGCTTGCCGCCGCTCTGAGCACCGCAAAAGGCGAAACGCAAATGAGGCCTGGGTGGGCATGCGCGTGCCTGAGCAAGAGATATTGAGCCACAAATTCAATGTCGATCAGCCCTCCGGCAGCAAGCTTGAGATCCCAAGGCTCGCCGTCTCCTTTTTCTTTCGCGATGAGGCGCCGCATCTCGGCGACATCCTGCGCCAGCCGATCACCGCGCTGCCGCATGAGAAAGGTTTTGATGGCAGCTTCGGTCTGCGAAGCGAGTTCCGCATTGCCGGCGACAGCCCGGGTGCGGGTCAAAGCCATATGTTCCCAGGTTTCCGCCTGGCAGGACTGATAGTCAACGAAATGCGAAAATTGAGTTGCGAGCGGTCCCTTGCGCCCGGAAGGGCGCAGACGCATGTCGACCTCATAAAGCCCGCCGCGGCGCGTGGGGACCGTCAGGGCAGAGATCAAGCGCTGCGCGAGACGGGTATAATATTGTACGGCATGGAGGGGCCGCGAACCGTTCGACTCGGGCTGCGCGGAATCAAAATCATAGATGAAAATGAGATCGAGATCAGAGGCTGCGGTCATTTCGCGCGAGCCGAGCTTGCCAAGCGCGAGAACGGCCAGCCTGCCACCCGGAATCCGGCCGTGCTCATCGGCGAAGGCGTGCTCGACATGAGCAAGGGCGGCTGCCACAATGCTCTCCGCGAGTCCCGAATAGGCGAGCGCCGCGCTGGCAGGCTCGATCTGGCCGGACCAAAGCCGCAGACCGATTAGAAATAGTTCTTCTTGCGCGAAGTCACGCAGCGCGTCGAGGAATTCCTCCGTGTCGAATTTATATTGCAGGAGCGGTCCCGCTCGCTCTCTAAACGCGTCTTCATCGAGGGGCGCCTTCAGAATATTTGGATCAATCGCGGCATCAAGCACATGCGGATGGCTGATGATGGTGCGAGCCAGTCTCGGTGCGCCGCCAAGAATCTCGCCGAACAATTCGCAGATTGGCGGATTGGCTTTCAGCACCAAAAAAAGCTCGGCCGCTGCAGGCATGCCAGCGAGCGCGGAATCAAATCCGGCGAGTGCCGCGTCGGGATCGCCGGAGCGCGCGAAGGACTGCAGAAGCAAAGGCACCAATTCGGTGAGGATTTCCCGCGCCCGGGCGCTGCGCACGGCAGGACGGCGGCCGAAATGCCAGCCTCGAATCGTCTCGGCAGCGAGGGACGCATTCTTGAAGCCCAAACGCAACAAAGTTTCGAGCGTTTCAGGATCGTCATCAACGCCCGTGAAAACGAGACTGCCGGCCGTCACATCCAGCCTCGGAGAATGTTCAAACAGCCGCCCGTAATGATGAGAGACAAGCCGGAGGCGATGTGTGACCTCGCTGCAAAAGCGGCTTTTCCGCGCGTAGCCGCAAAAACGGGCAAAGCGCGCAAGCCCATCTTGATCTTCCGGCAAACGCTGCGTCTGCTCATCGGCGATCATCTGCAGTCTGTGTTCGATCTCCCGCAAGAAGAGATAGGACGCGCGCAAATCCGCAACCGCATCGCCTGTCACCCATCCTTCCCTGCCAAGCTCATCCAGCATGTCAAGAGTGCGTGATCCCCGCAGGCGCGGCCTCTTGCCGCCGAAGATTAATTGTTGGGTCTGAACGAAGAACTCGATTTCACGGATGCCGCCACGGCCCAATTTTACGTCGTGGCCTGCGACCACAATTTCGCCATGGCCGCGCACGGCATGAATCTGGCGCTTCATCGCGGCGATATCCGCAATCGCAGCGTAGTCGAAATATTTTCGCCAGATGAACGGCATGAGATTGGCAAGAAAAGCTTCTCCCAGCGCCTTGTCTCCCGCAACCGGCCGCGCCTTGATGAAGGCGGCCCGCTCCCAGTTCTGCCCAAGACTTTCGTAGTACGAGTAGGCGGCCGGCAAAGAGATGGCGACCGCCGTCGAACCAGGATCGGGACGCAACCGCAGATCGACGCGCGCGACGTAGCCGTCCGGGGTCCGCTCCTGCAGTAACCGGACAAGATCCTTCGTGAGGCGTGTAAAAAGGGTCGCGGGATCCACAGCCCCGGTGAGCGCACTGCAATCGGGATCGAAAAAGACCACGATATCGACATCGCTCGAATAATTGAGCTCGCGCGCACCAAGCTTGCCGAGCGCCAGGATCACGAGGCCGCAGCCGGTTTCGATGCCAGAGCCCTCAGTCAACCGCAACCGTCCGAGGCGCGCCGCGCCCCGCAGCACATAACGTAACGCCGCCGCGATGAAGGCATCGGCGGCCCGCGACAGCGCCTCGGTCGCCTCGATCACATCGAAGGCGCCGCCAAGATCGGCGATTGCGATGAGAAGCGAGGTCTCCTGCTTCGCAAGACGCAGCGCGCGCATGACAGCGGCATCGGTTTCGGCCTCAGCGCAGGCCCGGTCGAGAGCGGCAAGACAGGACTCAAGGCAGGCCTTGGGCGAAGCCTCGAGACACCGCTTGAGCCGGAGAGCATCTTGCGTTGTAAGATGCCAGAGAAAGGGCGAATGACCGGCAAGTGCCAGGAGGAGTGCGCGCACACCGGAAAGTTCCGCAAGGCCCCGCAACTGCGCGCCCTCGGATGTTGCCAAAAACTCCGAAAGACGGGATTCGGCGCGGCGCGCATCAAAAAGCTTTGGAGCTGTGCGAATAAGCTGGCAGAGCGGCAGATCCTCACCGTGCCCGGATGGAAGACCGGTCATGCCGCCTTGTCCGGCTTCGTCTGGGCAAGAGATACCTCGGCATCGCGGCGGCGAGGCGCTGCCGGAAGCCGGATGACGACGCGAAGGCCCGGCTTATTATCCTCAAGATGCAGGCTTCCGTTATGGAGACGTGCCACCGCCATGGCAAGCGAGAGGCCAAGGCCGGAACCCGGCCGCGAGCGGGCATTTTCGAGCCGGACAAATCGATCGAGCACACGCATACGATCCTCCTCGGCAATACCCGGACCGTGATCGGCGACAGAGATTTCAATGAAACCGCAGCTTCGCCTTGCCGAGATTTCAACGGTGCCGGCAGCAGCTGACGCTGCTCCCTCCGGAGCGCCATATTTCAACGCATTATCGGCAAGATTGGCAATAGCCTGACCGACAAGCTCCCGGCTGCCATGCAAAGTGAGGCCGGTCCCAGCGGAAATCGTCAGCGCAATGCCGCGCTCTTCGGCGAGCGGCTCATAGAGTTCGCCAACGTCGCGAGCGACAGAGCCGGCATCGAAATCCGTCATGCCCTCGCGCCCAGCTCCAGCTTCGGCACGGGCGATGCTCAAAAGAGCATCGAAAATCTGGATCAAGCGCTCGGATTCATCGAGCGCCTTCTCAAGCGCGCCCCGATAGTCCTCCGGGGTTTTGGCGGTACGGAGCGCTTGCTCGACGCCGCCCCGCAAGCGGGTCAGGGGCGTCTTGAGATCATGCGCGATATTATCTGAAACATCCTTGAGTCCGGCCATCAATATGGAGATCCGGTCGAGCATGCCGTTGAAATTTTGCACGAGCCGGTCAAGCTCATCACCGGTACCCGCCAAAGGCAAACGCTTTGACAGATCGCCAGCGACGATTGCCCGGGCATTGGCATTGATCGCATCGACGCGGTTCAGAACGCGGCGCGCTACCCATAGACCGCCAAGAGTGCCAACCACCACGAGCCAGAACAATGACGTCAGCAGCGCATCTTGGAGAATTGCGCGCAGCCTTGCGCCTTCCTCGAGGTCGTGACCGACAAGAAGACGAAAACCGCCATCGAGCACAAAGATGCGGGCGAGCGCCCGATGCTTGCCGCCCGTATCGCCAGGCATCGCATAGGCCATCTCGATCTGACCCGAATGTGACAAAATATCGGGAGGCAGGCTCACAACATTGCCGGCGATTGGCTCACCCGCCGGGGTTGTCACAAGATAAAGCCCAGCCCCTGGGCGGCGCGTCCGTCTGTGGATGATGTTTACGAGGCGGCGTATGCCGCCTAGAGCATATTGCTCGGAAAGCCCTGCAATATTGGTGTCGATGGTCTGGCTGATCTGATCCTCGATCACATGCTTCATGTTCCAGCCGATCGTGCCGAGTACAAGCCCGGCGCCGACCGCCGAAATCACCAGATAGGCGATCGATATTTTGAAAGCCGTCGTGCGGAAGAGCTTACCGAGAGCCATCGCGTATCATATAGCCGGCACCGCGTATCGTCTGGAGAAGGGGAGGATCAAAGCCTTTGTCGATTTTGGCGCGCAGCCGTGAAATATGGACATCGATGACGTTGGTTTGCGGATCGAAGTGATAATCCCACACATTCTCAAGCAGCATCGTCCGCGTGACGACCTGGCCTGCATGTTTCATCAGATATTCGAGCAGACGGAATTCCCTCGGTTGCAGAGGAATGTCCTTGCCGTCGCGCGTGAGCTTGTGGGCGAGGCGGTCCAGTTCGAGGCCGTTCACCCGGTAAAAGGTCTCCTCGCCAGCGCCCGCGCGGTTGCGCCGCGCGAGCACCTCAACGCGCGCCAGAAGCTCCGAGAAAGCATAGGGCTTGGCGAGATAATCATCGCCCCCCGCGCGCAAGCCCTTGACGCGGTCATCCACCTGTCCGAGAGCGGACAAGATCAGAACGGGCGTTTGGATGTTCTGCGCGCGCAAGCTGCCGATGAGGGAGAGGCCATCGAGCTTCGGCAGCATCCGGTCAACAATGAGAACATCATAGTTTTCGTCGCGGGCACGGGCATAGCCCTCGATGCCGTCGCCGACATGATCGGCGACATGACCGGCCTCCCGGAATGCCTTGACCATATAGTTGGCGGCTTCGGTATCATCTTCGACGACAAGTATGCGCATGGCTTGGATATAGCTCAATTTCCACAACGCAGCAGGCCGGAAGTTGTCTTCCGGCCTGTCGCCTCCTGAGGCCAGCGCCACGACGGGGGGCGCGGCACTGGCCTCATTAAAGCCTCGGGGGGACGTTTGAGGCTTAGGAAGCTGGGTTAACCGCGATCGCGACGAAATGGATGCCCTCGCTGCCCTTGACACGCAACAGCACGGCCTTGCGATTTTCCTTTTTGGCGTCGGCGAGCGCGGCCTTGACGTCCGCCGGCTGGTTGACGGGGTGGCCGCCCGCCTCGAGGATGATGTCGCCGACCTGCAGGCCCTTCTGTGCCGCAACCCCGTCAGGATCAATGTCGGCCACAACCACCCCTTTGGTTCCGGCGCCCTGCACGCTGCTTGCTGGAGCAAGCGTCAGGCCAAGGCCGCCAAAGGTGTCGTTCTCCTGACCCGCGTTCGGATGCAGCGCCGCTTCTTTCTCTTCCGGCAAGGTGCCAAGCTTCACGGTGGCGGTTTTCTCCGAACCGTCGTGCCAGTAGGTCAGTTCTGCGGTTTTGCCAGGACCAAGCGCCGCCACTTTGCGGGCGAGGTCACGCGGGCCTTCGATACGCTCGCCATCAATGCCAAGGATCACGTCGCCCGATTTGATCCCGGCCGCGCTGGCGGGTGAATTCGGCTGGGCTTCCGCGACAAGAGCACCCTTGGTTGATTTGAGGCCAAGGCTGTCGACAATATCCGGCGTGACCGGCTGAATCTGAACGCCAATCCAGCCGCGCGCCACGACACCTTTGTCCTTCAGAGCCGCGATCACGCTTTGTGCGGTATCCGCAGGAATAGCAAAACCGATGCCGACGCTTCCTCCGGAAGGAGAAAAGATCGCCGTATTGATGCCGACGACCTGGCCCTGGCTATTGAAGGTGGGACCGCCCGAATTGCCCCGGTTGACCGGCGCGTCGATCTGGAGGAAGTCATCGTATGGGCCAGCGCCGATGTCGCGCCCGCGCGCGGAGACGATGCCCGCCGTTACCGTTCCGCCCAGCCCGAAGGGATTGCCAACCGCGATCACCCAGTCCCCGACGCGCGGCGTAGTCTTTGCGAATTCTACATATTGATAGGGCCCGCCTTCCTTGATCTTCAAGAGGGCAAGATCGGTTTTTTTGTCGGTTCCGATAATCTTTGCCGGCACGTTCTTTCCGTCATCCAAGGTCACGGTCACCTCGGTGGCGTTATCAACAACGTGATCATTCGTGACAACATAGCCATCGGGGGAGATGATAAATCCAGAGCCCTGCGCCTGAGTGACATGCGGTTTGAGACGGCGGCCTTGCTCACCAAAATGTTTAAAAAAACGCTCGAGCGGATCGCCGGGCGCAATGTGGGGAAAGCTGAATTCATCATCGGAATCGGCCAGCTCCGTGGTCTTCACCTTGACGGAGACGACCGCGCCGCGCACGCGATCGACGACATCGGCAAAAGACGGCGGCGCAATGGATTGAGATACTTCATTTGGAGCCGTGGCCGCATAGGCCTGATCAAAGCTTCCCAAGCTCATGCCAGCCAAGGCGAGGGCGGCAACAGAACCCAGGAGCACAGAGCGGACCTCGCGGCGCCGGCGCACGATCAAAGGCGGCACATTCCTGCCGCCGTGCCGGTTAAACTCAAAGTCAGACATTAATTTCTCCATGACGCAAATCGGGATTAGCCCCGCCGGATGCCCAGAAAATGGGGATGTCTCCCTTACCCCGCTATTTCGGGTGGATGAAGTTTTCGTAAGGCTGGCGCTTCTCGCCGCGCTTACACGCCGTGCGTCCAGAAATTTGGCGCTGACCCCTTTAAATTCAAGCGGCACCGGAAGGGTGAGCGAAACAGCAGCCCCCCATCAATGCGACAAAAGCCACGGGGATGGCAGTCTTTTGCCGGCTGCGCGAATCAATTGGAATTAAATTGCTGCGCTGGCTGCTGCGGATTTCGTTCCGGGGCAGGAATAAAGCCGGGCGGCGGTCCGACCTCGATTGGGCTGCCCATTGGCGGGGGCTCCGCCGCTTGATCTTGCAAAGGCGCGTCATCCACCGGTTTGGCGGCGGGCGCGCGCGCTTTGGCAGGGTGCGCCTTGCGCTTGGGCTCTGCAGGCTCTTGGGCGGGTTTAGGGGTATCGTCCGGCGCCGCCGCGGGTGGCGGCGTCTCATCGGGATGACTGCCCGGATCCCGGCTTGCCTCCGGCTCGCCATAGCTGCCAGCGCAGTCCGTCAGCCAAATATCGTAGATCGGATGCTCGATTCCGTGCAGGCCAGGGCTTGCCGCAAACATCCATCCCGAAAAAATACGCTTGTACTTTTTGTCCGGGCCGACTTCGTCCACCTCGACGAAACTCACCGTTTGCGGCGCCTCCGTGGCGGGGCGCGTATAACACGCACGCTCGGTGATCTGGAGCGAGCCAAATTGCACGGTCTCCCCCGCCGCCGCTTCGAAAGCAATGGTGCGGCCGGTGATCTTGTCGAGACCGGAGAAGACCGCGACCGGATGCTTGATCCTGTCGGCATATGCCGGAGAAAAGACCGTCACGGCAAAAGCCGTGGAATACAGGGCGGCAAGAAAAGACTCGCGAAGACAGGATCTGCTCATGAGCGTGGAAACCTATGAGCGCGCGCTATACATGGGCCATTGCGGGCACAGCTATTCCGGGCCGCAGCTGTAGCGATGCCATGTTCAAGGACTTTGATAGTCAAGGGTTTTCATAATCATTGCGAGAGAAAGGCTAATTGTCATGACAACAAAGCTTATCGGGACGACTATGGCGTTTGTGTGTGCGTCAGCGATCCTGCTTTTGCTTCCGGCTGCAGCGCATGCGGGCTGCGTGTTGGAGATGATTGACAATGCGAACTACGGCTATATGCGAGCGCAGCCCAATTTAAACGCAAAGCCGCTTTGGCGTTTGGGCCAAAACGTTGAGGTACTCTGGTGCGGCCGGACTGCGACCGACAGCAGAGGAATAGTCTGGCATTGGGTAGCGACCAAGTGGCAGGAAGAGCCATGGATTCACAAAGGGTGGGTATCTTCGAGAATCTTGACTGCCGAGGTTCCAACCATTGAACGCCGCTCAGCAGCGCCCTCGTTTGAGGAAGGCGGCGAGTGAAAAATAGCGCTCCAAGCAGCGGCGCCGGAAATTTGGCTTGCAACAAAGTGAGCGGCCCGCTGAGTGCCAGATGCCAGGGCCCCGGCTGCTGGCCTCCTCGCCGGAGAGCCAGAGCGGCTTCCTTGTGCAAGGCGGCCCTCAGCCCTCCGGTTTCCAGGCCTCATAGTCCCCGGTCGCTGGCGGGCGCAAATTGGCGGCGAGGGTCGAGCCCGGCGGCCGGTACGCTTGCGGCGTGCCGGTCATATTGGGCTTGTGCGGCAGCTGCCACGGGCGCGGAGTGTATTGCTCCGCGCAAGGCGGCGTATCGACTGTGTGATGCAGCCAGCCATACCAGCCGGGCGGGGTCATGGATCCCTCGCTCTCCCCGGCATAAATGACCCAGCGGCGCTCAAACCCCAGCGCGGGATCGGTCTTCCGCGAGCGGTAATAGCGGTTGCCATATTCGTCCTTGCCGACGAATTTGCCAAAGAGCAACGTGTAAACCGCCGTGTTGATGGTCTGCCCGTGCCACCAGGTAAAAATCCGATAGAGCCATATCATGGGGTGGGATCTGCCTTTGCCGTTGCGGGAGCGTGCCCGCCTGTGATGGGTGCGTTTATGGACGCAGCGGGGCGCCCTGTCCAGAGCCCGATTCCAAGCGGAATCTTAACCAATCCACAAAATTGAATCCTCGACAGGATTACTACATGCAGTAGTTTCTATCTATCGATATTCTATTTCTAGGGGGAGGCACATGAAAATCGAGCGCCGTTACACCAAACCCGGAATCTCCCCTTACGCAGAGATTGCCTTCCGCACGGCGAAAAGCGAAATCCGCAATCCCGACGGCTCGATTGTCTTCTCGCTCGATAACATCGAGGTTCCCGCCGCCTGGAGCCAGGTCGCGGCGGATGTGCTTGCCCAAAAATATTTCCGCAAGGCCGGCGTGCCCGCCCGGCTGAAGCGCGTGCCGGAAGACAAAGTCCCCGCCTTCCTCTGGCGCTCCGCCGCGGACGAGGCGGCGCTCGCGGCCCTGCCGAAGCTGGAGCGCATGACCGGCGAGACCTCGGCGCGGCAAGTCTTCGACCGGCTCGCCGGAGCCTGGACCTATTGGGGCTGGAAGGGCGCCTATTTCGATTCGGAAGCCGACGCCTCGGCCTTCTTCGACGAACTGCGCTTCATGCTCGCGCGCCAGATGGCGGCACCCAATTCGCCGCAATGGTTCAATACCGGCCTCCACTGGGCCTATGGAATCGACGGTCCAAGCCAGGGACATTTTTACGTCGATCACGAGACCGGAAAGCTCGTCAAGTCGAAGACGGCCTATGAGCATCCCCAGCCCCATGCCTGTTTCATCCAGTCGGTCGCCGACGATCTCGTCAATGAGGGCGGGATCATGGACCTTTGGGTACGGGAGGCGCGGCTTTTCAAATATGGCTCGGGCACCGGCTCGAATTTTTCCAAACTGCGGGGCGAGCACGAAAAGCTTTCGGGCGGCGGCAAATCCTCCGGCCTCATGTCCTTCCTGAAGATCGGCGACCGCGCGGCGGGCGCGATCAAATCGGGCGGCACGACACGGCGCGCGGCCAAGATGGTCATCGTCGATGCCGATCACCCCGACGTCGAGGAGTTTATCGATTGGAAGGTGAAGGAGGAAGGCAAGGTCGCCGCTCTCGTGGCCGGCTCGAAAGTCTTGCAGAAGGCGCTGAAAGCGATCCTGCGCGCCTGTGTCAACTGCGAAGGGTCCGGCAGCGATTGCTTCGACCCCGAGAAGAATCCCGCCCTGAAAAGGGAGATCAAGCTCGCACGGCGCGCTTTCGTCCCCGACGCCTCGATCAAGAAGATCATCCAGCTGGCGCGCCAGGGCTATACCCGCATCGAGTTCGAGACCTTCACGGCCGATTGGGACTCCGAAGCCTATCTCACCGTCTCCGGCCAGAACTCCAACAATTCCGTGCGCGTGACCGACGAATTCTTGCGCGCGGTCGAACAGGACGGCGATTGGACCCTGACACGGCGTCTCGATGGCCAGCCCCATAAAGTAATGAAGGCGCGCGAGCTTTGGGACAAGATCGGGCGCGCCGCCTGGGCCTCGGCCGACCCTGGCCTGCAATATCATACGACCATCAATGATTGGCACACCTGCCCGGCAGCTGGCCCCATTACGGCGTCCAACCCGTGCTCGGAATATATGTTCCTCGACGACACGGCGTGCAATCTCGCCTCGCTCAATCTCATCCAGTTCCGCGATCCCGCGACGGGCGAATTCAACATCGAATCCTATGAGCATGCGGCGCGGCTGTGGACGATCGTGCTCGAAATCTCGGTCATGATGGCGCAGTTTCCGTCCAGGGAAATCGCCCGCCTTTCCTATGACTACCGCACCCTCGGCCTTGGCTTTGCGAATATCGGCGGGCTTCTGATGTCCTGCGGCATTCCTTATGACAGCGATGAGGGCCGCGCGATTTGCGGCGCGCTTTCCGCGATCATGACGGGCGTTGCCTATGCCACATCCGCGGAGATGGCGGGCGATCTCGGCACCTTTGAAGGCTATAAGGACAATGCGGGGGCCATGATGCGCGTCATGCGCAACCATGCCCGCGCCGCGAATGGCGAGACATCCGGCTATGAGGCTTTGTCCATCATGCCGGTTCCGCTCGATCACGCCGCATTGAAGAACAAAGCGCTCGGCGATCACGCCCGCGCCGCCTGGAACCGCGCGGTGACGCTCGGCGAACTGCATGGCTATCGCAACGCGCAGGTCAGCGTCATCGCGCCAACCGGCACCATCGGCCTCGTGATGGATTGCGACACGACCGGCATCGAGCCGGATTTCGCGCTCGTCAAATTCAAGAAGCTCGCGGGCGGCGGTTATTTCAAGATCATCAACCGCGCCGTCCCGGAAGCCCTGCGCGCGCTTGGCTATCCGGCCCCGGAGATCGGCGAGATCGTGACTTATGCCACGGGGCGCGGCTCGTTGCAGAATGCGCCGGCGATCAATCCGGCGAGCCTCAAGGCCAAGAACTTCACGCAGGCGAAACTCGACGAGATCGAAGCCCTGCTAGGCGCTGCCTTCGATATCAAATTCGTTTTCAACAAATGGACTCTCGGCGCGGATTTCCTCATCGATGTTCTGAAAATTCCGGCGGAAAAGCTGGAGGATCAGAATTTCGATCTTCTGAGCTATCTCGGCTTCTCACGCGCCGAGATCGAGGCCGCCAACATCTTCGTCTGCGGCGCCATGACCCTCGAAGGCGCGCCGCATCTGAAGCCGGAACATTATGCCGTCTTCGATTGCGCGAGCCCGTGCGGGCGCACCGGCAAGCGTTTCCTTTCCGTCGAGAGCCACATCCGCATGATGGCGGCGGCGCAGCCTTTCATCTCCGGCGCGATCTCGAAGACGATCAACATGCCGAACGAGGCCACGGTCGAGGATTGCAAGCAAGCTTATATGCTCTCCTGGCGGCTCGGACTCAAAGCCAATGCGCTCTACCGCGACGGCTCGAAACTTTCGCAGCCTCTGAACAGCCAGCTCATCGCCGATGGCGATGACGAGGCAGAGGAAGCGGTCGAGGCCCTGATTGCCTCCAACGCTCCGGCGCGCGCCTCGGCAGTTGCCGAAAAAATCGTCGAGAAAATCGCCGAGCGGATCGAGCGCGTTCCCGCGCATGAGCGCGAGCGCCTGCCCGACCGGCGCAAGGGCTACACCCAAAAAGCCGTGGTCGGCGGCCACAAGGTCTATCTGCGCACCGGCGAATATGCGGATGGCAGGCTCGGCGAAATCTTCATCGACATGCACAAGGAGGGCGCGGCCTTCCGCTCGCTCATGAACAATTTCGCCATCGCGATTTCGGTCGGCCTGCAATATGGCGTGCCGCTCGAGGAATATGTCGATGCCTTCACCTTCACGCGCTTCGAGCCCGCGGGACTCGTGCAGGGCAATGACGCGATCAAGAACGCGACCTCGATCCTCGATTATATCTTCCGCGAGCTTGCGATCTCCTATCTCGGCCGCAACGATCTGGCCCATATCGACCCCTCCGACATCGGCCATGATGTATTAGGCCGGGGGGAAGAGCAGAGCCGCCCGCCGCAGGGAACCGGGCAAGCCTCACAATCGAAATTCGTCTCGCGCGGCTTCGTCCGCTCCAAGGCCGACAAACTGATGCTGGTGCAGGGTGGTGCGCAGGCGGGCGGCGCGCAGGCCGCGGCGGCGCTCAAGGGCGATCTCGAGCGCGAGGTCGAGGCCGAACTCGGTGCGCTCGAATGGACGACACCCGCCGAGCGCGCCGCCGTCGCCGAGAAGCGCAGCCAGGCGCGGATGAAAGGCTATACGGGCGAAGCCTGCAGCGAGTGCGGCAACTTCACGCTCGTGCGCAACGGAACGTGCTTGAAGTGCGATACCTGCGGCGCGACGAGCGGTTGCAGCTGAGTGTAAGGAGATTCCCGCCAATCGGACGAAAATGTTTCACGTGAAACGTTTTTGTCCGGTTGCAGGCGGAGCTTTTACGCAGGCGGAGCTTTTACAGGGTGTGATACTTGGCGCGCTTGAGATTTGCAGAATCGAGAATTTCGCCCAGTCTGGACTGAAACGATAAACAAAATTAGCGCCACCTCAGCAGGTTCTCACACCGGATGTCTTTTTTTCTACTTCCTTCTCTTTTTTGAGTATCAATATGACTAGGACAAATCAAAAATCTGGTTGTGAACGCAAAATGGCAGAACCCTGGTATGAGGCCTACACTGCACGGTTTTCCGATTCGAGTTTTGGCTCAGATGCGATTGGATTGTTTGCCCTTGGGCTAGTTTATGGCATCGAAGACTTGGACAGCCTTGGCGCCGAAATTATCACAGGGGGCGGAAACGACAAGAAATGCGATTTGGTCTACTTAGACGTTGAGGAGTCGCGAGCAATCATTGCTCAATGCTACCTAGCATCGAATGATAGTAAACCCGCCGCGCCTTCGAACAAAGCCGCGGACTTGGGGACCGCCATCGGATGGCTTCTGAACCGACAAATTGATCAAGTGCCCGACTCGATCAGAGGAAGCGCTGCAGAACTCAGAGATGCCATCAAAAATAGGAAAATTGATGAAATCGGCATCTGGTACGTTCATAATCTCCCTGAATCAAAGAACGTTAATGACGAATTGAAAACAGTCGAAGAATCCGCGTTGAATGCTGTTAGATCGATCTGTTCTACATCAACGATCCGAATTTCAGCGCGCGAAATTGGCAGAAAAACGCTCAAAGAATTATTTGAAGATAGTCGTGCCCCTATATTGGTCCCAGACAAATTCAGCTTTCGTGCGAACAGTTCGTTCGAAATTCACACAGATAGCTGGTCGTCGTTGGTAACAACGATACCTGGAAGGCTATTGCATCAACTATTCAACACCAACAAGGAGAAGTTGTTTTCAGCAAATGTGCGAGACTACTTAGGGTCAAGAGCTTCAGATTCGAACATAAACAATGGTATAAAAGAGACTGCGGAAAAAGATCCAGAAAACTTTTGGGTTTTTAATAATGGAATTACGGCCATTGTGAATGATTTTTATGTTAAGAAAAATAATAAGAGCCACACGGTCAATTTTACAGGAATCTCAATTGTAAATGGGGCGCAAACAACTGGCGCGATTGGCAACCTCGATTCCGAGCCGGATAAAAAATTGTTTGCACCAATAAGGCTGATAAAAACAAAGGACGAAAATGTAGTATATGATATAATAAAATTCAATAATTCGCAAAATAAAATATCAGCATCTGACTTTCGGAGCACCGATTTAGTTCGGCGACGTTTAAAGAAAGAATTCGACGCCATTCCGGATACTGAATATGAGGCTGGGCGCCGCGGCGGAGCAAGTGATGCTATCAGGCGGCGTCCAAACCTATTGCCGTCATATACTGTTGGGCAAGCGCTAGCAGCTTTCCACGGAGACCCCGTACTTTCCTATGATAAAAAATCGGAAATATGGGTAAATGATACCAATTATGGAAAACTTTTCAATGACCGAACTACAGGTCGACACATTGTATTTTCTTACTCGCTTTTGAAGTGTGTTCTCGACACTAAAACTCGGTTGTTAAGCGCTAACGAAAATTCCCTCACAGAGATTGAACTTGCGACCCTAGATTTTTTCCAGATGAAAGGATCGATCTATCTGCTAGTTGCTGCAATATCAGATTGTCTCGAATCAATTATCGGTAGGAAAATAGCCAATAAATTTTCGCTTCAATTTAAGGACAACATATCTGCAACGAAGGGAGTAGAGGTGTGGCAACCAATTGTCGATGTACTTTTGCCTCTTACGGGTCAGCTTCAAGATGGATTCACCAATAAAAGAATCCGCGCAGATAAGGCTGCTTCCGCCATCACTAAGTTTCGCGGCGTCGTTGGTGCAATTGCGATTGCTAACAAGGCCATATTCGAGGTTTTCGCTGCAAAAGTAGAAGCCTAGAAATTAGAGATTATAATCTAAGTCTGTGGCATTGCGGGTGAGGCGCCGAGGTGAGGGTCAGGCCACCCCGGTCACACCTTCCCATTCATCGCACGACTGACCCGGGCGCATCCGAACTTTGAAGTCAAGGACGGCACACCCATCTCGGCTGTTGCCGAGATGGGTATTGACGATGTCGAAATCGGGCAGGCCCGATTTCGATGTACCGCCGCCCCCGGCGGTCTTGATCCTTGACTTCAAAGTTCGGATGCGCTTTTGGCCGCCATGCGATGAATGAATCGCTCCGCGCATGGTGCGCGTACAGAACGAATCGCAAAACCGCTAGCCGCGCCGGCTCAACTGCCTCATGCTTCGAGACGCGCCTTGCAGGCACTCCTCATGCTTCGAGACGGCCTTCGGCCTCCTCAGCATGAGGGCATCGAGGATGGGACCCCTCACCTTGCCCTAAGCGCAAGGAAGCCGCCCATAGGGCGTTCGGAAGAACGCCCGTCAAACATGGCGCGCTATGGGCGGCGTCTCGAAGAGCGGGCGGCCGGGGATAAGGAGGCAAGCATGAGCGATTCCATTGCAGATTTGTTCAGCCGCGTGACGCTGGGCGTTTATGTGGTGGGCGTCGCGCACGGGGAAACGCGAAACGCTTTCACGGCCGCCTTCGTGATGCAGGCCTCTTACGATCCCCTCCTGCTGGCCTTGAGCATCAATCCGCGCCACTCGTCCTACAGGCTGCTGAAGGAGGGCGGTGCATTCAGCGTGAACGTGCTGAAGGAGGGCCAGCTGGAGCTTGCCGCCCATTTCGGCAGGCCAGCCGGCGCTGACAAACTGGCCTCGATAGGGTGGACCCCCGGCCGCACGGGTGTCCCCTTGCTGCATCAGGCCCTGGCCTGGTTCGAGTGCCAGGTGGCGGCTGAACATCCGGCGGGCAGCCATGCCATCGTGCTGGGAAGGGTGACCGGCGGCAGACTGCTCGATTCCCGGGCCAAACCCATGACTTACCGCGATACCGGCGCCATGGACGGCGCCGCTGCCCTGTTTCCCGATGGTTTCGGCGGCTAAACCGAGCCGCTCTCGCTGCGAGAGCTACTTTACGTCTGCAGCGATGCCATCCGCATGCGGCCGTGCCATGCACTGCCGGCTTCGAATCTGACATGGAGGATTGCGGCAGGCCGCCCGTTTTCGCCTCTGCAGAATGAAGGAGCTGGTTTCGATAATGACTTCAGCTGCAATGACTTCAGCTGCGAAATTAAATTGGCGAAAAACTCTGGCTTTAAACGTTTTTTCAAATCCGTCGTGATGAGCATGGGCTTCAACCCGGTGCGCACGCTCCATGGCGGCCATCATGGCTGCCTCGTCCATAAGAGGAGCGGACAGAGCGCTCGGCCCGCCGAATTCATTCCGGCAAATCTAATTGGCGCTAAAAGTGCTAAGGGACCGTGAAGCCCGCTCCTGCAATTCAATCTAACTGGCCGGGGATTCCTGTCCGGACCGCGCGCAGAAGGGCAAGTTCTCCGTTCATGCGGCGAATTCGTTTCTCGCAGTTTTGCCATCGTTCCCTGTTGCACTGCAGAACCCTGCATCCCAGTTCGCATTGCGCCAGCTCAGGCGGCAGGTCTGCGATGAACGGCCCCGTCAATCTGCTTTTGAAAAATTCGATGACACCGCCTGCTTCTTTCATCGCATTACTCCTTCCCGGCTCGTCTTCCGCAGCGTGCGTGAATACTTTAGCCTCCTCTCGCCAAATGCGTTGATCTGGCGCAATAGATATGCCCTGAAAAAAACTTGTCACGGAAAGGTGAGAGCCATGAGCGCCAGTCCCGGGGAGGCGGCGGCAGGACATGCCATCTATACAAAACGCGTGCTTGGCATTTACGACGTTCTCGTGCTCGGCCTCTCAAACAGGCTGATCTGGAAGTGCCCCACTCCGCGCCTTCTCGATCACTACAACAGGCACGTGACGGCGAACCATTTGGATGTTGGGGTTGGGACCGGCTATTTCCTCGACCGCTGCCGCTTTCCCTCGATCGCGCCGCGTGTCGGGTTGATGGATCTCAATCAGAACGCGCTCGATTTCGCTTCGCATCGAATTGCGCGCTACAAGCCTGAGACCTATCTCCGCAATGTGCTTGAACCCATCTCGATTGATGCGCGGAGGTTTGACTCTGTTGGCATCAACTATCTGATCCATTGCCTTCCAGGCGGCATGGAATCGAAGGCGGTGTGCTTCGATCATCTCAAGGCTTTGATGAATGAGAATGCCGTTCTTTTCGGCTCGACCCTGCTGCAAGCAGGTGTGGCACACAACTGGCCTGCACGGCGTCTCATGGATTTCTACAATGGCAAAGGGATATTCTCGAACAGGAATGACGATCTCGCCGGGCTTCGGCACGCCCTTGACCAGCGGTTTCGATCGGTCTCGATTGAAATTGTAGGCTGCGCCGCGCTGTTTTCGGCACGTGTGTAGGGGAGATGATCCAAATATTCGCCGTTATTGAGTGCCCGGCTCGAAACTGGGCATGGCGGATGCTCCGGTTAGCCTTCAGCCCTCCCATCAACGGGGAATATTCAATGTTTCATTGCAAAAAGATCTTTTTTCTTACCACCTTATCGCTTGGCGCCTGTAGCTTGGCGCGCGCCGGTGATCTGCCTGCGCGTGTTGGCGATTGCGCCAAGACAGCGATCAAGTCCGTTGAAACCCGGCTCGTGGATGAGTCGACGAACAAGCCGATACCGGGTTCCGGCAGTGCGGTGAGCTTTGAAAACGGCGGCTATCAGGTTTCCTACGGCACTGTGCCCGCGATCGAACATTCGAAGGCTGGCGATCCTGTGCGGATGTGTCTCGTGTCTATCCCGAAGAATTGCCCGAAGGGCGACAATCGCGGCCGCATGTACCGGACTACGAATTTGCGCACGCACAAGACCTGGACCCTGAGGGATTCTGAGCATATGTGCGGAGGTGCGTGAGCCACTTCTTTTACAGCCGGGATCGGCCGCACCAGTTACGGATTTACATTCGCCGCCAAGCGGCCATAAAGCAGCCACAGAGAAAGTGTGTGAAGGCGTGGAATCCATGCAGCACCGGCGTGACCATGGAAAGCCCCTCAACGTGGACCTTATGAAGCTCCTGGCCTCACTGATCCTGTGTTCGGCCATTGGCCTTCTCGCTGCGGGAACGGCAGAAGCCCAGCAAGCCCAACCTGAAGCATCATCAAGCGCGGCACCGCATCAAGATGCGCCCGCCCGTCCGCACAAGAGGGTCAAGGCAACGGCGTCCAAAAAAGCCAAGATGCCCACTCAACCGGGCGCGTCAGCCGCTCATGAAACGTTTCCGTGTCCGCGCGCTGCGTGGAAGGATGATCCCGTGTGCGCCGATGCACCAGATGAACATACGCTTCCGACCCCATCGTCACATACCGCCGCTTCGCAGCAACACGATGCGGCGCCGAAATTGCACGCGCCAGGGGCAGATAACCTTTCGGTCGGTGTCGATTGGCAGGCAAATAGCGATCCACGGCTGCCCGGCTATGACTCGATCCCCATGCTCGATTCGGTGAGAAAAAATATCCCGGATGCGACGGTGTCAAATCCCGGTTCCCGCATGGGCGTGGGATTGGGCCTGCAGTTTTAGGGAAGGCCTCCCCCGACTTTGCGGCATGCCCGGCCCAAGGCCAGGCATGTCAAGAAGAAAGGCGCCTTGATTACCAGCCGAAGCCGAAGCCGAAGAACGGATACGAATAAGAATAGGCGTAGGGATAATAATAGGGATAATAATAGGGGTAAGCATAGCCTCCGTAGTAATAGGGGTAGCCATAACCATAATAGCGGCGCCGATAATAGCCATGGCCGTAATAGCGGCGGCCATAATAGCCGTGGTGATAGTAACCATGGCGGCGATAGTAGACATCCGTGACCTGATTTGACGCCGCCGCTTTCAACGCAGCCGTACCCGTCACAGACGGTGCAGCCCGCGACGGGCCCGCTGTAACAATTGCAACCGCGCCGGCAACGCTGAGTGCACTGGCGGCGAGTACCATCGCATTTTTCGTCGACTTGCTACTCATGGCATGCCCCTTCTGTTTGCGCCTTCTCAAGACGCCGCATGTCAACCGGCAACCTCATACCTGTCCTTGGTGGCCGATCTGAGGCGGCAGACCGCAATTATGGCTTGGCAGGAACCTGCGCGCTAGCAGAGGCGGACTCACAGGTAAGATCACGGCTGGCGATCCAGCCCCTATACCCGGCGCATGGCACCTCAATATTGACCCAGAGGCCGTTGCCCGAGCGTCCGGCAGCCACAACCTTTCCGCTTGCAATATACTCAACGTGGCCGTCCGGCTTATCGCGGATCTGTGCTGACTGCGGGACCACAGTGCAAAGGCTCGCTGATCGAGGCGTGGCGTTGCACGCCTTAGCTGGCGTGGTTAAACCCGGTGCAGCCCCAATGACCAGCGCGGCCGCAAGGCATGATGCGTTCTTGCTCATTTGCCCTCTCCTTCGGTTGCGGGACCGCGGGAGACATGACCGCCTTCCCTCTTATCGCGCAGCTCAGCCGAACCTATCAAACTTCGAAGTCAAGAGCGGCACAGCGGCGCGGGCTACAACGCAGACCAAATGCGCGGCGAACGCCCGCCATAGTATCACCCAAAAATCAGCCGCAGACCCTGGCCCTGGCCTGCGGCTATCCGGTGAAGAAACACGTAACAAGGGAGGATTATGATCATGCCGGGCAGGACGCTTCCCTCGGCGATGCGGGCACCTTGACTCCGGCCTGGATTACGGCCTGTGCATTCTCACCATCATCCAAGACATAGTCCGCAGAGGAGCGGCACTCACCCGCAGTGTAAAGCACCTCCATCTCGATCATTTAGACCATGAGCGTTTGACGCTCATGGTCTAGTTTAAAGGCTCTTTCGAACGGTCACCCAACTTTATGCAAATGCTTGGGATCAGACCTTAGTCCACTGCTTCGAGAACGCCGTGACGCTCGCGAATGGTCTCTGGTTTCGCCGGCACAACAAGGGTCACTCCGACACCGGAGCCGAGCAGCTGCAAGGAGATTTCCTTGCCGTTAGCGAATTTGACACCATCGCGATAGGCGCCATGTTCGAGGCGAGCGAAGATCACATGCTCCTCATCCTTGACGCCGAGGCGTGTCTGCAGATCGCTCGAAATACCTTCGAGCTTGAGGCGGGTGTCATATTGGACACAGACAGCAGTCGTGCAGTCACCAGGCGAGGCGAGGCCGATACTTCCGGACGGGAAACGGGTCGTTACATATTTCTCGGACTCGCGTGCAGGCCGGGAGGCATACATTTCAAGCGAATAGTCACACATTTGTGTCACTCCTGATGTCTCGAGATGGTTGCATCCCCTTCCGTGCTTGGCCAAGCCCGGTATAGTAATGAACGCAGGCCGTGGCCGGCTTCGGAGCTAGGGAAATTGATAGCCCCCCAACAAGGGAGGGGAAGCGTGGAAGCCTCTCGGGCCAGCAGGCTCGATCCTGAAGAAATCGCTGGCGCGTGCCGCGTCGGACCGGGCCACATCCGGCGGCCGCCGGATGCTCCACTTAAACACTTAACGCTCGAAAACATATTAAGGTTTCAAGCAGTTCGTGTGTTCGAACATGCTAGCGCAACCTCATGCCGCGTCAAGCCTTTTTGCTGCGGCCAATAACACTGCTGTTAGCAGCGGAGATCCCGGCGATACTGATGAATGCGGTGAAAACTAAGATGTGCTGCAGGCAACTGGCAGATCGGGACGGGCTCCCCACTCGGCCCAAGACCCATCATAGAGGGCAACATCGCTCTTGCCGGCGGTTGCGAGCGCAAGCAGAAGAATCGCCGCCGTCACGCCAGAGCCGCAGGTCGTAATGACCGGGCGTGCGAAATCGAGTCCAGCTCGTGCAAAGAGCATTTTGATTTCTTCCACTGGTTTGATTTCTCCATCTGCGACCACCTCACGCCAAGGCAGATTGAGGCTGCCGGGAATATGACCCGGCCGCAATCCTGGGCGCGGCTCTGGAGCCGTACCGCTGAACCGCGCAGCTGTTCGCGCGTCGATGATCTGCGCCGAAGCGGTTTCGCTCGCCATGCGCACATGACTGGCATCGGCGACGGCGGCGGGATTGAAATTGACCGAGAAGTGCCGGGTCTCGCGCTGCACCGGTCCGCTCTCGACAGAACGGCCCTCGGACAGCCACCGCGGCAGGCCTCCCGCGAGGATCTTCACGTCCCGCGCGCCAAAAATCCGCAAGGTCCACCAGACGCGCGCGCCGCCCTGCAAATCGGTGGAATCATAAACAACAAAACGCATGCCATCGCCGAGGCCGAGCTTTTCCATCGCGTCCGCGAAGTCTGCAGGGCGCGGCAGCATATGCGGCAAATCCGTTGTGTGGTCGGCGATGGCGTCAATATCGAAGAACACCGCGCCGGGGATATGGCCTTCGAGATATTCCGCCTTGGCGCTGCGCTTGTCATCGGGAAGCAGGAAAGTGCCGTCGATAACGGCAACGTCAGGCGCGCGCAGATTTTCGGCGAGCCACGCAGTCGAGACGAAAAAGGACTCTTGCAGAATTTCCGTCATAGCTCTGCCCCGCTTTTCAACTGGTGCGCGGCCGCAGGCAAGGTTTGAGGTTCGATGACTTCACAAAATATCAACTGAATCATGCAAACTTTCTCCATCACCCGAGCTGTCCTGCGAAGATGAAGGTGTTCCGTGCGTCACAATCAGGAATTTTATCCCGTAGCGGCCTTTGTACTCTGGGCTGTCTCGATTTGCTTTGTCGTTATTTATTATGGCTGAATTTATTATGCTGATTGTCAAACAAAGTCCGGTTTGATCGCTGGCTTGCGATCCATCCAGCCCGGAACCGGAAGATTTTTAGAGCGCAGAAAATCGGGATTAAAAAGCTTCGATTGATAGCGCGCACCCGAATCCGCGAGGATGGTCACAATCATGTGGCCTGGCCCGAGATCTTTGGCAAGACGGATCGCGCCAGCGACATTTATGCCTGACGAACCGCCGAGCAGCAGGCCTTCATGTTCGGCGAGATCATAGAGAATGGGCAAGGCTTCTTCATCTGGAACCTGATAGGCAAGATCGACCGGCACATCCTCGAGATTGGCGGTGATCCGGCCCTGGCCTATCCCCTCGGTGATCGAGGAGCCGGAAGATTTCAAAACGCCGCTCGTGTAATAGGAATAGAGCGCAGCCCCCATAGGATCGGTCAGCGCAATCTTTATCCCCGGATTTTTGGCCTTCAACGCCATGGCGACGCCAGCCAGCGTGCCCCCTGTTCCAACGGAGCAGGTAAAGCCATCAATCTTGCCTTCTGTCTGAGCCCAAATCTCGGGTCCGGTTGTCTCCAGATGGCCCTGGCGGTTAGCGACATTGTCGAACTGATTGGCCCAAATCGCGCCAGCCGGATGTTCCCTGGCAAGCCGCATTGCGAGACGCCCGGAAAGTTTCACATAATTATTTGGATCGGAATAGGGGACTGCCGGCACCTCTATCAGTTCGGCACCTTGCAGCCGCAACAGATCCTTCTTCTCCTGGCTCTGAGTGTCGGGAATGACGATCACCGTCTTATAGCCCAGCGCATTGGCAACGAGCGCAAGGCCGATCCCGGTATTGCCCGCCGTCCCTTCGACGATCATTCCGCCAGGCCGCAAGCTCCCGCGAGCGACAGCATCTTTAACGATGGCAAGCGCGGCGCGGTCTTTCACCGAGCCGCCGGGATTCATGAACTCCGCTTTTCCCAATATTGTGCAGCCGGTCAGTTCCGAGGCATGGCGCAGCTTGATGAGAGGAGTCCCTCCGATCACTTCAATGACATTCGCGGGCAAGCTCATTCGGTCAGGGGTCCTCGATAGCGCTCTCAAGACTCGGAAACTATACGGGCTGCCAGCGCATCCTGTCGAGCACCAGCCCTTTCCCGAAGCAGAAGAAGCAGAAAGAGAGTAATTTCGTCTTGCGTGAAGAAGGGGAGGCTTGGCTCCGTAGCCGTGCTGCGGGAGAATTCCGGCTCCGGCTTCTTCCTTCAAAGAGTCCAATGCAAAATCAGGCCCAAAGGAGCGGGGCAATGATCTTGGGCAGGCAGCTTTCCGGAAAAGTGCCCGCCCCTATTACAGAGTTACCTCTTCGCCGTTCTTAACGGATAGCGGCCTCGTAGCGTTCCGCGACATATTCCCAATTGACGAGACTGTCGACAAAAGCCCTGAGATAGTCGGGCCGCCGGTTCCGGTAATCGATGTAATATGTATGCTCCCAGACATCGATGGTTAGAATCGGCACCGCTCCCTGGATCAGCGGATTCTCGGCGTTCCCCGTCTTTGTGACGGAGATCTTGCCATCCTTGACGGCGAGCCAAGCCCAGCCGGAGCCGAACTGCGTCGTGCCTGCCTGCACAAGTTCATCTTTGACCTTGTCGATCGATCCGAAAGCGTCAATGAGCGCTTTTTCGAGCTTGCCCGGGACTTTACCCCCGCCGTTCGGCTTGATTGATTTCCAATATTCCGAATGGTTATAATGTTGCGCTGCATTATTGAACAGCGGGACATTTTTGCCGTAGGTTTCCTTGACGACTTCTTCCAAGGACTTGCCTTCGAGGCCGCTGTCCTTCAAAAGATTATTGGCCGTGTTCACATAGGCCGCGTGATGTTTATCGTGATGATACTCTAGCGTCTCCTTGGAGAGATATGGCTGGAGCGCTTCGTAAGCATAGGGGAGATTGGGCAAGGTAAATGCCATCTGGGACTCCTCGTCAGGATATTGGCCGCTAGTTGTTCTGTGGGCCACCGCCATGGGAGCTCCAAAGTAAACGGCCTTGTGCCTTGCAGCAACCGTTTCGCCGGAGGGAAGTTCCGCGCAATGGGCTCCTCAAAGCGCTTTTGGTCCAGGCCTGAGCGAGGCAAAAGAAATGGCTAGGACGGCTTGGAAACCATTGGCGTGAGCAGCGGCGGTTTATCTCAAAAGCTGAGGCATAGATAAACAATGAGCTATTTGGTCCTTGCTCTGGGAGCTTTCCTCTCACTATGCGGAGCTTTTGCGATTTATGCGGGTTACGGAATTATCGAGGTCGAGCGCGGCTGGGCGACCTTGATCGCGGGCTCCGTGGCATTTTCCTGCGGCATTGTGACGCTCGCACTTGGGCTTATCTTGCACAGGCTTTCCAGCCTGAGCGCTCTTGTCAAATCCGGGAGGGGCTTGCCGCTCCCCGCCGAATCTCCAGCGCCGCCTGCAGCAGCGGGCAGCGGCCAGCGAAGCTGGCCAAAGCGCTCCCGCTTCGCCACCGCGCGAAGCTTCTGGAAGCCGCGCGAGCCAATATCTCACACGGTTAGAGGAGCATCCAAGTCCGATTATCCGCCTCAAAAAATCCCCACGCGTGAAGGCTTGAAAGACGGACAGCCTGCAGAGGAACTGCCGTTCGAACCAGGCTTTGCTCCCCTGGGCGGGATATCAGAAGGAAAAGCGGAGGAAGAGGCGCAAAAGCATATTGATTTCTTCCCCGAGGCTGAGTTCCAGCGGCAAAGAAAGGAGGAACCAAGTCTCTTTGAGGAAATGAGAACCCACAGCTCACCCGGAGAGGTGTCTGCGGGGTACCAGGAAAGCCGCTACAAGCGGGAAGAAGCTCGCGAACCGGACATCACCTGGCCCGCTGAAACAGTGTCCATCGGCCGCCTTTTCGACGAAAAGCTTCTCAGCGAACTGGATTCAGCACTTGCGGCTCAAAATGAGGCCGGGAAACTTGCCGCCGGGAGCCTGGAGCCAGAAAGCCACGGCCCGCAAGCGCCTCCCGGGGAAGCCGCCGCCTCCCCGGAGCCCCCTGAAGAACCCGCTGCGCCCTCCGGGACGCCCCAAGAGGAACTCGCCATTGTCGGCCAATATGAGTCCGAGGGAACCTCTTACATCATGTATTCCGACGGCTCCATCGAAGCACGGACGGAACATGCGGTCTTCCATTTCAAATCCATGGCCGAACTCAAAGCCTTCATGGAGTCGAACTCGCGCGATTAGGTACGCCAAGCGCCATCGTTAAATCCGCCCGCGGCGCATGTAACCGCAAAGGCATATTGCAAAGCGATCTCCTGCAGATGATCGAAGCGCCCCGATGCGCCGCCATGTCCGGCGCCCATGTTGGTCTTCAAGAGGATGGGGCCGCTGCCTGTGGTCATGGCGCGAAGCTTTGCTACCCATTTCAGGGGTTCCCAATAGGTGACACGCGGATCGGTCAGTCCGCCAAGCGCAAGTATTGGCGGGTAAGGCTTGGCTTCGACATTGTCGTAGGGCGAATAGGAACGGATGGCCGTAAAGGCCGCCGGATCGTCGGCTGGATTGCCCCATTCAAGCCATTCCGGCGGCGTGAGAGGCAGGCTCGCATCGAGCATTGTGTTCAAGACATCGACAAAGGGCACGTCCGCGATGACCCCCGCGAAGAGCTCGGGGGCAAGATTGACGGCTGCCCCCATGAGCATTCCGCCTGCGCTGCCGCCTTCCGCCACGATCCGCCCGGCGCGCGTGTAGCCCGTCTCGATGAGATATTTCGCCACGCTGATGAAGTCGGTAAAAGTGTTCTGTTTCTTGCTGAGTTTTCCATCCATGTACCAGTGCCAGCCCTTCTCGGTGCCGCCGCGGACATGCGCGATCGCATAGACGAAACCGCGATCGACAAGGCTGAGACGGTTTGTAGAAAAGGAGGCAGGCACATGCGAGCCGTAAGCACCATAGCCGTAGAGCAGCAAGGGAGCGGAATGGTCCAATCTCAGGCCGGCCCGGTAAAGGAGCGAGATGGGGACTTGCTCGCCATCCGAAGCTGTCGCGAAAAGCCGCCGCGTCACATATTGGGACGGATCATATCCTGATGGGATAACCTGACGCTTGCGCAGTGTCCGCTCGCGCGTGGCGAGGTTATAATCATAGGTCTCCCAAGGCGTCTTCATCGACGAATATGTAAATCTCAGCGTTTCCGCCGCATATTCGAGACGCTCCTCAAGACCAAGCGAATAGGCCTCCTCCGCAAAAGCGATAGCATGTTCCCCTCCGCTCGCGAGATGCCGGATGACAATGCGCGGCAGTCCAGCAGCCCGCTCGATGCGCACGAGATAATCGGGATAGACCGCGATCCTGATGATCAGGCGCCCGCGCTCATGCGGGACTTCCTCGGCCCAGGACGTTTTGCTTACATTCGCGAGAGGTGCACTGACAATTTTGAAGTCTTCAGCTCCATCGGAATTGGTGCGGATGAAAAGCCGTTCGCCGTGATGTTCAACATCATAGCGGACACCTGGCGCGCGCGGCTCAACGAGCCAGGGCATTGCGTTGGCGTCGGCAAGATCGAGCAGATGGATTTCGGATGAATCATGATCATCCACGCCGATAATCAGAAAGCGGGCCGACTGGCTCCGCCGGATATGAATAAAAAGGCGAGGATCGTGCTCTGAGAACACGCAGATGTCGCTGGAAGGATCGCTTCCGGTCTTGTGGCGGCAAACCTCGGCGGGCCGGTGATTTTCATCTGTGCGGATGTAATAGAAACCGCTCGAGTCCGCCATCCAGACGATACTGCCGTCGGTATCTGGAACGGCATCCGGGTAGTCCAGCGCTTGACCGGCACCGAGGCTGCGAACGCGGATTGAATAAAGCTCCGATCCTGTCTCATCGGCACTCCAGGCAAATTTGTCATGATCCGGGGAGTGGGAGGCAGATCCGATGTCAAAGAAGCTTTTGCCTTTCGCTTGCGCGTCGCCATCGAGAAGAATTTCGGGCTCGCCGCCGGAGCGCGGAGCGCGGCAAAAGATAGGGTGCTGCCCCCCGGCATTGTGACGGGTATAATAGAGCCACGGCCCGTCGGGGCGGGGGACTTCTGCATCATCTTCCTTAATCCGCCCGCGCATCTCCTTGGCAAGCTCTGCGCGCAATTTCCCAGTCCCTGCGAGCACCGCCTCGGCATAGTTATTCTCGGCCTCAAGCAGGGCGCGGATGCCGGCAGGCAAGGCGGCGGGATCGCGTAAAACCTCCTGCCAGTTGTCTGCCTTGAGCCACCCGTAGTCGTCGCGGATGGTAAACCCATGCACGCATCTTTCCACCGGGCGCTTTTCGACCGGCGGCGGGGCTTTACGAGCAATGGCGTTCTGCTGAAGCTTGTTCATCCGTCAATCTGTCCTTCCGCAAGCTTCCTATCCCTGAGCGTACCTTTCCCGCGGCAGAATGCAGCGGCATAGCCGCTGCGTTATTCAAGCGCGACCTGCATTTTTCAATCGTTTTTTTGTTTAATGCAATAAAGTTTAGGCGTTGCTACTTGCGAAAATCACATGTTGCCTTTAGAAAGGGCGGAAGTTCTTTCGAAGTTGATTCGCAAAAATCACTAAAAGGAGCTTATGTCTGGCCGGTCTTGCCGCAATCGGCGTATATAGGCCGCGGCTATTCAGCCATATACTACCGGCGGCACCTTCTTCTCGGGGATATCGAGCGTCATGAGCGAAGTCGCAAGTTCCAACAATTTTATCGAGCTAGCCGCCGATATTGTTTCTGCCTACGTCAGCAACAATTCAGTGCCGGCGAACGATTTGCCGTCCTTGATCAGCGACGTGCATTCGGCATTGCTGCGTGTCACCTCGGGCATGACAGTCACCGCGGCTGAGACGCCAAAGCCCGCCGTGCCTGCCAAGAAATCAATCACGCGCGAATATCTCGTCTGCTTGGAAGATGGACGGAAGTTCAAGTCATTGAAGAGGCATCTGCGCACCCAATACAATATGTCTCCCGACGAATACCGGGAGAAATGGGGCCTCCCGCCCGATTATCCTATGGTGGCGCCAGATTATGCCAAGGCGCGCTCGAACCTTGCCAAGCAAATGGGCCTTGGCCAGCAGCGCCGGCGCAAGCGGTAGCCGCGGGGCTGGCAGCGCTTCCCCGAGCCGCCCGGATAGTTCAGCGCCTTGAATTGACTGGAATGATTGGGACGCAAACCAGTACCGTCTTCGCCAAGACCGGCCTACAGGGCGGCGCGCGCGTCGCTCTTGATCCTCTCAACCATCGAACGCACCCCATTGGAGCGCTGCGGCGTTAGATGGGCCGAAAGACCGAGGCTTTCGAATAGGCTCCCAGCATCAGTGGCAAGGATCCGCGCCGCTGTCTGGCCGGAGTAAAGTGCCAGGATGAGAGCCACTAGGCCCCGCACGATATGTGCGTCGCTGTCGCCCTTGAGGTAGAGAACCGGACAGCCTTCCTCGTTTTT